>Ga0326728_10011610_pt1 | contig 19991 bp, 17 predicted proteins | sample MB3enrmetagenome_FD_207602 | JGI IMG/M metagenome (GOLD analysis project Ga0326728, IMG submission 207602) | Lab enriched peat soil microbial communities from McLean, Ithaca, NY, United States - MB31MN | ecosystem: Environmental > Terrestrial > Soil > Wetlands > Peat | place: USA: New York... | reverse complement strand
TTAATCCACAATGGAAAGATATTACGGACGGAGATTGGAAAACTCATAGATGAATGGATCGGGCTTTATGGAGAGACGAGGGACGATGGGAAAGAGATCGTCGATCTGGAAAAGACCGGCCAGGTCATCCAGTGCTTCACGATAGACGAGAATTTCAAGACAACGCCGGCGAAGGTTTCCGCTTTTGTCCGGCATAGGCTGAACGAAGAGCTTTATGAAATTGAAACTTACGAAGGAAGAAAAATCAAAATCACGAAAGACCATAACGTCTTCAAGCTGAACCGCGCGGGAGAGCTGGAAGCGGTTCCGATATGCAGTTTAGAAGCGAAAGCGGACAGGATAGCTATCCCGAGAAACCTCGCTTTGCATGAGGTGGACCTGAAAAAGATAAGCCTCATGCCCTATCTGAAAGAGTTGTTCGCCCAGGGCATCGACGCAGACGGCAATATCGTGGTGCACAACCATCCGGAGCTTAGGATACCGGTCGAGTTCCCGGTGTCCGATGAACTTCTGCAGGTCGTCGGGCTCTGGTTGGCGGACGGAAGCTTTGACAGGGAAGGCTCATGCAATCTGGAAATCGCATGCGGAAACGAGGAAGACTGCATGGGGCTTATCAACGACTTCACTTCTGCGTACAACATCAATTATGAAGTACGTGGTGAAAAGCAGGTCGCCGTACGGATAATGTCCAAAACCATCGCCAAGATATTCAAGCTCGCCCTCGGTTTGAATGGCAATTCCTACACCAAGAGATTCCCTGGCTGGGTCTTCGGGCTTTCCGACAGGCAGATCGCCATGGTAGTCAAAGGTTATGTGAGTGGCGATGGGACCGTAACTGGAAACCAGATAAGATGGACTACCGCATCGCCCAAGCTCGCTGAGGACATGATGGCCCTATTCCTGAGAATTGGAATAAACTCGACCATGTTCAGAGAGGACTACACCGATAAAAATCTGAAAGGCTCTTACAAGACCGCCCTCGAGTACATCACCCACGGGATAATCTCCTCAAAGGAAGATGTTGGAAGATTCATCGAGAAAGTCGGTTTCATCCAGTCAGAAAAAAATGAAAGGGCGGCCAGGGCGTACACAAAGCTCGCAAGAGAGAACATGAACGCCATCCCGAAGTTCGATCTACTGAACAAGTGGGGGATTCGATCAACTGGATGGCCGACGCTCCCAAGTCTGAGGGCGCACATAGTATTATCCCAGTTGAACAAGGTCAAGGACGCTAAAGATGCTGAGAAATTAAGGAACATCTGCGATGGCGACACGCATTTTGTAAGGATCAAATCCATCAAGAGGATAAAGGCTGAACAACAGTATGTGTACGACCTGAACGTGCCGGTCTACCAAAGGTTCATCTGTTCCAATATCCTTGTCCACAACACCGATTTCATCAACATGAAGGAGCAGGAGCGGCTGGTATCCAAGAGGATTTCCAAAACCGAGAGCGTGCAGAGCCAGCTGCGCCAGAGGCTTCCGGACGACCAGATTTACGTCGGCCCGTCCGATTTCATCCCATTCCTGAGCAACACCAAGCTCATGTTCATGCGCATAGAGGGCAGGATGTGGGCGAACGTCCCCTACAACATGGAGGTCCGGCTCGAGGTGGACGACAAGGCCAACAGCGCGGGCATAGTGATCGATGCGGTGAGGCTCGCGAAAATCGCTCTTGAGCGCAAGCTCGCGGGACCGATAGTCCCGGCATCCGCCTATCTTATGAAACATCCCCCGAAACAGATGAGCGACCCCGAAGCCCGGGCTGAGTTGGAGAAATACATAAAAGGGTGATTGCGGTGCTCAAATCCACCGGAACCGCGAAATCTTTTTCCGAATCGGTCGGGAGGCTTTTCGCCAGGGTTCCGCTCCATCCGAACACGATCACGGTCTTCTCCGTCATCTTCGCGGCCGCGGGATTCGCGCTGTTCCTCTACCCGAGCTTGCTCCCGATAGGATTCGCTTTCTTCCTACTCGCGTTCCTTTCCGACGTGGTGGACGGCGCGGTGGCGCGCGCGAAAGGCCTGACATCCAAGAAGGGCGCTTTCCTCGACGGCATCTCGGATCGCATAGTGGAGTTCTTCCTCATACTCGCGCTCTTCGTCTCCACCACGGACCCAATCACGCAGCTTCTGCTGGTCTCCATCCTCTTCTTCGGCACCTGCATGACCTCGTTCGTGAAGGCCTATGCCGAGCACTCGGGGATTTTCGATAACAAGACCGCGAAGCGGATGCCCGGCATCCTGGAGCGCGCGGAGAGGAGTGTGCTCCTGCTAGTCGTGCCGGTGCTCATGCTGCTCGGAGCCACACGCTTCGTCGTCCCGCTGCTCGCGCTCATCGCCCTGCTCTGCCTGGCCACGTTCCTGCAGCGGCTCTACCTGGTTTTCTCATTTCCCGGCGAGGCCTGAGACCGCGTCCACAAGGAGCCTCACGCCAATGCCAGAGGCGCCCTTCTCAAGATAAGGGTGCGGGCCGTTTATCATGTCCACGCCGGCTATGTCGATATGCGCCCATTTGGTCTCCCCGACGAACTCCTTGAGGAATATCGCGCCGGTTATGGTGCCGGCCTCGCTGGTGTCGGAGACGTTTTTCAGGTCAGCGAAATCGCTCTTCATCATCTCGGAGTATTCCTTCCACAGCGGAAGCCTCCAAAGGCGCTCGAACGTCCTGGTTCCGGATTCCTCCAGCGCCTGGGAGAGCTTGTCGTCGTTGGAAAGCACGGCAGCGCACTGCCTCCCCAAAGCCACCAGCGCAGCTCCGGTGAGGGTCGCTATGCTTATCATATAATCCGGCTTCCTCTCCGCGGCGTAGGCGAGCGCGTCCGCCAGTATCAGCCTCCCCTCTGCATCGGTGTTTATGACCTCTATGGTCGTCCCGTTGCATGCGGTCACTATGTCTCCGGGCTTCTGCGCGCTGCCAGAAGGGAGGTTCTCGGTGAGCGGCATGACGCCGAGCAGCCGGACCGGAAGACCGAGCTCGACAGCAGCCTTGAAGACCCCGAGCACGACCAGCGCGCCGGTCTTGTCGTATTTCATCTCCTGCATACCCTTGGCGGGTTTGATGGATATGCCTCCGGAGTCGAAGGTTATCCCCTTCCCTACGATCGCGACCAGCGGTCCCTTGGAGCCGTATTCCAGCACCACCAGCGCAGGAGGCTGCACGCTTCCCTGGGCGACTCCGAGGAAAGCGTTCATGTTCATCTTTTTTATCTCCTCTTTTCCGTAGACCTTGCAGGAGAAACCCTTCTCCTTTGCCAGTTGCCTGGCCTCCTCGGCTATGGAGGCCGGGGTCGCCAGGTTAGCAGGCACCTCGTTCAGGCCGCGCACGTAGTTCTGGGCATTGGCCAGGACAACACCTGCCTTCACGCATTCAGCGGCCTCTGAGACGACGACCGTCTTCGGTAGCTCGTAGATATCGTCCTTCTTGGTCTTGAACCTCGTGAACCTGTAGGACGCGAGCATCGCGCCTTCTGCGGCCGCCCGCGCGGCATCCGGATCCCCTATCTTCACGAACTTCGGAAGATATACCGCCACGCTGGCGCTTTTCGTGGATATCCCGTATCTCACCGCAGTGCCGCCGAGCTTCCTGAACGCATCCAGGTCCAGCTCCTCAGTCTTGCCCATGCCGACCAGCAGTAGCCTTGAGAATCCCATCTTTTCTAGCGTGGTCGCGGACCATGATTCGCCGCATTTGCCGGAGAACTGCTTGTCGCTCATGCCCTTGGTGAACTCTTTCAGTTCGTTCGGTATGGCGCCGCCTTCGGCCACCGGATATGCGAGAACATCCTCCTTGATCGCTGATATTGCGCATGATTTGCCTGTCAGTTCCATGATATCACCTATGAGCGCGAATGCTGCAATTCGAACATCTCCTCCACCTCGCTGGTGGTGGTCGCGTCCTTCACTCCCTTGTCCTTCCTGATCTGTACCAGCCTCGGGAACCGGAGCGCGTATCCCTTGTCGTTCCCCTCCCTGAGGCCGCAGGTGTGGGTGGGCGACTTTGTTATCTCGTCGAAAGCCACTTCCACCACGTACTTGGGCTCCACCCAGAAGTCCGGCGCTATGGTGTGCACCAGGTCCTCCGGGGCCTCCTTGGTCTTTATCTTGTCGAGCATCTTCTCCAGGGAGACCATCTCGTCCTCCGTGAATCCGGAGCCTATCTTCGCCACGGTCTCCAGCTTCCCGGTGTCCTCGTTCCGCACCGCGATGAGCAGGCCGCCGAACTCGAACTCCGCGCGGGAGCCCTTGCCAAGATAATAGCCGACGACCACTCCGTCCACGGTGTCGACCGCCTTCCCGTACGATTTCTTGAGCTTTATCCAGGCGAACTTGCGCTTTCCCGCAGTGTAAGGGGCGTTCAGATCCTTGGCCATTATGCCCTCGAGCCCGGAACTCATGGACTCCTGGAACAATTTCTCCAGCTCCGAGGTCTTCTCTACGACGTGGCACTCGCTGACCTTGAGTATGCCCTTCGGCAGGATCGACTCCAGCGCCCTCCTCCTCTCGGCATAGGGTTCGTTGGTCATGTCCCTGCCGTCCAGATACAGGATGTCGAAGCAGAAGACGTTCAGCGGAAGCTCCTTCTCCGCCTCCTTTATGCCGTGCTTCCTCTTCCTCTGCATGGTCTCCTGGAACGAGAAATACCTCTTGTGCTTCGTATCATAGGCGAGAGTCTCGCCCTCGAATATCATTTCCTTCGGCTTCAGGCCCTTCACTTCCTCGACTATCTCCGGCAGCATGTCGGTCATGCGCTCGAGCTTGCGGGAGTAGAGCTCCACCTTGTTTCCCTTCTTGTGGCATTGCAGCCTGAAGCCGTCGAATTTCATCTCGATTCCGCACTTCCCCAGCTTCTCCATTATCTCCTTGGGAGTGCTCAACCGCTCTGCCAATGCGGGCATCAAAGGCTTGAATGGCTGCACCTTGAACCCCTTTATCTTCTCCGGACTCTCCAGATACGTCTTCGCCACGTAACCGATGTCGGAGCACACGTTGTAGGCCCGGTCCAGCGGCTCCCGCATGGACTTGTCCCCCACCGTGGCCACGGACAGAGCGTCCAGGATCGTCGGGTCTCCGACCCCCAGCCTAAGCCTGCCGAGCGCGAACCTGACTATGAAGCGGGCCTCGAGGGCCGATGAGTTGTTCAGCAGCTCGGTGAGGAGCTTTATCTTGAGTTCCTGGCTTCCGGGCCCGGAGGAGCGCGCGATCTTCATGAACGCGTTGTACACATAGGTGACATCCATCTCCCGCACTGAGAGCGCCTGCTGCTTCTTCTCCGAGAGCAGCTCCTCGGCCGTTGCGCCCAGGTCGCCGCTCTTCTTGTAGCGCTTCTCGACCTGCTCGGGCGAATAGCCCGCCGAATGGGCTATCGCCTCTATGACGAATCTCTCGCCGACGCCCAGATCGATGCCTTCGTACGGCGGGGCGAGCTGCCCCTGAATGAGGTAAGCCAACTTGTCGACCTCGCCTGCTTCGGTCTTCTTGAGCAGGCCGGCGAGTATGTCCGTCATCTCCAGCCTCCCGGACTTGGACTCGAGCTCCTGGAAGGTCCTGGACACGTCGCCGAAAATGAGCATGAGGGCATTGGAACGATAAGGTATATATTTGTTCTTTGCCGAATGCCCCTACAGGTGGAAGCATGAAGTTCAAGTACGAGAAAAGCGCGGAGAGATGGCTCGAGGAAAACGGCTTCGATGAGCCGGAGAGGACGAGGCTGCTCGAGCTGCTCAACAAGCTCGAGAGGGACATGATCGAGAACAAGAAGGGGCCCCTGATCACGCTTCCGAAGAACACGCCGGACAAGATCGCGGCCATGGTCGCGCTTCTGGACGCGGTGGATGACGAGAAGGGCTGCCCCGCGTGTTTCACGGACCAGAATACCATAGCGATAACCCCGGAGGCACGGGCGCTCTACAGCGAGGGCATGGGGATCCAGGAAGACGAGCGCACCCTGAAGATGGCTGACAAGGCCAAGGAGGGCCGCGGCCAGATGGATCCGAGGAGAAGGGGGAACGCGAGATCCTGATAGTCTTTTCTTCTCACTTTTGTAATACATCGGATAGCTCCTTTTGGGGCTTATCCGATACCAGCTTCTCCTCATAATGATAGACAGTATAATATCGGATGGCTCAGATTCCTGGTTATCCGATATAAGCCACCGATTACCCATACGCTATCCTGAAATCATCGAACTCGCCCGTGTAAGCGAGCCATTCTTCGTCTACCCTTTCCACGACCGCGCCTGCCGGCCCGTGGGAGCACCATTCCAGAAGTGACTCCAATGCGCTCCGTTCTCCTTCCGCGACGAGTTCGACACCGCCTTGGGGTGTGTTCCTCACCCACCCGGTTATGCCGCCTATGCGCCTGGCCTCGTATTGCGCCCCTGCGCGGAAGAAGACGCCCTGGACATCGCCGAAGACGCTCACGTGGAGACGGAAATTCGCTGTAATCGCCATGAAATCTTATTAATAAATTTCGCTTGGATATTAAATGCATGCTCATCATAGTCTGCGGCCTTCCAGGAACCGGCAAAACCACGATCGCCGCCGCTCTCGCAAAGCGCTTCTCTTCCGAACTCCTGAGCAGCGACGTGGTCAGGAAAAAAACATTTTCGAAGCCGACCTATAGCGAAGACGAGAAGCTGGCGGTATACAAGAAGATGGCGCAGGAGGCCTCTGCCCTGCTCAAACAAGGCAAAAACGTGGTCATGGACGCGACGTTCTCGCGGAACGAGTACCTGCGATTGGCGCGAGAAGCAGCGCACGATGCGGGCGCCAGCTGCCATGTCATCCTGTGCAGCCTGAGCCACGGGGAAACGAAAAAAAGGATCGAACAGAGGGAAAAAGGGCCGAGCGACGCGGATTTCGCGATCCATCTCAAAGTTAAGCAGCAGTTCGAGCCGATCGAGGGAGAACATCTTAGCATCGACGCCTCCAAGCCCATAAAAGACATAGTGGAAGAAGTCGGGCTGTTCGCCGCAGAAGGCATGGACGAGGCCAGGATCGAGCAATTACGCGAGAGCCTTGGCGCCGAGCTTATCTCCACGCACATCTCCTGGGTGCTGCTAGGCAAGGAGTTCGTCCACAAGATAAAACGGCCGGCGAAGTTCTCATTCCTGGATTTCACCACTCTCGAGCGGAGGAAACTCTTCTGCGAGGAGGAGGTCCGGCTCAACAAAAGGCTCTCTCCGGACATTTATCTCGGAGTGGTGCCCGTGACCTTGGACAAGGACGGCACTGTCACCCTCGGTGGCAGCGGCCGCACTATCGATTATGCGGTGAAGATGAGGAAACTGCCCAATGAGAGGCGGATGGATATCCTTCTGGCGCAGGGGAAGGTGGACGACGGCCACATAAGCGCAATCGCGGACATGATTGCGGATTTCCACAAGAAGATTGACGTGATAAACGATAAGGGCTACAGTTCCGCGGACGTGGTGAGGAGCCAGATAGACGATTTGGGGAACTTCCGTAGCATCATCGATGAGGCGTGCGGTATGGGGGCGGAAGTGGATTCCGTGCTCAGGAGCTCGGACGCTTTCATAGAGAAGAACAGGAAGCTATTCACGCGGAGGCAGGCCGAAGGCAGGATCCGGGACTGCCACGGGGACCTGCATTCTGCCAACATATTCATCCTTGAGGGCGGCAGCATAGTCATCTTCGACTGCATAGAGTTCAGCAAGGACTTCCGCTACGTGGACGTGGCCAGCGAAATCGCGTTCATGGCCATGGACCTGGACGCATTCGATAAAGAGGGCCTGTCCGAGCTGTTCGTGGAGGAGTACCTCTCCAAGACAGAGGATCCTGAGCTCCGGACCATGCTCAGGATCTACAAGTGCTACCGTGCCAATGTCCGGGCGAAGATCGCTGCCATAGATTATTCCGGGTCGAAGTCCGAAGACTCGAAGCAAAGGATAAGGAAGTACATGGCCCTGGCGCAGAGATACGCCGAAGAGCTATAGTTTACTTTTCTGAACCATATGGTTTAAAAATATATACTAATTAATACAAAATCGAACTATATGATGCAGATATTTGAACTATTGGGGAAGAAGAGCACTTCCATAGTTTTGCGGTACTTCCTCGAGCATCCTTCAGAGGAGACGTACGCCACGCAGCTTGGAAAAAAACTTAAAATCGCGAGAAAGAGCCTTTTCGACGCCCTTGCCGTGCTGCAGAAAAGCCAGCTGATAGAGCTGAGGATGGCCGGAAGGACGAAAGAGTACCGCCTGAAAAGGGACAGCGCGCTTGTCAGGCAGCTCAAAATCCTGAACAGCATCGCCAATCTGCTTCCGATGCTGGAGAGCCTCGAAGGAAGCGGGGCGGAGGTCTATCTCTATGGCTCGGCGGCACGCGGCGAGGATACAGAGAAAAGCGACACGGACCTCCTTTTCATCGGAGAGCGCCCTGAAGGCAGGCTGTTGGATAAAATCGAAGCCGAAGAGAAGATCAAGCCGATATTCCTCACGTTCCTGGAATACTCCTCCCTTGCCAGGAAAGACAAACCCTTTTATGAACGGATTGAAAAGGATAGGATCAGGCTGATATGATGGACCTCGGGCAATTGGTGGCCGCAGGGCTTATCCAGAAGGTCGGTCCGGCGAAGGACCTTGCCGAGAAGGAGTTCAAGGAAGCGGATTACGATATCGGGCACGCCCGTGAGGCGCTAGAAGCTAAGAACCACAAGTGGGCCATAGTCGAGGCCTATTACGCCGTTTTCCATTCCGCAAAGGGGATCATGTTCCTGATGGGCTATCGGGAAAAATCGCATTTCGCGGTCGGTGAGTACCTCAGCACGCTGTCCAGGGACGGGAAGCTGGAAAGCAGGTACGTGAACGATTTCAAGGCTGCGATGAGCGCCAGGCAGGCTGCAGACTACGATTATGATTATTCCAGGGAAAAAGCAGAAGCGGTCGTTTCACTCGCGGAAGAGTTCCTGGACAGGATGGAAGCGCTAAGGACGAAGATGTGATGCCATGGACGACGTTCCTGGTCACGCTCGTGGTGTTGATCGTCCAGCTCGTGGGCTTCTACTACTCAAACAGCCTCGCGCTGCTCGGTGACAGCGCGCACGTGTTCTCGGACCTGCTCGCGTTGGGCATCTCCCTCACGGCCATGGTGCTCGCCCTGCGCGCGCCGAACTCGAGGCGCACCTTCGGGTTACACCGATTAGAAGTCTTCGCCGCGTTCTTCAACGGCATCCTCCTGGTGCTCATGTCCGCATTCATAGCCTACGAGGCGTACGGCCGGCTCGGTACCGGATACCACGTAAACAGCATCCCGATGCTGGTGACCGCGGTCGTAGGCCTCGCAGGCAACCTCTACGTCGCATACCACCTCCAGCACGAGGAGAATCTCAACACGCGAAGCGTGTTCCTGCATGCTGCCGGAGATGCGCTCTCCTCCATAGGCGTCATCATCGGGGCTATAGTCATACTCATAACCGGCCAGCCCGTTATAGACATCGTGGTGAGTGGCCTGATTTCCCTGGTGATACTCTTCAGCGCCTACACAATACTCGAGAGTTCGATCTCTATCCTGCTCGAATCCGCTCCCTACGAGGCGAGCGAGGACGCGATAAAGAAATCGGTCGGCTCCGTGGACGGGGTCAAGGGGGTGCACGACATCCACGTCTGGCGCACCTGTTCGGAGCTCACGTTCGTAATGATGCACGTGGAGACTGACAACGTTGAATTAGCCGACACGCGGGACATGGCCGACGAGATAGAAGAGAAGCTCAAGCACGACCTGGGCATATCCCACACGACGATACAGTTCGAGCCCGAAGGCTGCACATGCGATAACAAGAAGATGTGCAAGGTCATGGTCCACAAGCGGAAAGGGCACAGGCACTAGTGCCTGAAATGCCTCACTCCGGTGAATACCATGGCCATGTTGTGCTCGTCGGCAGCGGCAACCACTTCCTTGTCCCTGATGGAGCCGCCCGGCTGTATCACCGCTGTGGCGCCCAGCTTAGCGGCCTCGTCCACGCCGTCCCGGAACGGGAAGAAGGCGTCGGAGGCCATTGCCGCCCCTTCGAGCGGGAGCCCGAATCCCTTTGCTATCATGCCTGCTAGTCTGGTCGCGTCCACGCGTTTCATCTGCCCGGCCCCTATCGCGACGACACGGTCCGGCCTCGCGAACACCGTGGCATTGGATTTCACGTACTTGCAGACCTTCCAGGCGTATTTCATCGAGGCTATCTCGTACTCCGTGGGCTGGCGTTTGGTGACGACGTTGAACTTCTGGTCGTGGAGGAGTATGTTGCCGTCCTGCACCAATAGCCCGCCCACCACGGAGCGGTATTCCAGGTATGACTCGCGCCTCCTCTCTATGTTCTCCACTGTGAGCACGCGTACGTTCTTCTTCGCTGCGAACGCTTCCAGAGCCTCTTTCGAATAAGATGGCGCGATGACTACCTCCACGAAGCCGGTCAGCATCTCCTTCGCGAGCGGTCCGTCGACCGGCTTGTTCACGCAGAACACGCCGCCGAATGCCGCTTCGGGATCCACAGAGCGCGCGATTCTGAACGCCTCGAGGATGTCCGCCTCGTTGGACGCCACGCCCGAGGGGTTATTGTGCTTCACCACGACCGCGGTCGGCATGTCCTCGAACTCCTTCATGAGCTCGAGCGCCGCGTTACCGTCCAGTATGTTGTTGTAGGACAATTCCTTGCCCTGCAGCTGCTTCGCGTTCGTTATCGCGTGCTGGTGGAAATGGTCGTCTATATAGAACGCGGAGGTCTGATGCGGGTTCTCCCCGTAGCGAAGATCCTGCTTCTTCCTGAATGTGAGGTTGAGGTATGGCGGGTATTTCATGCCCCGCAGGCGCCGCCTGAAATAGTTCTCTATCACGTTGTCATAGTGCGCGATGTGCTCCCAGGCCTCCATGGCGAGCGTCTCGCGCATCCGCATGCTGATCTCGCCGCTGTTCTTCAGCTCCGCGGCAACGGCGGCGTACCTGTCCGGGTTCACTATCACAGCCACCGACTGGTAATTCTTGGCCGCGGACCGTACCAGGGCAGGCCCGCCTATATCTATGTTCTCTATGACCTTCTCAAGGTCCTCTCCGGACTTCTGGATGGTCTCCTCGAAAGGATAGAGATTGACTATGACCATGTCGATGAGCCCGATACCCTCTTTTTCCGCAGCCTCCAGGTGCTCCTTCTTGCTCCTGTCGGCGAGTATTCCGCCGTGTATCTTCGGGTGGAGTGTCTTGACCCGCCCCTCCATCATCTCGGGCGAGCCGGTGTAATCAGAGACCTCGGTGACCTTCACACCAGAGCTGGCGAGGAGCCTGGCGGTCCCTCCGCTCGAGATTATCTCGAAACCAAGCGCGGAGAGCGAGAGTGCGAACTCGGCGACATTCCTCTTTTCATAGACGCTGATGAGCGCCCTGCCTGCTCCTGCCATGAGAATACGTTTATACCATTTGAGTGAAAGGAGATTAAAAAGGTTATTGTTGTCCCTGCTCTTTAGGTTGTTTGACGTGTAAAAAGAAGGATATTTAAACGAGAAGCCGCATATTCTACTTTGATTACCGTGATGGAAGAAAAGACTTGGGTTGAAAAAAGCAGGGTCAAGGACAAGCCAGCAAACTCCCTCACAGTCATGCTCAAGACGAGGGGCTGCTCCTACGCGAAGCGCAAGGGATCGTGCAGTTTCTGCGCCTTCTACGGGTTCGCAGAGAAGAATCCTCTCGGTCTCGGCCCGGAAAAGCTCACGTCCAGGCTCGTTGCGGCGCTGTCAAACCACAAGCTTGAGGAGGAGGGCATCAGCGAACTGAAGCTCTACAACGGCGGCTCTTTCTTCGCCAACGAGGAAGTATGGCATACGGAAAGGGAGGCCATGCTCTGCGCCATAGCAAAATACGGATTCCGCAAGCTCCTCGTGGAAGCCAGGCCCGAGCACATAAGCGCCTGGAAAATACGCGAAGCCACCGTAAGTCTTGGGAACAGCGAGCTCGAGGTCGCGATGGGGCTCGAGACCGCCAACGACGCGCTCCGGGAAAGGCTCAGGAAGGGTTTCACGCGCGCCGATTTCAACAGGGCGGCAGCGACGCTTGCGCGATTCGGCGTTACGACCGGTGCATACATCCTTGTCAAGCCTGTCCCGATGAGCGAGGAAGAAGCGAAGGCCGACGCGCTCGGTTCGTTGGAGTACCTGGCAGCGCTCAGGGCGCGGCTCGGTGTGCGGGTGTCAGCCAGGCTGCAGGCGTTCACGCTTTACGAAGGCATGTCTCCGGAGCCGGGCCACGTCCCAGTCAGCCTCTCCACCCTTATGGACATAATAAAGAAAGCTCCGGACAACCTGGACATGTTCATCGGATGGAACGAAGGCGAGGCGGTCCTATCTGCTGTCGACTCAGGCGTGGTGACTGAGCTTAGACAAATAAGGGATAAAATAGAAAGATTCAATTCCACCGGAGACAGGAAAATCTTCGAAGGATCCTAGTCCTTCACGTATATCGTCCTGCTCGGGAACGCGAACTCTATGTTGGCCTTCTCGAACTCGTCCTTTATGCGGGAGTTCACCTCGTCCTGGACGTCGAACATCCTGGACGTCTCCACTATGTGGTAGGTGAGCATGAGCTGCAGCTGGGAATCCGCGAAGTCTATGAAATGCACGGCCACGTCGTCAGGGTCCACTCCCCTGGTGTTCTTCAGTATGTCCCTGACGATGTCCTTGGCCTTGGATATCTTCTTGCCAGTTGTGTTGTACTCCAGACCAAGCTTGAGCTGAACCCTTCTCTTCGAGGCCTTGGTGTAGTTCTCCACCGACGCCCTGGCCACTTTCGCATTCGGTATGGACACCAGCGTTCCGTCAACGGTGCGTATGCGTGTGCTGCGGATGCCGATATCCTCGATTTTCCCGGTCACGCCGTCCACCTGCACCAGGTCCTCCATCTCGAAGGGACGGTCGGTGAACAAGGCAGCCGAGCCGATGACGTTGCTGAGCGAGTCCTGGGCCGCGAGCCCCATGGCTATCCCGGCGATCACCAGGCCGACGAGCACTGCGCTGACGTCGTAGCCGAAGTTCGACACTATAGTGAGCGCGGTGAGCACGAAGACGATGGCCCTGGCGCCGTTCTTGAGCACGGGCAGGAGCTGGTCGTCGAGCTTGGACGCACTCTTTTTAGCATAAGGAGTGAGGAACTCATCGAACAGGACGTCCACGACCGCCGCGACCACCGCTGCTGCGTTCAGGATTAGCAGCACCTTTATCAGATTAGAGAACATGCCTGCGATGTCGCTTGGGAGAGTCAGCGGGCCTACGGAAAGGTTCAATCCTATTATCAGCACGAATAATACGAATGGAGTCTCCAGCGCCTTGATGAGCAGCTCGTCCGGGCTGCTCCCGTTCTTCGCAGCGAGCCCCTGGGCGTAACGTTTCACCAGGTAATAGAGCACCTTGGCTACCACCAGGGTCGCAAGCAGTATGATGAATGTCTCCATGTACTGGAACAACGTGTTTCCGAAGACGGTTTTTGCAAGCACTGGATATTGGCTCAGGAGTGAAAAATCGACCATCGTCCCACCTGTTTCTGTTTATAGCAGAATAGGTTTTTAATATGCGTTGTTGGAAGCGCTATCTCGTGAAATGCGAATCCGAACCCCCCCTCTTCGACGTGAGAAAAATTCGCCCTGATCGGGATTCGAACCCGAGTCGCAAGAGTGACAGTCTTGTATGCTAACCACTACACTATCAGGGCAATAGCTTACGGAAGGCAATTTGGCGCTTATGTTTTTTAAAGCATACCGCTAATCCGGCGCAAGGCAAGGCATATAAGAAATGTGTTTGATATCCATGTCCGGGGACACGATGTTCAAGGCCGTTCTTTTCGATCTGGACAACACTCTGCTGGATTTCCTCACGTTCAAGAAGGAAACCGCCAAAGCCGCGGCAAAGGCCATGGTGAAGCAGGGCCTGCCCGCCACCGAGATAGAGGCGTATGGCAAGATCTTCTCGGTCTACGACGAAAAGGGCATAGAATACCAGAAGACGTTCTACGAGGTCGTCAGGCAATACAACCTCGAGATAAATCTCGCTGAGAAGATCCAACAGGCCGGGATAATCGCATACCAGCAGAGGAAGTACGAGGTGCTCCGCTCCTACCCTATGGTCAAGCCGACCTTGAGGAAGCTCAGGGAAAAAGGGCTGGGGCTCGGAATCATTTCGGACGCCCCGCGCAACAAGGCGTGGCAAAGGCTCGTGCTCACGGGCCTGGAGAACGAGTTCGATTTCGTGATAACCTATTCGGATACCAAGGAATACAAGCCGCATCCCTCGCCCTTCACCCTGGCTTTGAAGAAGCTCGGAATCATGCCGGATGCGGTCCTGTTCGTGGGGGACAACCCATCCAAGGACATAAAAGGGGCCAGGGCGATAGGCATGAAGACGTGCCTGGCCAAGTACGGGCAGCATTTCAAGGACGACGTGAAAGCCGACTACGAGATAGTAAAGTTCGAGGATCTGATGAAAGTGGTCTGATGGTCTCGATAACCTGTTACGGCGGCGTGGACGAGATAGGCGGGAACAAGATACTCGTGGAAGACCGGAAAACCCGCATATTCCTGGATTTCGGCCAGTCCTTCAGCCTCCTGGACGACTTCTTCGTGGACTGGCTCAGTCCCAGGAAAAGATTCGGCCTCAAGGATTATTTCGCCCTCGGTCTGATGCCAAAGGTAAAAGGCTTATACAACGTGAAGGCGCTGGAGCACACCGACCTCCCCTACTCGGAGCCGGAATTCGACGCGGTCATCATCTCGCACCCGCATTTCGACCATACGGCGCATCTGGAGTATGTGGATCCTGCGATTCCGGTATTCATGGGCGAGACGTGCAAGACAATCCTAAACTCAACCCAGGCGACGACGAACTCTTTCTTCTTCAGCGATGAGGAGTGGAAGGAGCGGGACGGCACGGTGCACCAGCCGAATATGGTCAGGACGTTCAGGACCGGAGGGAAACTCAGATTCGACAATCTGGAGATCACGCCCGTGCACGTGGACCATTCGGTTCCAGGCGCCTACGGGTTCGTTGTGGAGACCAGCGAAGGCACGATAGTCTACTCGGGAGATCTGCGCAAGCACGGCAACAAGCCGGAGATGACCGAGGAATTCGTAAAAGAAGCGGCGAAGGGCGACCCAAGGGCATTGATAATCGAAGGCACGCGGGTGAGCGCTTCGGAGAAGAGGAAGAACCATACCGAGCCGTTCGTATACTCCGAAAGCCTGAAACTCTGCCAGGGCACGGACAAGCTCGTGGTGGCGATGAGATACCCGAAGGATCTGGACAGGTTCCGGTCTTTCTACAAGATAGCCAAGGAAACCGGGAAAACACTCGTGATAAGCCTCAAGACGGCCCATCTCCTGATGAGCCTGGAGGACGACGAGGTTTTGGACCTGCCGGACCCGGTGAAGGACAGCACGATCGAGGTGTACGCGCGGGAGATGAAGCAGTACAAGGCATGGGAGAAGCCCCTGCTGGACAAGTGCGTTGACTGGGAATGGGTGAAAAAGAACCAGAAAAACGTCATCTGGGAGCTGGAGTTCTCCCAGCTCCAGGAGCTCATAGACGTCGAGCCCGAATCCGGGGGGAAATGCATCCACTCCATGAGCGAGCCGTTCGAGGAAGATCCGAGCTCGCAGCTCCAGGACGACGTCCTGCGCAACTGGCTCGACCGCTTCTCCATGGAGCACCACCAGCTCCACGCCTCAGGCCATGCAGCCAAGGAGGAGATATTCGGCATGATCAAGGATATCGGCGCCAAAAGTCTGATTCCCGTGCATACCCAGGCGGCCGACCTGTTCCCGAAGCACCTGGACGTGAAAAAAGGGAAGACGATGACTATATGACGCAGGGAACCAGTCACGGAAATGCGCCCCGTTCCACTTTTCGAAAAGCTATTAAATATCACGTGTCCATCGTTCGGTTAGCCGATAAGGAGGCTAATTTTAGGAGGGTGGTATGGATGAAAAACAGTTGTGGATGTTCGGAATCGGGATGCGGTCAGTGCGAAGCCGAAGGCGCAGGAGCCTGCGGTCACTGCTGCGGCGAAAGCTGCCAGTGTTCGTGCCATGGTAGCCAGAGTTGCGGATGCGGCCAGGGCTGCCAGTGCGGATGCCAGGGCAACGGAGGCTGCCAATGCGAATGCCACAGCAGCGAAAGCTGCCAGTGCGCATGCCATGGTGGCGAGATGGAGGAAGGAGACAGGATGCGGATCTTCAAGAAGGCCTTCAAGAAGATGCTAGTCGAGAGGGTGAAGGCGAAGCTGGAGAAGAGATACGGCAAGAAGATGGACAAGCTCGCCGACGAGATGATGGACTCCTTCGACAAGTGGATGAGGATGAAGAAGGATATGATGGAAGTCGGGGACTTCGATCTAGAAGAGAAGATGATGGAAGTGATCAAGGGGTAGGGTGTCCAACCCCATCTTTCTTTTTTCTACCGTTAGGAATGGATATTGGGCCCGCGGAGATTTGAACTCCGGACCTTTCGATGTCCAACGCCATCGAGGCGTTATCAGTCGAACGCTCCAACCTGACTGAGCTACGGGCCCGCTGCAATTCTACTGCCGTTCTCTCATCATAAGAAAACCGTTGTTTTCCGACTGCCATGTCATCTCGTGACGAAGTACGTTATTATCAGAACCACTGTGATTAGCAGCGTCGAGAACAGCAGCTCTTCTACCATGGAATTCTTTTGAACATTCCGTTTTTTAAACAATCCTCCGCCTCAATCATGTCATGCGCATCGCGATCATCTCCGACACCCACCTGGGCTACGCCCGCTTCGAGGAGGACGCATTCGTCCAGGCGGAGCGCGCCTTCCTCGCGGCGTCGGACAGGGCGGACGCCATACTCTTCGCCGGCGACGTGTTCGACACCAAGATCCCGAAGCTGGAGACCCTGGACCGCGCCATCACGATACTGAAGAAAGTCAAGATCCCTGTCTTCGCCATACACGGGAACCACGAGCGCAGGGCCAAGGAGCTGGTCAACCCGGCCCGGTTGCTCAGCACCTCCGGAGTCATGGAGTACCTGCATGCCGAAAGCAGGCTGTTCGAGAGCAAGGGCGAGAAGCTGCAGATCCTCGGCATAGGCAACGTCCCGGACGAGTACGCTGAGGAGGCGGTCAAGAAGGTCATGGAGCGCTTCAGCCCGCAGGACGGCGCGTTCCGCATCCTGCTCATACACCAGTCCATACGGGAGCTCATGCCGCACGGGAAGAACGAGCTGTCCCTGGAATACCTGGAGACCCTGCCCTTCGACCTCATAGTGAACGGCCACCTCCACGGGAAGGAGATAATGCTCAAGGGCAGGTTCCTCATCCCGGGCTCCACGGTCATCACCCAGCTGAAGAAGGAGGAGATGGCTGGCAAGGGTTTCTTCCTCTTCGACACGATCACCCGGAAAGCTGATTTCATGCCCATAGACAGCAGGCCGTTCTTCTGCGAGGATGTCCTGCTAAGGGACGCGTCCGTGACCGAGGCCAGGGAAGCGGTGAAAAGGAGGATAGAAGAGCTCATGAAGAAGGACCAGAACGCCATAATCTGCATAAAAGTGGCGGGGACCATGAAGGAGGGCGCAGGCCAGCTGGACCTCCGGTTCCCGGAATACGAGCGCGTGTTCGTGGACAGCGGCCTGGAGGCGAAAAGCCTCAAGGAGCGGCTGGAGCGCATAAGGGATGCGAGGAGCGACCAGCTCTCCGTGCGCGACCTGGCGCTCAGGCAGCTCACGGAAAAGGTGAAGGGGCGTATAACCGCCTTCGACACCGCGGAGATATTCGAGAAGCTCGTGGAAGGGGTGGACGAGACGCTGGAATATTTGAACAAGGAGGATACGCATGGCGAAGCTGCAGCTGGCCCTTGACTTCGCGGATTTGGGCGAGGCGCTCGCGATCGCTGACAAAGCCGCTCCGTACTGCGACTGGCTGGAAGCCGGAACGCCGCTCATCAAGTCAGAGGGCCTGCGCTCGCTGCGGGAGCTGAAGAAGAGATTCCCTGGGAAGACCATCGTGGCGGACATGAAGACCATGGACACCGGCGCGTTCGAAGCCGGGTTGGCCGCGAAGGCGGGCGCCGATGTGACGACGGTATGCGGAGCCGCGGACATGGATACGATAAAAGGCGCAATAGAAGAAGGAAAAAGACGCGGGATCGCGGTGGCGGTGGACCTCATCAACGTCCCCCCTGCAAGATGGCAGGAGATCGATTCGCTCAAGCCGGATTACATCTGCATTCATGTGGGCATAGACCAGCAGGCCAGGGGTATGGACCCGCTCGCGCTCCTGAAGAAGCTGAAAGTGAGAAGCAAGAAAATAGTTGCTGGCGGGATAAACGCCAAGAGCGCCCCTGATGCGGTGAAAGCCGGTGCCGAAGTGGTGATAGTCGGAGGGGCGATAACAAAGGCGCAGGATCCGGCAAAGGCGGCAAAAGAGATTAAAGAAGCGATGGATAAAGCATCAATCCCAACGCAGGGATAACGAAGCGGTCAAACGTGACGGGCTTAGGACCCGTTGGCTTAGCGCCTTCGAAGGTTCGAATCCTTCTCCCTGCATTCCAAAATTCTATCCTGGCAGTTCGTATCAAAGGTGCAAAAATGCGGAATGAGAACAAGATCCTGATCATACTCGTCCTAGGGATGATCATGGGAGCGCTTGACACCACGATAGTGCTCCTCGCCTTGCCCACCATAACCCAAAGCCTGAACACGAACCTCTCTGTTTCGATATGGGTCATAATAATCTACCTGCTTGTAGTCGCCGTGGCTACTACCCAGCTCGGAAGGATAGGCGACATATTCGGCCGGAGCAGGATGTTCAACGCAGGCTTCGCGATCTTCTCGGTGGGCTCGATCCTGTGCGGCTTCTCGCCCGACATCTATTCCCTGATCGCTTCAAGGGCGTTGCAGGCCGTGGGAGGGTCGCTCCTCGAGGCCAACAGCGGGGCGATAATCGCCGATACTTTCGAGAAGGACAAGAGGGGGCGGGCCTTCGGTTTCCTCGGAATAGGGTGGAACGTCGGCGCGGTGCTCGGCATCGTCCTTGGAGGGATGATAACCACGTTCGTGGGCTGGAGGTTCATCTTCTACATGAACGTGCCGATCGGCATCCTTGCCTTGATCTTCGGCCTGCGGTACCTCAAGGACAACGAAGTGGTGAAGGAGAGCCTCGACCTAACGGGCATGGTGCTTCTGGCGGCCGCCTTGGGCATGATATCCTACGGTCTTGTCGATTTCGCCGGCGCAGGCCTGAGCGCCACGAACGAAGTCATAATGGTGATTGGAGCGCTTCTGATCCCCGTCTTCGTATGGTGGGAAAGCAGGATCGAGGCTCCTCTGATACACCTCTCGGCCTTCAAGCACAGGGTCCTGCGCTCATCGATACTGGCGGCCTTCTTCCAGTCCTTCGGCTATCTATCCGTGGCTTTCGTCATGACGCTCTACCTGCAGGGCGTGCGGGGGCTGAACCCTTTCAATGCCGCGCTTTTCCTCCTGCCCGGCTATCTGGTCAGCTGCGTCCTATCCCCGTTCATGGGCAGGTATGCGGACAAGTACGGCGCCAGGACGATCGCGACTTTAGGGATAGCGCTGATGTGCATCACGGTGATGATATACATCGCTCTCGGAGCCAGCACGCCGCTCTATTACGTTGTCCTGGCCTCGCTCTTCGCCGGGGTCGGGGCCTCGATGTTCTGGCCGGCTAACAACAGCGCCGTGATGGCGCATGCGACCTCCGACCGCCATGGCTCCACCTCGGGTCTGCTGAGGACGATGTCGAACGTCGGGACCTTGGGAAGCTATGTGCTGGCGCTGACCGCAGCCTCAGCCGCGGTCCCGAGGCAGCTGGCATTCAGCATATTCCTCGGGACGTCGAACATCAGCGGCGGCCTGCCACCGTCTTTCCTCGCAGGGCTGCACGCGGCGCTTTTCGTGTCATTGTGCCTGTTGCTAGTCGCCGGTATCTTGTCATTGACCAGAGGGAAGGAAGACCGG
>Ga0326728_10011609_pt1 | contig 19994 bp, 19 predicted proteins | sample MB3enrmetagenome_FD_207602 | JGI IMG/M metagenome (GOLD analysis project Ga0326728, IMG submission 207602) | Lab enriched peat soil microbial communities from McLean, Ithaca, NY, United States - MB31MN | ecosystem: Environmental > Terrestrial > Soil > Wetlands > Peat | place: USA: New York... | reverse complement strand
CCACCCGCGATTGGGTCTTCAGACGCGGGTGGGGACACCCGCGCTACAAATTCCGCCCAGGCACCGGGCGGCTACCGCGTCACCGACCTGCCGGTTGACCGCGAGGGCTTATTGAATTTGGCTGACCTGGAAGCTGCCATCACGGATGACACCGCCGTGGTGTCGCTGATGGTCAAATGTTGGATGGGGAAACTAGTTGCCTGAGGGCTAAGTCGATCAAGCGATCATCAAAAATGCGAAGCTTACGCTCTGCGGCGGCCTTGCCCGCAGGCCATTTGCTCAGTCCCTCACGAATACCAGCGATGGTCGGCTTACACTGCTCACGAGCAATAAGCCAATCGACGGTGGCGAGAAGCTCCATCCCCAGGGGCGATTCGAACCCATCGATTCGTTGGGCAGTCAGGTCCAAAACTTTTCTGAGCGTTTGCGCCGCATCTTGTTGGAGATAGAGATCAACGTAATTGCGGCGCTCCTCATTGAAACTGATGGTGTCCGACGGCCCCGCGTCGCTGAGCCGCTTGTCGCAGTGGAGATAAGTTCCGTCGAGGTTATTGAGCAAATGGCGAAGCCGCTCCGAGTACGGGCCGTACTTATCGGCGACAAATTGAAGATTCAAAGGATCATCAATCCCTAGCCACTGGATGGTGCGTTCAAGAAACCATCCAAGTTTTTGAACTTCCAGATACGTGCATTCAATGCCCAGCACCCAATAGCGTCGAATCATCTCCGCCACAAGCGCCCGCGCCGGGGTGAGCTTATCCACACCCGTCCGCTTGGCGACATTCTGATATTTTTCCGTGGGCTCATAGACTATTACGTCGACGTCATTGAGATCACCGAGAACGAGCTCCACCTGTTCCCGCACTTCGCGCCAATTCAACCCGCCATTGCCGGACCCAAGCGGCGGCAGGGCAATGGAACGGATATGTTTCTGCCGGATCACTTGCTTCAAATCGTCCAAACCCTCGGCAATCCACTCCAACCGGGAGGGCTGCCGCCAATGTTTCTTCGTGGGGAAATTAATGACCCACCGAGGGCCGCTAAGGGCGCCGGTTTCCGTGACAAACATCCGGCCAATCTTGATCTCGTGGCGTTGGCAAGCATCTTCGTAAGCAAGGAAGTTGGACGGGAATGCCTCTTTGAACATCAGAGCGATTCCCTTGCCCATCACTCCCACCGTGTTGACGGCGTTCACCAACGCCTCAACCGGCGCTTCGAGAAGATTGCCTTGGATGAATCTCATCATTCAAAAGTACCAATTCGTTTGGACGGTTGCCTTGAGTTCCAGACCACGCTGATCAAGCTCGGACTTAATCCCCGTGTTAGCTGCCTCTGTATAGCAGCATACACCCGTGAGCGCCTCCACGGGAACGCATTTCCAAACCAGCGCTTCCGCCTGATAGCGCTCCTTCCTTCCGGGGTCGTCCGGATCATTCTTGAAGTCGCGGCGGTTCAACAAGGGCCAGTCAATTTCGTCCAGGCGATTCAAATCCGTGAAGTAATTGGCCATTTGAACGTACGCATGCCTGTCCGTGAATACAAAGGGGATCCCCAACTCTGATATCCTGCGCAACGATGAAACCAGGATCAGGACGTCCTCATTCGCGACCTGCGGGATGCCGCCATACCCTGTCTTGATGTTGTACATCATGATGGAACATGGCGTGAAATAAAAGGGAACGTAATCACTCAAAGTGCCCCCCGGCCCAACGGGAACCGCACGGCGAGAACGTTTATCAATCAGATCGGGATTCCCGATGTTTCGATAATTGGGATCGAACATCCTTCCGCTGCGAGCGTGCAATCCATTGTCGAGAATCCACGGGAGATTGTCCCGATGGATGATCCGAAAAATCAGTGCTTTGGTCGAACTGAGGCTCATTACTCGTTAGTATCTTTCTACGGAGCGGCTCCCGGCATGGCAGCGGACCACGCTTGCCAAAAGGCCCTCGTAGGGGGGAGTTTACCTCGCCATAATGGCGGCGTAAAGCCGCCTCTACTTTTTACTGTGAACTGTAAACTGTGAACTGAGGAAGTCGATAGTTGACAGTCGAAAGTTGAAAGTCAAGGTGCGCCCTAACCCCGAAAGCCGTTCTTACTGTAAACTGTGAACTGTCGACTTCCCCCATGATCTACCTCGACCACAACGCGACGACGCCCATTTTGCCGGAGGTGCTGGAGGCGATGATGCCGTACCTCACGACGGAATGGGGCAATCCGTCGAGCGCGTATAAGTTCGGGTCGAAACTCAAGTCGGTGATCGAAACGGCCCGCGAACAGGTGGCAGAGTTGATTGGTGCGCATCCAATGGATGTGATTTTCACTTCGTGCGCGACGGAGAGCAACAACGCCGCCATCGCGGCGGCGCTAAAGGCGAACCCTACCAAAAGGCACATCGTCACGTCCCAAGTGGAACATTCTTCGGTCCTGAATTTTTGTATGGCGCTGGAAAAGGAAACCGGCAGCACCACCCCGGCGCTCAGCACCACCCCCGTCGCTTCCGCTCCGGCCCCTCCTCATCTGAGGAGGGGAGCTTTTACGAACTCCCCTCCTGATTCAGGAGGGGCCGGAGCGTTAGCGACGGGGGTGGTTACAAGTTGTCCGTACCGCGTCACCTACCTGCCGGTTGACCGCGAGGGCTTATTGAATTTGGCTGACCTGGAAGCTGCCATCACGGATGAAACCGCCGTGGTGTCGCTCATGTGGGCGAACAACGAAACGGGTGTGTTATTCCCTGTCGAAAAGATCGCGGAAATTTGCCGGTCGCGAGGCGTGCTGTATCACTGCGACGCGGTGCAGGCAGCGGGCAAGGTGGAAATTGACGTGCGTAGATTTCCGGCGGATTACCTCTCGCTGACCGGCCACAAGTTTCATGCGCCGAAAGGCATTGGCGCGCTGTACGTCCGGCGCAAATCGCCATTTTCGCCAATGGTCTACGGCGGGCATCAAGAGCGTAACCGGCGAGGGGGCACGAAAAGCGTGCCCCTGATTGTGGGCATGGGCAAAGCTGCCCAACTGGCCCGCAAGCACTTGCCGGATTATGAGAAGAAAGTGCGCCCGCTTCGGGATGAATTAGGGAAACGTATCCAAGGCATTTTAAGTTCGACTCTGGGCACGGAGTTGACCGGCGACCGAACGCAACGAATGGCTTTAGCCTCTCAATGCCTTCCTTAGATTTGCACATATCATTGCGGCGACTTCAGCAGGTGTCATTCGGCGTAGGTTTGCGATAGCCTCGATGACAAGCGACACGTCAGAGGGGCGTGTCGGTCGGTCGCTAACTTGCGTGAATGGCGCGTCCGTTTCCGTTAGTATCCGGGCGGAGGGCAAAATAGCCATCAGTTCACGCCCTCGATCTGTCCTCAGCATTTGAGCATTAACCGAAAAATAGCAGCCGAGATCAATGGCGCGGCGAGCCTCTGATTTTGACCCTGTGAACCAGTGAAGCACGATGCAGCCCTTTTCCGGGGGTAAGTATCTCTCGATTAGGTCGAGAACGAGGGTCGCAGCTCTAACGCTGTGCACCGTAAGGATCTTCCCGCCCGCCGTCGCACAGCGCTGCAGAATATGCTCAAATATGCCCTTTTGCAGTTCGAGCGAGCGGAAGAATCGTGGGCCTGCGTCGAGGCCGACCTCACCAACGTAACGAGTCTGTGGCAGGTATTGCTCCCAGAGGGAGATTTCTTTTGAACGCTCTAGGACCAGCTGCGGATGTAGGCCCAATGCTGCTCGAACATATTTAGTTGTGCGAGTCAACTCGTGGTTTCTAGGCCAGGCCTTTGGCGTCGTCGTCACCGTGATGGTGTAAACGCGGTCCCGTTCTGTCTCACTGACAGCGGAAGCGAGGTCCGGGAATAGATCCAAGTGACAGTGAAAATCAACGAGGGCAGAATTCATGACTCTCTAGCTCGGTGCAGAGCAGACGTTTGTGAGTAATACGGCCACCTCGCTCAGGCCTCGGCCATATACTTCGGCTAATGTGGACTGCCGGGCTGGAGATTCGTCAAAAAGCGGTCCGGGTTTGTGAATCAGAAGCGAGGCCAAATTTGGCCTTCGCCGGAGACGTTCGATTGCAAATTGAAATGACCGGATCTGTTGCCCATCAGCCTTTTGGGAATTGAGGGTTTTGCCGCTCAATTCAGAAATGCCATAGCTTGTGGGATCGGGTGAACCGAGACCTCTTAAAATCGCAGCACGCCGGATAAGACAAGGGAGGCAGTATCCACAATGACCAATGCCTTGGCCTTGCCATCGGCCCTTCGTGGGAGAAGAACAGGATAGGGCATCAGGGATTAGACTTGTGAGCAATGCTCGATTTGGGCAGGCTTCAATCATGTCTCCTTTTGTCTTATCCCAATACGGGTTTTCGATTTGTCCGGAAATCCCGAGTGCCGCGAGGAAATCATTCCATCGAGCTATGTAAAAGGGGTGGGTAGTTCGTGTGCTGAGAGCGCCAAGCCGGAGCTGGTCGAGTGGTACGTTGATAGCAATGAATCCGTTCTCGGGGACGCGAAGAATGAACGGGCGATTCAGTCCCGTACCAGCGAAGACACCAGTTGCGACAAAGAGAAAGGAACGTCCGCGAGTGGTATTTTCAGATGCAACATTACTGACAAGTCCATCAGGAAACGTCATCCAGATCCGCAGCCGGTCAAACATCCGCGCCGGGTAGTAATTCTTGAGCTTGCGGAAGAGGGTAGCCTGAGAACTGCTTGTTGCGCCCTCGGCAGCGTGACTGATTAGAAGTGGTGTTTGACCGTGTTCGAGGCTCGTGATCGAACCAATCAGACTGTCGAGTCCCCCGGAGAATAGGGTGAGAAAGTCGAATGGTGGCCCCGCAAGCTGGCAAGCTCCGCGGTTGACGATGGTATCGAACCCGTTTGGGCGCGGCCTAAACTGAACCGTCCAGTAGTCGCCAGTGAGAAAATTCAATAGGCGCCCGAGCATTAAAGTCGTAGCGTTCCAACGGTTGACGTCGCTGACCGGTACAACAATGTGGATCTCACGAGTCCAGTTATCCTGCGACTCAGTTGTTCGAGAAATTCGAGTGTCGGCTGCTTGCACGTGCGCCGCCAGAACGAGAAGATCGACTCCAACCTCAGTTGGGAATACATTCATCTTCATGAGGTCGTCTAAAGCTTCGCCGATACCATGCTCTAGCCGCGATCCCGACGTCACAAACTCCAGTCTCGTCGGGGTTTCTTCGGGTGCTGTTGAAACGGAATCAGTGTCGCTTGGTCCGAATCTTCCAATAATGACGTGTCGTCTCATTCTGCACTCGCCTCGGCCTCGCCCATGCTCTCTAGGATTGCGAAAGCCTGTTCGTATACTCGCGTGACGAAGCCAGTAACCGACGCAGGTGTTAATGCTTGAATTCTCGCAAGCGCGTTCGTCAGGGCATCAGATACGCTGCGCCGGACGAAATCGAACAGCTGTTTCTGCACATTTAGGGCGTCTGCAACGTTGGCCGGAAGAGCCAGCGCTTGGGCGCCGATGTCATTGCAGAGGCGGGCCTCTATAGCATGCGTAGCATAAAGCTCGAAAATAACCTTAAGCTGATCAACTGTAAGTGCATCGAAGTTCGTAATTCCACTTTCGGCGAGGTCGGCGATCGTCTCGATGAAAGCCTCTCGCGCGATGCCGTCGTCAATGGTGCCACCCTCGGGGCACACGTAATCAATCATACCGATAAAGACTTCTTCAACTGGGCGGCCCACCAAGTTTTCGAGTCGGAGAGCGCGGAGTGCCTTGCCTGGACCGTTCGCGACCGCGCTGGTTAGAAAGGAAACGAGCCGGGCGCCTGCTTGCCGAGAGGAGCCCATTCTCCGAGCGGCGGTACGGCTGCCGCCAGTAGAAGTCGCGACATAGTGTGAAGCAGCACGGCCGAGGCTCGTGCGATCAAGGCCTCCGGATGCTGCAAATCGCGAAAAGTTGTTGCGGGCAGCTTTGAATCTGACGGGATCGCCAGGCGGAGGCATGGGGGGCAGCGAGGGAATTGGTATTGGAGGAGGCAGCCCGGTGACTGGACCGTCAATGGTTGAAACCGGAGGTTGGGCAGGCGTTGGTGCAGGCAGGGGTTGAGGAATACCACCATCTGGGAGCCAGCTCGGAACAAGCGGCTTGTCTCCGTCGGAGCCGCCATATGCGTTTGAAGTGCCCATTATCCTCTCCCATACTTCCTGGTCCGTAGCGCCTGCGCTGCCGTCGCCTTCAGCATCGGAGAACCCTCCTTGCTCCATGATTCAAGCACATTATCGAAGCGTCGGACCATCGGTTCATCCTTTATAATACTCTCCCACCCTGCACAGGCCCAGCTTCCCGTTCGGTTTGGGGGCAACGCTTCCAAGATGCTAAGTAGCCCTGCTTGGAGGGCCGGTTGCGCCTTGACGAGCACCGCCAGTCCTGCAGCCCCGGATGGCTCTGAGTCGAAGGTATCGGTACTAATGATTCGTCCTCGCAGGACCTCCAATACTTGAGCTGCTTCGGGAAGGGCAAGCCGTCGCAATTCGGGTTCTAGTGCTTGAACGGCCAACTTGGGACCCAGCAGTTTGTCGGCTACAGCGGCGACTTGTCCAAGCACTGTCGCGGCACCGAAGTAGTCCTTGCGGTCCCTTGTTACGAATAGGTAGGGCCGGAGATCAAGCTCACCAATTGGGGGTTGTAATCGCGCCCAATCCCGAGTTGCTGGGGATGCTAGCCATTCATCCAGTTGAGCGCTAACTTTATCCTTTACTAGTTCCAGATTCTCCGAGGTCTTTTTCGCCACAGGTTTTAAATCATGCGACTCGCTGGACACGGCTTTCTTGCCTCGATCAGCGGCCGCTGCCTCTAAGGCAGCCAAGTCTGCGCAAACGCCGTTCTGCACGGAGACGGCGCTAGCAGCAATTTGGTCGAACACGCGCGTCAGGAAACGTTCGGCAAGCATTAACTTGGCGAGCACCGGCAGCTTTACGTCGTCCGCGAAGCCTCGTGCTTCAGCGGAAGCTTGACGCAATAAGAGCGTGTTGAGAAACCTCTTGATCTGTCGGGGATTTCCTCTCGTCCCGCTGGCCAGAATCGGTCCTATCTGCGTGCTTAGCATTTGCGCGTTCTGCGCCTGGTGCGCTTTGACCCCTAACGCGCTATTCACCGCGACCGCATCGAGCACACCGCCAATCCAAGGACGCTTTAGTCGCTCCCGAGCAACCTTGATCAGCTGGATGAAAGAAGGGTCGTTTTCACCGAGTTCGGCGCCGACAAGGAGCAGTGTCACATAGATGCGGGTTTCTGAGTCACCCAAGGCTGGGATGCGGAATGGGACTTGGATGAGCTTCTCCAGGTAGTTTCGTGCATAGGTCTGTGGCCCGGTGGTATCGGGAAGATCGGGGAAATGCTTACGGACCGCATACTCAATCATGGGCTCATCGGCGGCCACCACAAATGCCGTCTTCGAAGTAAAAAGAAAGAGCCGCACTGCCTCCAAGGTCTCAATTGCAACGGTCGAGATCATCGATTAGTATGATTAGTTGCTCTATCCCAGCTTCCTTTAGCAAACCGTCAAATGCGTTACGAAAGCCGGCTATCTCCTCCGGAACATTCTTTGTTTGGGACTCGGGCTTTAAGAAGTCCTTTACCCCGGCAATTGCCGATTCAAGATTCTCTTTGGTGAGCTTTGCCGGATCCGGAAGACATCCTTCGAGAGTATTTACGGCCGCATAAAGCCCCAGTGCAGGCTGACCTGCATGAGCGGCGTAAAGGGCAATTCCGAAGCTCCCGGCCTTTTTCGCGATTTTTAGCCAGTCAATCCGACGAAAAACGTCCTTCACCGCTTCGCTAGCCCTTGCGAGTGTCGGGCGCTTCTCAAGCAGGCCCGTTACGATACCCTCAATCAACGCAATTTTCGCGTCCTCAAATCCTTGGAAGCGCCATCCGTTAAATTTTAGACACAGGACATGCTCTTGCGTACCAAGTTCGGCCTCGACCATTTCCAAAAGACTTGACTTCCCGGCACCCCAGTCGCCGTGGACGCCTACCGTTATAGGGCGATCCGCTTGAGCGCGGAGGAGTCTCACAATCGTCCTGGCGATCGGCTCCGTATTAATTAAATCAACCTTCGTCTCGTTATCTGAAAGGATCATTGCTGGCCTGCTTCAGCCCGCGCCGTTTGCAAGCGCCCCACATGACCGATCATGAAGCGGCACCTAAACAAAGTCGCGGATTAGATCGCGCCAACCGGCCAACTCCTTGTGTTGATACGTCGCGCTCATCGAGGGTCACTCAAAGCCGTGGCGCTGTCGGTGCCATGTTAGAGACTCGTGGTCGGGCAAGTAATGCTGGTTTAGTGGACGAAGAATTGAATTTCCCGCGCGGGGCTTCAAGAGATGTGCGGCATCTCCCCGTTCATCAAACCGATCCTCGGCCACCAAGATTTTGTAATCGTTGCTGATTGACCAAAAACCCAGATCGAATAGCCAGTGGGCAGTTTTGGAAAGCGCGATACCATTCGTGGGATGGTTGCTGCCGCCTTCTTTGAATTGGTGGATGTGGGCGGCGTCTAGGGCGGTTTTGCCGTCCAGTGCGATCATCCGGTAATGCGTTAGGGCGCAGGTGTAATCATACGCCGGGAGCACGCGCACGGCAAACTTCGCATCGCGTTGACGCTCGGACTCCCGGGCGGGAATAAAGCGGCTGGCATCCGCTGCAATCACGTCGTCCGGCGGAACAGGGGCCTCGACAAGGCTGTAAAGCTCCGCCCTTTCTTCCGGCTTAAAGTATTTTGCGATCAGTGTGCGCCGAGCCAGGGAACGAAACTCCGACCACCCCAGACACAGGAGAAAGGATACGTCTAACTGGGCGATTGCGGCTGTGCGCCGATCAGAAGCGGGCCGTCCTGCAGCGTCAAGCGCTTGCCAAAAACCCTCAGACTTGAGGTGATAAAAAGGGAAATTTACATCAGGCTTGGTCTTTCTACGGGGCGCGACAACTCGCCAATAGGAGCTAAAGCGAAATGCCAGATCGCCATCTTTTTTGAGAAGCGCCCCATCGAGTTTGCCTTCTTCGGCGAGATCGCAGACGACGAGGAGCAAGAGGGGTTTCTGCGGAGCGTCCCCCAGCGCAGGATGCGCTTTGTCGGGCCGCAGAGAATTCAGCCGCTCAAGCCAACGCGTCCATTCAGTGGATGACGTCGAGAGGAGAGCGCCGGTGGCCATTTACCTCTCCATTGCGGAGGTGCGATACAGATCGTCCTTGAGGATATTCAGCAAATCACCGGGGAGGCCGTGGGCGCGGTGGGTTTCGCTGTATTCTTCCACCTTGGCGACCATGCGCCGCAGGGTTTCCACATTAATGCCTTTTTCAGCGGCAACCTTATCTTCCATTTCGCGCAATCGGCTGAGCTCGCCCAAGTCGGCATTGATCATCACACCTTTCTGCCGGTTGACGATGCGCGCCACGCCGCGCCCGTCGTCGGGGTCGCGGGCGGCTTTCCACGTTTGCTGAATTAGGAGGAGCTCCTCGGGACTGATGAGTTGTAGTCCAATCTCTTCCTGTAAGGCGAGCAACTTGGAGAGAAGCTCGCGACGGGCCGAAATGAGCAATGGGCCGTTGCCTTCGTTGCCGTTCATGCGGCGGGTGTCGCGTTTGCCGTTGGCGGGATCGCGGTAGAACATTAGGGTTTCGCGGAATTCAATCAGCTTTTCCATGCGCTCGTCGCCGCTGGCCAGCAGCCCTTCACTGGCCTTGTCCCGATCCACCACGGTGCACGTCCAGCAGCCGAAGCGGCTGTTGCCACAACTGGGAGTACTGGTGTCAATCTGGATGGGGCACTCACCGTTACTGGCGCTGGCGTAAAGCTTGTAGAGGGGGCGATTGTCTCCGCCCCAGGGATTGGGATTCTGGAGCAGGTAGGCCCAAACCTCCTCGGTGGAGAGGAATTCAATGGGATTCGACACCCAGACGCGCGGCAGGTCAGGATGCCGATTCAAGCCGTTGCGCGACTGGCGCGCCGCCATGGTTTGGGCGCGGGTGGAGCTTTCGGCGCGGCGCGCTCCGAGGTGCAGGATGGCTTCTCCCCAGTGGCCGACGCGTTGCTTCACCAAGTCATTGACCGGATCAATTTTCATCCGCTGCGTGCACCAGCGGAAGGTGCGGTTGGGCGGCGGGTAGCCCCGTCCAATGATATTGACCCAAAAGGATTCTTCATGGAGCGGCTTGAGCAAGTGGGTGTCAATATTGAGGTCGTGTTGCTGGGAGCACCACCGCATGCGGTCCAGCGTGCCTTCGATCATTTCGGCGATGGCGGGAATCTCCACGCGCGTGTCCGTGCACAGGACCGAGATGGGCTTTTTCCGCTTTGCGGCATGAATGGACAGAACGGTATCGAAAATCAGCGACGCCAGCATCGTGCTGTCCTTGCCGCCGCTAAAACCGACGAGCCACGGCCGCTCGTCTTCAAGATAGAGTTGTTGGAGTGAAGCCTTGATCTCGTGGAACATCCTTGCTCCTGTGGGGGGGAGTATACACTCCCTCCGGTAGTTTTCAAGCAATGTCTTAGGATATCACCAGTAAGTGTAGGGCGGAGGTGACTCCCGTGTCCGGCGTTGTTGAGGAATCCGGGAAGAGCAAGCGTAGCGGGGACCTGCCCCCTGGTTTGCGGCCTTTTGTTGCCAGATGAGGACAAAATGTCCGTAGGCCTCCGCGGCCGAGCGCCGGCCGTGCGAGGCGGGGATTCCCTTCACGGTTATCGACAAAATGTCCGAATTCAGTGAAATGGTGCACCGCGTGGAGCCCCTAGTGACCCCTTGAGCACATCCGCCCCCCCGAGGAGGCAGTAGACAACAGTAAACGGTCGACAGGAGCTGCGGGTCAGGAGCGAGGAGTTAGAAGGCAGAAGGAGGGGCGCGCCGTACGACGCGGGGTGGAACTTGCTTCCAGGTATTAGCGCGGAATGGCGGGGATTTGTTGAGTATCCACAATGCCCCCCCGGCCGCACCTCGCCGCAATATCAAAAAAGTCCGCCGAGGTTTAGAACAATGACGGCGATCAGGATGAACGCGACGGCCGCGAACAGGAACCTTCGCGTGCGGACGCTTGCGCCCTTCCACTCTCCGGCCATCAGTCCGAAGGCATTGGCGAAGAGAATGCTCGCGGCGATGAACAGCATGTATCCCACCGATGTTCCTTCGGCGCCCACCAGCGTGGCTCCGATTCCGTAACTCAGCACGGCGGTAACCCAGGTGAGAGCCATGACGACCGCCAGCACGGCTTCACGCGGCCAGCCGCCGCGGGCGAACAGATTCGCCGTCCGGTTCTTCAGCAACAGGTAGATGCAGTAAACCAGGTTGGGAATGAATCCGGCTCCCAGGACAAGCCCCCACACGGCGTAGGTCGAAGTCAGCGGGCCGGCGCCATGTTGCTGGCTCACGCGAATCACGTCGCCGCCAAAAGCGAATCCCAGGTTGTAGCTCGAACCGAAAATGCCGGTAAAAATGCACAAGGCCATTCCCGTGGCGAAATTGCTCCTGGCTGGTGCGGGCCCGGCATTCACGTCGGCCTGCTCCTTTTCCCGCCGGTGGCCGGCCAGCGCGTAGAAAAACAGACCCACCATGAGAAACGGAATGCTGAGAAGCAACAGCAGTCCGCGCGGGCGAAAAAGGTCCTCGGGATGGAAGACCAATAACGGAACGAGCGATCCCGAGAGACTGGCGAGGCCTGACACGACGGCAAACGCCAAGGCGACGCCCACCATCCGCAAGCTGAGCCCGAAGGTGACTTGCGCAAAACCCCAGAATAGGCCGAAAATCATGGGCAGTAGAACCGCGCGCGGCGATACTCCGAAATAAACCTGCGCGAGGCCCGGCACCAGTCCAAAGGCCAGCACCCAGGGCACCATGAAGATTCCCACCACGGAGAAAACCAACCACTGGTTCTCCCACTTCCAACTTCGCGCGTGCTTCATCGGCAGCGCGAATGCGGCGTTCATCGCGCCACTGACAAGAATTACGGTCATGCCAAACCAGAAATGATTGTTCATAGGTTAAGACCAGTGAGTGACAAGTGACGAGCAAACAGCGGCGGCTTGGTTGCTTTTCTGTTCATCCGATTACCGCAACACCCGATTTCACCATTCCGCCACGGAACCGTCCGGGTGAAAAACCATCTGTTCGAGTATCTCTTGCTCAAAGGGGTGCTTGCGCGCTTCGGTTTCGTTAATCTCGACGCCCCAGCCGGGTTCATCGAGCGGCAGCCAGTAACCGTTTTCCGCTTTCAAGCGCGTCTGGACGACGTCGAAGCGCCAGGGAACGTCGCCCACCATATCCTCCTGAATCAGAAAATTCGGCGTGGCCAGATCGAAGTGCAACGCGACGACATTGGCCACCGGGCCGTTGGGGTTGTGCGGAGCAATCCCCATCAAGTAGGTTTCGCCCATCGCGGCAATTCTGCGGGCTTCCAGCAATCCGCCGCAATGGCAGAGGTCCGGTTGCAAAACGTGGCAGGCTTGCAGTTCGCAGACGCGGCGAAATTCCCAACGCGTGGCCAAACGCTCACCCGTGGCAATCGGCACACGCACGGCTCGGCAAACCTCCAACAAGGCGTCGGGCTGCTCCGGCGGAACGGGTTCCTCGCAGAAGAAAGGGTGAAACTCCTCCACGGCGCGAATGTACTCAACGGCCTGACCGGTGGTGGTGCGGCCGTGGAAATCGATCATGATGTCCACATTGTCGCCAACAGCCTCGCGCAACTTGCCCATCAGTAGGGCGAAATGTCGCACAGCCGGCAGTCCCATGAGAGGTTCTGAGAGCGGGACTATGACCACTTTTAATGCGTTATAATGCTTGGTCAAGACTTGCTGCGCGCGTTCAATCAGCGGCTCCACCGTGGAGGTTTCGTACACCGCTTTCATTTGCCCCATGCCGAGGTGGGTGTACATCCTCACCTTGTCGCGGACGCGGCCGCCCAGCAACTTGTAGACGGGAACGCCCAGCGATTTTCCGGTGATGTCCCAACACGCCTGTTCGATGGCGGAGATTGCCGTGGTCCCGATCACTCCCAGCCGCCAGAAGGAATGGCGATACATAATCTGCCATAGGAACTCAATGCGCGTCGGGTCCCGGCCCATCACAAAGGGCTTGAAGTCCTCCACGCAGCCGACGACGGCGCGCGTTTTGAATTCCAGCGTTCCTTCACCCCAACCGTAAAGGCCTGGAACGTCGGTCTCAACCTTTACGAATACCCAATTGCGCATCTGCGCGTTGACGACGAGGGTTTTGATGTCGGTGATCTTCATCGATATTCACTCTCCGTGATTCAGCCAGCAGCGGAATATCAGAGATAGCCGGGAAAGTAAAGCACCAATCGCAGGCCGGTCCGACGACGCCTTGCCAAAGCGCGTTTCGGTTTATAATTGCACAGGATAAGATTTGATCGGAATAAGCGGCATGACTCAGTTTAGAGGAATAACCATGGCATTCGCAGCGGATTGTCTCCAAGGCAAGGCCATCCTGATTACCGGGGGTTTGGGCGCCATCGGCAAAGTTGTGGTGCAGAAGCTGCTGGCGCACTCGGCCCGCGTAGTGGTGAACGACATCGTGCCAGAACAGGAAGCGCAGGAGTGGATCCGGGCCACCGGCTGTGCAGCCGATCGATGTGTGTACGTCAATGCCGACGTGACTGCCGCGGCTGGTGCGCAGGCGCTGGTGGAGAAAGCCGTGCAGTCGTTCGGCGCAGTTGACGTCGCGCTCTGCCACGCCGGCATGGCCCAGTCCTGCTCCATCCTCGACTACGCCGAGCAGGATTGGGACCGCATCGTGCGCGTCAACCTGCGGAGCGCGTTTCTGGTGGCGCAAGCGGCGGCCCGCGCCATGGTGGCGCAGAACGTAGGACCGAACGGCGTTCGGCCCCATGTTAGGGGCAAAATCATCTTCACCTCGTCGTGGGTGCAGGATACACCCTGGCCCGACATCACTCCCTATAACGTCACCAAGAGCGGCATGAAAATGTTGATGCGCGGGATGGCGCGGGAACTGGCGGCGAAGGGAATCCGCGTGAATTCCATTGCCCCCGGCATCGTGGCGGTGGGCATGGCCAAACGGCAATGGGATACGGAACCCGATTATCGCCGCCGCGCGGAAAAAGCCATTCCTCTCGGTTTCATGCAGCCCCCTGAATCGGTCGCCGACGCCTTCATCTTTCTTTGTTCCCATGCCTCCGATTACATGACGGGCACGACACTGATGGTGGATGGCGGTTGCAGCCTCTACCCCATGGATTAGCAAATGGTAAAACTCCTGCTCTGGTGCATCCTTCTCTTTTTCTGCTGGCCGTTGGCGCTACTGGCGCTGGTGCTTTATCCGCTGGTGTGGATTCTGATGCTGCCGTTCCGGCTGGTGGGAATTGCCGTCGAAGGGGTATTCGAGTTGCTTCGGGCCCTTATTACTCTTCCCGCGCGAGTTCTCAGCGGACCTCGTCACGGTTGAAGTCCGCGCGAGGCGTTTACGGTTGTTTTTTCGCCGGCGGCGGTGGCGGTGGTGGGGACAGACCTTTCAGTTGCACCTTGGCCGCCTGAAACGCCGGGCTATCCTTCTCGAGTCCTTTCGGAGGCGGATTTTGCTGAAGTTCGGCACGGAGCGCCGCCGCCCGTTCACCCGGGAGGGGGTGGTTCATCAAAAGGCCCTCCACAAGCGTCGGGTTTCCCGTGAATTTGCTAAGGCGGGCGAGGGCGGAGACCAGACCTTGCGGGTCATACCCGGCGCGGATGGCGTTGTACATGCCGAGCAGGTCCGCCTGGGATTCTTCCTCGCGGCTGAATTTGCGGTCGGCGAAAAGCAGGATCGGCCCGCCGTATTTCTGCAGCATGTCCACCATCTGCTGGTTATCAAGCATGCCGGCCTTTTTGAGCTGGTACATTCCCTGGTCGATCCAATAGCGGCGCGCCACGTCGTTCATGCTGTGATAAGCCACAATGTGGCCAACCTCATGTGCCACGACGCCGGCCAATTCACTTTCGTTCACTACAAAGTCCAGGAGCCCGCGATTGATGTAAATATATCCTCCCGGCAGCGAGAAGGCATTAACCGTGGCAGTATTCACAATCTTGAAGGAGTATTGAATTTGCGGGCGGCGCGAGGCTTGCGCCACCTTTTGCCCCAGATCGTTCAGGTAAGCGTTCAGCAGCGGCGCGTCCAGGAGCACCATTTGCTTGTCGGTTTCCTCCGCGGCCTTGCGGCCCATGGCCATTTCTTCATCGTCGTTAAAGGTGTTGTAGAAGGCCTTGGCCGGCGTCGGCTCCTCGGCGCGCAAGGGCAGACCGACTAGCGCGAACAGGAGAAGCAGCCCACCCAGGATTTTGCAAGGTGACCGAGAGGGATTGGTGAACTTCATCATGCTACCCTGCCTTTCGTGGCGTCCCATACAACTTTCATGCCGTGCTTCAAAGCGATGTTGCCGATCCAGGAAGTGCGCGCCGCCTCGAAGCCAATGTGAATGTTGGCGTTGGGAGTTTTGCGCGTACGCATACAGTCGAGGAAGTTGGCGACGTTGTCAAGCGTTCCATCGTGCTCGGAGCGCATGAAAAGTTCCGGCTCCGGCAAGAGGGACCCGGGTACGGTGGATACGCCCTCCGGATACACCGCCAGGTGGGAACGGTCAATCTTCAGCGTCGCATCGCTGCCACAGAACATCACGCCGCCGTCCTCCACGCTGCTGTTGATGGAGCCCGTGAAAGTGACCATAAAGTTGCCCGGATATTCATAAACCGCGGTGACGGTGTCGGGGCACTGCCAATCCATCATGGTGTAAAGGTCTCCCACTGTGGTGGCCGTTTTGGGCGCGGGTTGGTCCATGTACCACTGGATGGCGTCAATCCAGTGCGTCAGCAGGTCGGTGAGAATGCCCCCGCCAAAATCCCAATACCAGCGCCACCGCTGGAATTTCTCCTCGGTAAAAGGCTGGTCCGGCGCGTCGCCCAGGAAGCTCTTCCAGTCCAAGTCCGCCAGGTCAATTTTCGGAAGCTCTTTTTTTGTGGCGTATTTCTGATACCAGTAAGTATGGACCATGGTGACCTTGCCGAGCCGGCCCGAGGCAACGATTTCCTTGCCGAGTTTCCAGTGATTCCAACTGCGCTGCTGGGTGCCGGTTTGGACAATGCGCTGGCTCCCGTCCACCACGCGCACCATTTCCGCTCCCTGTTCAATCGAATGGCAGATGGGCTTTTCGACATATGCGTCCTTGCCGGCATTCACCGCGTCGATGAGCATCTGTTTGTGCCAGTGGTCGGGGCTGCCGATCAGGACCGCGTCGATATCCTTGCGGTCAAGAACTTCGTGATAGTTCGTGTATGCCTGGGCGCTGGGGCCGGCGATCTCCAGGGCCAGGGCGCGGGCGGGCGCGTAAACATCGCAGATGGCCGCGAACTCGACGTTAGGGACCTTCTTGAAGAAATCCATGACGTAGCGCGCGCGATGCCCGCTCCCCAGCACGCCGACCCGAATGCGGTCGTTCGAGCCCAGCACGCGCGCCGGTACCAGGCCGCCCAGCACGGCTGCCCCGGCCCCGGCCAGGGCTGTGTCTTTCAGGAATTCCCGCCGCGTGATTTCGTTTTTCTTTTCCATGTTGAAGCTCTCCTCCCAGAGTTGGCGATGGTGAGTTACCACCACGAGCTTTGCCGCGGCGGTCCTCCTTGCTGTGCACAAATTCGAAGCGGCCGTCATAGGGTTTTCAAATCCCTACTGACCAACCGAACGAGCCTATGACCGGCGGGCACCTCTACTTTGGCCGCCTGGTCGCCTTGCGGTCCCAGCGGTGCTTGCGCAATTCCGTGTAGAGGTCCAGAGGCAGCGGACCTTGTTCGCCGGCGCGCAGGTTCGCTTCGACATTCTTCACCTTGCGCATGCCGGGGATGACGGTGCTCACGGTGGGGTTGTTGAGGATGAAGCGCAACGCCATATCCGGCAGCGTCATACCCGGGGGGACGAGTAACTTCAGCGCATCAGCGTGCTCGACTTTCTCCTTGAGTGTCTCCGGGCCGAAGTTCTTGTTACGCCAGTCACCTTCCGGCCACTTGCTTTCCAGCGTCAGCATGCCGGTCAGCGAGCCCTGGTCCAACGGGCAACGCGCAATGACCCCCACGTCCAGGGCGGCACAGGCGGGGAAAAGCTGGTCCTCGGGGTTCTGATCAAAAATGTTGTACATCACCTGCACCGAGTCAATCAGCCCGGACTGCACCGCGCGCACGCCGTTCCACGGTTCCCAGCGATTGATGCTGATGCCGACAGCTTGGAACAGCCCTTGCTGGCGCAAATCATCCATCTGTTTCACCCAACGATCGTCCTCCAGCCAGCCGTCTGACCAGGAGTGGAATTGAATCAGGTCGAAATTCTCCAGCCCCAGGTTTTCGAGGCTGGAGTGCACATACCGGTCAATGTGGTCGGGAGGATAGCAGTCGTCGAGCGTAAACTCGGGACGGGCCGGCCACGCAAGGTTTTTGGGAGGAATCTTGGTGGCCACGTAAAGCTTTTTCCCAACATTCCGGCGCACCAACTCTCCCAGTAATTGTTCCCCGTGCCCATCGCCGTAGTTCCAGGCGGTATCAAAAAAATTGCAGCCCAAGTCGACAGCACGCTGCAAGGATTGCCGGGATTCGGCGTCGCTGGAGCCCGTCCAGCTCGCCATTCCCCACATCCCGTACCCGATCTCGCTTACCATCCAGCCGGTGCGTCCAAATCGGCGGTACTTCATGTGGCGCGCCACCCTTACTGCGACCAATCGGTGGGTTTCCTGACCCAACGATGCTTGCGCAATTCCGTATGCAGATCCACCGGTAGCGGACCCTTATTGCCCGCGCGAATGTTCGCCTCCACGTTCGCCACCTTGCGCATTCCGGGGATGATAGTGCCCACAGTAGGATTATTCAGGATGAAACGTATTGCCATCTGGGGCATGTCCATGCCCGGAGGAACCAGGGGGCGTAAGGCTTCCGCCCGTTCCACACTGGCTTTGAGGTTCTCCGCCACGAAGTAGGTGTTACGCCAATCGCCGGCGGGCCATTTGCTTTCCAACGTGAGGCTTCCGGTGAGGGTGCCTTCGTCAAACGGACACCGCGCGATGACTCCCACTTCCATTGCCGCGCAAGCCGGAAAGAGGCGGTCTTCGGGGTTCTGGTCGAAAATGTTGTAGATAACCTGTACCGCGTCAATCAGGCCGGACTGGACCGCCAGCACGCCGTTCCAGGGCTCCCAGCGATTAAGGCTGATGCCCACCGCACCGATGAGCTTCTGGTGGCGGAGGTCGTCGATCTTCTTTATCCAGCGCTCATCCTCCAGCCAGGAATCCTCCCAAGTGTGGAATTGAATGAGGTCAAGGTTTTCCAGGCCCAGGTTTTTGAGACTCATGTGAACGTATTTCTCAATGTGATCGGGGGGGAAACAGTCATCGAGTGTGAACACGCGGCGGCTGGGCCATGCGAGATTCTTGGGAGGGATTTTTGTGGCCGTGTAGAGTTTTCGCCCGGAGTTGTTGCGCACCAGCCATCCCAGCAACTTTTCACTGTGGCCGTTGCCGTAGGCCCAAGCGGTGTCAAAAAAGTTGCAACCCAGGTCGACGGCCTTCTGGAGGGAGTTTTTCGACTCCGCGTCGTCGGAGCCGGTCCATCCTCCCATGCCCCACATGCCATAACCGATCTCGCTGACCATCCAACCGAGACGTCCAAACCTGCGGTAATTCATAACGGTGTTTCCTTTCGGCTTGTCTTCCCCGGGAATACGAGACTGCCTCCGGGCAACCCGAGACTCTAACAGAAGTGAGGCCGACATTTAAGAGCCAAGTGAATGATCCTGTACCCGTCCGTTGCGCAGTGGTGCACTTTGAGGTCGTAGCGGCGAGATTACCTCGCCACAAGGCGGTGCCAAGCCGCCTCTATGCAAAATTGCACCACCACCGTCCGTTGACAGCGGTGACCACACATCCTAAGATGGTTCTACGGGGCAAACAACCGGGGAGTTCAATCAGCGGGCAGGAGGCGCAAGCGGTGGAGTGGCACTTTACGAAGACCAATCCTTCCGAAGCACTGGCTCTACTTACTTTCTTCTCCATGACGAAATGCCAGCCGGAAGGAAACGTGAGTTTTCAAATCACGGTGAAAGAGTACGCCGTGCCCCCCGCGGGCCAGCGATTGCGCTTCTTTGCCGAGGCCGATAAGCAGGTGAACCAGAGCAGCGCTCCGCTGCTGCCCTCGGGCTGGGGCGATTCCGTGTGGGAAGCCCTGGAAGGCTGCCTCCGGTTGATTCGCCAGTTTCCTTATGAGGGAGAAGATTGGAACTGAATTCGCTCCCCTGACTTGTTCGGAAGGTTGGGGCGAAGGCGTGGCTATTCGCGAAATGAGGGTCAAAACCTATGGAATTCACTAAGAAACTAGTTCGACCGGGCGTCGTGGTTCTGGCGATGACGGGCAGCGTCCGCGTCGGAGCGAATTGCCAGCAAATCGAAAAGGCATTGGAGGAGATCATCCAACACGACGGCGCCTGGGTGGTTCTTGATCTCACGGGCGTGCCCTTTATCGATAGCGCCGGCATCGGAACGGTTATTCGCGGCCTGACCAAGCTGAAAAAGCTGGGTGGCACTTTGCGCCTGGCCGGCGTGAAGGGCATGGTGGAGGGAGTGCTGAAGCTCACGCGAATCGATCGCACCATTGAAATCTTCCCCACGGCGGAGGAGGCTGCGCAGGATCTCCCTTTGGCTGCGAAAGCCTGACGCGAATTTCTTGCGAGAGGTGGGGAAGAACGGGGCTCAACCGCCAGGAAATTCGAAATTAAAGATTCAAAATTCAAAATCTGAAGTCCAAACTCCAGACACTAAAGTCCAAAATCGAAAATCCAAAAATCTCAAATCGTTAAAGCGTGGGGCTGTTATCTCCCAGGAGTGCACGGCGGATGATGACGAGTGGAACTCCCCCCTGCTCCATGAAGCGGTCGTGGAAATCCTGCAAGGTAAACTTACTACCCAGTTTCTTCTTGTAATCATCG
>Ga0326728_10011608_pt1 | contig 19994 bp, 12 predicted proteins | sample MB3enrmetagenome_FD_207602 | JGI IMG/M metagenome (GOLD analysis project Ga0326728, IMG submission 207602) | Lab enriched peat soil microbial communities from McLean, Ithaca, NY, United States - MB31MN | ecosystem: Environmental > Terrestrial > Soil > Wetlands > Peat | place: USA: New York... | reverse complement strand
AACTCGAAAACTGAAAATCGAAACTCGCGACGATTTTCGAATTTCGATTTTCGAATTTCGAGCTTCCTGTTCACCCAATCTCCCGATCTCCCGATCAACCGATCACCCGATGATTCATTCGTTCCACCCTTCGTGTTCCTGCCAATCCAGGATGCGAACGTGTTCTTCCTGGCGAGGGAGCTCAGAAAAGGTTTTCTTCATCCCTTCGGCCAGGTTCCCGTCCTGCGACTGGTAAACCCAGCTCGTTTCCTGCTTGAGCGCCGCGGCCTCGCCGCTCAGGTAAACCACAACTCCTTCGTACTTGTAGGGGGCAGGCTTGAAACCGCCGGCGCCGTATACTCGATCGCCCCAAATGATGGTCTGCGGATCGATCCTCTGCTCGCGGAGCAATTCCTGGCAGGCCTTGATGACGAACCAATTGGTGGTGCGGTGATCTACGTGGCGCTCGTCAGGATGGGGCAGAGCGATCAGAGCCGGATGGAAGTCGGTAATGATCTGTTCGATGGCGCCGATCACAGAGTCACGCGCATACGGCAAATTGGGCTTCAGCACTTGCTCATAAGGCGCGTGATCGCACGCCAGGTACACGGACGTAAACGGATTCGAGGGTTTGACGTGTTGTGACCAGATGGCCGCTGAGCCGCCATCCGGCAGGCCAATGAAATCCGCCTTGTCGCGGGTGAGGCCGATGTGTTCCAAAGCTGCGCGGCTTTCCTCCATGCGCACCATCCCGAACTCACGCGCCTCGTTCGGCCCGCAGGGCTTGTCGTAGTAGCGGTCGCAGGCCCCGGCGTCACCATCGGTGAGGATCACGACCCGCACCGGAATGTCCGCCTCGACAGCGGCACGGATCAAGCCGGCATAGGAGTACTCGTCGTCTTCGTGCGGGCAAAACACCAGCACAGAGGCCGGTAGACTATTGACGGCGATCTCCGTTCCGGTCTCGGCCAGCAGTCTCCCACCCGCGCCGAGTAACTCCAGCCTTAGGCGATAAGTACCGGGCGCCTGATGGGCAGGGATCGCCCAGGCGTCCGCCGCCACTGCCTGCCTTTGTGCTGCGCCAAGACTGATCCCAGAGAGGAGCGTTGCCTTCTGGACGGCTTTCCCGGCGGTGTCCAGGATGGTTGCCCGAAGTTCCGTATCTCTCCAAGTTTCGCCCCCCGAATTCCTTAGCGTGCCGAGAACTCTAGCCCGGTCTCCCGCACGGTAGAGCGTTCGCGGGTGATCCAGCATGATAACGGGAGAGACCTGTCCTGGCGCGTAAAAGCTGCGATATTGAGTAAAGTCGATATCCGAGTCATAAGGGTGCGTGTAATTCCTGCTGTAAGGTATGGGGAGCTCGCGTTCCGGGGGCCTCACCATGGCGGGTGTAGTGAATTGCATATCGTAAAGAATCGTGCGCTCAGCATTCCACACGGCCACCGTGTAGGTATCCACTCCCGGTGGCGGGGTTTTCTCGAGGCGCTCGGGACTGCCGATGCCCATGACCTCTTTTTGCTTCCCTTGGAGAGGAGAGGCAATCCCCGCGCTCATCATGGGAATTGTTGCCGTCCCTCGAGCCGCCAAGGTCAAGTGGTCCCGCAAGACTTTCAGGGCGAGGTCAGGATTCGCGCCAGCCTCTCCTGAATAGAGAGAGATCCAGGGATAGTTGGCGTTCGAGAACTCGACGCGCAGGTTCTTGAGCTCAGCGTCGGTCAGGTTTTCCAACGTGACCTCGCATTGAATAGGTTCGCCCAGGTTGTAAAAGGTCTTGTCCAAGGCCAGGTGAGAGATTTGAATCAGCTTTTTGTAGGCCGCGAAGCCGCGCAAAGACTTGATGGCGACGGTGCGATGGGCCGTGCGGTCTTGCACTCGCACGGCGACCGTGTAAAGTCCAGTGGGGGCTTCAGCGGGAATAGGCCAGCCGACTTCGTACTGAGCTTCCCTCTGCCGGGGCTCTGCGACTCGGTCCATTTGAACGCTGGTTGTGGAGGTGGTGCCGGCATACTGAATCTCCGCAAACACGGCGTAACGGCGCGCGTCACCCGCTATGCCTTGCACCGTGGCACGGATCGTGGCTACGGACCCCACGTTATAACCGCTATCAGCAGGCGCGCCCTCGATGGAGATCTCGTTACCGAACGCTGCGCGGCAGGTCGAAAGAAATACTGCAATCAACACCAGCAAGAAGAGATTCCGTGAGAGCATAGTTTATCGGTCCTCCACAAGGATTTCAGATGGCGACCCAATTCGAATGTAGGGCCGCCTCTCTCCCGCAGGGCGGGACGGGGCGGCCCAGGCCGGTCCCGCAAGGCGGGACCAGCCCTACGTCCCATATTAGGACACAACCGGATTTCGTTCATTATTCTAGTATGGAAGCGTATCAAACAGCTTTGTTGCGCAGGGGAAAGGCCCTAGGCCCTCTGGGCGAATGAAGGGAAACGCAGGTCTTCAATTTGCCGTTTCGGAACGGCTCTCCGGACCAGAACGGCGCGGCTTGACGTGACCCCTTCGACCACGGGGCTTCCTGACCCGGTCCTGAATGATGATCCGCTGACAATCCTGACACATGAGGTGTTGACCGCTCGGCGATTTGTTAACCCGCGACGACCCGCAATTCGGACATGATTGAGATGCCATAACAGGGATTTAATGTAGCACATCTGCGGCGGTGTGAATAGGTATTGTAGAAGGAACTTGTTTCGCGATGGAGTTAATACACAGGCTTATATGAACTTAGAAATTAGAAACTAGAAATCAGAAAGGCAGAAATCAGAAGGCAGAAACATGGGGCAACAGGAAGCGCAGAAACCAGCCCTGGCGCACATCTGACGACGCACCTCTTCATTTCCTAAAGTCTCGGCAAACTCACTCAGCAATTGAAATTGCAGGCGCTGACGGCCCAGGAATTGCCCACCAGTTTTTCCCTGCGGCGGTGAGCCTCGGCCTATCCGAGACCTGGGTCCCAGCCAAACGGATTTGAAATCCTCCGCCCTCCTGAGGCAGTCGAGGGTCGAGAGTCGAAAGTCGAAAAGGGCGATACCGCAAATATGTGTGCGACAACCTGCACAGAGTTTGGCGGTAAGAATTTCATCAAAGCGCGGGATTGGGGAACTTTCGCAGGGGACTGTCGTCATCACCAGGGTCGCGGCCGCGGAGGAAGTCGAAGTCGCAACCCTCGTGCGCCTGGAGAATGTGCTCGAGGTACATTTTCCCGTATCCCCGTGAATAGTGTGGGGCGGGCGGCGTCCATTGGGCCAAGCGCGCTTTGATCTCCGCATCCGGCACCAATAGCTCCAGTCTCTTTCCGCTCACATCCAACTCGATCTCGTCACCATCCTTGACGATGGCCAGCGGGCCGCCGATGGCTGTCTCGGGCGAGATGTGGACGACGATGGTCCCAAAGCTGGTGCCGCTGATGCGCGCATCGCTCAGCCGCACCATGTCCTTCACCCCGGCCTTGAGCAGCTTGGCGGGAATCGGCAAGTGGCCCCATTCGGGCATGCCCGGCGCCCCCTTGGGCCCGGCATTCTTCAGGACCAAGACCGAGTTCTCATCCGCACTCAGGCGCGGGTCGTCAATGCGCGCTAACAAATCCCGGTTGTTTTCAAACACTACGGCCTTCCCCTTGTGCTTGCGCAAATGGGGCGAAGAGGCGGATTGCTTGATAACGGCGCCGCACGGTGCCAGGTTTCCGCCCAGCACGACGAGGCCTCCCTCCGGGTAGAGCGGCTGGCTGAGTGGCTTGATGACTTCCCGATTGAAACAAGCGAATGGGGAAATGTTCTCACCCAGTGTCTTGCCGGTCGCCGTGATCGCCTCCAGGTGAAGCCGTGAAGCGATCTCCTTCAGCACGGCGGGCACCCCTCCGGCGTAACTGAAATCCTCCATCAGGAATTTGCCCGAAGGCTTCACATTAGCAATGACAGGTGTTGTCTGGGAGATCTCCTCAAACCTCGAAAGCGGCAGATCGATGCCCAGACGCCCTGCGATGGCCACCAGGTGGATGATGGCATTGGTGGAGCCTCCCAGGGCCATGAGCAGGCAGATGGCGTTCTCGAGGGCGGTGGGGGTCAGAATTCGGGAGGGAAGAAGGTCTTCCTCCACGATTCCCACCATGCGTCGCCCGCTCTGTTCGGCGATGGCCAGGCGGCGCGAGTCCACCGCGGGAATATCCGCCGCTCCCGGCAAGGTCATCCCCAGTCCCTCGACGAGGCTGGCCATCGTCGAAGCGGTGCCCATCACGGTGCAATGCCCGGCGCTGCGCGAGACGCAACTCTCGATTTCGCACCACTCCTCTTCGCTCAACCGTCCCGCCCGGACCTCTTCCCAAAAGTGGCGTACATCCGTCCCGGAGCCGAGTTCCCTGCCGTGCCACATACCGCGCAGCATGGGTCCGCCGGGAACCATGAGCGCCGGTACGTTGGCGCTGGCCGCACCCATCAGTTGCGCCGGCGTGGTCTTGTCGCACCCGCACAAGAGCACCACGCCGTCGAGCGGGTAAGCGCGAATGCATTCCTCCACGTCCATCGCCATCAAATTGCGATAGAGCATGGTGGTCGGCTTCATTAGCATTTCGCCGAGCGATATCGTGCAGAACTCGAGGGGAAATCCGCCTGCTTCCCACACCCCTCGCTTCACGGCTTCCGCCACCTGGCGCAGGTGGGCGTTGCAGTTGTTCAGCTCGCTCCAGGAATTGCAGATGCCGATCACGGGCTTCCCCTCAAACACCCGCTCGCTGAAGCCTTCGGCGCGCAGCCAGGCGCGATGCGCCAGTCCCCAGCGGTCGTCTTTCCCAAACCAGTCGCGGCTGCGGAGCTTCGTTGATCTGTCTTTGCGTGGCGGACTCATTTCCGGGTCTCCAACGGCCTAGCGTTCTCCTGCGGCGGGTTCAGTGCTCCATGGGCTTGGACACCGTGTTTGGCCTGCCCGAACTGCTCTGCCGGCGGGAGCGTCGTGCCCCGATCAGTCGAGTCACTTCAGGAACAAGGCTGTTGGGTAGGACGACCACAGTCTGGCCCCGCAACCGGAATGCAGCTTCGTCTTCTGCGAGCGCCTCATCCTCAGTCTGTTGCTCGTAATGTTCCAGGACGCTCTGAACCCGGGCTTCGTCCCAGCCGGCCGGAAATCGGTTTCGTTTCATCCGACATTCACCGCCACCAGTATAGGAAGGAATGAGTGTTCCCTGCAAGCTAAGGCGCCAGCCGCCAGCGATCGTGTTTCCCATAGCAGTCGTGAGTGCGCACTCTTGTTCCCACGTCGATCCTGCTTTTATGTCCCGAACACCGATAGAAGCGTATATGAGGCAGCAGCCACGCGCGGGGAGGGGGAACTGGTTGCGCGATTCTCGACTGCCGGTTTTGGATATTGGAGTGAAACACACCACAGCGCTGTGGCACAGCAGTCTCGCCAGCGTTCTGTAGAAGCACATCTGTGCGCCCCATACTGCGCTAACCCTTAGCTGCCCTTCATGTCGGGGTTTGAAAGATTGATTTGCGAAGGCTTGGGGAGCGCGAAGGAAATAGCTAAGCCTAATTATTTCAAGATGTTAACAGTGCAAATGGCCATACCAACAAATCTGTTGACAACAAATTTGTTGTGGTTTATCGTTGATCCGATGACGAGCCAACAAATTTACTGGAAGGAGATGACAATGAAAAGAGCTCTTGGAAATTGGGTGGTTGGCGATAGGTTCTGGGACCGAGAACCAGAACTGGGACTCTTCATGGAGTATTTGGAAGATGGGGCAAACGTTCTGCTGATTGCCCCACGGCGCATCGGTAAGACGAGCCTCATGAGAGAGGCTGCCCGGCGTCTGGAAGGCAGATTCATCTGCTTGCAAGTCGATCTGCAAAAGGCCCACTCGCCAGCGGACGCCATCGTTCAACTAAGCATTGCGACAAAGCCATACCTTTCCCTGTGGGGGAAGACCACGGCACTCTTCGGGGAAGTCATAAACAGGGTTGCGGGCAGGATCGAATCGCTGAAAATCGACGAGCTCGTGCTAACACTACGTAGTGGCATCACGGCTGGCGATTGGCAGGTAAAGGGCGACCGCCTGTTCGACGTCCTGGCCGAGTCAGAGAAACCAGTCATTGTGTTCTTTGACGAAGTCCCCATCCTGGTTAACCGTCTCCTTCAGGGATCGGAATATAAAGTCACCAATGAGAGCCGGCAGGCAGCGGACGCCTTCATGTCATGGCTACGCGAGAACACTATTAGACACCAGGGAGAGGTCAGAATAGTGGTAACAGGATCTATAGGCCTTGAACCAATTCTCCGCTTTGCCGGTCTGAACGCCACGCTGAATACTTTCACCCCGTTTTCCTTGGATGCTTGGTCGCCGGAAGTAGCCATCGATTTGCTGTGTGAATTAGGGAAAGAGTATGGCCTTACACTGGACGCCGATTCTGCCAAGCGCATGGTGGACCGGCTGGGCTACTGTATCCCCCATCATGTCCAGGTTTACTTCGATAACCTGTATCGAACGTGCAAGCTGAAGGGCGTCGAGCAGGTCTCACCAACCTTAGTCGACGAGGTTTACGAAAGCCGAATGCTCAGCATACAGGGCCATGCTGAGCTAAGCCATTTAGAGGAACGCCTGAAGATGGTTCTCGGGCCCGAGCTTTACCCTTTCGCCTTGGAACTTCTTACAGAAGTTGCGACCACCGGAGCCCTAACAGCGCAGGCTGCTGACATCATAAGCAGCGGTTACTGTTTTGAAGGCCGGGCGAACCGCGATGTCCTGCGAGAGATTCTCGGTATCCTTGAGCATGACGGCTACATAGCGCGGGACAACCTGGGGGATTACAAACCTGTGTCCCGACTGGTCAACGATTGGTGGAAGGCACGGTTCGGCTTTGGATTCATCTCCGCTCTAGGCAGGAGGGGCCAATTCTCATGACCCAACTACAACTGAAATACAATCCCGGGTTCAGCGATGACGAAGAGCTGATTCGGCTCTTTGTAGTCAGGCGGCCATGTCTTGATTTCATCCTGCGCACGATTGACGAGAACACCGGACCCTCGAATCAACACGTGCTGATCGTTGGCCCGAGAGGGAGTGGGAAAACAACTCTGGTGCTCCGCGTGGCCTCCGAGCTTCGCACGAATCCGAAATACAAGGGTTGGTTCCCCGTCATTTTCGCCGAGGAATCTTATGAGGTATCCACTCCGGGAGAATTCTGGCTTGAGGCTCTCTTTCGACTGGCGGACCAAAGCAAGTCGGAGCGCTGGTGCAGAGCCTATGAAGAAATCAAGCTCGAGGCTGAAGACGTGCGAGTGAGAGAGCGGGCATTAGCACAACTGCTCGACTTCGCCACAGAACAGGGTAAACGAATCCTCCTCATTGTCGAGAACCTGAACATGCTCCTGGGAGACCAACTCAGCGATCACGACGCGTGGGACTTACGCCACACGTTGGTAAACGAGCCCAGGATAATGATGCTGGGTACTGCTGTTACTCGGTTCTCAAAGATAAGTAACAGTGGGAAACCGTGGTTCGAGCTGCTTGCAGTCCATACTCTGGACCCATTGAGCCGGAAGGAGTGCTCGATACTGTGGTGTGCTCTAACGGACAAGAATCTACCCGCCTCACAGATCCGGCCCATTCAAATCCTCACAGGTGGCAACCCTCGCCTGATAAGGATTCTCGCCGAGTTTGCTAACAAGAATTCCTTTCGGGACTTGATGAAAGACCTGGTTCATCTCATTGACGAGCACACTGAATACTTCAAATCTCAACTGGATACCCTCCCTGCTGCTGAGAGGAAGGCTTTTGTTGCTCTATTGGATCTATGGGACCCAGCGACCGCTCGAGCAGTGGCTCGCAACGCGCGAATGCCTGTGAGTACGACAAGCGCATACCTTAACCGGCTCGTCTCAAGAGGCGCTGTCACAATCGCAAAGTTCCCAGGTCGGAAAAAGCTCTACCAGTCGGCGGAACGCTTGTACAACATTTACTACTTGATGCGCAAGCGTGGCCACCCTTCGAATCGCGTTCGCGCGGCAGTAAGGTTCATGGTGCAGTTTTATCAAGGCAGGCAACTAGTCAAATCCGCCGCCAGATTGGCGGAGGAAGCTTGCCGCCTGGAGCCCAACCTCAGGGCAGAACACTACCTCGCATATGAGGATATTCTGCATGCCTGCTCGGAGGGGTTGCGACAAGAAATCGTTGACGGAACCCCTGTCGAGTTCTTCGAGGCTCCGGACGCGCCCCGACCGGTCCGAGCATTTGCGGAGCTGAAGAAAAGTTGGCCTTCCGGTCCAGACCTGGGAAAGGGGAATGAAGAGCCTGTTTCTCTAGTGTTGTACGGGCATCATCTCATGCGGAAGAACGGAGATTGGGTCGAAGCAGAGCGTGCATTCAGGAAGGCGGTCTCAATCAATCCCAAGTATGGCCACGCATGGGCTCACCTTGGCCAAGTACTATACTCGAAGGCCAAGAAATACGCAGAAGCGAAAGAAGATCTGGAGAGGGCGGTGCAACTCTCTCCAGATGACGCTTGGGCTTGGTACCATCTGGGAAGAGTGCTTCTTCTCATGCAACAGGAGGGGCAAGCTGAGAAGTCATTCCGGAACGCAACGGAATTAAGACCGTCAGATCCCGTACTGTGGGTGGGGCAGTCAGACGCGTTACACGACCTCGGTCGATATGAGGAAGCCGAACGAGCGTGCAAGAGGGCCATACAGGAAAGTAAGGGAACCGAAGCTGCGAGCGGTTGGGGCCACTTGGGGGAGTTGTACCATTACCACCTCGCTAGACTCCAAGAGGCAGAGGAGGCGTACAGGAAGTCTTTACATTTGCAGGAGTCAGGGAATGGCTGGGTTCTGCTTAACCTTGCAAACCTATTAGCCGACCACCTTGGAAGGGTTACAGAAGCGGAGGAGCTCTTTCGCCAGGCAGAACTTCTGTTCAGGAAGCAAATTGCGAAGGACCCCAGGCATGCGGCGGCTTGGGGATATCTCGGGGAGATTCTGGCAAGAAATGAAGTCAAGCATAAGGAAGCAGTAGAGGCTCTATTCAAGGCGATTGAATCTGACCCAACAGACATGCGCTCGCGGCATACGCTCCTCGAGCTCCTAGTCAAATCGGGACGTTTCGAAGAGGCGGAACGAGTATGTCGGGATGAAATCCGGGTTAAGCCCTCTTTCTCGGCTTGGGAACTATTAGGGTTTTTGTTAGATTCCACTGGCAGATTTGAGGAGGCCGAACAAAGCTATCTGAAGGCACTCGAGTTTGATCAATTGGCGGCTTGGCTTTGGTTCCGTCTCGGTCGTTTACAGTTCAAGGGTCTAAAGAAAAATGAACAGGCGAGGGCTGCTCTACAAAAAGCAACTGAGATTGAGGGCTGGAAATCGAAGGCGTGGCCGACTTTTCTGCAGGTACGACTTGCGCTTGGAGAAGACGTGGGCTCGATCACCGGAGAAGCAGAGAGGTTTCTGCAAGAACAAGGGCAAGACCCGGAATGTCTCAATGATCTTGCATGGAAGTTATATAAAAGCGACCGAGAGGATATCCTGCCAGAGGCTGAAAGGCTCGCCCGCAAAGCACTTGAGGGAAATAAAACCAACAACTGGATGGCCGTTCATACCCTTTCCGTTATTCTGGGACGTCAAGGGAGGTGGCGCGAAGCCCTGGATATCGCATCGTCCTTCTTCGATGCAGCAGCAGAATCCGAAACCGCGATCTCTGGATGCATTGAGTTCGCAATCTCCGCGGCCTCCGCCGGCTACGCTTCCGACGTTCTCAGTACCCTTGGCGAATCCAAGGGCAAGACCGCGCTCGAGCCGTTAGAAGTGGGGCTGCGTAAATTCCTGAAAGAGAGCCCCCTGACCGCACAAGAGATTTCTGAAGTCGCGAATGATGTGGCTGAGCGAATTCGGCAGATGCAGGCCAGGACAGACCCAAGTTCCAATCGGGCCGATTAAGCAAGCGTGCATCCTCTCGCGGGTGATAGCTACGTTGGGCTCAACGGGTGCCAATCTCGACTGCCCGGTTCGCTGCGGCAACTGCCACACTCAGGCAGTTGTCGGCGGTCACCCCGACGGTCTGGTCAGGCGCTGCCGAGGTGAAAGATCGGTTCAACACCCACGGCGCGCGCCATGAGCAAGCGCTCCTCATCCGGGCTAATGGGCATGAAACTCTGCCCCACGTCCATAGCGACACGGAAGTATTTCTCGTCACCCGGGGGAATTGCGGCGGTGATGGGTTTCGATAAGGTCCATCGGAGGCCGAGCGCGGCCTCTTCAGGAAGCGCCGCAGGCTGATACCAGCACTTCGGATTAGGCCGCTTACTCTCCTTCATAGCTTTTGGCCATGGGGTCTTCGCCATGCCTTTCAGCGCCAGGATTCCCATTCCCTTTTGTCGCGCCTTTTCGAGCACCTGGGGCCCAAAGTTGGCTTGTGAGAATAGGACAAAGTTAATCGGGAAGAGGATGGTATCAAATGCGTACCGGTCCATGGCCGCGAGAGCTGCTTCCACCGAGTGAGCTGAGAATCCGAGAAAGCGCACCTTGCCCGCTTTCTTCGCAGCTTGGAAGGTTTCCATGGCGCCGTCCGGCCCAAAAACTGCTTCGACATCGTCCATGGTGGTCAAATAATGGAACTGGTAGAGGTCGAAGTGGTCGGTCCGCAGGAGACGCAGTGATTCATCGAGTTCCTCTTGAGAGCCGCTCTTGGTCCGCTCGTCAGTTTTGCAGGCGAGGAAGGAGCGCTTTCGGTAGGGTTCGAGAGCCGGTCCCAAACGTTGTTGTGCGTCTCCGTAAAAGGGCGCTACATCAAAGTAATTGATGCCACGGTCGAAGGCTTCCGCGACAAGGTTGTCCGCCCGAGACTGCTTCATGTTCATGACCACAATGCCACCCAAGCCTATGATGGAGAGGCGCTCGCCGGTCTTCCCGAGCGGGCGCTTGGCTATGGGTGCGAGCTTCCTCGCTTCTCCCGAACTCGCCCGTAGCGTCAGGATTTTGTGCGGAGCTGCCAACCCCGCAGCCTTAGTTCCCTCTTTTGGCAAGTCACGGCGCATAGACCTTCCTCCCTTCCTACCAGCAAACCCTCGGAAGGATATGGCTAACCCTGTAGTTTTACCATCCAAAACCAGCCCCGTCAATTCGGAGCGTGCTTCGAAAGTGGCGCAATTCGCCCTGGGCTACACATGTGACATCTTGTCTCTTGACAAGTCTGCGCCTATATAGTAGCCTATTTACGTGAGAGCTACGGCCACCTCGGAACGGGACGCCTGCCTTCCCCCTGTGGGGGTTTGCACTGGGATCTTACGCCACGCGGGCGCGCTTGACCAGGTTATTGCCAGCAAAGCGAGGATGCTGCCGGCCTGGGGAAAGAACTCTCAGCCGGCAACATGTGGGTTACTGCTACCGCCCAAGACGATGACACCCGACGGTGGACATGGGCAAGGTCCCGGGAATCGACATTCCGTCTGGGGAGACTGGCCGTGCGCAGGTGTAGTGACTTCAAAAATTGAACGACCGACGCGGGAATGTCATTGAAAACAAAGGAGCGCTGTGGAAAAATCGAGGGCCAAGCGGGAATATTGTTGAAAACACATAGAGTTAGACGTGGAAAGCGGGAATGTCTTTGAAAACAAAGGAGTTAGTTCAACACCGCCGAGGCTGGGGTCGAGTAAGTTGCTTGGACCCAAAACGGATCTGATCATTGATTCATTGAGTCATTGATCCATTGGAAGAACCATTCCGGTGCTGCTTTTCAATGATGCAATGACTCAATGGATCAATGAAACAATCAGCTCGACTGACCCCAGCGGGCGGTTGCCAGCCGCCGGGTGCTGTCCTAATTTGAACGTAGCGCCGCCATCTTGGCGGCTCTTTGCCGGCTGGAAGCCGGCGCTACAAGCCGCCGCGGTTGCTTGTATCCCTAATTCTCGTAATGTAAGATGACGATTGGCGGATTCGAATGTTCAGGGAAGAGCAGGATTCGGGATTCAGGATTCAGGGAAAAGCCAAAGGCCGGCCTTCCTGAATCCTGAATCCTGGCTCCTGAATCCTGCTGAATGGAGGTGTCGATTTGGCTGAGACTCCAAAGTACGACATGGTGATTATCGGGAGTGGGCCCGGCGGGTACGTCGCTGCGATTCGAGCCGGGCAGTTAGGGCTCAAGACATTGGTCGTCGAGAAAGATGACAAGTTCGGCGGCACGTGCCTGCACGTCGGCTGCATTCCGACGAAAGCCCTCCTGTTGAACGCAGAGATCTACGACTATTTCAAGAATGCCAAGGAATACGGAATCGTCTGCAAGGAATTCTCTATTGACTGGGCGGCAATCCAGGCCCGCAAAGCCAAGGTGGTCACCAAACTCGCGAAGGGCATCGAGTTTCTTTTCAAGAAGAACAAAGTGGAAAGTATGCAAGGATACGCCCGCCTGGCCGGGCCGGGCCGGATCGCGGTAACGGACGCAAAGGGGCAGACACGAGAAATCCAGGCTCCAAAGATTGTTCTTGCCACGGGGTCCGAGGCAAAGACGTTTCCAGGCTTCGAGCCGGACGGGAAAACTATCCTGACCAACAAGGAGATCCTGGCGCTGAAAGCGATCCCCAAATCGATGGTGGTTATGGGCGCCGGCGCCGTGGGCGTGGAGTTCGCCTCCATCTTCCACCGCTTCGGCACGAAAGTCACGATCCTGGAGATGTTGCCGCGCGCGGTTCCGCTTGAAGATGAAGAAATCTCAGCCGAGCTCGAGAAGTCATTCCGCCGGCAGGGCATCGCTATCGTGACACAGGCCAAGGTTGAGAAGGCCACCAAAACGGCAAGCGGAGTGGCGGTTTCTTATACCGGCGCGGATGGGAAGTCTCAGGCAGTTGAAGCTGAAACCTTGTTGGTCGCCGTGGGACGATCGCCCAACACCCAAGGAGCGGGCCTGGAGAAAACCCGGGTCAAGCTTGAGCGGGGGTTTGTGAAGGTCGATCAATACATGCAAACGGATGAGCCGGGCGTCTACGCCATTGGAGACATCGTTGCGAACAGCCCCCTGCTGGCGCATGTGGCCTCGATGGAAGGCATCGTTGCGGTTACACACGCGGCGGGGAAGCCGGCAGACCCCATAAACTACACACAGGTCCCGAATTGCACCTATTGTGAGCCGGAGATCAGCAGTGTGGGACTCACGGAACGCCAGGCGCGCGAAGCGGGCCATAAGGTTCGCGTGGGAAAGTTCCCCTTTGGAGGCAACAGCAAGGCTAGCATCCTGGGCGCCCGCGAGGGCTTTGTGAGGATGGTGTGCGACGAAAAGTATGGAGAGATACTCGGCGTCCATATGATCGGGCCGAGGGTGACGGAGCTGGTGGCCGAAGCCACCGTGGCCTTGCGTCTGGAGGGCACGGCACTTGACCTCTCGCATGCCATCCATCCGCATCCCACTCTTTCCGAGGCGATGATGGAAGCGGCGCACGCGGCGGTGGATTGGGCGATTCACATTTAGGGATGCTGCCAGCTATCAGCAGTCAGCGGCCAATTGGTAATGGAGCATAAGTATGGCAAACCAAGACAAAAAGAGCGCCGGAAACGGTGACATCAATGCTATCGAGAGTAAGGGTCGCAGCCCCTTTTTTCCGGACCAGCCGGTCCCCGTTGAATTGTTCGTGGGACGGTCCGCCCAAATCGACCATATTATGACCCGCGGCGTTGGGCAGGTGGCAGAAGGGAAGCCGGTTTCTGTGTTCCTGGAAGGTGAGTATGGCATCGGGAAGACCTCTTTCGCGCGCTTTACTCAATGGATGGCGGAACGGAACAACGGCCTCTTAGGCATCTATGCAACGCTTGAACGAGCAGAAACCATGGACGAGGTCGGAGCGGCGGTGCTCGAAGCAACGTTGCGCTCGGGCGCGTACAACCCCAAGCTGGGCGAGAGGATTCGGGAGGGCATGGCCAAATTTGTCGGGCAGCAAAGCCTGTTCGGGCTGACCATACATGCCGAAGCCCTTCGTGAAGAAGCCCCGAATATAACGCGCGGTTTGCTGCCTTTCTTGGGGCAAACCCTGGAACGGGTCCGAGCCGACGGCGCGACGGGCGTTTTCCTTGTTCTGGACGAGATTAACGGCCTCGCGAACAACCCGAAGTTCGCGGCCTTTCTGAAGGCCGTCGTTGACTCCAATGCGCCCATCTCGCTCGAGAAACCCACGCTGCCGCTCCTCCTTATGGTCTGCGGTGTCGAAGAACGCCGCAGGCAACTCATCGCCCAGCACGAGTCGGTAGGGCGGATCTTCGATGTTGTCAATATTGAGCGAATGACCGCGGGAGAGATGAACGATTTCTTTCGGAAAGCATTTGACTCGGTGCATGTGACCGTTGATTCAGAGGCCTTGGATGTCATGACGTACTACGCGGCCGGTTTTCCAAAGATTATGCAGCTCATTGGAAATGCCGCGTACTGGCTTGATCGGGATGGTTGTGTCGACGCCGAGGACGCTGCTAAGGCCATATTCTCGGCGGCAGAGGAAGTGGGAAAACGGTACGTCAACCAACAAGTTTATGCCGCTTTGCACAGCGCTGATTACCATTCGATACTGGCCAAGATTGGCAAGATGGCGGCAGCCGCCGATAACTTCATGAAGCGCGACGTTGAAAAGGGGCTGACCGAAGGAGAAAAACGGAAGTTCAACAACTTCTTACAGAGGATGCAGAGGCTGAAGGTGCTGCGCCGCGGCGACGTTCAAGGTGAGTATGTGTTCAACATGAGGATGGTGCGTTTCTACATCTTGATGCGCGGCATCCGCAAGATAGAGTGGTGAGAAGGTTCCTCAGGTAGCCCGGTCCCGCATCAATCATGACCTGTGAGTTCGAAAACCTCGGATTGGTCGACTACGCGGACGGCCTGCGCCTTCAGCGGGAGCGGGTGGCGGCGCGCAAGGCCGGCGTGATCCCGGATACACTGCTGCTGCTCGAGCATCCCCACGTCTATACGCTAGGGCGCAATGCGAAAACGGAGAACCTCCTCATCTCAGCCGAGCAGCTTGCGGCGCGCGGAGCGCAGGTCTTCGAGATCGACCGGGGCGGCGACATCACTTACCACGGCCCCGGCCAGTTGGTGGGCTATCCCATCCTTGACCTTGCGAATCACCGGCGTGATATCGCTTGGTACATGCGCTGCCTTGAAGAAGTCTTAATCGAAGTGGCACGGGAGTACGGAATTAGGGCCGGACATCTTGCCGGCGCCCCGGGAGTCTGGGTGGGAAACGACAAGTTGGCAGCCATGGGAGTCCACATTTCGCGTTGGGTCACTTCCCATGGCTTCGCCTTCAATGTCAACACCGACCTGAGCTACTTCGATTGGATAGTCCCTTGTGGGCTGCGCGACAAAGGCGTGACATCGCTCCAGAAGCTGTTGGGCCGGCCGGTTGAGATGGAAGAGGTTGCGGGAAGGGTAGTCGGGCACTTCGGAAGAGTCTTCGAGGTAGAAATGGTCGAGGCGGCAGCAGCCCCCGCGGGTGTCATTCCGAGCGCAGCGAGGAATCTCGCTCTGCCCTCGGGCGGATCGGGAGCTCGGAAGGGAGAATCGGAGCAAGATTCCTCGCTGCGCTCGGAATGACAAGGTTGCGTGGAGTTTCTGGAGGGCGTACCGAAGATTCTCGGCAGTTCCGAAACTGAAACTGCAGAGATCCTTGGCCCACCGTTAAAGCGCGGCGGGCTCAGGATGACATGGCCTTCAAAGATAGATGCAGGAGCAAATGAATCGTTCGCAGCATCATGAAATTTACTATTACCTTCGCTTGAACCGGCGAGTGGATGAGCAGCTCACGAGCCTTTACCGGCAGGGCAAAGTGGTGGGCGGAGTGTACTCCGGCCTGGGCCAGGAGGCCATCTCCGTAGGAACTGCCTACGCCCTCGAGAAGCAAGACTTGATTGGCCCTGTGATCCGAAACGTCGGCGCCTTGCTCATCCGGGGATACCGGCCACGTGACCTCTTCCTTCAATACATGGCGAGGAAAGATGGCCCGACGGGCGGGCGCGATGCCAACACGCACTTTGGGGACGTGGCGCGAGGCGTCATCGCGCCCATCAGCATGCTGGGCGAGACCGTGCCCTTGATGGCCGGCGTTGCGCTTGCCGCCAAACTCCGCAAAGAAAGGCGTGTCGCGGTGACTTATGTGGGAGATGGGGCCACCAGCACCGGCCCGTGCCACGAGGGCATGAATTTTGCCGCAGTCCTGAAACTTCCCTTGCTCATCATCGCCGAGAACAATGGCTGGGCTTACTCCACTCCGATTAGAAAACAGATGGCCATTCAGGATATTGCGGAACGAGGCGAGGCGTACGGCATTCCTGCGAGCATCGTGGATGGCAATGATGTCTTGCAGGTCTATGCAGCCACTCGCAAAGCAGCGGAACAGGCGCGTGGCGGCGCCGGCCCCTTCCTCATCGAATGCAAGACGATGCGCATGAAGGGCCACGCGGAGCACGACGATGCGCGCTACGTCCCCGAGGAAGAATTTGAGAAGTGGCGGAAGAAGGACCCGATCCTGCGGTACGAGAAAAACCTCGCTCAGCACAAACTCATGACTGACGAGGAAAAAGGCGCCATCGAGGCGCGGATCGAGAAGGAAATCCGCGAAGACGTTGCCTTCGCAGAGGCCAGCCCCTTCCCGCAGCCGGAGGAGGCGGCACAGCCCGTTTGGGCATAGGGGCAAGTAGGCAGTAAGCAGGAGTCAGGATTCAGGAGTCAGAAGTCTGAAGTGTAAAGTCTGAAGTGTAAAGTTCGAAAGGTCGGATTGCAGTTTTCGAGTTTCGATTTTCGAGTTTCGATTCGATGCCGGTTCTAACCTATCTTGAGGCTATTCGCCAGGGCATCTGGGAGGAGATGGAACGCGATCCTTCCGTGTTCTTGCTGGGAGAAGACATTGGTGCTTACGGCGGCGCGTTCAAGGTCACTGCCGGGATGCTGGAGAAATTCGGCGAGGAGCGCGTGATCGACACGCCCATTTCTGAGTCGGCCATTGTGGGTGCGGCCGTCGGCGCCGCGTTGATGGGCATGCGCCCTGTGGCCGAGATGCAGTTCATGGATTTCATTGCCTGTGGCTTTGACCAGATCGTGAATATGGCGGCCAAGCTGCATTACCGGTGGGGGCCGGCAGTGCCCATGGTGATCCGGGGGCCGTGCGGAGCAGGAGTACACGGAGGCCCCTATCATTCCCAGTCGAACGAAATGTGGTTTGTCCACACTCCGGGGCTGAAAGTGGTGATGCCGGCAACCGCTTACGACGCCAAAGGTTTGATCAAAGCGGCCATCCGCGACGACAATCCGGTAATCTTCTACGAACACAAGTTTCTCTACCGGCGAATCAAGGAAGAGGTCCCTGAAGGGGATTACGTAATTCCCCTCGGCAAGGCTGCGGTACGGCGCGAAGGGAACGACATGGTGGTCATCACCTACGGCGCTATGGTCTGGACCGCCCTCGAGGCGGCGCGGGAACTGGAAAAAGATGGCCTCTCGCTGGAGGTGGTTGACCTGCGTACCTTGCTGCCCTACGATGAAGAAGCGGTGTTGGCGAGCGTACGAAAATGCAACAAGGTCATCCTGCTCCATGAGGACACGCGTACGGGCGGCATGGCAGGCGAGTTGGCCGCGCTGATTGCCGAGAAGGCTTTCGAGGATTTAGACGGGCCCATCATGCGGATTACCGCTCCGGACACGCCTGTCCCCTTCTCGCCACCCCTTGAAGAGTACTTTCTGCCCAACGCCCGGAAGGTGGTCGAGGCCGCAAGGAAGCTGGCGGAGTTCTAAAATTGAGTCATCGAGCCATTGAGTCATCGGGCCATCGGGTCATTGAGCCATTGGGTCATTGAGTCATTGATCTATTGACCTGAAGCAGTGAGCGAGCGGTTTGCGGGGGGACGAATTACGGCCAAATTGAGCACTCCAATGAATCAAAGCGTCAATCGTTCAAAGGTTGAACGACCCAATGACCCAATGGCTCGATGGCCCGATGACTCAATGACTCAATGGATGTGAGGTTGCTATGCCCACGAATGTCATCATGCCCCAGATGGGTGAGAGTGTTGCCGAGGGAACGGTTACCAAATGGCTGAAGAAGGCCGGCGAGCATGTAGGCCGGGATGAGCCTCTGTTTGAAATTACGACCGACAAAGTGGATGCGGAAATACCTTCCCCGGCGGCTGGGACTCTAAGCCAAATTCTGGTGAAGGAAAACGAGACGGTGGCGGTGAATACGGTTGTGGCCGTGATCGATGGCGAAGGCGCTGCCGTGGCCGCACCCGCTGCTGAGGCAGGCGCGGAGGTCGCAGCGCCTCCAGCTCCGGCTGCGGCCGTCCCGCCAGCGCTGGCCGCGAGCGTTCCAACCGCGGCGGGCGGTCCGACTGCCCCCACTGCTCTTGCGGAGGCCAGGTCGTCGCCGCTCGTCAGGCGTATCGCCCATGACTACCACGTTGACCTCACACAGGTACGGGGTACCGGTCTAGGTGGCAGGATCAGCAAGAAAGATATCCTGGCTTATGTGGAACAGCGCCAGTCGGCCGCCGCAGGCAGAACCGCCGCGGCTCGGGAACCTTTGGTGCAGTCCCCGCCCGCGACGGTTCAGCCGGCGCCTTCGCCCTCGACTCTCGCCGGGCCAACGCAAGTTGTTCCCATGACCCCCATGCGCCGGCAAATCGCCGAGCACATGGTGACGAGCAAGAGGACTTCGGCCCATGTCTACACCGTATTCGAAGTCGAAATGAGCAAAGTGGTGGAGGCACGGGAGCGACAACGTGATGAGTTTGAGCGCCGATGCGGCTTCAAGCTGACTTACACACCCTTCTTCGTTCGGGCTGCGGTGGAAGCGATCAAACAAATCCCGGTTATCAATTCCTCGGTAGACGGCACGAACCTCATTTACAAGCGGAACGTTAATGTGGGGATTGCCGTGGCGCTCGAGACCGGGCTTATCGTGCCGGTCATCAAGCGGGCGGATGAAATGAACTTCCTGGGCATCGCGCAGGCGGTTCAGGATCTTGCGGAGCGGGCTCGAAACAAGCGCTTGAGCGTCGAGGATGTACAGGGAGGGACTTTCACCCTCACCAATCCCGGGAGTTTCGGAGGTCTTTTCGGCTTGCCCATCATCAACCAGCCCCAGGTGGCCATCCTGGGTGTGGGCGCTATCGAAAAACGTCCGGTGGTGCGCGACGATGCTATCGCCATCCGATCCATGGCCTACCTCTCCCTCTCTTACGATCACCGGGTCATCGATGGAGCTGTGGCCGAGAAGTTCTTGGGCCACATTAAGCAGACGCTCGAAAATTGGGACGAGCCCGCAGTGTAAGAACAGGTGTCAGGTGTCAGGTGCCAGGTGTCAGGTGACAGGTGACAGGTGTCAGGTGACAGGTGCCAGGTGTCAGGTGACAGGTGCCAGGTGTCAGGTGCCAGGGGCCAGGTGTCGGGTGTCAGGGGCCAGGTGTCAGGTTTCAGGTGGACGACGAACATCTGACTGTCCCGCCGCGGCGGGTCGACTGTTGACGCTGAACTGCCTTCAATCACTTGCGCTTCGGCGCGGGGCTGGTGGTCGGGGTGGTTGCAAGCTGAATGCTGGGCAGGCGATCAATGAGGTTCTCCAAGTCGTCCAGGCAAACGTTCGGATCGATATTCCTCTGTTGAAGATTGGGCAGGAACAGATTGAGGTTCGCCGCAAAAAAACGCTTTCCTTCATCCTTCTGGCCTAGCTGCGCGAATTCGGCGGCCAGAGTTTGTGAGAGTCGAAGCGAGGGGCTCTTTTCCTGACGCCACTTGGTAAGATTCTGGTGCAGGATGCCGGTGAGGTAGTCTGCATACTGGGTTGTTTGGTCAACGTATTGGCCGTTGCTGGATGCGTAGATCGAGAGCACGTCGGCCGCGTCCGAGTGGTCGCCACAGCTTGTCATATAGGGACGGTGGGCGACACATTCCCAACTCTTATCTTTATGGATATTGCGGATTTCCAAGCCCTCGAAAGGTAAGCCATCCAAGCCATCGATTCGACCCAGGACTGCCACTGCTTCTTTGCCTAATTCGATGA
>Ga0326728_10011606_pt1 | contig 19997 bp, 15 predicted proteins | sample MB3enrmetagenome_FD_207602 | JGI IMG/M metagenome (GOLD analysis project Ga0326728, IMG submission 207602) | Lab enriched peat soil microbial communities from McLean, Ithaca, NY, United States - MB31MN | ecosystem: Environmental > Terrestrial > Soil > Wetlands > Peat | place: USA: New York... | reverse complement strand
CGCCACAAGCGTTACCCGGCAGCGTTCGTCCCGAGCCGCCTGCAATACCCACATGCGCCCCTTGGTGACCAGCTTGATCGAGCGACAGACGCGAACGGCGATCTTGGTGCCATTCTTCAGTCTGAGGTAACTCCGACACCTCCACGCCCGTGAAAATACGGACACCCTGCCGGGAAACATATCCACCAACTGCTGCATCAGTTCGGATCGAACCCTGCGAACATGCAAACGCTGCTCGGCTATCTTCTTGTGCCCTGTCTGGTAGCCGATGAGATCGTATGCGTTAATCAATGATCCGAACCGATGGCAGAGGCCTCCGGGCGACAGTCCGTGCGAACGGAGAATGGCGGTTGACAGGTGCCCGTGCGTCTTGAGTATGGACTTCAATTGCTCCAAGACTTGCTCGTTTGAACGATGCCAGAACCTATGCCGCAGGGCCTCCTGAGCGGCCTCGAATGTCCTCGGTTCCACGAGCGGCTCAAAGGCATTCGGTACGGCGATCCATTCGGACTCAGGGACCCTTCTGGACTTGGAACAAAGCCTTTCCGTGGTGCGGTTGTAGATGGCGGTTCCTCTGTATTTCGGATGGGTCAAAATCGCTTTTACGGCATGGTCGCTCCATCTCTTCCCATCAAGGAAAGGTGCGCCTCTTTGATCGAGTTCAGCCGCGATACCAGCGAAAGTCTTGTTTTCCGAAATGAACATTCGATAGATTTCCCTGACCCAGAAGACCTCGTTTTCTGGACCGGGCACGAGCACCACCCGGTCAGTGGCAATGCTCTTTCGCTCGCCGGTTGACAGTTGTTGCCTCGGAATTCCATCAGCGGAGAGGAGCAAGCGACGGAAGCCGTATCCGGGATGCGCTCCCGACCGAAATCCTCTTCTGACTAGCTGCGCCATGCCAGCGAACACCTTGTCGGAGAGTTCGCGACTGTATTCCGCGGCCATGACTCTTTTCAGCGTTTTCAAGATCAGGCTGGCAGGATGCCCATCGTTGGAGAAGTGCTCGGCACAGTAGTGGACTCGCACTCCAGCAGCCTTGCACAGGAACTCATAGTGCGCTGCCTCATCCGGGTCCTGAAAGCGTCCCCAACGGCTTACGTCATACACCAGAATCGCTTTGTAGGACTGCTTGCCCCCGACGACATCCTGAAGCAGGCGGGACAATCCTGTCCTATGCCCAATCTCCAATCCGCTCTTGGCCTCGTCGCAGTAGGTTTGGCAGACCGCAAAGCCGTTCTCCTGCGCGTAATTTGCAATTCTTGCGCTTTGACAATCGAGTGAGTATTCCTGACGTTCGGTGGATACCCGGAGGTATTGGGCGGCTGGGACGGTGGTCATAAGGTGTTTCCTTTCTAAGCGTGAATTGGGTGCCTGCTTTTGAACTGCCGAAACCTCGGCAGCATTGCCGGATGCTCGGCGCTGTCGGCGTTCGATTCCCCGACCGAGGCCGCGGGATCGCCGCGCCAAATGCTCTATCTGAGCGTTTGGATGCTTGGGTCGCTGGCGTGCTACAGGTTCAACGGAGGCGACCGATGGAATTAGTTCCCCATCGGAATTCGTGATGAAAACGATCAAATTGCTGGTAGTCGGCAACGAACTGATTTCTCGCATGAGCTTGAAACTCCTGCTTGTTGGCGAAGATGCGTTCGAGGTCTTGGCGGAAACCAGCAGCCAAGATGCAATCCATCAAGCGGCCAAGCTATTCCCCGATGTGGTCATTGTGTTTGCGGACGCTTGTCCCCGGAATTGTCTGCCATTGATCGCCTCCGTTCGGGTGGCTGTTCCGACCATCAGGATAGTCGTTCTGGGACGTGAAACTCACCCCGCCTACGTTGGCACGCTGTTAGCAGCAGGAGTGCTCGGATACATTCAGGCGAAAACTTCGCCGCAGGAACTATTCGATGCCATTCGTGCCGCTGGCTCCGGGCGCAGATATATCGATCCCGAGCTAAGCGAAGCACTCTTCGAATTGACTGCCCCGTCTGGCACCAAGGCGCTCAGCCGACGCGAAGATGAAGTGCTCAAAATGGTTGCCTACGGCTACACTCCCAAAGAAATTGCTTCCAGCCTAAACATAAGTCGAAAATCGATTGAAACCTACCGGGCACGAAGCCGCGAAAAGCTGGGGCTGCGCACCCGCTCTGAAATCGTCCGATACGCACTTCTAACAGGCGCGTTCGACATCGAGGCCTAACCGAAATGGCGACTCCCATGAAGTACTACGCTCGTAATTCACGGATACACGATTCAGATCAACAGCCAATCGTCTCTTTGCGCCCGCCATGCTTGAGCGTGGACCAAATCCAACGGGAACTCGAAGCCATTGCGGCTTTCGACAAGTTGTTCTTGGCCCGGAGCGAGCACTGCGCGGATGAAATCGCCGGGTTTGAACTGCGCAAGTTACGAAGGCAGGAATTACTCAGATTGGCCGAGTCGCTTCGGCGCTTGGGCGGTTGATCGCAGCCCATGACGTAAGCAGTCCCCATTGCATTAGGACAATTCCCGCACTGGTTCCTTCGGATTCTGGCGAAAACTGGAATCGGCTAGGTGGGGGCGATGTTGTAAGCGCGCCCGAAGAAAGATCAATCTGGAAAAAGTGAAAACATCCCTAGCCGCGACCTGCCCACAGTGCCGATACCAGTCTCCCCCCGGCAGAACTGCGCTGAGTCAGTTCAACTCAAGCGCGTTGTCCGAAATGCGGAGTTGTTCATGACAAGCGCGTCGGCCTGAATCGCGAAACTGCGGTACAGGGCGGGCACACGGACGGTATGGCCGACTTCACTGGAGTGCTCCCCGGAGAGAGCGGATTGCGGTCAGCGTCACCTTTCTGCGACCGGGTCTTGATTCCCAATGAGTAACCCTTCAAAGCCATCGGAGAAGGCGTGGTGGCTTCCTAATCTGCATCCGGGAGGCCGCCTCTGCAGGCACCAATCGGCATTGGTCCCACAATACGAAACACGCGCTCTCGGCTTGACAAATATCAACTCAATCGAGCTTTACAATAAATACGTCAGAACGAGGAGTGCCATCGGTCCCCGTACGCAATTGTGCATCCCAGTCCGACGAAAATAAAAAGAATTTACCGTCCAGGGAGACATCGCCAAGAGGCTGTGTGTGAAAGAAGCCCCAGATATAGGTGGCACGATTGTGGGCAAACCGCCAAACGGTTGAGGCAAGCTCATCCGTTTCGATGCACAATATTTCTCCGGCAAAAGGCTGGTCGATTGGGTCGTCGTCGTAGCTGTATTTTGAGCTGCAAACAGGAGTACTGTCGTTCACGTCTACATTACTCCAGGTAAAGTGTTGCACCTGACCCCACTCGGCTGGCGACGGTAGGGGATACACCAGTTGTGTAACCTGGGACAAATCATTTAACGGTCGCTTCACGACCTGCACGTCATCCAGCACGCCGGGTGCGTTGATAAAAGTGTTGTAACCCTGGACGCCGTATCCATTGCATTCATTGTCGGCATGGATTATGCATTCGGTTACGTTCAAAGTCGAAAGATTCCATTCAAACCAGACGCCCACATCAGTCAAGATGCGGACGTAACCGCCGTTGCGAGCGAGATAGGCATGACGAATTAGGTAGCTGCTGCTGATAGTTGCGCTGCCGGAAGGGCCCCACTGTCCCCCGATTTCACCCGTTTGGGTGTTATACCAACGACAACCCAAACTTTGGTCATAGACAACTACGAACATGTGACTGCCGGATTGAGCTCCGCCCTCCGAGATGGAGATCCTGCGATCACCCGCCGAAAGACTAACATCATCATCACTAACGACCGACGGCCCTAGTGGCGGCTCCACCCCACACGTGCGAGTGTCAATGACTGGCGTAGAAACTCCCGTAGAGAATCGATAGCTAGTTATCGTCAAAGGGTCAGTGCTCTTCGTCCCATAAATCAAATCCGGGTCTGAAAAGCTAAACGTGGGTCCAGGCCTCAACGGTACCTGGAGGCCCTTCCCCGGGTCTGCGTTTGGCAGAGAACTGATCGCCATCGTCGAGGGATCGAAAGCAAACACGAAGACCCAGCCACCCGGCGCGTCTACCAGCCAAAGCGATACTTGCGTTAACGGGTTACACGGCGACAAGTTAGTTGGACTTCTTCCCATTGTCCCGCTTCAGCCCTTCGAGATACCGCTGATAATCGCGGTAGAGAACCACGGTCGGAGGGCCTCCCGGTTTGATTCGCGATTCTGGAGAATTGAATATACCGGGATATTGATAACAGAGTATTTTTTCGAAGTTTGGAAATCGCTGCAGGTCCTGGAGCAACCCAGCTATCGGACGCGGGACAAGTGTCCCATCGTCGAACAGAAAGGCCTCCATGTCCATCCACAGGTGTGCGCCGGCCTTGTCGCACATTCTCTGCCAAATCTCCGCGGACTGTTCTCCTGTAATGTCTCCCTCGGGCATGCGATGAAAGGCGAAGGGACAGATGATGTCGGCGTGCTCCAGCACCAGCGGCCACGCGTCCTGAGACTTGAGCATGCCATGTCCGTTGGGAGCCAGCATGATCGGCTTTTCCGGCGCGAGTCCACGGGTGAAGGCCTGAAATCCCTTAAAGAAAGCGATGATCTCCTGCCGGTAACGGTCCTTCGCCTCCTCGCCCTGGTCCGGGATCAGGCTGCCGTAGGTTTCTGCCGATACGTACCAGCCATAAAAAGAAGGATGATGGCCGTAACGATGCCATAACTCGGCGGCAACTCTTTTGTGCCAGTCGAGGGCAGCCGCACTGAAATCGAACCAGGCATATTGGCCAACGCCAAGGAAAACATTCATATTTAACCGGTCCGCTTCGGACAAGATGGCTTCCAAGGGATCGTGGGAGGCCATCTGCATGCGTCCCGGATACAATTCCGAAGGATAATAGGCCAGCCCTTTGTAACCCGTGGTGGCGATGGTGTTATCGCCGTAATACGCCTGATTCCGAAAGGTTTCTTGAATGACCACGGTATCCATGCCGAGATTGTGCATCCCGCGAATCTGCTGGCGCCAATCGTTTTCGGTTAGTTTCCGGATATCCGCGTTCCAGTGACGGCCTTCTTGCTCGCTCCAGTGCACGATGCCAACCCAGGCGCCATCGATTGTACGGGTGGAGCGAATATTGGACGGCAGCACTTCCACTTCGCGCGTCATGCCAGTCCGTCCGTCAGACCTGGTTGCAACGAGAATTACTTGATGTTTGCCCGCCCATCCGGCCGTGGAGCGCCGGTAGTATATGCCGGCATTGCCATGAGCGGGGATGCGCTTTTTCTCGGTTTGGACGCGCGTCGCCGGCGACTCCCGGTCGAGATAGAGTGAAATCTCATACATCCGGTCGAGGTCGCTGTTATTCTCGACGGCTCCGCGGACGTCGAGAATAATTTTGTCGGTAACGGGCGATGGAGGGATCAATTCGAGCCGGACCGCCTGTCTCTGGCCGACCGCCGATGCCGATATAGTTCCGAGCAACAGTACACCCACGAACCAGCGCACGCTGTTCATTGCCGTTCCCCCTCCTATGCGTTCTGTTGCCAGTCCTGCGTAGTCCCGTTAGCTGCCGCAACACCTGCTGTCCACTGGCCGAGCCGGACGGTTGCCGATCCCTTCAAATACAAGAGCGCCCGCGCCCTGTACTCCGGCAAAGCGTCCGGCCTTGGCCATCTGCACGCGCGGTTGCCGCTTCGCTCCAAAGTGCAGAAGTTCCCCAACCCGTTTCTCGACCGCGGAGACAAATTGGGTCTGCCCTTCCACAAGGCCGCCCGAGACAAGCACAGCCTGCGGATCAAGCAGGTTAAAAACGTTGGCAATCCCTTCGGCAAGATAGGCAGCCAAAACCGAGTAAGCTTCTTGAGCGGCTGGGTCGCCGGTCGTGGCCAGTTGGTTGATCCTCAAAGCAAGAGCTGCGTCGCCGATTGCTGGATCATTGATGACCGTTCCGCCGTGTTCCTTGTATTCCCTCAGCAAAGCGGAAGTAGAGACATACGCTTCCAGGCAGCCGTGCCGTCCGCAATTACAAGGATATCCATCGACACGAATGACATGGTGGCCGATGGACCCGGCAAAGCCGATCTGTCCGCGCAGCAGTTTTCCGTCGGAGACGATACCACCTCCAATGCCAGTGCCGATGGTGATGGCGACGAAGTCGGACAAACCGCGTCCGAGGCCAAAATGCAATTCCGCCAGAACCGCGGCGTGCGCATCGTTGATGACCCAAGCTGGCAGATGAAAACGCCTTTCTGCAAAGCCCTGGAGGTTGAAACCTGTCCATCCGGGAAGATTGTCCGTGGCCCCGAAAACGGAGCCGTCCTGGGCGCTCATCACGCCGGCGCTGGCAATGCCTAATCCCGCGGGTTCAATCCCTTTCTCGCGAACGGCTGTCAACACCTGCTCGATGGCCTGCGCCAATCCGGCCGCAATTGCATCCCGGCCCCTGCGCGCCTCAGTCGGAACCTCCGCGGTAAGACTTACTTGTCCGCCGCGCTCCACCAGCCCGGCCTTGATGGATGTTCCTCCGATGTCTACACCGACCGCCGGAGCAGTTGGCTCCTGGCGTTCCATGGCACGCACAAACTTCTCGGTTATAGCGCCGGGACGAGTAATCGCCGAACCTACAATCACACACCATGCACCGCTCGCGAGGGCGCGCCTGGCGTCTTCGGGGGAGGAAATATGGCCCTCTGCGACCACCGGTGCATCAATCTGCCGCGCCATGTCGGCGAGTAAAGACCAGCTGAAGGAATGATTATGGCGCGTCTGTTCCGTATACCCATTGAGAGTCGTTCCGACAAGATCGGCCCCCGCGGCTACAGCTGCAAACGCTTCCTGCAAAGTGGCAATATCGGCCATCACGGGCAATTTAAGCTCGCGATGAATTCGCGGGATCAGCGCTTGCCAGGGTTCGCCATCCGACCAGACACGATCGGTGCAATCCAGCGCAATGATCGAAGCGCCTGCGACCGCTAATGCCGCTGCCGATGCAAAGTCGGGCGTGATGCGAAGCCGTCCATCGCAATATCGCTTCTGAATCCCGATGATGGGAATGTCCGAGTCCTGGCGGATGGCGGCGATATGCTCGGGACTGTTAATGCGCAAGCCCCGCGCTCCTCCCGCAACGACAGCTCTCGCGATTCGGCGTATAGTTTCGGTGTCTTCGAGAGGATCCCCGGGCGCGCCCTGGCACGACACCACCAGGTTGCCTTTGAGTCCGGTCAATTTCGATAGCATGTTATTTTCCCGTCTCACCCTAAAGGGCATTGTGAACTGACGCGCAATGGTATCATTGTATAGTTTACAGTTCAACTATACGATACACTGAATAACAACCTCGGTCTTGAGGGTGAACTTCCCTGAACGGTCGGGGCGGATCGTCTCAAGCGTCACGAGGCCCTCCCTCGGGGCAGAACGGATGGGAACATGGAAGGCAGGCTGATTGTTGGATCGCTGCTGGCGATCGTCTCCGGCATCATGAATGGCAGCTTTACTCTGCCCATGCGCTTTCTGGGGCGCTGGAAATGGGAGAACGTCTGGAGCCTCTTCATCGCGGTTTCCTGCTTGTTGATGCCTGCCGCGATCGTCAGCGCCATCGCGCCGCAAAGTTGGACGCTGGTTCTCCACGCTCCCGCTCATGCCGTTTGCATCGCGGCGATCGCCGGTTTTGCCTGGGGCTTCGGAGCCATTATGTTCGGTCAGAGCGTCAGCGCCATCGGCATTTCCCTGGCCAACACTTTTGTGCTCGCGATCAGTTCCGCCATGGGCTCGTTTCTCCCCATGCTGTTGCTCTCGCCGCACAAAATGATGGAGCACGCAGGCCACATGATTCTCGCCGGCGTGACCATCGAAATTGTGGGCATCGCTCTATGTGGCTTGGCAGGTTGGCAGCGCGAAAAGGCCGCTGGCGTTGGGGCCGAGCGCGGCGACCTAGTTGGGTTGGCTCGTCCCATGGGCGTGGCTCTTCTTTTAGTGGTTGGCGCAGGGCTGCTTTCCGCGGTCTTCAACATCGGTTTTGCATTGGCGCAACCCATCGCCGATTATGGGCGTGCCCATGGGCTCAGCGAATTCTCCAGCACCAATCTGATCTGGTGGATCATGCTCGGAGCCGGCTCGGTGGCCAATCTCGGGTTTTGCGTTTATCTGCTCTCCAAAAACCATAGTGCGGCGAAGTTCCGACAGCCTGGCAGTGTGCGACTCTATTCCCTCTCTGCACTCATGGCTCTGCTCTGGGGAGGGAGCATTTTCGTCTATGGATCCGCAGTTCCGCGTCTCGGTTCGCTCGGCACCTCGATCGGTTGGCCGCTCAGCCTGGCGACCGGATTGCTCTTGGCAAATGCCATCGGTGTTGGCTTGGGGGAGTGGAAAAGCGCCCCAGCGCGCGCGCGTAGCTGGATGTATTTCGGCATCGCAGTCCTGTTGGTTGCTATAGTTGTGCTTAGCAGGGCGAGTTATTGACCGCCCATACCTTGTTCGTTGCTGATGGAGACGCAATCATGGAGGAACACAAGCGCCGGAGCGGGCAAACAAACAAACCAACGCCGGATTCGGCAAAGCCCGCTCGAAGCGCTCCCAAATGGGATTTCGAACCGATCGATAAGAACAGTTTCATTCCAATCTATTTTCAGATCCAAACCCAACTCCTTGAGATGATCAAGTTGGGGCGGTTGCATCCTGGCGACCCGCTGCCCAGCGAAGAGGAACTCAGCCGCGTCTACGGCGTCAGCCGGATGACATCGCGGCACGCCTTGCAGTCTCTGAAGGGTCAAGGTTTTGCCACTCGCGTCGTTGGACAGGGAACCTTTGTTAGCCAGCCCAAGGTGGAAAAGGACATTACCCACCTTTGCGGGTTTACGGCCGAAATGCGCGCCCTGGGCATGAAGCCCACTTCACGAGTTCTTGAGGCCAAGACCATTGCCGCTACGCCGGAAGTGGCGTCCCAGTTGGCGGTTGCAGTGGGCTCGCCCATCTTCAACCTGCGCCGGCTGCGCTTGGCGGATGGTCTTCCGGTGGCGATCGAGCAGATCTGGCTTTCCCAAGACCGCTTTCCGGGGATTGACAAGGTGGATCTCGCGCATTTGTCGCTGTACCAGACCTTGCGCGAGCGCTATGACATACGTGTAAGCCGCGCCGATGAGATACTAGAATCGCGCGCTGCGCACCGGAGTGAGGCTGAGCTTTTGGAGATGGCGCCCCGAGTGAGTTTGCTGGTCATCTCACGCACGTTATGGGACTCCGGCGGAAAGCCCGTCGAAACCGCGCATTCCCTCTATCGCGGAGACCGCTATCGCGCGGTTTTGAGCATTCCCGCAACGACGGTAGAATAGAGGATTGAAAAGTGCGGTGGAATTGAGCGGCCGTTGCGCCGTGCCCTGCGCGATTCGCGCGAAACCCGTGTCCAGCGCGTTAAGTACGCTCCGTCTTTCGGAAGGCAATCGCATCGCGCCTTCTTGCCGCCTCCCATCCCTGCGCCGTTGACTCCACCGCCGCGAATCGATAGGGCTCGTCCGCGGCATTCGATGGAAAAAACGATGGGAAAAATGAGCTTGACAATCAGTATAGACAGGTATACTTCTATGGTGGTTCTCGGGCCTCGGGTGGAACTTGCCTCGGTTTTCGTGAGGGTTGCCAACCGCACAACTTCGGTTTCGCGTGAAGACGAATGGAACAGCGGCACAGAGATGCATTGAAAAGATGGCATTCCTGATGATGCGAACCACAAACTTCAAAACCGGGACTACCGCCTTGCCGCTGCGTTCGGCAGGCGAGCGGAGGGCCTCCACGACGTTCAAAATCCGATGGCATTTTCCTTCGGTTCTGGAGGAAATAACGCGCATGACGAAAGCAAGAAGAAACACATTGTGGTTTGCCTGCTTGGCATTGCTCGCCCTGCCTCCGAGTTGCGGAGGCGGCAGCGGCAGTAGCGGACAAACGCCTCCTCCTCAAACGCCAAACTACAGCGCGGATATTACGGCCACAGCGAACTGGACTGTCTCGAGCTCTTCGTCGTTGCCGGACGGCGCGATTTTAGACAACTCAACTGAGATCGAGCCATACTTCGGCAATCTGGCGGCCATCGGTTTGACGAAGAACGCAATGTACTACCCTCAAGTGCAGGCGTGGATGCAGTGGTATGTCAACCACCTGAATTCTTCCGACGTTTGGGGACTTTCCTGCACGGTATACGACTACAGCGTGTCGGGAACGACCGAAACTTCCACCAACGACGCCGACTCAACGGACTCCTACGCGGCGACGTTCGCCTCGCTGGCCTGGGCCTATTGGCAGACGGGCGACGCCAACGCCCAGGCCTACATCAAGACGCTTCAGCCTCAACTTGAATGTATTGCCAATGTGATGCTGCAAACCCAGCAGAGCAATGGTCTCACCTGGGCGAAACCGGATTATCAAACCCAGTATCTAATGGACAATTCCGAAGTCTACAAAGGCTTGACCGACCTTGCCGGCCTCTTTCAGGTCGCGTATAACGACACGACCGACAGTGCCGTGTACACCACCGCCGCCACCAATGTGTCCAACGGCATCCAGACCTACCTGTGGGATTCGGCGCACAACGACTATCTAACGTCCGTAGGCGCTCCAACCACCAATTGGCAGACTTGGTATCCCGATTCCACGGCCCAGTTGTATCCCATTGTGAACGGGGTGATCTCGCCTACCAGCACCAACGCGATGCAGCTATATTCGACTTTCAATACGAACTGGCCCAATTGGACGAGCGCTAACAACCCGGATAGCTTTCCATGGGCGGTGATTTCTGGCGTCGCGGCTTTGATGGGCGATACAACGCGGGTCAACAGCTATATCACGGCAATTCAGACTAAGTATGTGAATGGGACTCCGGCATTCCAGTCCCCGTGGTACTGCGCCGAATCGGGATGGTTTATTCGAGTGAACAATTACATGCTAGGGGGAAGTCCGCTCTAGAAAGCTTTGATCCAAGGAAAGAGTTTGGTACGGGATCGAACAGAAATTGGTAATTCCAGGAGAATAGAGGAAAAACGTCATGAAAAACAGCAGCGAAGGAACGCGCCAAGGGTCGTCCTGTTGGCTGATGGTATGTCTCAGCCTAATTGCATTGTTACACATCCTATCGCTGCCGGCGCTGGCGCAAGTAGACAAGGCCACCATCACCGGCAACGTCGCCGATCAAACCGGTGCGGTGATTGTCGGCGTGAGCGTGACCGTTACGAGCGGGGATACTGGAGCACGCTACACGGGAGAGTCCAATGCGGCTGGCATCTATCGTGTGTCTGGGTTGCCCGTGGGAATTTATTCCGTGGAATACGAAAAGAGTGGTTTCAAGAAACTGACGCGTTCGGGCCTTACACTGGCGACCGCGCAAGTGGCTGAGGTTAACGTCAGCATGCTCCCTGGAGCGGTCACGGAAGAGGTGCAAGTTACGAGCGCGCCCGTGGTGCTCGAGACGGAAACCACCGATATCGGTACCGACATGACGGCCGACGCGATGAAGGACCTCCCGCTATTTATCAACACTTCTGGCGTGGGGCGCGACATAACGAGTTTCATCTATCAGAACGTACCGACTACCAACGGCGGCAACTACATCGGGCACATCGCCGGATCGCAAAACGTTACCAAGAACGTGATGGTGGACGGCATCGATGCCACCGCGGGGCTGCAAGGCTTTATCCAATCCATTGGCATGGAAGCAGTGCAGGAGATGAACGTGCAAGTCAGCGGGGTGTCCGCAGAAGGGGCTTCGACTGGCGGCGGCACGATCATGATGGAAATGAAATCCGGTACAAACCAGTTCCACGGCAGCGCCTATTACTTTATGGATAACGAAGCGCTGAACGCCAACACGTGGGACAACAATAACCTCGGCATACCGCGGCAGCGGAGTCGTTTCGATGACTGGGGGCTCAGTTCCGGCGGTCCGATCTGGAAAAACCACACTTTCTTTTTTGGGTCGTACGAGCGTTTCGTCAACAACAACCACATAGCTACCCAAAATGTCGCCACGGTTCCTACCCAAGCATTTCTGAACGGTGACTTCAGTGCCCTGTTAGGCGGGCCGCTATTGGATAGCACTCTTGGACTAAGCGACAATAATCCAGTGTTGGATCCCTGCGGACGTCCAATCACCATCGGGGAAATCTACAATCCCCAGAATCCGGTAGTGAGCGGCGGCAACACCTGCTATCAACCCTTCGCGGGAAACATAATCCCCACGGGCCAGCTCAGCACGATTGCCACGAAAATCGCCCAAAACCTGTACGAAAAGGGCTACCAGCCAGTCGGTTCTAGCTTGGTAGGTAACTTTCCGGGCTATGGTGGCTACTACGACGTTACCAGCCAGCACTTTGATTTTAAGCTGGACCACACCATCAATGAAAAGCAGCGCATTTCCTGGGGCTTAAACCTATGGAACTATTCTTCTTTAGCCAACTATGACGGGCTGTGGCAGATCGGGAGCTCGACGGGCGGGCCACTGAGTAATGGCGATGTCCAGCCCCAGCGTGACTGGACGGTCCGCTTGCAGCACGTCTATACAATGACCCCAACCATACTGAACACCGCGTCTGTGGCATACAACTCGCACATGGCGGGAGACCAACCGCCGACGAGCTATAATTCGAGTAGTATCGGAATCCCTGGCACGAATGGCGCTAACTTCCCCACCATAAGTTTTGTTGACGTCACCGGACACCCCGAGACATCTCTTGGGCCGACGGCGAACGACCGGTACACGCCTTACAACTTTGTTATCAGCGACACCGTGTCCTGGGCGCGCGGACGACATAACTTCAAATTCGGCGGCGACTTCCAGGCGCGCGGCATGAACGCTCTGTATGAGGGAGGCCTTCGGTTATACGACTTCACCAGCGAGACCTTTGCGCCGAACAACAGTCTGGTATGGCCCTTCGTGGGTAATGCCTTTGCCAACTTCATGCTCGGCGAGGTGCATGACGGCTCGCAAAGTGTCACTTCGGCCTTATATGGACGTCGCAAGCGCGAGTCGATGTTTGCCTCGGACGATTACAAGGTCAACGCCCGCCTCACACTCAACTTAGGCCTGCGCTGGGACATCAACGAACGGTTCCATGAGAAGAACGGCGAATGGTCTAACTACGACATCACAGTGAATCGGGGAATTTGGGGCGCTTACAACGGCGGCTGGGATTTTGCGCAGAATGGCAGCGATTCCTTCGAGCGCAACCAGAACTTCCATCAGTTCGGGCCGCAAATCGGTGTGTCCTTCCAGGCAGCGCACAACCTAGTGTTGCGTAGCCACTACGGGATCACTTACGCGCCGCTGGCGATGAACCAATGGAACGGCGTGCCGGCTTTCTATCCGCCGGGGTTCACTGCGGGCGCTTTCGGGTTCGCGGGATCCAACAATGTGATCAATAATGTTCCCTATGTGCCTTCGTTTAGCTGGGACGCCGCACCCGGCGCCTACACCGGCCAGACTATCTATCCGGCTCGCGTTCCTACCCAATCCGATCTCAGCGGCGGCGTAGCCTACGTGTGGCCCAATGCCCTGACCATGGGCATGGTGCAGAACTGGAATTTCGGCGCTGAGTATCAGGTAGGGAAGGGCACGGTCTTCTCGTTGAACTACCTGGGAAATCACGGCACCCACCTGCATGATGGGACTGTTTGGCCAGGCAATTATTCCACTCAGAGCACCTATTTACAGCTATATGACACGGGCAATGCGACACAAACGGTCAATAGCGCGGCCAGCGCAGCGCAGTATGGTGTTCCTTTCCCGTTTACAGGTTTTTCGGGACTGGCCGACCAAGCGATCACACCGTACCCGCAGATATCCTCTCAGGCGCCCACCGGTCTCTTCCTCGTGAACGCCGATATTTCCGTGAGTCACTATCAGGCGATGGTCGCTGAGGTCAAAACAAGCAACGTCCATGGCCTCACCATGGATCTCAATTACACGCTGTCCCAGGCGACCGGAACCGCCAGCACTAACGGCGCCTTTGCCGATTCGCTGTCGGGCTCGGAGTTTACGCAGGACCCCTACCTGTTGCCTAAGCTCACCCATCAGTTGGCAGCGTTTGACATAACCCATCAGGTGAAGGGCTATGTGCTCTACGATCTGCCGGTTGGGACAGGGCAGCGGTGGAAGACGAATAAGCCGGTGTTGGATAACTACGTCTTGGGCGGCTGGAAGATTGGCACGCAGTTGAGCTATAACACCGGCCAGCCGCTGGGAACCATCGCAGCCCCGACACAGTATCCAGGCTGGTCCGGAGTCTTTGCCCAGAGAGTTGCTAGTGTGCCTTTGTCCAGCGGTACGTTCACGGGGTACAACCCACAGTGGGTTCAAAACGGCGAAGTGGGACAAGACCCGGGCGGCCAATACATCAATCAGAGCGCTTTCGCCCAGCCCGCCCCGGGACAGTTCTCCACCTACAACTATTCCTACATGGGATTTTTGAGGGGCCCCGGCAACAAGGACGAGGACGTAAACATCGCCAAGCTTTTCCGGTTTGGCGCCGACCAACGTTATCAGTTCAGCTTGCGCGCGCAGTTCTTCAATGTCTTCAACCGCCACGAGTGGGGCCCGCCCTCTCTCGACATGACCAACATGACTACATTCGGGCAAGTGTTGAGCGTCACTGGTTACCGCTACGGACAGTTGAGCGCCCGGTTCGAGTGGTGATTCGAGAAACGGTCCACGCATTTCTGCTTTTGCCATCGGCCCGAAAGGAAACCCGAGGACATACGATGCCACAAGAGATGCTCCAACGATTCGCGACGATATCAGTGGGTGCAGTGTTGGCATTTGGCCAACTCGCCTTGGCGGCTAACGTTGCAGAGACAAGTCTTGGAGTTGATCCCCAACCTCAAGCCGGAAATTCAGAAAAGAGTGAGCTATCGAATGCTTCTCGGCTGCCGAAGGTCCATCTGGACGGAAGTTATTTCGTGCGTGACGGGAAGCGCTTCTTTCCGATTGGAGCACACTGGGTTCCGGCCAAGGCCGCGATGCAGTGGCCAGTACAGTGGGACCCGGTAGACATCGAAGCCGATTTCGCCAAGATGCACGAACTCGGCTACAACATGACCCGGCTGGACATGATGTGGGCATGGTTTGAGCCGCGTCCTGGCGATTACAACGCTGAGGCTTTCAAACAGCTTGACTACATAATCTCGCTGGCGAAGAAATATCAGATTTACTTGCATCCATCGCTGTTCATCGGTGGTGAGGTTGGAGAGGCGTATTGGGACGTGGCCTACCGCCATGGACGCAATCCACAGTCCGATCCTGAGATGATGCGCCTGGAAACCAATCACGCGGCGGAGTTTGCGCGGCGCTACGCCAATGAAAGCGCCATCATGGCCTGGGATTTGACCGATGAGCCGCCGTTCTGGATCGTCGCCTCGCAGACCACCGACGCCATGGCGATCAACTGGACACGCCTCATCACGGGTGCGATTCGAAAGTACGATACGCTTCATCCGATCGTTGCCGGAACCAGTCAGGAAGATCTCGACCATGGTCCATTCCGGCCTGACAACATCCGGCAAGAAGTCGATTTTTTCAGTGTGCATCCCTTCACGATCTACAACCCGATCCTCTATCCCGACGCGATGATCTCGCAGCGCCAAACCTACGGTGCGGCGTTTCAAGTCGCGCTTTCCGGTGGGGCTGGCGCTCCCGTAATGATCCACGAAATGGGCGCCTCTTCCGCGCAATACTCCCCCGAAAGAATTGCCACTTACGATCGGTTGCAGATGTATTCGGGGCTGGGCGCCGGTTCGATTGGCTTTGATCTGTGGTGCTACACCGACGCATCTCCGGATCAATATCGCAAAGCACCGTACTTGCGGACGCCGCAAGAGACCGGCTGGGGGATGACCACATGGGACCGTCAGGATCGCCCGTTGGCGGTGGAATTCAGCAAGTTTTCCAAAGTGCTGGGGCGGTTGGATATGACGGGAGTGGCTGCCGCTGCGGCAGATGCGGCCATCATCGTTCCCGATGAATGGTCGAAGCCGCATGGCGATTTTTCTCACTTCGGACTTACTGGACCCGAGGTTACCCCTTACGTTTCGCTGTTCGATGGCGACGCAATCCCAGGTCAGCCACCGGCGAATCTAAGCGATGATATTCAGTGGTTGCGGAGTTCCTGGCTGAATTCTTTCGTGCTCGCGCATCGCGCAGGACTGAAAGCCGATTTCCCCCGCGAGTACAGCGAGTGGGGAAAGCGGCCAATGCTCCTTATGCCTTCTCCCCTGACGAGTACGAACAGCTACATGGTTCATGTTCATTCGGATTTCTATGAGAGGGCGAAGAAATATGTTGAACGGGGAGGATTCCTCTACGCCTCCGTTGCTGCCGATGCAGCCATACCGAATATGGAGGCGCTGTTTGGTGCGAGATTAGTCGACACGGTGACGGCGTCTGAAGTCACCCTAAAAGTGATCGAACCCTTCGGCGAGCTCAAGCCGGGCGATACCTTTCATTACACAGTTCCCGCGGCCAATCCGAAGTACTGGGGGTCGATACTTGAGGTCAAAGGCGGAAAGGTTATCGCGGTCGATCAGGGAGGACGGCCGGCGCTGATTGCGAACTCTGTCGGTCTAGGCAAAACTTTGCTTTGTGCCTATCCGATTGAACAGTATCTGGCGAACCTACCCTCTGCGTTCGAGAAACAGGAAGACACTCATTTGATCTATAAGTCGTTCCGCGAATGGGCTGGGGTGAAACCATTGTTTACCACCGACCAAGCCGACGTCGAAGCAGCGTCGCTGAATGCAGAACACAGCGGCTACATTGTCCTTGTAAACCACAGCTCCCAGACGCACGAGACCTCGGTGTTTACAACTTTGCCAATGCATTCCATCACCCAAGTAACTCCAGACGGACCCAAGCCCGTCGAGCTACAGCGGTCGATTTGGAAGATAACGATGCGTCCCTATGACACAGTCGTTGTGGAATGGAAATAGCGATGACGGGCGAGATCAAACAGGAAAGAGTCGCCTGGCACGCCACGAAGGGGAGCGCGAAATTGTCATTATGCGCGGCGGTCCTGTGTTTTTGCGGCTCGGTTTTCGCTGCGCACCTCTCATGGGCGCAAGCGACTGCCAACGGCGAAGCGGCCAGAAGTGGATATGGGATCTCGGAGTGGCCGCAAGCGCTGCGAATGGCCGACTTCATTCTCTCCCTGCAAAATGCCTCCGGTGCGATTCCCGACGAGCGCGGCGTCATCAGCGTGAACGAAGACTCCAACATGGAGTATGCGCTGATTGGCCTCGGAGCAGCCTATGCCGCCACCAAGAATGCCAAGTACCTAGATGGTCTTGAGAAAGGCATCCAATGGCTTGCCGACCGCGAGGAGATGAATGACCCGCAATGGAAGGGCAGTTGGTATTACGTCTACTCGGCTGAAGCTCCTTACAGCCGTATCCCAACATCGCCTGGCCCCGGCCTGACGGATGTGCGCGGCGTAGATGCGACCTCCTCGTTGTTCGTATATCTGTTGTATCTGGATCAAACACTGACGGGGCGCAGTACCCTTGCGCAGGCCAATGCTGGAAACGCCCGCGCGGCGTTGGATTTCATACTCAACCGCAACCTTGACAGGGACGGCTTGAGTAGGAGTTCATGGCAACTCCATCGTTCTGACGGGCGATGGCACTTTTTTCAAGAAAAGTACTCTGCCGATCAGGGAGACGTCTACCTCGGGATGCACGCCGGAGAACTCCTTTATCACAATGCTAGATACGCGCACGCAGCCGAAGTATTGAAAACACGAACTCCGGTTCGAATCTTTTCGGCATCTCTGCATCGCTATGCTCTCGGCATGGACGAAAATGGAAGACTGGACTCCGGCAACGACGGCAATAGCGCAGCGTTTTCGCAAGGTTATCTATCCTGGATGTGGGGCAACACGGCCTCCAACCAAGCTGCCCTGCAATGGTTGCGGTCCAAGGTTCAGCCCGATGGCTCGCTCGTGTCCGTTCCAGGTAAACCCGCATTCAGTTTGAATGTCGCCATGCTCGCGATGGCCAGCAGATCTCTTTCACAACCCGCTCCGCGCAAGTCCTTACAGTGGCTGGTTGACAATACATACGATTCAAACACAGGCGGAATCCGCCGCAATCCCGCGGCGAATGGCAATAACGAGTACAACAACGAGACCGCTTTCTGCGTGGTGAGCTTTCTGGGCTTCTTACCCTTCGAATAATTCATTAGAAGTGGTCTCATAAAATGTCGCCGCCTCCATGATGTGTGCGTGCAGGGCGATCAGTACGCGATCGCCCCCACCCCCATCAAGATAGGAAAGCCTCAATCCTTCATGGCGAAACTCGTGCCTATCCATGTCCAGAGGAGATCGCACGGCTGGGCAACCCGATGCCGCTGTTGTTGCAACCCCCCATAATGCTCATTGAGGGGTTTGAGCGCTATCGCCTGGTTTCGACAGTTACGTACGGGAAAGCACAGAAGTTATTGGCAATCACACCCGAGCCTGCTTACGATCAGTCTATGGACCATCAGATTTTGTGGATCGTTTTCGTTGTGGTCCAAAGCATCGCGCCAGTCGTTGTCCTTCTATTGCCGGAAGCACATCCCGCGCATTTTCCCATGGCCCTAGTTGCCCGTGCTTTCCCATTCGAAGTGGCCTTCCCATTCGCAGTGGTTTGCTTGTGCCCCGGCCTTTTCGTGTCCACTTGGCTTTTCTACGCACTGCGATTCCCATCGGAAGATGGCGGGATCGTCGCATTAGCAATAATCGTCAACGCAATACTTTGGTTTGGAGTTTTTGCAACCATGCGAGAAATTCGGCGCAGGAGCGCCAGCCGAGCATAACTGGCGTAACATCCCGTTTACACTCATCGACCCTCCGACCGGGGTTCTGAATGTAATAAATGTGCTGGAGCTTAGAGTGGCAGGTTCGTTAGTCCTTTCATTGCTAAACTCGCTGATAGTCGCCGCTGCACTTGCGGTTGGCTATAGCGGTCTGTCGCCTTGGTGGGCTGCGGTCATTCTCTGGGTTGCTCCTTTGCCGCTCGTTCTCTTTACGACGGGGTACGTCGTTGCGGATGCTCTCAAATCAAGCGCCCGGAAACAGGCCCTTCTCGCTGCAGCCATTCTTATCCCGACTGCCGCTGTAGAGTGGTACTTCAGGTTCAGAGGCATCTAGCTATGCTTTCGCTACGGAACGTCGGCATGCTCGGCGTGGGGATTTTTCTTCTTTGCTGGCTCCTCCTGAACCCAAAACTAGAGTTTACGTACTATCGTTCCAACAAGCCTTTCCCAAATCAGCGGTTCGCACGTATTGTCTTCTACGTCGTAGGAACTGTGGTAGTTCTGGGAGGGCTATGGGGTTTGTGGATCGACTGGCATATTGTTCGTTGATTCTTAGGCTCGTACCAACGGCAGTCTGTCAGTTGGCGAAAAATCGCGTCTCTAACAATGTCGGCAGTGTCAAGCACTTTGAAGCGTACGAGTCCGTGCACTTCGAAAAGCGCGCCATTTCGCTCTCGTGGAAGGTTCTGCCATGCCAACCAAGGCTCGCTCGTAATTGGTTTCAGGTCAGGAACTCAGTTCGACCCATGCGTCTCTTCGGTCACATCTTCGATCATGATTACTACTTCGAACTCCCCAGTGATGGGGAGCGGGATACCCAATCAATTACTCGGTGTTCGACATCACACCATCGCGATTTCCGGGCTCTCCCGCGTGCGAACCGAATTTTTTCAACTGTTCGTAATTCCATCCCTTGCGCCACATCCAGTACATGCGAACCGCCAGTCTCCGCGCCATGGCGACCTTGGCAATCTTCCGTCCCCGCCGCATCGCCAGGTGGAAATACTTATTGCGCCACTCTTGATCGCTGCGCACCGTAACTTGCGCCGCTTCCACTAGGAGAAAACGCAACAGCGAGTTGCCTTGTTTCGTGATGTGTCCCAACCGTCGCCGATTCCCACTCGACTCTTCTAACGGCACCAGCCCCAGATAGCTCGCGATCTGCTTGCCACACCGAAACCGCTCCGCTCTCCCGAT
>Ga0326728_10011605_pt1 | contig 19999 bp, 16 predicted proteins | sample MB3enrmetagenome_FD_207602 | JGI IMG/M metagenome (GOLD analysis project Ga0326728, IMG submission 207602) | Lab enriched peat soil microbial communities from McLean, Ithaca, NY, United States - MB31MN | ecosystem: Environmental > Terrestrial > Soil > Wetlands > Peat | place: USA: New York... | reverse complement strand
AAGTACAAGTTACAATCAGGTGACAATCGCGCAACGCTTCCATGTCAAACCGAATTTCTCTGCGACCGGACGCGGTCGGTGGCCCCAGACGCCTAAGAGCACATTCCTTGCCGAACACAATTGATTTTCAATTGCCGATTTTCAATCCTGAAAGCCCATGAGGTGTCACTCCCGGCTTGAATTGAGAATTTGCCATTGAGCATTTGTCATGGGTAATTCCGTGTTTTGACGATTGGTCCAGGATACCCTTGCGCCGGAAGGCAGGCTCGACAAAGCTGAGATGCGCCCGGCGTGGCGAGATCAATTCTTCCCTCTTTACATCACTGCCCCGGCATGGTTCACTCATCATTTAGTGAAATGAGGTCAACAGTATGCGAGGCATAGGTTTATCAAATCAGCATCGTCCCGGAACCATCCGGCGCGGGGGTTTTTTTGCAGCGATGGCGCTGCTCATCGGCGCGGCCGGCTGCAGGAAGGCCGATCCGCCGCCGCCGCCGCCGCTGCCGGAAGTTCAAGTGATGACGGTGGCGTCGCAGGACGTTCCCGTTTATGAGGATTGGATCGGTTCCCTCGATGGCTACGTCAACGCCCAGGTCCGCGCCCAAGTCTCCGGCTATCTCATGTCGCAGGATTACAAGGAGGGCAGTTTGGTCAAAAAGGGAGACGTGCTTTTCCAGATTGATCCGCGGCCTTTTGAGGCGGCCCTCAACCAAGCCAAGGGCCAGCTTGGCATGGCGGAGGCGCAATTGGGGCGGGCCAGGAAAGATGTGGAACGATTCACTCCGCTGGCTAAGGATGACGCGATCAGCAAGGAGGAACTGGATGACGCCGTGCAGTCCAACCTGGCGGCCGAGGCGAGCGTGGCTGTGGCCCAGGCAGCCGTCCAGCAAGCCCAGTTGAATCTGGAATTTGCCAAGGTGACTTCTCCCATTAACGGCATCGCCGGCCTGGCCCGCGCCCAGATCGGCGATTTGGTCGGTCCCGCGACCGGCAACCTCACCACGATTTCGACCCTGGATCCTATCAAAGCCTACATCACCGTCGATGAAAAATACTACCTGGATCACTTGGCGGGATATTTGAACGCGAGCAAGGACGGGGACGGCGGATTGGAATTGGAGCTGATCCTGGCCAATGGGGCCGTTTATCCGCAGAAGGGGAAGTTTTATTTCCTGGACCGCCAGGTAGAGCCAAGCACCGGCGCCATTCAAATGGCGGTTAAATTTGACAATCCCGGCAATGTGCTGCGGCCTGGCCAATACGCCAAGATTCGCGCCCGCGCGGAAGTGCGCAAGGGGGTGGTGCTGGTTCCCCAGCGCGCGGTCACGGAGTTGCAGGGAAGTTACCAGGTGAATGTGGTGAGCAATGTCGGCGGCTCCAACCTGGTCTTTATCCGCCCGGTGACCGTCGGCGCGCAGATGAGCAATCAGTGGGTCATCGAATCGGGCCTCAAATCCGGCGAGAGCATTATCGTGGAGGGCCTGCAAAAGGCGACGCCCGGAAAAGCGGTCAACCCGCAACCCATAAAACTCGCCGCCCCCGGCAAGGGATGAAATTCTTACCGGACCGCAAGTGAGCCGCTTCTTTATCAACCGTCCGATTGTCGCCATGGTGATTTCCATCATCACCGTCATCGTCGGCTTGGTGACTTTGTTTGGCCTGCCCATTTCCAAATTCCCCAACATTGTGCCGCCGGAGGTTCAAATTCAGGCAACTTATGTGGGGGCGGACGCGATCACGTTGGAGCAGTCCGTCTCCGCGCCCATCGAGGAGAAAATGAGCGGGGTGGACAACATGAACTACGTCTATTCCCTCAACGCCAATAACGGCTCGGTGCGCATGACGGTCAACTACGACGTTGCGACCGACCCGAACGTGGATCAGGACCTGACGTTTTTGCGCTATTCCCAGGCCGAGGCCCTGTTGCCCCCGGACGTGCGCAATCTCGGCGTCTTGGTGCAGAAGGCCACCTCCTCGCCCTTTATGTTCATCTCGGTGTTTTCGCCCAAGGGGACGCACAACGCCCAGTTTCTGGCCAATTACGCCTATATCAACATGTATGATGAGTTGGCCCGGGTCAAAGGCATCGCCCAAGTCAATGTCTTCGGCGCCGGTCAGTATGCCATGCGCATCTGGGTCAAACCCGACCTGCTGGCCAAGCTCAACATCACCGTCCCGGAAATTGTCAACGCGGTGAGTGCGCAGAACACGGTCAACCCCGCCGGAAGGCTGGGCGGCAACCCTGCTCCCGCCGGACAACAGTTCGTCTTTAACGTGGTGGCCCAGGGCCGCTTGGTGACGGCGGAGCAGTTCGGGCAAATCGTCGTGCGCGCCAACCCGGATGGCTCCATCGTGCGCCTCAAAGACGTGGCCCGCATTGAGTTGGGCGGCCAGGATTACGACGTCATTGGCCGCTACAACGGCCAAGCCGCCGCCAACATGTCCCTCTATCAATTGCCCGGCTCCAACGCCCTCGATGCCGCCAAGGAGGTCAAGCGGCGCCTGGAAGAATTGAAGAGACGATTTCCCGACGACATTGATTACGACGTTGCGCTGGACACGACGCAGGCCATCACCGAAGGCATGCGCGAAATCATGTTCACCTTCCTGGCCGCGCTGGGGCTGGTCACGCTGGTGGTGTTCGTGTTTTTGCAGGGATGGCGGGCGACGCTCATTCCGTTGCTGGCGGTGCCGGTTTCGCTCATTGGAACCTTCGCGTTTTTTCCGTTGCTCGGCTTCTCCATCAACACCTTGTCGCTCTTCGGCCTGGTACTGGCGGTGGGCCTGGTGGTGGACGATGCCATTGTCGTGGTGGAGTGCGTGGAACGCCACATGGAGGAGGGCCTGGCCCCCAAAGCGGCGGCCATCAAGGCGATGAGTGAGGTTTCCGGGCCGGTCGTGGCCATCGCGCTGATTCTGGCGGCGGTCTTTGTCCCGACGATTTTCATTCCGGGCATTACCGGCCGCCTCTACCAGCAATTCGCCGTGACCATCGCCATTTCCGTCCTCATTTCCGCCTTCAACGCCCTCAGTCTCAGTCCGGCGCTGTCGGCGCTGCTGTTGCGCCCGAGAAAGAAGGGCGGCGGGCCGCTGGGCAAGTTCTATGATTGGTTCAACCGCGGGTATGGGCGCGTGACGCACGGCTACGTTGGTTTCTCCGCCATGCTCATTCGCAAATCGGCCATCAGTCTGGCCTTCCTGCTGCTCGTCGCGCTGGCCGTGGCCTGGTCTGGAAAAACGCTGCCGGGCGGCTTTCTCCCTGAAGAAGACCAGGGCTACATCTATGTGCTGGCGTCGCTTCCCTACGCGGCCTCGACGGAGCGGACCAGCGACTTCGCCCGCCAGTGCGAGGTGATCCTGAGCAAAACGCCCGGTGTCAAGTCTTACCTCACGGTGGTTGGGTTCAGTCTCCTGAGCGGCGTCCGCAACACTTACAGCGCCTTCTTTTGGGTCGCGCTGGATCCCTGGGGCGAGCGCAAGAAACCGGAGGAACAGTACGACGCCATTATCAAGCACCTCAACACCGAGATGGCTAAACTGCCGGGAGCCAGGGCCAGTGTCGTCACGCCGCCAGCCATTCAAGGCGTGGGCGCGGCGGGCGGGTTCACCTTCATTCTGGAGGACCGCGCGGGCAGGGACATCCCGTTTCTGAACGAGAACTTGAACAAATTTCTGGAAGCGGCGCGCAAACGGCCTGAATTAACCGGCCTGAGCACCACCTTCCTGCCGCTGGTCCCGCAGGCTTACGTGGATGTGGACCGCGACAAGGCCCTCAAACAAGGCGTGGACATCGGGGAGGTCTATCAGACCCTCCAGGCTTACCTGGGCGGCGCTTTTGTCAACTATTTCAACCGCTTCGGCCGCCAGTGGCAGGTCTATGTTGAGGCGGAGGACCAATACCGCTCGCGCCCGGAAGACCTCGGCCTTTTCTACGTGCGCAACCGCGACGGCCAACCCGTCCCGCTCTCCGCCCTGGCCAGCATCCAGATGCAGTCCGGCCCGGAATTCACCCTGCGCTACAATCTCTTTCGCAGCGCCCAAATCAACGGCAGCGCCGCCCCGGGCTACAGCTCGGGGCAGGCCAATCAGGCCCTGGAGGAGGTCTTCGCCCAAACCATGGGGCCGGAGATGGGGTACGATTACATGGGCATGTCCTTCCAGGAAAAGGCGGCCCAGAAAGGAGTCAAGCCCGTGGCCGTTTTCGGCCTCTCCCTGCTGTTTGTTTTTCTCATTCTGGCGGCGCTCTATGAAAGCTGGTCGCTGCCCTTCAGCGTGCTCCTGGGCACGCCCATCGCCGTGTTTGGGGCCTTCGCCGCCCTGATGGCCCGGCAGATGGTCAATAATGTTTATGCCCAGATCGGCCTGGTCATGCTGATCGGCCTCGCCGCCAAGAACGCCATCCTCATCGTCGAGTTTGCCCGTCTGGAATATGAAAAGGGAAAATCGCTGACCGACGCCGCCCTGACCGGGGCGCGCATCCGGCTGCGTCCCATATTGATGACTTCCTTCGCGTTCATCTTCGGGTGTATTCCGCTCTGGATCGCGACCGGCGCGGGAGGGGTCTCGCGGCGCATCCTGGGCACGGTGGTCATTGGCGGCATGCTCGCGGCCACCTGCATCGCCATTTTTCTCATCCCGGTGACATTCTATGTGGTGGAGAAAACCTCCCTTCGTTTCAAAGGGCATCCCGCCCCGGCCCCGCTGGCCCCGGCCGAAGGAGAGCCGTGAGAATGGTGAATTGTGAATAGAGAATAGTGAAATGAAACCATCCCCCTTTCCCAATTCAAAATTCAACATTCAGAATTCCTTGAAATCCGCCATCCGCCATCCGCCATCCGCCATTGCCTTGTGCGTGCTTCTCCTCCTGGCCGGCTGCGCCATTGGCCCCAATTACCATCGCCCCGCCGCCGAGGTTCCCCAACAATTCAATTACAGTTCCGATCCCGGTGTCACCAATTCCCTGGCTGATCTTCCCTGGTGGGAAGTTTTTAACGACCCCACTCTCACCAACCTGATCCATCTCGCCCTGACCAACAATTACGACATCCGCATCGCCGCCGCCCGCGTCGAGCAAGCCCGCGCCCTGGCCGAGCAGGCGCGTTCCCAGTTTTTCCCGGAGGCCGGCTACGATGTCAACGGTTACCGCGGAAAGAACGCCAGCGGCGGCAGCGGCAACCCGCAAGGCAACGGCGCCACCACCAGTTCTTTCGAGGCGGCCTTGAACGCCTCCTGGGAAATTGACCTGTGGGGGCGCGTGCGCCGCCTGAACGAAGCCGCCCGCGCCCAATTCTTCGCCAGCGAGGAGGCCCGGCGCGGCGTCCGCCTCTCGCTCATCGCCGAGGTGGCGCAGGACTATTTCCAGCTTTTGGAACTGGACGCGGAACTGGAAATTGCCCGGCGCACCACCAACTCTTACGGCCAAACTTTGACGGTCTTCCGCCGGCGTCTGGGCGGCGGCGTCGCTTCCAAGCTCGAAACCGACGACGCCGAAGGCGTTCTGGCCTCGGTCGCCGCCATGGTTCCCGACCTGGAACAGCGCATCCGCCTCCAGGAGAACCAACTCAAGGTTCTTCTGGGCGAAGGTTCCGGCTCCATCCCGCGCGGCGCTCCCCTCACCGCGCAAACCGTCCCCCCGTCCGTCCCCGCCGGCCTGCCCGCCGCCTTGCTGGAGCGGCGGCCCGACCTCCGGCAGGCCGAACAGCAGCTTCGCTCCGCCAACGCGCAAGTGGGGGTGACGATGGGCGATTTTCTGCCAAAGATAGGTTTGACAGCACTCTTTGGCGGCGTCAGCCCGGAGCTTTCGGCCTTGACCGCCCCCGGCTCGCGTCTTTGGTCTGTCGGAGCGGACGCCAGCGGCCCGCTGTTCCAGGCCGGTTTTCTCACCGGGCAATACCGCCAGGCGCGGGCCTTCTGGGAGGAGGCCAGACTGAATTACCAGCAAACTGCCTTGCAGGCCTTCCACGAGGTCTCCGGCCAGCTTTACACGCGGCAGAAGTACGACGAAGCCCGCCTTCAGCAAGCCCGTTCCGTCGCCGCGCTCCAGGACGCCGTGGTTGTCGCCAACGAACGTTACCTCGCCGGCCACGCCGCTTATTTTGAAGTCCTTCAGGTTGAGCAGCAGTTGTTTCCCGATGAAAACGCTCTCGCCCGCACCCAGCTCAACCAGCTCCTGATCATCGTCCGCCTTTACAAGTCCCTCGGCGGCGGCTGGAACCAGCCCGAAACTCCCACCCCGGCCAAGTAGAAGCCCGCCTTGGGCGGCTGAATTCCGACAACCCGTGGAGTAGGCGCATTCAGAGTTCCGGAGTCCTCCAGCAGAGAGGAAAGATCCATTTGGAATAGAACTAAGATCTGGCCCCAGCCTGTTCGGAGGTCGCCCTCACCACCAAAATGGGAATCAACGACTTGTGCCGCACCGTATTGATGGTGCTGCCAAGAATCAGGTCGGCGATGAAGCGGTGCCCGTGCGTCGTCATGGCGATCAAATCGCAATGTTCCCGCGTGGCCGCGCGCAGGATTTCCGTGGAAGGTTCCCCCAGAGCCAGTTGCGTTTCCACCCGCAGCCCCTGCTCGCGCAATTCCGCCGCCTTCTTTTCCAGGTAAGCCCGGTCCTCCCTCATCTCCTCCGATTCCGCCAGCTTCATCCGCTGGAAATTGCGCGCCACCCACCCGTCCGCCACATGGACCAGGAGCAATTCGGAATGGAAATGCCCGGCCAGTTCCGTGATGTGCGGCAGCAGCGCCTTGTCCGCCCGGCTGTTCTCCAGCGCAACCAGAATTTTATTATACATGATGATAAGGCCCGCCGCCGCTTCCGCCGGTCAAGCCGTTAAAATCGAGCACCGTTTGCCCTTCCGCGCAAGCACAATCGCCGTCTTTTCAATTGCTTTTGACATTCGGTTGGTTCCAGCCCAATTTTCGCGCTTGTGAACAAAACGAACCAACCGATGTTATCGCAAAAGGCGATCCCCAAAAGGGAAAGGCTCATTTTTGCCCTCGACGTCCCCTCGGTAAATGAGGCCAAACTTTGGGTTGAAAAACTGGGCGACTCCGTCCTTTTCTACAAGCTGGGCCTGCAAATTTTCATGGCCGGCGGCTATTACGAACTGATGGACTGGCTGGCCGCCCGCGGCAAGAAAATCTTTGTTGATCTTAAATTCTTCGATGTTCCCGAAACGGTCCGCTCCGCCGTCGCGCAATTGCGCGGCAAAAAAGTCGAGTTCGCCACCGTGCATGGCAACGACCGCATTCTGGAAGCTGCGGCCGGCGAGAAAACCGGGGTGAAAATCCTCGCCGTCACCGTGCTGACCAGCCTGGACCGGGGCGATCTGGACGACCTGGGTTTTGCCTGCGACGTGGAACAACTGGTGCTTTCCCGCGCCAAACGCGCCTTGCAACTCGGCTGCCATGGCGTCATTTCCTCCGGCCTGGAGGCGGCCAAGCTCCGCCAGCATTTGGGCGGGAACTTCCTCATCGTTTGTCCGGGCATTCGTCCGGTGGAAAACAAGCCCGCGGACGACCAAAAACGCACCGTGGACGCCGCGCAAGCCTTCCGCAACGGGGCCGACTACATCGTGGTGGGCCGCCCCATAAAGAACGCCGCCGATCCCAAAGCCAAGGCCGAGGAAATCCAGGCCGCCATCGCCGCCATTTTTCCCTGATGACGAACGCCGCCGGCTGGCGTAACGTGGAGGGGTGCATCCGGCGGACATTCAGCAAATCGGCGGCGAACTGGCCATCAAATGGGACGATGGCCGCGAGAGTTTCATTCCCTTGGAATCGTTGCGCCGCCACTGTCCTTGCGCCGGATGCCAGGGCGAGCGGGACATCCTGGGCAATCTCTATAAAGGCCCCGGCCAACCGCTCACGCCGCGCTCCTTCCAACTTATGCGCGTCGTCAACGTGGGCGGCTACGCCATTCAGCCCGTCTGGGCCGACGGCCACGACACCGGAATTTTTTCGTTCGACTACCTGCGGAAATTATGAATTATGAATGGTGAATGGTGAAAGGAAAACTTCCCCCTTTCCCTCGAAGAACCCAACGGAGTATTGGAGTATTGGAGGCAGGAAAAAAGACAGAGTGTTGGAGTGTTGGAGTGTTGGAGTATTGGGAAGTGTTTCCCCCATCACTCCATCACTCCATTCCGCTCCTCCATCACTCCAACTGCGGATCAATCCGCAATCCGCAATTTGCAACTTGCCGCGCCAGAGCCAGGCGAAGGCGGGTCCGCAATTCCCCCTACGCCTTCCCGCCGAACGTCACAAAATCATCCACATCCAGCAAGTCAAACCAAGTCCCCACATCCTCGCGTTTGGGTGCTGCGGCCGCCAGCATTTCACTAAAATACTTCCGCGATTCCAGGTCCGTCGCCGCGCGCTGCTCCGAAAAGGCCGACCAGGCGGCGATCTCGACGGGAGACCGTTTGAATTTGGCGTTGGCCTCGATCCAGGCAAGAATCTCGCCGTCGCCTTTGCCTTGCGCGAGTTGTTTCTTCAGCGGCTCCGCCTTGATTCCGACAAACGTCAGAAATCTCTGATCCAGCGGGCAATTGAAGTGATATTCGCCTGCTTTGTTGTTGATGGTGGCCCGGCCCTTGTCGAGCATTCGGGGGAGGATGACGTAACCGCCCAGGCGCACGCGCGGGCTGCGCGGCGCGCGCTGGGTCAAATCCACTGTTTGCATGGCCATAAATAATGTTTCCTTTCTGGTTGCGCAAAGTTGCCACGGCTATGGTCAAAAATCAAGAGTCGTAATGCGCCATGCGTTCGTCCTGGTTGGGACGGGAAAGGCAGGGCGGGCAGTCCCCTGCCCGCCGTCCGGCGTCGGCGGACCAACCAACCTGGCGCTGCTTTCGTGCGGCGGGCAGGGGGACTGCCCGCCCTACCATTCGAAGCGGACGCGCATCAGACTCCCGCTGCAATTCGGCATTGTTTCCCGCGCGCGGCGGGATTAAAGTGCCGCATGGCTTTGGTGCGCATACTCGTTGATGGCTACAGCCTCTTGCACAATTGGCCCGAACTGGCGCCGGGCAAGCCCCGCCATTCCGCCGCCGCGCGCGACGAACTGATCCGCATCCTCACCCTTTATCGCGACGCCATCGCCACCCCGCTCACCATTGTCTTTGACGGCGCCAACGCCCCCGCCGCCGCTCCCCGCCCGGTCTCCACCCCGGAACTGGAGGTCCTTTATTCGCGCGCGGGCCAGACGGCCGATGACATCATCGAGCGGGTCGCCTACCGCATGAGGGACTACGGCGAAGTGCTGGCGGTGACCGATGATTATGTGGAACGCGACACCGTGCTTTCCCTGGACGGCCTGGCCGCGAGTTGCCGGAACTTCATCCACGACGTGGAAAAGGTTTTGCGCGAGCAGGAGCGGGACATCACCCGCCACAACCGCCGCGAACGTGTGAGGTTTAAGGAAATGAAGAATGCAAAATGAAAAATGCAAAATGTAGAACGAAGGAAATGAATTTTGAACAGAAGGAAACGAAGGCAACGAAGACTCAAAGAGTTCTTCTTCGTTCACTTCGTTATCTTCTGTTCAGTTCCCTTTTAGCATTTAGCATTCAGCATTTAGCATTTCCCCTTTCCGCCCAACCGCCGCCCCAGAAGGAAAACCGGTTCCTCTTCATCATCAACACCTCCTCCGCCATGCGCCGCATGACCAACGGCATCCAGGCAGCCGTCCTCGGACTTCTCAAATCCGAAATGCAGGGCCAGATGCGCGACGGCGACACTTTTGGCCTCTGGACCTACGACGACCAGCTTCACACCGGCTTCCCCATGCAGGTCTGGTCGAAACAGAATCAGAATGCCATCGTCCAAACCGCGACCAACTACCTGGCGCAGTCGCGTTACCAGAACCGGCCCCGTTTGGACAAGGTCCTGCCGGCGGCGCGCCAGCTCATCGCCCAGTCCCGGGTCATCACCCTCATCTTTATATTTGACGGATCGGAAACCATGCAGGGGACTCCATTCGACAAGGACATTAACGATTTGCACAAGGAATTTGGCCGCCAGATGCGGGCGGACAACATCCCCTTCGTCACCGTCCTGGCGGCGCGCGACGGGCACGTCTTCGATTACAAGGTCAGAACCCCCTCCAGCGCCGCCGTGCCGCCGACGGCTGATCTGTTCAATCCGGCTGAAACCAACGCCGTTGCAACTTTGGCCGCCACGAATCCGCCGCCCCCCGCCGCCGTCGCGCCCAAGCCGCCCGAACCGCGCCACCTTGACATAGTCCTCAGACCCACCGTGCCGCCGTCTGTCACGCCTGTAGGTAGGGCGGGCAGTCCCCTGCCCGCCGCCGAAAGCCCACCGGTGACGCCCGTCCAGCCCGCGCCGGCAACCGTCCAACCTCCAACCACCGCCGCCGTTGCGTCCGTCGAGTCAGCCAATCCGCAATCCGCAATCCGCAATCCGCAATTGCCTGCCGCCGCTCCACCCAAAGCGGAGGAACCTCCAAGACCATCTCCTAACTTGCCGCGCCAAAGCGAAGCGACGGCGGGTCAGTCCACTCCTAATCCCATCGCCGCGCCCGAACCCCCGCCGCCGCCCGTCGCGCCTGTTGGTAGGGCGGCCAGTCCCCTGGCCGCCGCCGCCCCCGACAACCCGCCGCCACCCATCGAGACTGTAGCCGTGCCGCCTGTCGTCCCTGCCTCCAATCCGCAATCCGCCCCGTCCTCCGTAGCTTTGGCGGAGGAGGAAATCCGCCCTCCTTCGCCGGGCCTGCGGAGGCCAGGCAATCCGCAATCCGTAGCCGCGCCGCCAGTGCCGACACCGCATCCCGCGCCACCGGCCGTGTCAACGGCAGTGGCGTTGCCATCTCGCACAGATCACCTTGCGTTGCTGGTTATAGCCATTTCCCTGGTGACGATTGCCGTGGTGCTGATACTTTTTCTCATTCGTCGTTCCCGCGCCGCCCCCAGCCTCATTTCCCAGTCCATGGATCGTTCCCACTGAAACCTGCCCGAATCCGGATTTTGCCCGCAGATTGACGCAAATTGAAGCAGATGAAGATTCTTGGAACAGGAGGAAACAGAGGAAACAGAGAATAAAACTCTGCGCTCTCTGTGTGCTCCCGTTCAAATCAGTTTGCCGTATCTGCGTTAATCTGCGTGATCTGCGGGCACTTCCGGATTCAATTACTTTTGGCCGCGCTGCGACTTGGCGACTCTTGCCCCGAAAGCTTTCGGGGTTGACAGTTGAAATGCCTTTTCCATGCGTGAAATCCTTGAAATCCGTGGTTCAATTCCCTTCGTTACGGCTCCGCCGCGCAAAGAAATCCGTGGGCCTTCAGCCAGCCCTCACTCTGCTTGTCGGCCCGTCACCCGCTTCCCGCTCATCTTGAAAAGGATGTCAGAAATATCCGGTCAGAAACATAATACACCCCCCGTCTGAAGCGAAGCGGGGGACTTTCATTTTTCCGACCCCATTTTTCTGCCATGCCTCCTTTTTGAATATGTTTGAATTGCGCCCCCTGTCCGGAATTCATTTTTGCGAGATCACTTGATCCTCTCAATCCGCCCCCGCCTCCTCCCCGGCAGCCAAACCCGCCTTCCCCCGAACTATTTTCACTTTTGCATTTCTGCATTTTGGCCCCTAAAACCATTTTTACCGAGTCTTTACAAGGGTTTTTTAGCGGTCAAAAAAACCGTTTTTGACCTGCATTTCATCCGTACGGTACGGAGTCGCTTTTCCAGAAGTATGCTCTAATTGCCCCATGATGATTGAAAAATCCAACGTCAGGGGAATGGTTGTTAAGGGAATGGGGAAAGGCGTCTTCAGGTTTATTCCCCTGCCAACCATTCCCCTGACTGCTCTCCGGCCTTTTCCGGACTCCCTGGTCTGCCATAGTGATAACGACGGCGGAATCCTCGCTTTGGTTGCGGCGGGCCGCGCTGTGCCCTTTCCTTGGCGAAGGCGGCAGCTTCCTTGGGGGCAGACGCGGCAATCCGCAGACCTCACCCTCTCGCGTTGAATCACGCTTCACCGCTCCAGGGCGTCTCCGGGATACGCCCTCCCACCGTTTTTGCCAACCCGTGCCGGGGATTCCCTCAACTCGCCAGGTCTCCCAAAATTGCGTATTGACCGGGGCCGCCGCCCTTGCTACTTTGCAAACCATGAAATACGGGGCCAGCCTGCTGCCAGTGGTTCGCGTCGTCGTTGACTGATGCGGCCCGCGGCATGGTTCTGGCTGACCGGCCGCCCGCCGTTCCCGTGAGGAGGCGGGGGTTTTAGTCCCGGAATCCAAACACAAAAAACGCGCCACATTATGCGTCAAACAATATCCGTGCTGGTGGAGAACAAGTTCGGGGTGCTCACGCGGGTCGCCGGGCTTTTCAGCGGCCGCGGCTACAACATCGAGTCCCTTAATGTCGCCCCCACACAGCAAGCCGCCACCTCGCGCATGACCATCGTCACCCACGGCGACGACGCCACACTCGACCAGATTATCAAACAGCTCAATAAATTGGTCAACGTCCTGGAGGTGGTGGATTTCCGGCAGGATGAGTTCATTGACCGCGAACTGGTTTTGGTGCGCGTCTCGGTGGACGCCAAGTCCCGCGCCGAGATCATGCAGATGACCGATATTTTCCGGGCCAAGATCGTGGACGTGCAGCCGCGCAGCCTCACCATCGAAATCACCGGCAACGAAAGCAAAGTGGAGAAGTTTCTTGCCCTGATGACCACCTTTGGCGTGGAAGAGCTGACACGCACCGGGAAAATCGCCCTGGCCCGCAAAACATCGCCGACTCAGTAATTCGCCATTCACCATTCAAAATTCACCATTCCTGTTATGCCTGCCAAAGTTTACACCGACAAAGACGCCGACCTGAAACATCTGCAAAACAAGACCCTGGCCGTCCTGGGCTTTGGCTCCCAGGGCCACGCCCACGCCCTCAACCTCAAGGACAGCGGCTGCAAGGTCATCATCGGCCTTTATGAGGGAAGCAAGTCCATTCCCGTCGCCCAGTCCAAAGGTTTTGAAGTGGTCAGCACCGGCGAAGCCGTCCGCCGCGCCGATGTCATTTTCGTGGCCATACCCGACACCAAACAGGCCGGGGCCTACGAGCGCGACATCGCGCCGAACCTGGCCCCGGGCAAAACGCTTTTGTTTTCCCATGGTTTCTCGATTCATTTCAAGACCGTGGTCCCGCCGCCCGGCGTCAACGTCATTCTCGTCGCCCCCAAAGGGCCGGGCCACATCGTGCGCCGACAGTATTTGGAAGGCAAAGGAGTGCCGTCGCTCATCGGCGTTTACCAGGATCCGGGCAAGAACTCCAAGCAAATCGCCCTGGCCTGGGCCAAAGGCATCGGCGCCACCCGCGCCGGCGTCCTCCAGACCACTTTCAAAGAGGAAACCGAAACCGATCTGTTCGGAGAACAAACCGTCCTGTGCGGCGGCGCTTCCGCGCTCATTCAGGCCGGCTTCGAGACCCTGGTCGAAGCGGGCTACCAGCCCGAGATGGCCTATTTTGAATGCCTGCACGAACTGAAATTGATCGTGGACTTGATGAACGAAGCGGGCATCAGCGGCATGCGCTTCTCCATTTCCGAGACGGCCAAATGGGGCGACGTCAGTGTCGGCCCGAAGATCATTGATGCCTCGGTAAAAAGGCGCATGAAAGCCGCCCTCAAGGACATCCAGTCCGGCAAATTCGCCAAAGGCTGGATCAACGAATACAACAGCGGCTACAAGAAATACAACGCCCTGCTCAAAGCCGGCGAGAAACATCCCGTCGAGAAAGTGGGCCAGCGCCTGCGCGCCTTGATGCCCTGGATGAAGAAACACTCCGTCAAAGGCGTGCAGGCGGCCTATTAAAACCCCGTTATTGCAGCGGGTGCCCTGCGCGCGCCCGATGGTTGAGCGCGTCATCGGCAGGGCGTCTGCGCCCTCTGCGGCCTGGCAACAGAGGAAAACAAAATCGTGGCGGAGGCGGTGCAATGAGAGTGGTATTCGATACCAGTGTGTTGGTCGCGGCGGCCCGATCCCGGCAGGGCGCGAGCTTCGCGCTCCTCAGTTCCATTCCCGCGCCCGAATTCCAGCTTTGCCTCTCGGTGGGGCTTTATACCGAGTGGCAGTCAGTGCTGACACGCGACGAGAATCTGCGACCCGGCGCCACGGCGGAAGATGCCCGCCGTTTTCTGCGGTATCTTGCCGGCCAGGCGCATTTGCAGGAAATCCATTTCCTTTGGCGGCCATTTCTCAGAGACGCGGATGATGACATGGTGCTGGAACTGGCTTTTGCGGCGGGATGCCGCTATATTGTGACGCATAATGTGAGAGATTTTCACGGCTCAGGGCAGCTTGGCGCTGCCGCTCTGTCGCCCCGTGAATATCTGAATCTGATACGAAAGAAATCATGAGCACACTAACCATCCAACTGCCGGAGTCGCTAAAAAGGACCATTGAAGACCTTGCGGCGCGCGAGGGGTACTCGGTGAGCCAATTCCTCGCCAGCGCCGCGGGTGAGAAACTGGCGGTCGTCATGACGATGGATTATCTGCGCCGCGAAGCGGCCGCAGGCCGGCGGGAGGATTTTGAAAAGTATCTGGCCGCCTCCCCGGATGTGCCGCCATTGCCGGGAGACGAATTATGATTTTCTTGACAGACTTAACGGGAATGGAGATTTGAGAATAGTGACTTGAGAAAGGCGCATGGTGAGTGAGGCGTACTGCTGAATTCCGCCCTTCACGCCCGCGCGTCAGATTTGGGAGGCGGGCGTGCGCTTCAAGAAAATGCTGATGATGCCGTTGCGGGACACGTTGTTGCTGGGAAATCTTGGGTCGGCGGTTAGTTTCTTCCAGACGGGCGAGTCGGTGAACGTCTTCCAATGTTTGGCGTGTTCGTCGCGGTTTTCGCCGGAAAGCATGTAGGTGAGGTTGGGCATTTGCGAACCGACCAGGGTCCGCGAGAAAAAGACCGGGCACAGCCCGACCTGCTTCATCAGGTCAGTTTCGCCACTGTTGAACATCTCCACCTTGTTGAGGCCCTTGCTTTCGCTGGGGCTTTGGTAGGTGCGCAACTCGAAAATCCATGCCGTCTTGCCCGCCGACGACGGAGGCACGGCCAGTTTCTTCATGCTGTCGAAGGCCACGTTGAGGGAGCTTTCAATGCGCTCATAAGCCGGGCTGGATGGCGGCAGGGCCATGAACTCGGCGGCGGCGGCCTGGTAGGCGGCGTCGGCCGCCAGCCGGGCCGGAATGGCGGCGAAGACCTCCAGCGAATCGCAGGGGATCAGGACATAAACTCTGTTAGTGGGCGAGTCTTCCAACTCGGTAAAGACGCCGACGGGCGCAATGCCCATGCGGTTGTAGGCGGGGACGGCCGCGTTTTGCCAATAATCGCTGACCAGCTTTTGTTGTTGCGCCGACTTGGTGGTGTAAACCCGCAGTTCGTAATACTGCGGCTGGCCGGCGTCCGCCGCGAACGCGCGGTTGGGATTCCAACAGACCGCGCCGGCCAGCGCCGCAAAGGTGAGGGTGGTAAAAGTTCGCAAGTTCATGATGAGCCTTTCGTGATATGTTGTGATCGGTTGAACGAGCGCGCCATCCGGCGTCACTCTGACGTACGGGGAAGCATATCCCGACCATTCGTACCGCCGCAAGCCATTTATCATTTATAATTTAACATTTAGATTTAGCCTTTACTGGGGTGTGGCGAGGTAGAAGCGGTGGCTGAAGAGGGGGGCGTTTGTGGCGGGGTTGGTGACGCCAACGCCGCCAAAATCCTCACCTTTGTGACCCGCATACCAAATTCCTACGACCCCCACGCCTTCCACGACCCATCCGCCTCCACGTAATTGTAAGCCCGCTTGGCCCGCCGTAGCCTTGACGAAGGAGGATGTGTTGAGACGTTCGGAATGATAAGTGAGAACTCCTCCCCATTGTGGCAGGGCAGGTGAGTAACGTGAAGCTCGTTTGGCACCGCTTAAATATAGGTGGCACGCGCCATGCTATTGGTTGCCAACTGGAGAAAACGACCCAAACTATGGGTTGGCACCTGTGCCCATGCGAGCGGCGGAGGGGACGTTGGTTTCGGTCACGGTGCCTTTCGTCTGAATGGCTAGACAATAAGCTCCATCGACGGCTATCGCCGCCACATTGCTTAACCCAACGGGAAGTGGGGAGGGAAATCTCGGACCGATCCCGCCCCAAGAGACAACGGTTCCGTCACTCTTGAGCGCAAGACTTGTGTTTCCTCCAGCGGCAATCGCAACCACGTTACTCAGGCCAACCGGAACGTCTGCCTGACCATAATTAGGCGTTTCCATGTAGAATTCGCTCAAGCCCCAGGCAACCACGGTGCCGTCCGCTTTCAGAGCCAAGCAGTGTGCATTTCCGCAAGCTACCGCCGTAACATTACTTAATCCGGCAGGCATGGTCATTTCGTCTTTGATTCCTCGCGAAGGCCATTCCATCACTGTGCCGTTGCGTTTCAGGGCCAAATTATCCCCATATTGGCTCTGGCAGAGCGCAAAGGCGACAACATTGCTCTGGGCGGTCGGCGGCGGCGGATTCGGCATGCCACCGGGCCCGGCTTTGCCCCACGCGACAACGCCACCGTCTTTCGTAATGACCACAGTTTGCGCCATTCCAGCGGCAATGGCGACGATATTCGTCAAGCCCTTCGGTGCCTCCAGTTCCGGCCAAGATGTCGAGGTCATCACCGTGCCGTCCCCGGTGAGCGCCAAAAGGTGCGTCCAGGACGCAGAAATTGCGGTAATGTTGCTCCAACCAGAGAAATTGTCCGGTGTGTATCCCCAATTAGCTACTGTCCCATCGCTCTTCAGAGCGAAACTCTTATAGCCTCCTGTAGCGACGGATACCACGTTGCTCAGAACGCGTCCTCCAATTTTGACCACGCCAGCCACATAGTCGCCATCCCCTGGCCCTCCAGTAACGGCACCGAAGCCATTCATTCCCCATCCTACGACATGCCCCTGAGGCGAAGCAGCCATGAGGCCCAGGCTTGACAGCCAAAGAACAACAAGGTATTTTTTCATAAATGAAAGCCTTCAATAGTTTGTGATGAAATTATTTGTGTAGCGCATCATGGTAAGCCCGAATTTTGTGATCGTAACCGTCCCGTTTGAATCAATGCTGAAAACCTGACGGCTTGGTGGGAGAGTAGAACTCATCCCCTCCACGCCAACTTCCCACCTGTTTGGGATTACATAAGTGAAACTTCCCGCCTGCCACGGTGCTGGGAGCTGGACAGCCCCGACACTTCCTATCGCGACGTTGTCCAGAACATTATTGGAGGCCCCTAGAAATCCAGGAAAGCCCGGTTGATGCTGCCAGAAGTAAGCCGGATTGGTTGTCCACAGGTTTGTCGCGGCGAAATATCCCGTCATATTTGTCGCAGCGCACGGACGCTCCCGGAAAAACACCCGTGAAAATGAAACATTCGTCGGACCAACGTAAAAGACCAATTCCATATCGACGCCAGCGACGTTTGTCGGAATACGAGTACCATAACTGTTCGTAAGGACAGTAGCATTAACGATGTTAGTAGGTTGCAGCACGTTGAAATTATAAGTGGCCTGGTTGCCGCCGGGAAAGGTAACGGTGATGTGGGCGCTCGCGGCGTTGCTGGGGGCGGTGAAAAGGTTGGTAGCTCCGTTGGTCAAAGCCAGACTTCCAGCAGAGGTGCTCCACATGGAGTTCGTTGGGACGACCGTGCTGAACGACAAATTGACTAATTCTCCAACGCCTATGTTTGTCCTAGCCTGATTTGTGGGGATGGTGGCCTGGCAGGAGTATATTAAACTAGCCTGGACGGCGCTATTCGCAAAGGCAACATCATCCCGACCTGCGGCGCGCGGGGTCGCGGCGGGGTCGCCGGCAGGGAGCACAACCCAGAGATTGCCGTTGGTGTCCAGATTGCCAAGGGTGCCGATCGAGATTTGCTCCTGGGGGATGGGGTTGCCGGTGAGGTTGTCGGTGGCCGAGGCCGTGAAGAGGACGGCGTACTGCAGGCCGATCACGCTTTTGCCGCCGGTGTCGTACATGATAACCGCATCCTCGTGGACTTCCTCGGGTTCGTGGAAGTTGACCACTTCGTTGTTGGCGGGAATCAGACCATACGCGGTTGTCTGGGGATTCATCACATATCCATCTCCCATTGCGGCAATCGGATATGAGCTTTCAAAGAAGAAGCTCGTTCGCCCGGACCAATAGAACGGGGGTTGGCTCATGTCGCAATGTTCCCAGATTATAAGCGGCCCAACGTCATGAAAAACAAAGTCTTGGTTGAGTGTTTGGGTGCCGGCGGGCAGCGCGCCCCAGTATCCCGCAGGATATGATCCAACGTCGCAGGTCGTGGAAAGGTTGGACCCATAGTCTGGCGATACGCTCACCTCGCTCAGAGAGTAGTTCTCGGAGCCGCCGACCAATTGTTCCCAATGAACGCCAGCCTGCAAATTGTGGGTCAAGGTAGCCGACTTGACGATGTTTCCATTTTGGTCGTAGATGTTGGCGTCCATATAGCCTCCTGTTTCGGCCCAGGACAAATCATAAGACTTGACGTAGCAACGGCATGGCTTGTCCATGACCAGTTCTTGCGCAATCTGGTTTCCTCCGCTGGACGCTTCCATGTGAAAAACGGCCACGCCTCCGGTGGTCACGGGCACGTTGGTCGAATTCCAGGCTCCGTTGCCGGAATAGGTGGCTTGCGCTCCATTGACCGTTATATTGTAGCTGGCGTCCGGCACAGCGCCGGACAGCGTTACGCCGGTTTGCCACAAATTGTCGCCCGTAGCCATCGTCAGGGCGGCGGAACTTCCCAAAACGCTAATGGTCGTTGTCGTCATGTTCGTGCCCGCGTCAATGGCGGTTAGTGTCAGTGTATTCGAGCCGGCGGCCAACGGCAAGTTTTCAATCCAAAAATTGCCGTTGCGTTCCAGGATGGCACCAACGACATTAGTGTTCCCGTTGGTGTCCGAGATTTGCGCCGACATGGTAACGGTGGGGTCGCTTACCCAGCCGCGCCAGGTAAAGCTGCCGCCGCTAATCTGCACCCCGTTCGAAGGCCAATAAAGTTGAACCGCCGGCGCATTGGTGGGAAGCGAGTAGCTGACACTAAACGTCGTTGAAATTGAGTTTCCGGCGAGATCGGTGGCGTGGAGAGTGGCGGTATTCTGCCCCAGCGCCAGCGGAACGTCGAAACATTGGAAATAATTGGTGGTGGTGGCCCACACATTAGTATCGTAATACTCCAGCGTCACCAGGGCCTGTTGGTTGGTGACCAACCCGGTGCTGTTGGTCAGGTCGTAGGAAATGGCGGCCAGCGGGGTCGCGCAGTAACCTCCCGGTTGGAGAATGGACTGCGTGACGTAGGTGGCAAGATTGGTGACAACCAGGGGCGAAGCCACGGAATCAAGATTGAATCGGACGCTGTGCCAGGTTTGAACTGCGTCAGTCGGCAAGCCCTTCACTCCGACGTATAATTTGTGCCAACCCTGGTTTGTACCGGCATTGGCGACCAGATTTGAATTGAAGGGCGACCAAGTGGCGCCGTCGAAATTGGTGGAATCAAGCATCGTGGCCATGTAAGCGGGCAGGCCTCCGGTAACGCTGATCAGAACAGGGACGGAGGGGGAGGACAAATACTGATTACTGACGGAAGCGAAAAAGCTGATGGTGTTTGGATCTATGCCGAATTGATAACACTGCGAGAGGGTCAGACCAAGGCCATCGAAATCCTCGTTTGAGCTTTGATTGAGATTCCCCAAATACTTCATCGTCCACCAGTCCGGCAGGCCGTTTGTGGTGGTGGACAGCACCAATCGGGAGGCGAAAAACAGGGAGTTGGTGCCAATGTTCACCGGCGGGGCCACGGTCACGGAATTTGTGGCGGTCAAGGTTTGCCAGACTCCCCAATCGGCGAGGTTGGTGTCCAGGACGCTGTTGGTCAGGATGTTGTACGTCAGGTTGCTCTGCGTGTTTTGGATGGTGACCACGGCTTGCGTGCCGGAACCGGTGGTTCCGA
>Ga0326728_10011604_pt1 | contig 20003 bp, 12 predicted proteins | sample MB3enrmetagenome_FD_207602 | JGI IMG/M metagenome (GOLD analysis project Ga0326728, IMG submission 207602) | Lab enriched peat soil microbial communities from McLean, Ithaca, NY, United States - MB31MN | ecosystem: Environmental > Terrestrial > Soil > Wetlands > Peat | place: USA: New York... | reverse complement strand
CGGAGATTGCGAGGCCGTCTGCGCTCCCCCCGAAGCCGTCCTCGTGGTGCTTGCAGAAGCGCCGATCGTAAAGCTGAAGGGATCGCTACTTTGCGGGGCGGAGATCACTTTGATCTTAGTGAGAGCCCCTGCTTTTTCACCCGCAGGCAGGGCCACCGTTACGCTGGTGTCGTTCCAGGCGGCAATTCGGATTGCTTGACGGCCGTCGAAAGTGACAGTGCCAAACAGATCGCCGAAGCCCTGACCTGAAATGATTACGTTCTCGCCGGACGCGTCGGGTGCGACCTTCGCAATGCAAGGCCCGTTCGTTGCCGAGGTGCAATCGGTGGTGAATGTTTTCCCGACAGTGAAATCTGCGGGAGTGCTGCTCTGTTGGGCGGCCGTAACTTCCACCTTGATGGTGTCGCCTGGCTTCTTGCCTGCGGGCAAAGCTGCCTTGATGCTGGTTGGAATCCACTCACTGATCGAGGTTGCTCGCGTTCCATCAAACGTGACTCTTCCTTTCAGGTTGCCGAAGCCCTGACCTGAAATGAGGACGTACTTCCCGGAAGGATCGAGGGCCACACTCGTGATAGTGGGGGACGTTCCGCCCGTATTAGAAGCCGGGTTGGACGATGTTTTATCAGGTAGCGTTACCAGCGCAAAATCGGCGCCCACGGCCGTCGGTATCGTGTAGATATTCTTCCCGTCCTGAAGTGTCACGGCATCAATCATGTTCACGTTCTCGCCGCGCAGCGCGAACTGCGTCGCGCTTATTTGTTCCAGTTTCACCTTCGAAGGCAGGAGAATCTGGGGGATGCGGAGTTTTGCAATCGGAGTGTCGCCTCGAAGAACCGGTATTTCCTTGGGAAGGTTGGGGAGATCCGCTCTGAGAATAACCATTCGGACATGGATTCTACCTTCCCTCGACAGGTGATCCCAGTTATCTGGCTTCTTCAACGGTGGCTTTGGCACGGGTGCCGGGCTTGAGGCGGCCTCGTTTCTTGGAGTAGTTTTGGGCGGGACAGGACATGAGGTCGGCTCTTCCGCCAGCCCGGATTGGTCAGGCCACGTAATATTGAGCAAGTCTTGGATGTTGCTCGAATTGGAGAACTGATCGCCGAAGTCCAGACGCCCGGCAGTGAAATCCAACGTCCAGCAGTCAGCAGGAAACGAAGCAGACTTCTTGGGCGCCGGAGTGTTGGAATTCCATGTCGGCGTGACCACAGGTCTGCCAAAGAAAGGTCGGAGGCCGGCGGAAGCGATTGTAATCGGCGTCTTTGATGATGTTTCCACAGTGTTTGGAGAGACGGGGTTGATGTGAATAGGAACGAACACGACGTCGTCCTTCGCGATGGCGTCCGTCGGAACTTTGAAAGTCGAACACTCATCTGTTGGCACCACCGTCTGATCCGTGCCCCGGTCTTCCGGATCGCGTCCGAGAATCCGTAACGCGTTCACAGAAATTTCACCTGGCCGGTGTTGCATGAAATACTGCGAATATCCACAGCCTCTAACGATGACTCTCTTCGGGTCAGCAGACTCAAATCGCCACGGCACAAAGTTCACCAGGGGATCGGTTGAGGCTTCTGTTTTCTGGACGGGGAAAAGACCAAGTAGGATAGGAGACGCTGAGTAAAACGCATCATTTTTGTCCGGATCATATTGTTCGACCCACAGCTCCAGAGACGAGACAAACGGAAAATCCGCGATTGAACTATAAGCGGAGCAAGCGTCATCCTTTGAGCAATTGCTTCGAACGGCTTCGTACGCGGTCGCGATTTGTTGTTGAGGGATGTCGCATACTAAATTAGCTGCTTGAGGAGAACAATCGAGCGACCACGCTAGATCCAGGTTCCGATCTTCGAGAACCACTTGATCGCGCGATGGAAGCCACTCGTGAAACTGCGCCGGGGAAGTAGCATAAAGGGAATCGCCCTCGAATCCGACGAGGATCTGCCGTCCTGTTTCCCCTAGATAAGCGTAGAGTCCTTGCGGTTCCGGATTCTTCAAGAACAATGGCAGAAAGGTCCCGGCAGGGTATGGTCCGGCAGACTGGACGCCTGGAGGCTTGATAACCGCCTGTGACGGGGACACTGAGAAGCGATTGTGGATTCGATAGCTCAGCTGCTCTTGGGTCCTAGCGGGCAGGTGGAAGCCACTCGTTATGATCTCAGAAAAGCCCTGATCGAGTTGGTTAGGCAGCGTCAGAGTGTCCCTTGAAGGATCAGCGAGGCGAATTATGGGGAATTCTTCTTCGGGAGCGATTTGCCTGGAAATCGTCAGCAGGAGCCGGTGGGAATCCAGCGCGTACCAAGTGTCCGGGCCGAGTTGGTCCGATTCGAGGAGGCCCGGCGCGTTGCGAAACAGTCTCTGGGGCTGGTTCTGGGAGCCAGCGATCGGGGAGGTACCGCCGGTCGCTGTGGCGCCCGACCCTCCCAACAAGTCGGAGCCTGATTCCGGCGCCGGGAGAATCGATGTTGCTCGCCCCCGCCAATCCCGCACTCGCGCCAGAACTGTGCCGTTGACGGTAACGACCAGATTCGGATCGATAGGCTGGTCGAGGGCAAGCACTACGGCCGCACACTGGCCCGGGGCGCACGCATTCATGGAATAAGAACTTTGGCCGGAGGGAGAAACCGCGGGAGTCGATGTCGCTGCCGCCGTCGGACTGCTTGATGGCGTGTCTGAGTAGACCGGGTTGTACTCCATGCTCGTGACGTGAAGCTGGTTCGGCTCGAACTGTACGGCGCGCGGAAGGTTTTCGATGCCGGCGGTACCGGGCAGTTCGACTGTCAGGCTTTTTTCGAGCATGGAGAGGCGGGAGGGATCCACGTGCTGAGATGGGATGAGGAAATGCGCTTTGTTGTAAAACGGATTGTCGCGCAGGCCCCAATACGCATTGATGTCAAGGTCGAAGCAACTCTGCATTGGCGATCCGAGGCCAGCAGAGGAGCGTGACGCTTCATCACCTTGCGCAGCTTCAGAGCTCCGAGTGGTTGTCGTAGTCACGCTACCCTGGGTGGTTATTGTCTCGGTGACATCACCCTCTCGTGTTGTGGTGGTGCTTACGCCGCGTGTTCTAACGCTCTTGAATGTGCCTGGAGGCAACTCATTGGCCGATGCCCTGTTACTTCTCTGCGACTCGGAGACAACGTGGCGCGGCACCGTAATGATGGCGAACGTAGTCCGAATCCCTGGGGACACGTACATTTCAAAAGGAGCCGAGCCGTAATTCCATCCGAAGCGTTGCAAATGTTTTGAGGGATCTCTGCGATCAAGCGTGTCATCCTGAAATCCAGACGTGTAGACGGATTGAACGAGGCTACTGTGCAGCGTGTCTTCTTGCTGCCGGTATGCCGCGCTGATTCCCAGGCCGATGAGGAAGCTTAGATTGCCCCAAAAGCTTTTCGACCTGCTTTCTCCCTTGTAATTGGCAACATTGTAGCTGCTCTGTCCCGGATAGATGGAATAGACTTTGCAGCCCGGGCATTGATTCTGGTCCAGTTCGAATTCGACGCGGGCCATGTGATTTTTCGTTCTGCTGGCTGGGTAAAGACCGACATCGAATTGCACCAAATAGGCCATCGTGTTGGGGTCACGCGTGAGATCGTCCTGCAGAGCTGAGACCTCACGCGCCAGCCGTTCATGGAGCAGGGTGATAAAGCTGTCGAGACGCGCGGTCGCGGGATAACTTGGCGATTGGAGAGCTGACGTCAGCTCGTTCTGGATCCCGGGCGGAAGTTTATTTAGCAGGTCTGTGAGGCCGTAAAAAGTGGAGCTCATGCTTGTGCCTGAAGCTGGTCCCTGAACGGTGGGAGTTTGAAGCGTGGGAGGTGCAGGCATGGTTGGCGCCGGGCCCGCGCTCTGGATCGCCGAATTTACGTTTGCGAGCTCCGAATTCAGCGTTGATACGAAGCTTTGCGCCGAATTTAGCTGCGTCTGCTGCGCCGAAGTAAGAGTGGTTCCATTGAGTTGCTGTGTCTGCAAGGCATTAACCGTACTGGTGGTGGCGGCCAACTGCTGGATCAGATCGTTTCGCTGCTGTTCCAAAGATTGGATATTTGTGTTGTATCGCTGGAGTTGTTGGAGTTGTTGTTGAGTCTGGGTGTTCCAGGATTGAAGCAAGAGGTTATTGTTCACGGCCGATGCCTGGTTGTACTGAACGCCCACCTCTAGCGCTGATTGAATGAACTGAATTGCGCCTGCGTTCTGAGCGTTAGGATCAAGCTGAGTCAGGTCGGAAAGAGACACGGCTTCCACATCTCGAAGCAAGCCATCCAAGTAAGTGTTCACGCGCTCGTATTGCCAGATTTTGGGTGCTGCAATTGTTATGTCGCCCCACTCTTGCGCGTGATGTTCCGCCTTGACGCTATCGCCTGCCTTCTGTTCAGCGGGTTTTTCACCGAGGGGCAAACACGTTATTTGCCCTTGAGTGCTCTGAGAAATCACTGTGTCGCCAGGTTGGGCCGCCCCCTCATCATAAGTTCCGGGGCTTGCCGCAACGTCCAAATTCGGAGCAATCAAAAGCCAGGCCAGAAGAATGCCCGTAACTCGAGTTGAGTTGGAGTGATCCGATATTCGCAGGGATTTGGTCCTCATGACTACTCCTGTTTCCGCGAAGACGTGGGAAACGTACGTTGATCCTGAAAGCCTCTTAGCGATGCGGTGTCGAGCGGTCGGCCTGCCGCGCTGGGTATTGCTTTACAATATCTTGTACAGGAATTCGACTGACCTGTTATTGTATGGGCGTACGGCTAACATACAAGTAAAGAATTGTCAAGATGCAAAGAAATGGTAGTACATTGACGTTAAATATATCCAGCAATTAAGATACGCCGCGCTCGGGTCTAGACGGTCTCCGATGGGCCAGGGAATAGACGAAGCGATGGAACCGTAACCAAGCAGCGTCGGCCCACGAGAGGGCCGGGCCCGGGCCATGAAGAGGTAGGTCTCGCCAATGCGATTCTCAGCCCTTCCAACGTTGGTTCTGGCGGCTACGGGAGTATTTCTGTGCTTTTCCGTACAATCCACGGCGACTTCGCGTGGGCTGGGGCAGGTGCCGGGCGCGGCGACCGACGCGTCGCGCAGTGAAAGAAAGCCACCGCGGCGCGCGGACTGGGCAGGTCAACCCAAGTACAGAGACGGCGAGTTGCTGGTGCGCTTCCGCGCGGGCGTGTCCTCCGAACGGATTCGAGCGATTCACGCGGCGATAGGCGCGCGGCCGACCAAGACTTGGGAGAGCGTGCCGGGCCTCGCGCTGGTGCATTTGCCGGCGGGGACGCTGGCGAAGGACGCTATCCGGAGTTACCGGCAAAATCCGGAAGTGCTCTACGCGGAGCCGAATTACACGGTCCACGCGCTGGGCGTCCCGAATGATCCGCTCTTCCCGCAGCAATGGAACATGCAAAACACCGGCCAGAACGGCGGAACACCGGGGGCCGACATTCACGCCACGCAGGCGTGGAATTTGACGACGGGCAGCGCGAACGTGGTGGTAGCCGTGATTGACACGGGCGTGGACTACACGCACCCGGACCTCGCGGCGAACATCTGGACGGCACCGTCGGCGTTCACGGGAGCCAACCAGTTCGGAGCTGCGTTTTCTTGCCCGGCGGGCAGCCGCGGACTGGACGTGGTCGACGGTACCTGCGATCCGATGGACTACAACGGCCACGGGACGCACGTCTCCGGCATCATCGGCGCGCAGGGGAACAACGGCGTCGGCGTGGCCGGCGTGAACTGGGCAGTGACGATCCTCCCGTGCCAATTTCTGGACGTGAACGGCACCGGAAGCGTCGGGGGGGCCATCAGCTGCCTGGACCTCCTTGACGAGCTGAAGGGCGCCGGCGTCAACATCGTCGCCTCGAACAACAGTTGGGGAGGCGGGGAATTTTCGCAGGCTCTGCACGACGCCGTTCAGACGCAGATGCAGGACGGGATTCTCTTCATCGCCGCGGCGGGGAACGGCGATGACTACGGCAACCCCGTGAACAACGACGCGATTCCCACCTACCCGGCGTCGTTCGATCTGCCAAACGTCATCTCCGTGGCGGCAACCGACCGGAGCGACGACCTGGCCGGGTTCTCGAATTACGGCCGCCGCAGCGTGCAGCTGGGCGCGCCCGGGGCCGAGATTCTGAGCACATATACCGGCCTGGGTCCGGGAGGCGCGTACGAGGAATTGAGCGGAACGTCCATGGCGACTCCGCACGTCACCGGGGTGGCGGCGCTGCTGGCAGCGCAGGATCCCACGCGCGACTGGCGCGCGATCCGCAATCTCTTGCTGGCGGGAGGGGACCCGGATCCGGCGCTGGCGGAGACGGTCTCACAGAAACGCCTGAACGCCCACGGATCTCTGACCTGCTCAAACCAGCCGCTTGAGGCGCGCTTGCAGCCACGGCTGGATTTCGTTACGACGTCGCTCAACAGCCCCGTCTTGCTGCGCGTGCTCAACATCGATTGCGCGGCGCCCGCAGGCGGTGTGAGCGTTACCGTCGAACCGTCCGGGCTCACGATTCCGCTCCTCGACGATGGGAACGCTCCCGATCAGGCCGCCGGGGACGGCGTGTATTCGGCGTCATGGACGCCCGCGCAGACCGGCCAGTACACGCTGAATTTCCCCAACGGCGACGCGGTGACGGTGGACGTGCTCGCGGCCTACAACTTCGCGTCCGCGCCCGCGAACTACGTCTCCATCACGGGCACGAACCTGGGTCTTGAGTACGACCAGTCCGCCACGGTGAATCTGCCGTTTCCGATTCGTTTCGGCGGGCAAACCTTCAGTACGTTATATGTCTCCTACGACGGGATCATCACGCTCGATCGCCCGTTCGAGAACCCGGTTCCGTTTCCGCTTCCGTATCCCGACGCTGGGGCGATCCTGGCGCCGCTGTGGGACGATCTGAATCCGGTTTATCCCGACAGCGATGTATTCTGGGACGTGGCGGGCGCGGCGCCGTCGCGCGAAATCGTGATCGAGTGGCGAAATATGTATCAGTTCCCGCTATCGCCGGCCGCCGGGTACGGCACCGGCATCACGATCACCTTCGAGGCTGTGCTCCACGAGGATCGCGACGAGGTGGATTTCAACTACGCCAACATGGACATCGGGTATCCTTCGTGGGCGAATTATGGCGCCGACGCCAGCGTGGGGATTCAGGCCGGGCCCTTCCAGGGCACCCAGTTCAGCGTGGGCACGCCTTCGGTGCAATCGAATACCTCGCTGGTGTGGCAGCCGACGAGTCCGGATTTTTCCATCACGCTGGACGAACCGACACAGACGGTTTACCCCGGGCGGACCGCAGCGTTCACGGGGACCGTGCAATCGCTGTTCGGGATGGTTTCCCCAGTTGCCGTGTCGTGCGCGGGCAACGCGGCGGTGACCTGCGCGAGCGTAAACGTCGCCATTTCCCCGGCGAATCCCGCAGCCGCTTTTTCACTGTCGGCGCCCGCGTCCGCGCCGGGCTCGTACGCTTTCTCAGTGCAGGGCCAGACCGGCGGCGCGGCTCCGCTCGCGCACCAGCAAGCGGCGATGCTCGACGTCGTGGATTTCGCGCTGGGCTCGACTTCGCCCGCGGGGCTTTCCGTCCCTGACGGCCGAAGCGCTTCGCTTACACTGAATCTTTCGGCCGCAGGGCCGTTCAACGCACCGGTCACGCTGGCTTGCGCGGGCCTGCCCGCCGGCGCTTCGTGCAGCTTTGCGCCGGGCAATCCCGTTTCGCTGACCTCGGCCTCGGGCGTGGCGGTTACGGTGAAGGTATCGCTGGCGGCAAACACGCCGGTCGGCAGCTACGCGGCGAGCGTTTCCGGAACGTCGCCCGTGGGACCGGGGGCCAGGACGGCGAATTTCACTCTGAACGTGACCAGCAATCCGGATTTTCTGCTTTCGGCATCGAGCACGGCGTTGGCGTCGTTCGCGGCGGGGACGGCGTCCACATCCATCCAGGCAGCGAGCCAGGACGGTTTCGCGGGGACCGTCAATTTCAGTTGCGCTGTGGCTCCCGCGGGGCCGTCTTGCGGGGTTTCGCCGGCCGCGGTGACCGCGTATCCGGCGACGGCGACGCTAACGCTGAACGCGAACACGGCAGCGGCGGGCGTGTATCAGGTCACTCTGACGGGCACGGGCGCAAGCGCGACGCACACGCTCACGCTTTCCTACGAAATTGCCGCGTACTCGCTGACCGGCCCCGCCACGTTCACCGCGTACGCCGACGCGAACAACGTAATCGATTTCACGCTCGCGCCCCTGGACGGCTACACCGGGACCGTGCAGATCACTTGCGACACGAGCGCGTTCCCCAAAGGCACGATCTGCGGCGCGGGAGGAACGGTGAGCTTCACCCAGGGTCCCGTAGCCGCCAACCTGGAAATTGGCTTGTCCCTTCCTTACGGCACGGGCGCCGGGCCCTTTCCGCTCGGGATCCACGTGGCGGACGTCAGCGGCCAGCCCGTCGTGACGGCGACGGTTATTGTGACGGCTGCGGGATTCACGTTCACACTCGAGTCGCCAGCCGAGCAGACTATCATGGCCGGCGGCACGACCGCGCCGTTCCAAATGCTTCTGACTCCCTATGGCGGGTACAACCTGCCGACGACGCTTTTCCCATGGGACTGGGCCTGCGACCCGTCGCCCTGCAGCTTTACGCCGGGCAATGTCGTCACGCCGGCGGGATCCGCGATTCCCATCACGCTGACGGTAGGCGTTCCGGACTCGGACACGCAGAGCTACCTCGGCGACTACCAGTTCACCGTGCAGGCCACGGCGACGCCGCCCACCCCGACAGGAATTGAATACCCCGTGGAGTTGTTTCTGGGCAATTCGGCCCAGTGGATGACGGTGCACGTTCAGGATTTTGGCTTGTCTCCGTCGAATAACGATCTCGTGCTGGTTCCGGGCTCGGAGACAACCTTTCAGATCACGAATCATGAATCGAACGGGCTGAATGCCCTGGTGAGCGTTTTGTGTCCTTCCACGCTGCCTCCCGGCATTGGCTGCTCGATGGACAAAACCATGCTCGCGGACGGAGACGTCGCCACGGTGACGCTGACGGCGGCAAGCAACGCCGAGCCAAGTTTGCGTAATTTCGCGTTCCAGGCCGTGGCCACATCGAGCGGCCAGACGATCCATCACACCCTGAACGTGGCGGCGTGGGTTTCGGCGTTTTCGCTCTCTATTGATCCGGGCCATGTGTCCGTCCCGGCGGGTGGCGACGCCTGGTATGTCGTGCTGATGAACGACATTGACCTCTATAACGCCGTCGACATCGGCACAGTCTCGTGCACGAGCCCCGATCCCGGAATCCTGTGCGACGCGCCCTCCGTGGTTCTGGCGGTCGCCGGGAGCGGATTCGCCGTGAATGTGCGCACGACGAGCGGGGTGACGGCGATGGGCTCGCACCCGTTTACCGTGAGCGTGGACGCTTGGGGCGAGACCTTGTCCATCCAGAGCACGATCGTTATGGAGGGTTCGGACAGCATCGAGATGTCTTCCCCCGACGGATACGAACTGTTCGGCAGCGGCACGCAGAACATCATCTGGCAGTACACCGGCAACCCTGGACCGACCGTGAAGATCGACCTGTTCGACAAAGGCTCCTTTGTCCAGACGATCGCCGATTCGGTGCCGGTTGGGAACTACGGCCGCGGGTATTACGCCTGGCAAATGCCTCCCAATCTTCCGTTCGATGACCAGTACGCTGTGCGCGTCACCAGCGACAGCAATCCCGCCGCCACGGACATCAGCGATGATCCCGTCTGGATGGGACAAGGCGCCCTCTTGTACACACCCAGCGCCGGCCTGATCTATTACGCGGGGGGCGTCATGTTCATCAACTACACGTGGTCGGGTTACGACCACCTCCGCTTCGATCTCTACAAGGCCGGGCAGTTCGTACAGACCGTGGCTGAGGCTACCGTGAGCGGCTATTTTGACTTCGGCCATTGGGAGTGGGGGGCGGCTTGGCAGATTCCCGCGAATTTCCCGCCGGGGAGCGATTACAGCATGAAGATCGTGCCTGTGGACGCGCCGTCTCTCGCGACTTCGAGCGGCTACTTCACGATCTCTCAGAACAGCATCACGATTACTTCGCCCGTGGGCGGCGAAATCTGGCAGCCCGGGGAGACACACGCCGTTACGTGGACGTGGGTCGGCAATCCCGTGGGCCTGGGCGCGGATGTGCAGATCGGCCTGCTTGGGTCGACCAGCATCCAGATCACTCCGAGCACTTCGGCCGGCTCCAGCGGCTCCGGCTCGTATAGCTGGACCATTCCGGCCAATACGCCGCCGGGGAACAACTACAGGGTGTGGATTTCCAATTTTCAACCGGACAACAATGATTTCGCCAGCACGAGTCCCAGCCCCTTCGCCATCGGCAATTATCACAAGCTTCTCGTGACCCTGAACGGGGTCGGCTGGGTGACCTCCTCGGACACGTACATCAATTGCGGATCCGGCAGTGCGCAGTGCGCCGCGCTCTACGCCGGCGGGACGTCCATCACACTCACGGCCACGCCTTCGGGCACGTCGCAGTTCACGGGCTGGAGCGGCGCATGCGCGGGAACCGGCACGTGCACGGTCACCATGAACAGCGACGTCTCGGTGACCGCCAATTTCTCGCTTCCGCCGAGCCTGAATCTTTCGTCCACGCCAAGCTCGGCGACCGTGTCTGCGGGCCAAACCGCCTCGTACGCCATCCTCGTCGCGACAGCAGGCATGCTGAGCAATCCGGTGCATTTGTCTTGCTCTGGCCTCCCGGAGGCGACCGGGTGTTCCTTCGTGCCGAATGATTTTTCCGCAGGAACTACTGCCGTAACTTCCGGCCTCGCCATCAGCACCACCGCCCCGAGCCAGGCACGAATCTGGCCGGCGAGTCCGTGGCAGCCGCCTCTCACCGAGGGCCTCTTTTTCTTCGGCCTGCTGATGACCATCGTCCTCGCGCTTCCCTGGCGCTCTCGCGGAACGCGCCGGCGGTTCGCACCCGCGCTTCCGCTGCTGCTGGTTTTGGCGTTTCTGGCAACGGGATGCGGCGGCGGATCCGGGGGCGGATACGGGGGCGGATCTGGCGGCGGGAGCAGCAACCCTCCGCCAGCGGGACCGTCCACTCCCGCGGGGACGTACTCCGTGACAGTGACTGCCCAATCCGGCAGTGCCACGGCCACGGCCACGGTGACGCTGATCGTGAAGTGAAGCGCCCGCGCGGGCGGCGTCGGCAAGTTGTCGTTGGCCGAAAGTCTGTCCGCTCTTAAAAATCAACAACTTAGGGCTTTGTCTTCCATGGCCGGGTTGTGAAAACACTCAACCGTGTTGCAGACCATCAGATTCTTGCTGGTCTCGATTGGCCGGTTCTCCTGCATTCGCCGGATCCTTTGGCCCGAAAACTTGTGTTTTTGGGCACTCTGAAATTTGGGGTTGCTGGGCTGCCGTTTCAAGCAGTTACAAAGACCATGTGAGAAGGGTTTTTGGGCAAGCTAATGACTGCTCGCTGTGACGTCCCCTTAAAGGAATATGCGAGCGGCTCAATCGGGGTCGAACAACTGTTGGATCAAGGCATGAATCTCACGGAGCACACGCGACCTCTCGCGTCCTAGTTCGTAAGTCTCCTCGGGACTGTCACAGCGTTCAAAGGCCTCAATGCACCTCCCAATGTATTCGTCGGGATACTCAGTGATGGAGTCGTCCCAAATTACTGCGATCACGGGATAGCTACCCAGTTCGTGGTCCTCCCGAGCGATTTGGACATCAACTCCACGTGGAGGTTGGCCGCATGCTTGCTTGATGTACTCGATCGCCAGTTCCATCTCGCGATTGTCAAACGCGGGATCTTCTCCGGATGTCTCGCATTCTCCGATGAACTCGCGTCCCATCGTCCGCCACCTCCGTCAGGTCAAAGAGTTACAACAGTGCCGCTTCGCGTTGCGCGTCAACCCGAACTCCCTGTTCGATCCTTGATCGAATTTCGGGCAATCACTTGTTTCTCTATACGGCCAAGACTGGAACGCCTGTCCACACTGTACTTCCTGATTTCTTGGTTCGAGTCCTCGACGCTACCCCGAGAATGACGGAGCAGCGCGACTTCTGGAGCGGGGCTGGGAAGCTAGCAACAGCCGTTCGTGTATGGGAGACCAGGCTGCGCAAGGTCTTCGACCTCGCAAGAATTCCGGACGGCCACGCGCATCGATTCCGTGACACGTTTGCTGTCGAGTTGCTCCTCGCTGGCGTGCCTATGGAGCGCGTTTCCGTCTTGCTCGGGCATTCCAGTATTCGCGTGACGGAGCGCCACTACAGCCCATGGGTAAGGTCGCGCCAAGAGCAGCTTGAGGCTGATATTGCAAGCGCGTGGAACCGCGATCCGATGGTGCTTCTTGAAACGAAGGGTACGCCAGAGGTACACGGAATGAGATGGGCCGTCAACTAAATGAAAACACAGTCGAAAGTTTGGTGCGGAAGGTGGGATTCGAACCCACACGCCTTACGGCGCCACCCCCTCAAGATGGTGCGTCTGCCAGTTCCGCCACTTCCGCAGTGTGGAATCGTTCGAGGTAAATTCTAGTCGCGCTCGTCCCCGGCGGCAAGTCCTGCAAAAACTTGCGTTCGTCTCGACGCGCTCAGTGTTGCTTCGGCGGCGTTTGACTCGGCGACTGGGCCGGCGTCTGCGCCGGCGCCGGCGCCACCGGAGGAGCAGTTTGCGCTCCTGGAGCAGGGGGTATCACAGGACCCGGGAACGGCAAAGGCGTCGAAGGCGGCGCAGGCGCAGTGCTCTTCTGCACGGGCTTCGAGAACTGTTCGAGCAAGGAATTCCCCGCAGTCCTCCCGGCTCCGCTGCTGATGTGAATCGTGAGCGCCGTCGAAGTCAGCATGAACATCACCGCGCTCCACGTGGTCGCCTTGGAGAGAAACGTTGCGGCGCCTCGCGGCCCGAATGCGGTCTGGCTGCCCGCGCCGCCGAACGCGCCCGCCAAATCCGCCGCTTCGCCGCTCTGCAGCAGCACGACGATCATCAACGTGAAGCAAACGATGATGTGCAGGATGATCAATACCGCGTACACGCGCCATCCGACCCAAAGCAGGCCGGCGCCCACCAGAAACGAAATCGCCCACTTGACTTCTCTCGGCATTCCCTGCACTCCCCGAAAATTCCCGTCCTAGAAATTCACGATGGACGCAAACGACTTCGCGTCCAAACTCGCCCCGCCCACCAGCGCGCCGTCGAGATCGACTTGCGCCATCAATCCGCGGATATTGTCCGGCTTGACGCTTCCTCCGTACAAGATCCGGAAACCCGCCGCGCGCTCAGGTCCGAATAAATTCGCAGACACTTGCCGCAGGAATTTGTGCGCTTCGGAAGCCAGCTCAGGCGTCGCGGTGCGGCCCGTGCCGATGGCCCACACCGGCTCGTAGGCTAAAATGATACGCGAGAACTGTTCGTCGGTCAACGAGGCCACGCCGCCGCGAAGCTGGCGCTCGAGAATCGTGTTGGTTTCTCCCGCCTCTCGCTCGCGCAGTGATTCTCCGACGCACAAAATGGGCCTCAGGCCCGCCGCCAGCGCCGCTTTCACTTTCTTGTTCGCCGATTCGTCCGTCTCGCCGAAAAACTGGCGCCGCTCCGAATGCCCGATGATCACGCCCTTGCAGCCTGCTTCCACCAGCATCCCGGCCGAGACTTCGCCCGTATACGCGCCTTCGTTCTGCCAATGCATGTCCTGGGCCGCGATTTGAATGTTCGTGTCGCGCGCCGCCTCGACCGCCGCGCCCAGCGCCGTGAACGTCGGAGCGATGACGATTTCGCAGTGGTCCGATTTCGCCACCAGCGGAGCGAACGCTTCAAAGAATGCGCGCGCCTCCGCTTGCGTCTTGTACATCTTCCAGTTGCCTGCAATTACAGGTTTTCGCGCCATGTCTTCCTCAGCGATCCGTCAACGCTTCCACGCCGGGGAGCTTGCGACCGCTGAGAAATTCCAGCGACGCTCCGCCCCCGGTCGAAATGTGCGAAATCTTGTCCGCGACGCCGGCCTGATGCACCGCCGCGACCGAATCTCCTCCGCCGATGATCGAGGTCGCCCCCGCGGACGTCGCCTGCGCCACGGCGCGCGCCACCGCGACCGTGCCTTTCGCAAACGCCGGAAACTCGAACACGCCCATCGGCCCGTTCCACACAATCGTCTTGGCCGAACGAAGTTCGTCCGTGAAATGAGCCACCGTTTCCGGACCGATATCGAGTCCCATCCAGCCGTCGGGCGTACGCGCAATCGCCACCACCTGCGTTTCGGTGTCCGCCTTGAACGCGGCTCCGATCACGTGGTCCACCGGAAGGACGAGCCGGAAATTGCGCTGCCTCGCATCGGAGATCAGCCGCTTCGCCAAATCAATCTTGTCTGCTTCGACCAGCGAGTTCCCCACCGGCAAACCCTGCGCCTTCAGAAACGTGTACGCCATCCCGCCGCCGATCAGCATGGCGTCCGCGATACGCATCAGGTTCTCGACCACCTCGATCTTGTCCGAAACTTTCGCGCCGCCGAGCACCGCCACAAACGGCCGTTCGGGATTCGTGATCGCCTTGCCCAAAAAGTTCAGTTCGCGTTCCATCAGCAATCCCGCCGCTGCTTTCTGCACGAATTTCGTGATTCCGACCACCGAAGCGTGCGCCCGGTGCGCCGAGCCGAACGCATCGAGCACGAAAACTCCGTCGCAGAGCGCCGCCAGTTGCCGCGAGAAGCCTTCGTCGTTCGCTTCCTCTTCCTTGTGGTAGCGCACGTTTTCGAGAAGCAAAACCTCGCCGTTCTTCAGCGCCCGGCTTTTTTCCTCCGCCGCGGCCCCTACGCAATCCTCCGCGAACGCCACCGGCTTCCCGAGCAGCCCGGCGAGATGCGCGGCTACCGGCCGCAGACTGTATTTCGGATCGGGTTTCCCTTTCGGGCGCCCGAGGTGTGAGGCAAGCACCACCCTCGCGCCCTTCGTTATCGCCAGTTGCAGCGTCGGCAGCGTCTCGCGAATGCGCGTGTCGTCTCCCACTTTCCCGCCGTCGAGCGGCACGTTGAAGTCCACGCGAATGAATACTCGTTTCCCCGATAATTCCAGATCGCGAATGGATAATTTGCTCATGATGTGTGGATACGCTTCTGCGCCCTTTCCCCCAGGGAGCGCGAGAGCCTGGTGGGATTTCGATCGAGATCGCGGGCCCCGCGCCGTCGGCGGGGGCCCGCGCAAGATGCAACCGCTAAAACCTCGCCGCGAGGAACTTGATGAGATCGCGGACCCTGCACGAATAACCCCACTCGTTGTCGTACCACGCGAGCACCTGCACGCAATTCCCCGCCACGACGCGCGTGAAGCCCGCGTCCACGATCGAGGAATTCGAGTTGCCGCGGAAATCCACCGAGACCAAATCTTCGGTCGAGTAGGCCAAGATGCCCTTCATCGGGCCGTCCGCCGCGCTCTTCAGCGCTGCGTTGACCGTTTCCTTTGTCGCGGGTTTGGCGGTCGTCACCGTCAAATCCACGACGCTCACGTTCGGCGTCGGCACGCGCATGGCGTAGCCGTCCAATTTCCCTTTCAGCTCCGGGATGACGAGCTGCAACGCCTTCGCCGCTCCCGTCGAAGTGGGGATCATCGAAAGCGCCGCGGCGCGCGCCCGGCGAAGATCCTTGTGCGGCAGGTCGAGCAGCTTCTGGTCGTTCGTGTAGGAGTGGATCGTGGTCATCGTGCCGTGCACGATGCCGAAAGTGTCTTGCAGCACTTTCGCCACGGGCGCCAGGCAATTCGTCGTGCACGAAGCATTCGAGATCACGTTGTGCTTCGCCGGATCGTACGCCTTGTCGTTCACGCCCAGCACGATCGTAAAATCTTCCTCCGTCGCCGGCGCGGTGATGATCACCTTCTTCACCGTCCCGCGCAGGTGCTTCCTCGCCTCCGAGCCTTTCGTGAAAAGCCCCGTGGACTCGACGACAATCTCCGCCCCGACCGACGACCAATCCAGTTCCGCCGGGTCCTTGACTTTGAACACCTTAAAGCTCTTCCCGCCCACGGAAATGGAATTGTCCGTGTGCGTCACTTCCTGCGAAAGATTGCCGAGGATGGAGTCGTACTTCAGCAAATAAGCCAGCGTTTTCGGGTCCGTGATGTCGTTCACGGCCACGAATTCAATCTCCGGATTCCCGAGCGACGCGCGCACGACATTGCGTCCGATGCGGCCGAATCCGTTGATGCCTACCTTAATGGGCATTTTTCCTCCAGAAAGTTGTTCAGTTGAATTCTCGCGGGGCGGTGCGGCCCATGTGCAAGAAGCAACCTATAATGCTATGGCCCCGCCGCCAAAATGTCAAAGGGTGATGCCGGCCGGTAGTCGCAAAGCGAGAATGTCCGGTTTGTGCAAAGTGGAAATGTCCGCTTTTCTAGGGGCCGGGAGGCCCGATGCGAGAAGAGCGGATCGAATTGAGCGAGCGAGAGCGAGATCGGCTGAAGGTGCTGCACGAAGTGGAGGAAGGTCACTTGAGGCAAGTCGCAGCCGCGCAGCGGTTGGTGAAGACAGGCGGGCGCCTGGTGAAGCACGCGCGGCACTACTGGCTGCTGGCCGAGGGCCACCTAACGCGGCGACTGTTTGGAGACGTGCTGGGGAGGATCGCAGCGCTGCGACGGCCGGACGGTTTGCGAACCGGGGCAGAAGAGCAAACGAGGGCGCGGAAACCATCCAGCGGGGAAGCGTCAGCAGCGAGGCAGACTGGCGGACAAAGCCGGCACAGCGGCTCCGCAGAACGGCCAAAACGAGCTGCACGGCCGCACCAAACGGGCCAGCGCGACCTGCAGTTGACGCGACGGGGCGGGAGGACTAGGCTTTTGCGCGAAGGAGAAACTCAAAACGGAAACTCCAGTTTGAAGGAGTTTTCATGATTCTGTCGAAAGCCTCCCACCATTGGCAAGGCCGGCGTCATGCCGTTTTGGCGTGCGTGTGCTCCTGTGCGCTATCGCTTGTCCTCGGCTGTAAGACGAGCCAATCCAACGCACAGACGGACGATCTCATCAGTGCGGCAAGGGATGGTGATTTGCCCCGTGTCAAGACTCTGCTAGACAAGGGGATCGATATCAATGCCAAGGATAACGATGGCGGAACCGCGCTGATGGCGGCCTCCGCAAATGATCATTTTGACGTTGTGCAGGCGCTGCTCGCCAAGGGAGCTGATCCCAATGCCAAGATGGATGGATGGACCGCGCTGATGTTGGCCTCCCAAGCAGGCTACCTAGATGTGGTGGAGGCGCTGCTTGCCAAGGGGGCTGATGTCAATGCAAAGAGGAGAATTGACGGCACGACCGCGCTGATGACGGCCTCCACCCTTGGCCACCTAGGTGTGGTGCAGGCGCTGCTCGCCAAAGGGGCTGAGATCAATGCTCAAGACACCAACGGCAAAAGTGCATTGTTTTTGGCCGCCCAACTGGATCACCTCGATGTGGTGGAGGCGCTGCTCGCCAAAGGGGCCGATGTCAATGCCAAGACGAGCAACGGCACAACCGCGCTGATGATAGCCTCCCAACAAAGCCATCTTGAGCTGGTGCAGGCACTTATCACCAAGGGGGCAGATGTCAATGCAAGGAATAACGACGGCAGGACTGCTCTGTATGCGGCAGAGGCAGGGGGACGCGCCGATGTCAGGGCGCTATTGATCAAGGCAGGTGCCAAACCGTAACTGTCGGGCACCACAAATCGTTTTGTCACTACAAGTCGGGACCCAGCCCCACCTCGGTCCCGAAGGCGTATGATTTTCAATCTCACTCGGGCGAAACTGCCATCCCGCCCGGGAACTCCTCCACCTTTACGACCAATTCCCCCTCGAACGTAACGAAGATCGTCTTCGCCGGCGGCGCGCCGTAAATCCAATCTTCTCTCTCCGTGCCATCCGGTTGCGTCTCCCGGACTTTCTGCTGCGGCTTGCCCACGGCCGCGATCACTTCGTCGCGGCTCATCCCCACAATCGCGCGCTTCTCCGCAATCGCCTTCTTTACCTCCGGCGGCAGCGTGTCCACCCATTGGACCGCCGCGGAGCGTTGCTGGCTGAAGTCCAGCATTGCAGCCAGGTCGGCCTTCAGTTCGTCGGGGGTCATGTCCGGCAGCGGGCCGTCGAAATCCAGGTAGAGCGTCGCGCCGGGCGAATTCTGCACCGACGCATCCGTGCCTTGCCCGGCGCTCACCGTCGGTATCACTCCGCCGACCTCCAATTGCACGTGATTCCTCCAACTCGAACCTTTGTGCCCGCCGCCATTGATATCGACGACGACTTCCTTGGCGCGGAACGTCAGCTTTGTGATCTGCACTTTGTCGCCCGGATTCGCCGCGGAACCGTTGGACCCGATCGCCGCCCGCAGAGCGTCCTGGTCGAGCGGCGAGCCCACTTTCAAATGAAATCCTTTTCGGCCCGCAGGCAACGGCGTCACGACCTTCGCAAACTCGCCGTCCACGTACCGCACCAACGCCAGCTCGGAATAAGGCTGCAGCGTCTCGGCCCTCTTCGGCGGAGTTTGTTCCTGATCGGCGGGTTCCGGCATTGCCGGCAGCGGAGACAAATTGGCGCTCGCGGGAATCTCAACCGCATGGGTGGGGGACATTGGCCGCAACGGCAACGCCTGTTGCACGTCACCCGCGAAGAGGATCGCGATCGAGACGGCCGTGCAGGAAATTCTGAACATAACTCAACCCAATTCCCGCATTTTACGCCGCTTCTGGCCCAATGGCTAGGGAGGGGTCGTGCTCGCGGAAAGCCCCGGAGACGCGGCCCGAATAGAGCTCCGGAATTGGCGCCCGAATCGCTTGACGTCAGCTCTTTACGGCCGGCCCCGCCGAAGCCTGCTTTTCCGCTTCGACTCGATCGTGCGCGAGTTGCGGCTCGAAGCACCTTCGGCACCGCGCCTCGTACATCCCTCCCGCGCCGACCACGATCAGGTCCTCCGAAGCGACGAGCCGCTGCGTATAAACCGCGGGGTTCCCGCATCGCACGCAGATTGCCAGGAGTTTCGTGATCTCCTCCGAATGCGCCAGCAATTGCGGCATCGGCTCGAACGGACGCCCGAGGTAGTCCATGTCCAGGCCCGCCACGATCACGCGCTTCCCGAGGTCCGCAAGCTGGCCGCATACGCCGAGAATCGGCTCGCCCAGAAATTGCGCCTCATCGATCCCCACCACCTCGGTTCGTCCCTCCACCTTCGCGAGCACGTCCGCGGCGCTCTCCACGAGTTCCGAGCGGATCCCCAGCCCCGAGTGCGACTTGATTTCCTTGTCTGAGTAACGCCGATCGATCTGCGGTTTGAAAATCTGCACGCGCTGCCGGGCGTATTCAGCGCGCTTGAGCCGGCGAATCAGCTCCTCGCTCTTGCCCGAAAACATCGGGCCGACGATCACCTCGATCCATCCCATGTTGCCTTTGACGATGTCCACGTCACGCCTCCGCCTGCGGCGTCAGTGCCGTCCCAGGTTGTCACCGCGAATTTCAGAGCGCCAGGAGACAGAATTCTGCCCTTGGCAATCAGAGTTGGAACGGCGTTAGCCTACCACAGCCCACTGTGGAAATTTGGCCGCGCCCCGCTCTCAGCTGCGCCCGTAAATCGCTCGATTGAAAAACGGCGCAAACGCATTGATCACGCCGATGCGAAACGCGTCCTGCCTGGTGATGAGATTATCCGTCAGAATCCCCCACGCGCCCTGCGCGTCGCGAATCCCCGCGCCTCCGGCGAAGGCGTCGATCGCCACGCTCAGCTCGACGCCGCCCTCCAGTACTTCCGCTGCGAGAGATTCCGGCAGCAGCACTCCTCCGGATTGGCCAAACGCGCCGCGGCCCGTGCTGCCTTCGAGCACGTACGCCCAGCTCTCGAGGAACACATGCCGCCGTCCGCTTTCCCCGGCCCCGTCCGGGACGACGTCCAATCCGCCCTCGAGACCCACGCAGTATTTCCAATCGCGACCTTCCGCGCGCGCGATTTGATGCAGCGTTTCCGCGCGATTGCGCGCGCCCGCCATCAACTCTTCGCGGCTCCTCGGCGTGTG
>Ga0326728_10011602_pt1 | contig 20006 bp, 18 predicted proteins | sample MB3enrmetagenome_FD_207602 | JGI IMG/M metagenome (GOLD analysis project Ga0326728, IMG submission 207602) | Lab enriched peat soil microbial communities from McLean, Ithaca, NY, United States - MB31MN | ecosystem: Environmental > Terrestrial > Soil > Wetlands > Peat | place: USA: New York... | reverse complement strand
CCGTGCATGCCGGTGTAGATGTCGTGCGCGCGCGAGACCGAGAGCGGCGCGATCGCCAGCGCGCCGCCGAGAGTTGCGCTTAGGAGTGCTTTCAGCATGTCAACCGCTCCTGTTGGCGGCTGAACGCTCGAGGCGCTCGTCGAAGCGTTCAAGCCGCGTGCTGACGGCCTCGCTCGGACGCGGGTTCCTCCCTTTGTCGCCAATCGCGAAAAATACCGACGCGACGCGAAGGACCGCTTCGCCGTGGACGCCGTCGCCGACGCCGGCGATTCGCGTCCGCGCCATCATCGCTGCGAACCTGCAAGATGCAGGCCAACTGCGCCCGGCGCTTCCCCCGACGGGGACGTTCGGCGCCGCGAGAGTCCCTGGACTCTAGAACTCGCCGTTTCCAAGCCGCGCCTGATTCGGCAATAAAAACCTATGGCTAGGGGCTCGTCAAGAAGGATTTAAGACGTTCTGGCGGGCGTCAACGACTTAACGCGCCGCGATCGCCGCTTTGGCGGCAAGGTCGCCGGCGAAGCCGCACGCCGCCAGGGTCTCGCGCATATGCGGCGGCGCCGGCGCCTCGACGACGATGGGCGGCCGGTCCTTGGCCAGCGGGACCTCGACCCGGCGCGCGAGCAATTGCAGCGGCAGGTCGGTGCGCTCGCCGTAGACCGCGTCGCCGAGGATCGGCCAGCCCTCGCTGGTGCAATGGACGCGCAGTTGGTGGGTGCGGCCGGTCTGCGGCGTCAGCTCGAGCCAGGCGATCGGCGCGCCCCGCCATTGGCCGCGGCCAAGCACGCGCCAGCCCGTCTTGGCCGGCAGGCCGCTGGCGTCGACCTTCATCCACCAGCCGCGCGCAGCGTCGCGCCGCCCCAGCGGCTTGTCGATCAGCCCTTCGTCTTCAGCCGGCCCGCCGACGACGATCGCCCAATAGGCCTTGCCGATCTTGCCTTGCTTGAACAGGAGGCCGAGCTTTTCCAGCGCCTTGTGATGGCGCCCGAGCACCAGGCAGCCGGCGGTGTCGCGGTCGAGGCGATGGGCGAGGGCGGGCTTGCGCGGCAGGCCGAAACGCAGCGCGTCGAAATCATCCTCGAGATTGGCGCCGCCCTTGGGGCCGCGATGGACGGCCACTCCCGCCGGCTTGTCGATGACCAGCATCAATCCGTCGCGATAGAGGAGCCGCGACTGCATATCTTCCGGCGACATGGGGCGAGTGCTAGCCGTCGCGGCGGCTGCGCACAAGCCGGCGCGGGCGGCGCCGCGCGATTTACGCAACGGGATTGCTGAAACCGCCGAAAGCCGCGTCCTCCGGGTCCGTGGCGCGGAACCTGCCGCGCGCGCCTATCTTCCAACGGGCCGGAATGATAGCTAGCGGCCGCGAAGGCCGGCGTGTGGAGCGCCAATGGCTGATCTTGCTCGTCCTGAGGAGCGCCGCTTCGCGGCGCGTCTCGAAGGACGAGGAAGATCAGGCGTCAGCCGGGCGCCCACATCCTTCGAGACGTCTGCTTCGCAGGCTCCTCAGGATGAGGGCGTCTCGAGCAGGCCGGCGCTTTGAAGGATGCGCGCGTGAACAACGCAGAGGACGACAAGCCGAAGGCGGGCCTGCTGGGCCGCTGGCGCCGACGCGCCGACCCGCCGGCCGCCCCCGAAACGGGAGAGGCGGCGCGCCGCGGCTGGCTGGCGAAGCTCGCCGCCGGCCTGTCGCGCACCTCCTCGGCGCTCGGCCGCGGCGTCGCCGACGTCTTCGCCAAACGCAAGCTCGACGCCGCCGCGCTCGACGAGCTCGAGGACATCCTCATCCAGGCCGATCTCGGCCTCGCCGCCGCCGCCCGCATCCGCGAGGCGGTCGGCCGCGGCCGCTACGACAAGGGCATCGAGCCGGAGGCGGTGAAGGCGATCCTCGCCGAGGAGATCGCGCGCTCGCTCGAGCCGGTCGCTCGGCCGCTCACGATCGACGCGAGCAAGAAGCCGTTCGTCATCCTCGTCGTCGGCGTCAACGGCTCGGGCAAGACGACGACGATCGGCAAGCTCGCGGCCAAGTTCGCCGCCGACGGGCTCGAGGTGACGCTCGCCGCCGGCGACACGTTCCGCGCCGCGGCGATCGAGCAGTTGAAGATCTGGGCGAGCCGCGCCGGCGCCGACATCGTCGCGCGCGAGCCGGGCGGCGACGCGGCGGGCCTCGCCTTCGACGCCTTGACCCGCGCCAAGGCGGCCGGCGCCGACGTGCTGCTGATCGACACCGCGGGGCGGCTGCAGAACCGCGCGGAGCTGATGAACGAACTCGAAAAGATCGTGCGGGTGATCAAGAAGGTCGACGCGGAGGCGCCGCACGCGACGCTGCTCGCGCTCGACGCCACCGTCGGCCAGAATGCGCTGAGCCAGGTCGAGATCTTCGGCCGCATCGCCGGCGTCACCGGGCTCGTCATGACCAAGCTCGACGGCACCGCGCGCGGCGGCATACTCGTCGCCGTCGCCGAGAAGTTCGGCCTGCCGGTGCATTTCATCGGCGTCGGCGAGGGCGTCGACGATCTCGAACCCTTCGCCGCGCGCGACTTCGCCGCGGCGATCGCTGGAATCAGCGAGGAGAATTCATGAACGCGGGGCGCAGCATTTCGACGTCATGGCCGTCCCCGGATCAAGTCCGGGGATTGAGCCGGCCATCCAAGCGCCGCGGCCGACCGGTCGCGCCGTTCTCTTCGCTCTGTCGCTGTCGCTGTCGTTGTCGCCGACCCGAAGACGACGTGGCCGGAGCAGCCTGGATGGCCGGGTCAATCCCCGGACTTGATCCGGGGACGGCCATGACGAGGGAGGGAGCGCGCCCATGACCCAGGATTCCGCCGCGCCGCGCAAGGCGCTCAACCCGTGGGTCAAGTTCACGCTCGAGCTCGGCCCGCTGGTGTTGTTCTTCCTCGCCTACGGCAAGTTCAACATCTTCGTCGCCACCGGCGTGCTGATGGCCGGCGTCGCGGTTACGCTCGCCGTTTCCTGGGCGGTGTTGCGCCGGCTGCCGATCATGCCGCTCGTCACGGCGGTCATTGTCGCGATCTTCGGCTCGCTGACGCTGATCCTGCACGACGAGACGCTGATCAAGGTCAAGCCGACCGCGCTCTATCTGCTGTTCGGCGCGGCTTTGTTCGTCGGCCTGGCGATCAAGAAGCCGCTGCTCAAGATCATGTTCGATGGCGCGCTGCGCGTCACCGAGGAAGGTTGGCGGCTTCTGACCTGGCGCTGGGCGTTCTTTTTCCTCGCCCTCGCCGTGCTCAACGAGGCGATCTGGCGAACGCAAACGACCGACGTCTGGGTGAAGTTCAAGACCTTCGGCTTCCTGCCGCTGACGCTCGCCTTCGCGGTTCTCCAGGCGCCGCTGATCATGCGCTACGAAGCCAAGAGCGAGGAGGCGGCCGGCGAGGAATTCTGAAGCGGCGGCGATTGCGCCGGAAAAGCCGACCGAATTGTGCAAAGACTTCTCGGTCAGCCGCTATTTCCGGCCGGGGCGCCGACACGGGATTCCGAGATGATCCACGCGACCAACTTTCAAAGGGTCGGCGAGCCGCATAACGCCGGGGTCGGACGGGACTTCGAGGACCTCGCGCTCAACTTCTTCTACGCAAGAGGCATTGCGTTATACGGGAGTTTTTCCGTTCCGATCGGCGTCGCGGAACGCAAGAAGACACATCGGTTCGACCTCGGCAGCGAGGTTCCGGCGGTGATTGTCGAATGCAAATCGCACACCTGGACGCTGGGCGGAAACATGCCGAGCGCCAAGCTCACCCTTTGGAACGAAGCGATGTACTACTTCCATATCGCGCCAAAGCGGTATCGAAAAATCCTGTTTGTGCTGAAGCATCTTCGCGGCGGCGTTTCGCTCGCCGCCTATTACCTTCAGAAATTCGCGCACCTGGTTCCCGACGACGTCGAAGTGTGGGAGTTCGACGTGGAGGCGAAAACCGGCGAAAGACTGCGCTAGAGAGCGTCGGGCTCAGTTCGAACTGCAGCGCATCAACCCCTCTCCCCGCTTGCAGGGAGAAGGGATGCGGCGGCGCTGCTTCCACCTAACTGCGATGCGCTAGGCGTGAGCTTCAGCTCGCCGGCTTGTCGGCTTCGGCCGTCTTGGCCGTGCTGTCGGTGCGCTCGGCGATGCGCGCCGACTTGCCGCGCCGGTCGCGCAGATAATAGAGCTTGGCGCGGCGCACCTTGCCGCGGCGCACGACCTTGATCGAATCGATCACCGGCGAATGGATGGGGAATACGCGCTCGACCCCTTCGCCGTAGGAAATCTTGCGGACGGTGAAGCTCTCCTGCAGGCCGCCGCCGCTCCGCGCGATGCAGACGCCCTCGTAGGCCTGGACGCGGCTGCGCTCGCCTTCGGTGACCTTGACGTTGACGATGACCGTGTCGCCTGGGGCGAAATTGGGGATTTCGCGGACGGCGGCGAGCTTGGCGGCCTGTTCGGCCTCCAGCGTCTGGATGATGTTCATTTCCGTCTCCATGCCGTGACGCCGGCCCGCAGAGGGCGGTTCGGCGAGCGCTTCGGCGCGCTGTTTTCAGTTGAGGCCGGGCTCATACAGCAAAGCCGGGCCCGAGTCGAGCCGCGGCGCCAGGGCGGGTTGCCGAGCGGGGGGCCGACGGCTATTTTCGCCGCGCTCCACGCCGCCGCAACGGCGGGCCGCGGCGCGCGATCCGAGGGAAACGGCGATGAGATGGCTCACGCGGGCCGCGGCGCGCCTTGCGCCGGTCGGCGTTGCGGCGTTCGTTGCGGCGGCCGCTCCGGCCGCCGCCGCCTCCGACGCGGCGGTCGCCGCAGCGCTGATGCAGCCGGGGCCGCTGCCCGACATCGTCGAGGGCGCGGCGGGCGCCCCGGCGACGATCGTCGAATACGCCTCGATGACCTGCAGCCATTGCGCCGCCTTCCACGAGCAGGTGTGGCCGGCGCTCAAGGCGAAATACGTCGACACCGGCAAGGCCAAGTTCATCCTGCGCGAGTTTCCGCTCGACCCGCTCGCCACCGCCGCATTCATGGCGGCGCGCTGCGTCGGACCCGACAAGCGCGACGCGACGATCGACCGCCTGTTCGCGCGCCAGGGCGAATGGGCGTTCCGCGACGAGCCGCTCGAGCGGCTGCGTCGCGAGACGGGCCTGTCGCCCGCCGATTTTCTCGCCTGCGTGAAGGACAAGACGCTGTTCGACGGGATCAATGAAACCCGCGACACCGCCGCCGAGCGATTCGGCCTCGATTCGACGCCGACCTTCTTCGTCAACGGCCACAAGATCGACGGCGAGGCGGCGCTTCCGGCCTTCGACGCGGCGCTCGCCGCGCCGGCGAAATAGCCCGGTTTCGCACAGCTTTTTCCGCTGCGGGACTTGATCGCCGCGGCGCTTTATGGCGGCTTGCCGCAGAAATTCGCGTCGGCTAAGCCGACTCAGATGCGGGCGCGCCCGGCGACGCGCGAACGACGACCAGAGGGCGAGGCCCATGAAATTCCAGCGGCTGCGCCTGGCCGGCTTCAAGAGCTTCTGCGATGCGACCGAGTTCAAGATCGAGCCCGGGCTGACCGGCGTCGTCGGCCCCAACGGCTGCGGCAAGTCGAATCTGGTCGAGGCGCTGCGCTGGGTGATGGGCGAAAGCTCGTACAAGAACATGCGCGCTTCGGGGATGGACGAGGTGATCTTCTCCGGCGCCGGCGCGCGGCCGTCGCGCAACCTCGCCGAAGTCGGCCTGACGCTCGACAATTCCGATCGCCGCGCGCCCGCCGCCTTCAACGACGCCGAGACGATCGAAGTCACGCGCCGCATCGAGCGCGAGTCGGGCTCGACTTATCGCGTCAACGGCCGCGAGGTGCGCGCGCGCGACGTGCAACTGCTGTTCGCCGACGCTTCCACCGGCGCGCGCTCGCCGGCTTTGGTGCGCCAGGGCCAGATCGGCGAGATCATCGCCGCCAAGCCGCAGGCGCGGCGGCTGATCCTCGAGGAGGCGGCCGGCGTCTCCGGCCTCCATTCGCGCCGCCACGAGGCCGAGCTCAGGCTCAAGGGGGCGGAGGACAATCTCGTCCGGGTCGAGGACGTCCTCAAGCAGATCGACGCGCAGATCGACAGCCTCAAGCGCCAGGCGCGCCAGTCGCACCGCTATCGCAATCTGGCCCAAGACATCCGCCGTCACGAGGCGCTGGCGCGGCTGATCGCCTGGCGGGAGCGCGAGGCGCATTGCGTCGAGGCGGAGCGCCGGCTGGAAGCCGACCTGCGCGAAGTCGCCGAGCGCACGCGCGCCCAGGCCGAAGCGGCGCGGCTGCAGGCGATCGCCGCCGCCGACCTGCCGCCGCTGCGCGACGAGGAAGCGCGGGTCGGCGCGGCGCTGCACCGCCTGACATTGGCGCGCGACGCGCTCGCCGAGGAGGAGAAGCGCGCCAAGGCGCGCGTCGCCGAGCTCGAGCGCCACGTCGCCGAATGGGCGCAGGACTTGCAGCGCGAAGAAGCGCTGATCGCCGACGCGGCCGAGGTGACGGCGCGGCTCATGGCCGAAGACGAATCGCTCGCCGCCGAGGCCGGGCGGTCGGAAGAGGCCAAGCGCGAAGCCGAGGAGCGGCGCGCGCGGCTCGAACAGCGGCTCGCCGCCGCTGAAGCGGCGCTCGCCGAAGCGCAGGCGGCGGCCTCCGATCACAACGCGCGCCGCAACGCGCTCGCCGCCGGCCTCGCCGAGGAGACGCGCCGGCACGCGCGGTTCGCGAGCGAATGCGCGGCCGTCGAGCGCGAACGCGGCCAATTGCAGGCGGCCGCCGGCGAAGAGGCGGCGCTGCGCGCCGAAGCCGAGGCGGTCGAGGCGCTCGCTCAGGCGCTCGCCGACGCCGAAGCGCAGGCGCTCGCCGCCGAGGCGGCGCATGCGGAAGCGCGTGCGGCGGAAGCGCGGTCGCGCGGGCCGCTCGCCGAAGCCGAGCGCGCCGCCCAGCGCCTCGACGCCGAAGTGAGCGCGCTGACCAAGCTGATCAGCGCGGCGCCGAACGGCAAATGGCGGGCGGCGATCGACGCGGTCAACGTCGCGCGCGGCTACGAGGCGGCGCTCGGCGCCGCGCTCGGCGACGATCTGCAGGCCTCGGTCGATTCCGCCGCGCCGGCGCATTGGTCGCTCGTCGAAGGCGAGGGCGATCCCGAATTGCCGGCCGGCGTCGAGCCGCTGGCCGGGCGCGTCGAAGCGCCGCCGGCGCTGCGGCGGCGGCTCGAGCAGATCGGCGTCGTCGCGCGCGGCGACGGCGCGCGGCTGGCGGCCGGGCTGAAAGCCGGGCAGCGGCTGGTGTCGCTCGAAGGCGACCTGTGGCGCTGGGACGGATTCGTCGCCACCGCCGAGGCGCCGACGGCGGCGGCGAAGCGCCTGGTCGAGAAGAACCGGCTCGGCGATCTGTCGCGCCAGGCGGAGGCCGCGCGCCAGGCGGCGGAGCTCGCGCGCGCCGAGGCCAGCAAGGCCCATGCGGCGCTCGGCGAAGCGGCGCACGCCGAGAGCCTCGCGCGCCAAAGCGCGCGCGCGGCGCGGGTCGCGGTCGACGCCGCGCGCGACAAGCTCGCCGCGACCGAGCGCCGGCGCGCGCAGACGCTGTCGCGCCTGTCGGCGCTCGACGAAGCGCTGGCGCGCGCCGAGGCTGAGCGACGCGAAGCGGCCGAGCGCAGGGCGCAGCACGAAGCGGCCCTCGCCGATCTCGCGCCGAGCGACGAACTGGCGCTCGTGCTCGAGCGCGCGCGTTCGCACGCCGCTGACGAACGGGCGGAATTCGCCGAAGCGAAAGCGGCGGCGCAGAACCTCGCGCGCGAAGCCGAAGCGCGCGCAGCGCGCCGGCGCGCCATCGCCGAGGAGAACCGTTCCTGGGCCGAGCGGCGCGCCAAGGCGGACGCGCATATCGCCGACATCGGCGAGCGGCGCGCCGCCGCGGAAGCGGAGTTGGCGACGCTCGCCGAGGCGCCGGCGGTGTTCCTGCAACAGCGCCTGCGCCTGATGGGCGAACTCGATGCCGCGGAAGCGGCGCGCAGAGCCGCCGCCGACGCGCGCGTCGCCGCCGAGACGGCGCTCGCCGACGCCGACCGCGCCGCCCGCGCCGCGCTCGAAGCGATGGGCGCGTCACGCGAGGCGCGCGCCGCCTCCGAGCAGCGGCTCGAAGGCGCGCGCCAGGCGCGCGACGAACTGATCAAGACGATCGAGAGCGAGCTCGACGTCGCGCCGGCCGAGTTGCCGGCGCTCGCCGGGCTTGCCGCCGGCGAAGCGCCGCCCGAGGCGGCCGCCGTCGAACGCAAGCTCGAGAGCCTCAAGCAGGAGCGCGAGCGGCTCGGCGCGGTCAACCTGCGCGCCGACGAGGAGCTCGCCGAAGTGACGGCGAGCCGCGACCGGCTGGTCGCCGAGCGCGACGACCTGACCGAGGCGATCAAGCGGCTGCGGCAGGCGATCCAGAATCTCAACCAGGAAGGGCGCGAACGCCTGCTCGGCGCGTTCGACGTCGTCAACCGCCACTTCGGTGAGTTGTTCGCGGCTTTGTTCGAGGGCGGCACCGCCGAGCTTCAGCTCGTCGAGTCCGACGACCCGCTCGAGGCCGGGCTCGAGATCGTCGCCCGCCCGCCGGGCAAGAAGCCGCAGACGCTGACGCTGCTCTCCGGCGGCGAGCAGGCGCTCACCGCGATGGCGTTGATCTTCGCGGTCTTCCTCACCAACCCGTCGCCGATCTGCGTGCTCGACGAGGTCGACGCGCCGCTCGACGACTACAACGTCGAGCGCTTCTGCGACCTGCTCGACGAAATGGGCCGCCGCTCCGACACCCGCTTCGTCACCATCACCCACAATCCGATCACCATGGCGCGCATGGATCGGCTGTTCGGGGTGACGATGGCCGAGCGCGGCGTGAGCCAGATCGTCTCGGTCGACCTCGCCGAGGCGGAGCGGTTCCTCGAGGCAAGCTGAGGCGCCCCTTCTCCCGCAAGGGGAGAAGGGGTGCCGCTAGTCCGGCTGCCGGAAATTGCGGACGCGGTCGAACGTCACCGCGACGAGGATGAACGCGCCGATGAAGGCGCCTTGCCAGAACGCGTTGATGCCGAGCAGGCCGAGGCTGTTGCGGATGACTTCGAGCAGCGCCGAGCCGACGAGCGCGCCGAGCGCCGTGCCGGCGCCGCCGACGAGGTTGGCGCCGCCGATGACGGTCGCCGCGATCACCTGCAGCTCCATGCCGCTGCCGAGGTTGGTGGTGACGGCGCCGAGCCAGCCGGTCTCGATGATACCCGCGATTCCCGCCGACAGCGCGGAGACCATGTAGACGGCGACCTTGACCCGTCGGACCGGCACGCCGGTCAGCATCGCGGCGCGCTCGTTGCCGCCGATGGCGAAGACGTAGCGGCCGAACTTGGTCCAGCGAAGGATGAAAGCCGTGAGCAGCGCGAGCAGGAGCGTAAAGACGACCGGATTGGCGACGCCGAACAGCAACGCGCCGCCGCCGAGAAACAGCAACTTGTCCTGATCGGGCCCGAATTCGAAGACGACGGTGTTGTTCGAGGCGACCATCGCCAGGCTTCGCGCCAAGGACAGCATGGCGAGCGTGACGACAAACGGCGGTATGCCGACGTAGGCGATGAGCACGCCGTTGAAGGCGCCGATCGCCAGCGCGCAGCCCAGCGAGGCGGCGACGCCGATCTCGATGTTGTAGCCGGCGTGCATGACGACGGCGAGGATCATGCTGCACAGGCAGAGGACCGACCCCACCGACAGGTCGATGCCGCCGCTGATGATGACGATCGTCATGCCGAGCGCGACGACGGCGACGAAGGTGAAGTTGCGGGTGATGTTGAAAAGGTTGGTCGGCGACGCAAACGAGTTCGTCGCCAGAGACAGAAAGACGCAGGCGGCGGCGACGGCGACGAGGACCCAGAACGCTTGGCTCGACGTAAGGCGGCTCAACCAAGCGTTGCGCTGTTGTTTCACCTGCTCGTTCGTGATCGGTGTCATCCGCAAAGCCTCGAAGCAAGCGGGGGTACGGTCGGCTGTTGGCTATAGGACATTCTCAATCGCCCCGGTTATTAGGCCAGTGACCTCTTCGGGCGAGCTGTTGGCGATCGGTTTGTCGGCGACTTTGCGGCCGCGTCGCAACACGACGATGCGGTCCGACACGGCGAAGACGTCGGGCATGCGATGGCTGATCAGGACGATGCCGATGCCGCGATCGCGCAGGCGACGGATGAGGTCGAGAACTTCCGCCACCTGCCGCACCGAGATCGCGGCGGTGGGCTCGTCCATCAACACAATTCGCGCTTCGGAGAGGCGCGTCCGCGCGATGGCCACAGCCTGGCGTTGCCCGCCCGACATCTCTCTGACCAGGTCGCGCGACCGCGTGTCGGACTTGAGCTCGGCGAAGATCTGGTCGGTGCGCCGGGACATCGCCGCGTGGTCGAGCACCTTGAGCGTCCCAACGCCCTTCTGCAGTTCGCGGCTGAGAAAGACGTTGGCGGCGGCGGTGAGGTTGTCGCACAGCGCGAGATCCTGATAGACGATCTCGATGCCGTGCGCCCGGGCGTCGGCCGGCCCGCGCAGGGTGAGGTGGACGCCGTCCATGCGCATGGCGCCGCCGGTCGGCGGAAAATTGCCGGCGACGATCTTGACCAGGGTCGATTTGCCAGCCCCGTTGTCGCCCATGAGGCCCATGACCTCACCGCCGTCGAGCGACAATGAAATGTCGTCGACGGCGTGGATCGCGCCGAAATGCTTCGAGATTTTCTCCAGTTCAAGAAGAGCCATCGCCGCGCCTTCTCCGCCGGTTCTTGGTTTTGCCGCCCCTCGGAAATGGCGCCGGTTTGCGTTGCGGCTAACGGCTTATCGACGCAGCGGACTTGCGTCAACAATCAACAGACGGTGAGCTCGGTCGAAGACGTCCCTTGTAGCAAAGCGTCGCCTGTAATTGCGCCACAATTACTATTTATTATAAGTAATTGATGTCCCGAATACGCTTGCGCCTTGAGCGTGCGGAGCGGGAGGGCGAGCGGGGTGGGGAGGCGCCGACTTTTCAGCCAGACAGCCGCCATTCAGCGTCCTCCGTCGGGGCGGAAGTTTCCGCTGACGCGGCGATGCGCGCGTCGATTTCGCAAGGAAAAAGGCGCGCTCGCGCGAGCGGGAGGCGGACACAGTTGGACGGCGCGTGAAGACTCGCGCGGCGTCGGGTGTGAGGAGGACAGCGATGAAAAAGGCGCTATTGGCGATGGCGGCGGTCGCACTGGCTCTTTCCGCGACTTCCGCGTTCGCGCAGAAGAAGCAACTGGTGATCGTGGTCAAGGGCCTCGACAACCCGTTCTTCGAGTCGATGCATCAGGGCTGCGAAAAGTGGAATAAGGAGAATCCGAAGTCTCCATACGCCTGTTTCTATACAGGGCCGGCTTCGACTTCCGACGAGGCAGGCGAAGTGCAGATCGTTGGCGATCTGCTTGGCAAGTCCGACACGGGCGCGATGGCGATCTCGCCCTCCAACGCCCCTCTGATCGCCAACGCGATCAAGACCTCTAACGCCAAGATTCCGATCATGACCATCGACGCCGATCTGAGGGCGGAAGATGCGGCGCTGCGCAAGACCTATCTGGGCACCGACAATTTCCTGATGGGCTACAAGATGGGCCAATACCTCAAGCAGGCCAAGCCGAAGGGCGGCACGGTGTGCTTCATCGAGGGCAACGCCGCGGCCGACAACATTCTGCGCCGCGCCGTCGGCACCCGCGAGGTGCTGTCAGGGAAGAAGGGCGTGGATAGGCTGAACGGCGAGGGCGGATGGACCGAAATCGCCGGATGCCCGGTGTTCACCAACGACGACGGCGCCAAGGGCGTGCAGGCGATGGCGGATATGCTGACCGCCAACCCGAAGCTTGACGCGTTCGTCATGGAAGGCGGCTGGCCGATGTTCGACGCTCCCGCGGCCTATCGTCAACTGACTGACCAGTACAAGGCGAAGCTCGCCGACAAGTCGCTGGTCCTGGTCGGCGCCGACACCATCGGCGACGAACTGGCGATGGTCAAGGAAGGCCGCGTCCTGGCGCTGGTCGGCCAGCGTCCGTTCGAAATGGGCTACAAGGCGCCGTCGGTCATGATCGACCTGATTTCGGGCAAGAAGGTCGACGCCACGCTCTACACGGGGCTTGACGAATGCACACAGGCCAACATCAACACTTGCATTCAGAAGTGACGTAGGTCTGTCGCCGGCTCTGAGCCAGCCGGCCGCAGGTTTTCGGCGGCCGGCGGGAGGCGAGATCGAGGAATAGGTCGGGGAGCGCGGCGCGAACGCTGGTTGGCGCCGCGCCCATCGCGCGCTCCGACTCCCGCGACGCGCCCCTACCGCCCCTCCGCCTCAACCCCCCATTCCAGCAGCCGACGCGCTTCGCGGGCGCGCTCCGCTTCCGTCCGGGCGCCGTTGAGGACCAGGATCAGCCTGTGGCCGTTGTGGACGGCCGATCCCACCAGGCCGAAGCCGCTTTGGCCGAGATGGCCGGTCTTCACCCCGTCGGCGCCGATATTCATGGCGAGCAGCGGGTTGCGGTTTGGTTGACGGACGCCGTTCCACGCGAACTCGGCTTCGCCGAAATACGGGTAGAACTGCGGGTAGCTGCGGATCACATGGGCGGCGAGGCGCGCCATGTCGCGCGCGGTGACGCGCTGGCGCGGGCTTCCCCCGCCCCAGGCGTTGGCGAAATGAGAGCGGGTCATCCCGAGCTCGCGGGCGCGCTGGTTCATCAAGGCGACGAAGGCTTCTTCCGAGCCGGCGACGCGCTCGGCCAAAGCGATCGCGGCGTCGTTGCCCGAGGCGATGACGAGACCGTGCAGCAGGTCGTCGATGCGGACTTGCGAGCCGGCCTGGGCGAACATGCTGGAGCCGCCGGATTCGGCGTCGCCCTCGCGCGCCGCCCGCGCCGAGATCGGCGCGGAATCGTCGAGCCTGAGCCGGCCTTCGGCGACGGCGCGGAAGACGATCTCGGCGGTGAGGATTTTCGTCGTCGACGCCGGCGACATCGGCGCGTCGGCGTTCTTGGCGAACAATGTCGCGCCCGTATCGAAGTCGATCAGCAACGCATAAGGGACGCTCGTCTGCGGCGCGGCGGCGCGCCCGGGCGCGAGGCCCGCGAGCAGCAGCAGCGAGGCGAGCGCGACGAGGACGGCGCAGCGGATCATGTCGAGGCCAGGGACGTTTGCTCGAGTCGCATACAAGGCCGGGCCGCCGTGGGCGGCAAGGGCTTTGTCGAGAACGGCGAATTGTGGCCGCGCCGCCCTCCCTCTCCCCGCCGGCGGGGAGAGGGAGGGGTGAGGGGCTGCGCCGCTCTCAATCTGCGACCTTTGCGCCGCCCCTCATCCGGCCGAGCTTCGCTCGTCCACCTTCTCCCCGCGAGCGGGGAAAAGGGACTCTTTCCGGCTCACTTCGAATGCGCGAAGTCCCAATAGAGCTCGCGGGCGCGGCGGAACAGCGGGCCGGGCTGGAGGTTGCGCTGTTCGATGCGGTTGACCGGCGACACCTTGCCGTAGTTGCCGACGACGAAGATCTCGTCGGCGGAGTCGAAATCGGCAAAGGAGAGCGTCGCCTCGCGCGCCTCGACGCCGTCCGCCTTCAAGAGCTTCAACACCCGCTGGCGCGTGATCCCGTTGAGGAACGAGCCATTGGCCGCCGGCGTCATGACGATTCCGTCGCGCGCGAGAAAGACATTGGCGGTGGCGAGTTCGGCGACGGCGCCGAGCATGTCGGCGAGCAGGCAATTGTCGAAGCCGCGCGCCCGCGCCTCCATCAGCGCGCGCGCGTTGTTGGGATAGAGGCAGCCGGCCTTGGCGTCGATCGGCATGGTCATCGCCAGCGGCTTGGCGAAACGAGAGCGGGTGATCGCGACGCCGGAAAGATCGGGCAGGGGCGCCTCGTAGATCGTCAGGCAAAATCGGGTCGATTCCGGGTCGGGCGGTACCGAGCCCGGCCCGTTGAATTCGGCCCAATACATCGGCCGGATATAGAGATGCGCGCCGGTCTTGAACTTCTTGATCCCGTCCCAGGCGAGCGCTTCGATCGCCTCGGGCGTCATCGTCGGCTTCAGCCACATCGTCTTGGCCGAATGGTTGACCCGCGCGCAGTGCCTGTCGAGATCGGGCGCGACGCCTTCAAAGGCCCGCGCGCCGTCGAACACGCTGGAAGCGAGCCAGAAGGCGTGGTCGCGCGGCCCGAGGATCGGCGGGTTGCCGTCGATCCAGCGGCCTTCGTAAAAGGTGAACGTCTGCGACCATTCGGACATGCGCTGCTCGCCTCGGCTGAAACCGGCGGACCGGGAGGACCCAACAATGCCCCCGGGCGCGCTCCGGATAAAGGCGCTTGTCGCCGCAGGGTTAGAGCGCATTGCAGTAGGTGGAAGCAACGCCGCCCGTGTCCCTTCTCCCCGCTTGCGGGGAGAAGGTCAGGATGAGGGGCCGGGTGATTGGCCGCAATGCAGCGGCTCATCGCCAAGCCCCTCGCCCTCGCCCTCTCCCCGCGCAGCGGAGAGAGGGGATTGTCGCACGGCGGTTCGAACTGAGAGCAACGCGCTTTAGTTGGCGCGGCGGATGAGGAAGCGGAAGACGCCGTCGGTCTCGACGCATTCGACCAGCCGGTCGCCGCTCGCCTCGCAATAGGCGGCGAAGTCGACCGGGCTCAGCGGATCGTCGGCGAAGACTTCGAGCGCCGCGCCGGCCGGCAGCCCGCGTAGCGCCTTCCTGGCGCGCAGGATCGGCAGCGGGCAATTGAGGCCGCGGAGGTCGAGCGTCGCGTCGGCCGACAAACGTCCCTCCTCACACGAAGGCGAAGACGGCGCTCGCCGTCGCCGCCGCGTCGGGCGCGTCGCCGAAGTCGGCGAGCCGGTATTCGGCGAGGCGAGCGAGCCGCGCGCGCGGCAGAGGCGCGCGCCATGGGTCGCCGACGAGCGCGCCCACGCCGGCCAGACGGCAGCGGTCGAGAAACGCGGTCGCGCGCGCAGCGAGGCGCGCCTCGTAAAACAGGTCGCCGACCAGGACGAGCTCGACCGCAGGCGCAGGGCCGTCGAGCGGATCGCCGCAAAGCGCGGCGACGGCGACCGCGTTCGCCTCGGCGTTGAGCGCGATCGCTTCGATCGCGTCGGGGTCGACGTCGATCGCGGTCGCCGCGCGCGCCCCCGCCTTCATCGCCGCGATCGCCACCAGCCCGCCGCCGGCGCCGAGATCGAGCACGCGCTTTCCCGCGACCGTCTCGGGATGGTCGATGAGATAGCGCGCCAGCGCCAGGCCTCCCGCCCACGGATAGGCCCAATACGGCGCGCCGCCGCCCGCGGCGAGCCGGCCGAGGCCGCTCTGCGGGCCGGCGCGGTAGAGGCGAAGCTCGGGCAACAGCGCCGGCGTCGCCAGCGACAGCCGAGCGCTGAGGATTTCGCGCCGCGGGCGCGAGCGAGGGGAAGCCTGAGCGAGAATGCGCGTCACCGGGTTGGACGCCGCCGAAAGCGCCCTCCCTAGCGGGAAGATGGAACCTCGTCAAAGCGTTGAAAGCGCGGCGCTTGCGCGGCGCGGCGAATTGGTCCATCGCAGGGGCGAAAACTGTGGGGCCGCGCGGCGAAACGGCGCGAGCCCAAGGGACGAATTCGCATCATGCTCAGCAAAGACGACATTCTCGCCGCGCTCGCCGCCGTGCCGGGGCCGGACGGCCGCACGCCGCTGCCGCAATCAGGCGCGATCGACGGCGTGACCATCCGCGACGGTAAGGTCTTCGTCGCGATCCGCATCAATCCGGCTGAAGCGCGCGCGATGGAGACGATGCGCGCCGCCGCCGAGGCGCGGATCAAGGCGCTCGCCGGCGTCGCCTCGGCGCTGGTGACGCTGACCGCCGAAAGCGAAGGCGCGCCGGCGCGTCCGGCGGCGGCGGGCGGCCATGGCCAGCGGCGGCCGCCCCAAGCGCGGTCGATCCCCGGCGTCGCCAAGATCGTCGCGGTCGCTTCCGGCAAGGGCGGCGTCGGCAAGTCGACCACCGCCTGCAATCTCGCGCTCGGCCTCGCCGCGCTCGGCCTGAAAGTCGGCGTGCTCGACGCCGACGTGTTCGGCCCGTCGATGCCGCGCCTGTTCGGCATATCCGGCAAGCCCGACCTCGCCGCCGACGGCGAGAAGCTGAAGCCGATGGAGAAGTTCGGCCTCAAGCTGATGTCGATCGGCTTCCTGGTCGACGAGGGCGCGGCGATCGTCTGGCGCGGGCCGATGGTGATGTCGGCGCTGACCCAGTTCCTGCGCGAAGTCGATTGGGGCGAGCTCGACGTGTTGGTCGTCGACATGCCGCCGGGCACCGGCGACGCGCAATTGACGATGGCGCAGAACGTGCCGCTGTCGGGCGCGGTGATCGTCTCGACGCCGCAGGACCTGTCGCTGATCGACGCGCGGCGCGGCATCGCCATGTTCAAGCAGGTCGCCGTGCCGCTGCTCGGGCTGGTCGAGAACATGAGCTATTTCGTCTGCCCGCATTGCGGCGGACGCACGGATATTTTCGCCCACGGCGGGGCGCGGCAAGAGGCGGAGGCGCACGGCGCGCCGTTCCTCGGCGAAATCCCGCTCGACATGACGATCCGCGAAACCTCGGACGGCGGCGCGCCGATCGTCGTCAGCGCGCCCGACAGCCCGCAGGCGAAAGCCTATCTCGCGGTCGCCGAGCGTGTGCGCGACGGCCTGTTCGCCGCCGCCGCGACGCGCAGTTCGCCGCGCATCGTGATCGAGTGACCCTTCCCCCTTGCGGGGGAAGGCGGCCGCGAAGCGGCCGGATGAGGGGGCGCGCCGAAGGCGCCGTAAGCGCGGCCGTCGGCCGCGCCCGACGCGCTCGCCGAGCGCGTCTACAAGGGCGCCGGAGAATCGAGGACTCGTTCATGCCCGACCAGATATTCGATCCCACCCCTGACGAGCTGCGCGTGCGCGAGGGCGGGCGGGTGTTGCGGGTGAGCTACCTCGGCGGGATGACGGTCGACATTTCCGCCGAGCGGCTGCGCGCGGCGACCCCGAGCGCCGACAAGCGCGCCGCGCCGCCGGGGGTGACGATCGTCGGCGTCGAGCCGGTCGGCAATTACGCCGCGCGCTTCGCCTTCAGCGACGGCCACAACACCGGCCTCTACACCTGGAAACTGTTGCGCGAGCTGGCGGAAAGGGCGACGGGGCCGAAGGCGTAAGCGCCGCTCCTTGCCTTCCCAGGGGGAAGGCGCCCTCACCGCTGCGGCGCCACGGTGGCGCCGAGGCCGAGCGAGCGTTGCATCATCACCGAATCGGTCCAGTGGCCGAACTTGTAGCCGACCGACGGCAGCCGCCCGACCTCGCGGAAGCCGAACCGCGTGTGCAGCCTGATCGACGCCTCGTTGGCGCCGTCGATGTAGCCGATCATCTGCCGGTAGCCGCCGGCGGCGCAGGCGTCGACCAGGGCGGCCAGCAGCAGGCGGCCGATGCCGCGGCCGAGGCGGTCGGGGCGCACGTAGATCGAGTGCTTGACGGTGTAGCGATAGGCGGGGCGCTTGCGGAACGGCACGGCGTAGGCGTAGCCGACCACTTCGCCGGCCTCGTCGGCGACGACATGGGGCAGCCGGCCGCGCTGCATGTTCTTGCGGCGGCGCTTGAGATCGTCGGCGTCGGGCGCGTCGATCTCGCCCTCGTAGCTCGGCTCGACGCCCTTGCGGATGTGGTGGAGATAGATCGTCAGCATCGCCGGCACGTCGGCGTCGCGCGACGGGCGCACGACGACGGACGGTTGGGCGAGGGGCGGGGTCAGGTCGGTCGCGGGCGTGCTCATTTCGACTTCGTCCAATCACACGCCGCCTCCCCCCGCAAGGGGGAGATGGGTCACTCCTTTACGACATAGGTCATGAAGCGGATCGCGCCCTTCTCGTCGACTTCCCGGTAGAGGCCCTGAATCTCCGATTCGAATCCGGGAAAGAGATTGGCGGCGCGCTCGAAGGTCTTGAGATAGTCGATCATCGGCCGCGCCCGCGGACCGAGCCGCTCGCCCGGCACGACGGTGGCGATGCCGGGCGGATAGACGACGAACAGCGTCGTCGCGATCCGCCCTTCGAGCGCATCGAGCGGCACGTAATCGACGGTGTTGCGCACGAGATGGCGCGCCGCTTCGCGCGGCGTCATCGCCATTTCGGGCAGGTGTTCGGCCTGGAACTGCGCCCGCTGCAGGCCGCTGACTCCCGCGTCGCGGAAGAAGCCGTGCATTTCGGCGCAGAGGTCGCGCAACCGTTTGCCGTGGTAGCGCGCCGGCCGCCGTGCGACGAATTCCGGCATCAGGTCGTCGAGCAGCGCGTTGTCGTCGTGCAGGCGCTTGAAGGCGACCAGCGACGACACCAGCGTGCCCGCCTTGCTCGATTCGACGCCCGGGGTGAGCAGGAACAACAGCGAGTTGAGGTCGTTCTTTTCCGGCACGACGCGGTTTTCGCGCAGGTACTGCGCCACCACCGGCGCCGGCACGCCGTGCGCCTCGTAGGCGCCGGTCTTGCGGTCGAAGCCTGGCGTCAGCAGCGTCAGCTTGGCCGGATCGGTGATGGCGAAGCCCGCCTCCAGTCCGCCGAAGCCGTGCCAGGCTTCGCCCGGCGCGAGCTCCCAATAGCGCGCGTCGCGCGCCAAGAGATCGGTCGAGACGCTCTCCCACGCCACGACGTGCGAGGCGCCTTCATTGGCGACGTCGGGAATGGCGACGCGGTCGGGCACGAACGGATCGAAGAACCAGCGCCTCGCCGGATCACGCTCCTTCTCCTCGCATTCGCGCCTGACCGCGCGCAGCTTCTTGCGCAAGTCGATGCCGAGTCGGATCGTGTCGTCCCACAGCACTTCGCCGGAACGGCCCTTCATCATCTGCGCGCCCACGTCGAGCGAGGCGAACAGCGGGTAGAACGGCGAGGTCGAGGCGTGCTGCATGAAGCCTTCGTTGAAGCGGCGATGCTCGACGCGGCGCCGCTGGCCTTTGATGTGGCGGTCGCGCACGTGGATCTGCGAGGCCTGCGAGAAGCTCGCGAGCTGCTTGTGCGCCGATTGCGTCGCCACGATCCCCGGCGAGGCTTCGCCGAGGGCCTTCAGCCCCATCGCAAACCGCCGCTCGTAAAGCGGGTGGAATTTCATGAAGCCCGCCCAGGCCTCGTCGAACAGGATGTAGTCGCACAAATGGCCGATGCGCTGGACGATGCGCTCGGCGTCGTAGATCGTGCCGTCGTAGGTGCACTGCTCGATCACCGCGACGCGGAAAGGCCGCTCGCGCTTCCATGCGTCGGGGTCCGTGACCAGCGGATTGGCGCGGATCGCCTCGCGGATCGCGGCCTCGTCGAAGGCGTCGGCGGAGATCGGGCCGATCAGGCCGTGGGCGTTGCGTTCGGTGGGCAGGAAGATCGGCACGCCGCCGCCGATCAGCAGGGCGCCGTGATGGGCGGCCTTGTGGTTGTTGCGGTCGAACAGCACGAGGTCGTCTTCGGCGACGAGGTTGCCGAGCACGATCTTGTTCGAGGTCGAGGTGCCGTTGAGGACGAAATAGGTCTTCTCGGCGCCGAAGATCGCCGCCGCCTCCTTCTGCGCCTTCAACGCCGGCCCCTCGTGGGTGAGCAGATCGCCGAGCTCCAGGATCGAATTGTCGAGGTCGTCGCGGAACACCGCTTCGCCGAGATGCTCGACGAAGATGCGGCCGATCGGGCTGCGCGAATAGAAGATGCCGCCGTTGTGGCCGGGGCAGGTCCACAACTGATTGCCTTCCTCGGCGTAGTCGACGAGGGCGCCGAAGAACGGCGTCTTCAGCGTTTCGGCGTATTGCTTCAGGCGCGAGACGAGGTTCTTGGCGATGAACTCCGGCGTCTCCTCGGCGAGGAACACGTAACCGTCGATGAAGTCGAGCACCTCGACCGGAATGTCCTCGAACCGCTTGCGGCGCACGAGGATCATGATCGGCATTTCCAGGCCGCGCTTGCGCATCAGGTTGATGAGCGAGGCGGCCTTGCCTTCGAGGCCCTTCTTGCCCCAATCAACCACCATGCAGCCGATCGCCGCGTCGGTC
>Ga0326728_10011599_pt1 | contig 20007 bp, 16 predicted proteins | sample MB3enrmetagenome_FD_207602 | JGI IMG/M metagenome (GOLD analysis project Ga0326728, IMG submission 207602) | Lab enriched peat soil microbial communities from McLean, Ithaca, NY, United States - MB31MN | ecosystem: Environmental > Terrestrial > Soil > Wetlands > Peat | place: USA: New York... | reverse complement strand
CGCTCTCGCAATTCAGCTCGATCAGCACGCCGATCTTGCCGCCGGCGTGAATGTAGGCGCTCACCGCGCCCTCGTTGGTGGAGCGCGCCGCCTTCTTCTGCGCCGAGGCCATGCCCCGCTTGCGCAGCACCACAAAGGCCTCTTCCATGTTGCCCTTGGTCTCCTGCAAAGCCTTCAGGCAGTCGCCCATGGGCGCGCCGGACTTCTCACGCAACTCTTTTACCTGCTTGGCATCAATCTTTTCGCTCACTGTTTTTCTCTCATTTCCCAATAATCATCAATTAGTATCCAGTTCTTAGTCGTCAGTCTTGAATCCAGACAGGCTGCCGCCACATTATGCAGGCTGTCACGGAAAACTGACCACTCAGAACTTATATGCGCGGCAACGGCTACAGCACGCTCTCGGCCACGTCGGCCTCATCCAGCGCCGCCACCACTGCCGGCGCCTTGCGAATTCCGCCGCCCAGGACCGCTTCCAGGTCCACTTCCTCGGCCTCGGCAGGCGCGGCCTCGGCGGCCACGGCATCAGCCTCCGGCTCGGGCAACTCCTCGGCAAAGGCCTTGTCGCCCACCAGGTTCACGCCCTCGGAGGCCGAGTCGGCAATCTTCGAGGTAAACAGGCGAATAGCCCTCAGCGCGTCGTCGTTGCCGGGAATCACGTAATCCACCACCGTCGGATCGCAGTTGGTGTCCACCACGGCCACCACCGGAATGCCCAGCTTGCGGGCTTCCTTCACGGCAATCGCCTCGTTGTTCGAGTCCACAACGAAGATCGCGTCCGGCAACCGCTTCATCGTCTTGATGCCGGCCAGGTTGGCCTGCAAATGCTTGCGCTCCCGCTCCAGCTTGATCACTTCTTTCTTGGTCAGCAGATCATAGCGGCCATCGGTGGCCATCTCGTCGATCTCCTGAAGGCGCTTCACCGACTTCTGCACCGTCACCCAGTTGGTCAGCAGGCCGCCCAGCCAGCGCTGGTTGATGTACGGCATGCCCGCCCGTGTAGCCTCCTCGGCCACGGCCTCCTGCGCCTGGCGCTTGGTGCCGACAAACAGTATCGTCTTGCCGCTGGCGCACAGCTCGGTAACAAACTTCGACGCTTCCTTGAACAGCTTCAGCGTCTTCTGCAGGTCGATGATGTAGATTCCGTTGCGCTCGCCAAAGATGTATTCCTTCATCTTCGGATTCCAGCGCTTGGTCTGATGCCCGAAGTGAACTCCAGCTTCGAGCAGCTCCTTCATTGTGATCGTGGCCATTGGCCTCCTTCGTGAGTTGCATCCGGGTGGTCGATGCCGGCGTCCGGATTGAACCCGCTTATGCGGGAAATTTGAAACCCTTCAGATACTGTCAGTGATTTCACTGACGTTTTGCCCTTTGTCAAGGCTGACAATAGCGACCAACAATCCTGCGCCGCCATATGTGTCGACCTTGGAGATCTCAACCTTGTCCTTGTCGGCAAGCTTGATGATGTCACCCTGCCAGGTCTGCACAGGCTCTGACTTACCGTTTACAAAAAGACCAAAGGTCCTCAGCTTAACAGCGGATTCCATCTGGCCTCTTTCCACACAACAATTAGCGCTTGCTGAACTGGAACCTCTTGCGTGCGCCCTTCTGCCCGTACTTCTTGCGTTCCTTCATGCGCGAGTCGCGGGTCAGCAGGCCTTCGGCCTTCAGCGCCCCGCGTAACTCGGGATTGAACTGCACCAGCGCCCGGGCCACGCCCATCTTGACGGCATCGGCCTGCGCCGATACGCCGCCGCTCCTCACAGTGGTCACCACGTCAAAGTTCGACGCCAGCTCCACCAGCGCCAGCGTCCGCTTGGCGGCCACGCGCTGCTGCTCGGTCACAAAGTACACATCGAATGCCTTGCCGTTGACCTTCCACTCGCCCGTGCCGGGACGCAGAAAGACGCGGGCAATCGCTGACTTGCGCCGCCCCGTCCCGTAATACTGAACCAAATCTGCCATTCTCCGCTCTCTTTCACTTCTTCACTGCTTCACTTTTTCACTTTTTCACTTCTTCACTTTTTCACTTCTTTACTTTTTCACCGCTTTACGCAATCTCCAGCGCCACCGGTTTCTGCGCCTCGTGGGGATGCTTGTCGCCGCGATACACCTTGAGCTTGGTCGCCATCTGCCGGCCCATCTTGCTCTTGGGCAGCATGCCCCTGATGGCCTCTTCCAGAATCTTCTCCGGCTTGCGGTTCAACAGCCGCGTGTACGATTCCTCGCGCAGTCCGCCGGGGAATCCGGTGTAACGCCGATAAAGCTTGTTTTGCGACTTCAGGCCGGTCAGCCGGACCTTCTCCGCGTTGATGACGATCACATGGTCGCCCACGTCAATATATGGCACATACTGGGGATTCAGCTTGCCGCTCAACACATCGGCCGCCTTGGTCGCCAATCGGCCCAGCGTTTTACCGCTGGCATCCACTACAAACCATTTGCGGTCAATATCCTTGCCGCTCGGAACAAAGGTACCCATCGCTCTCCTGCCTCTAAATGCCTGAAAATACAACAAAAACCAGCGCAAAACGCTCTTGCCCGCGCTAAAAAGCACACGGGACTCATTCCACCCACTACCAAACAAATCTGTTCGGGTGAGGATCGCGGGGGCTGGCCCTGATAAGGGCTCTGGCTGCGCCGGAGACGCCCAAAAAAAGCACGCCTTTAACTCGAATCCGGCAGCCGATGGCCTGTTCCAGCCGACCCCTATCCGGGCATCAACCAGACGAATCTAGGTGAACACACCAAGACCCCAGGCGCAACACCGCGCAAGGACTTTAGAATACCCGAAATCAGGCCCCGGAGTCAACGCAATGCTAGGGTACAGGCCAGGTCAATTGTATTTGAATCCTTGCAGGGTACGGATTTCAGCGAAGGGTACGGGCTTCAGCCTGTACGCTAAGCTGCCTCATAGCCATCGCACTCCTTCGCCTCTATCGGTGAACATTGGAACTTCCACGCTGCCGGCGTTTGCAGATAATTATCTTTCTCTGGCGCACAATCATAGCAATCAAACGGCAATGCCGCTCCCGATCTTTGACAACTGATTCGCTGACAGCCTAAAACACGCATCTTTTCGCCTCAACCGCTTCCGCAACCCACTCATAAATCATGAGTTAGCTCCACAGAAGGGGCAAAAATGCAACAATTGTTTTGCCTGTTTTCGCCTTTCAGGCCAAAAGGCTGAATCACATAAACATTATGGAATCAATAATATAACCAATCCACTAAGGCGAACAAAGAACAAACAATAGGCGAAACCCAGGTGCGGGATTCCGCGTCAATTATCAGACACGGGTGTCGCATCCTTCATCGCGATCGATTTTCAAATGCGTAGGCCCTGAGGGTACAGGTAACCCGGTAGCATGATTTCTTCTCATCGTGTTACTCTGATGCTTCGCCGGGAGGGTTCGGGGCATCCGCCACTCCCGGCAGGAGTGCGTATGGGCATTCTGAGTAGAATCGGCATCGCGCTGGATTCAGACCTTCTGAAACGGTTTGACCGCTCCATCGAGCGGCGTGGCTATACCAACCGGTCGGAAGCCTTTAGGGATTTGATTCGCGACCGGCTGGTGACTGAGCAGACCGCCGCGCCTGACGCGATTGTTGTGGGCACCGTCACGCTCATCTTCGACCACCACGCCCACGGCATCACTGAAAAGCTGACCGAGGCGCAGCACGAGCACCATGAACTTGTGGTCTCCACCAGCCATGCCCACCTGGACCACGATTCCTGCCTGGAAGTATTGATCGTGCACGGCAAATCAGCCCAGGTTGCCCAGTTTGCTGATCATCTGATCGGCCTCAAGGGAGTCCAGCACGGACGCCTGGTGATGACCGTTCCCGAGCATGATCTGGAGCCGCCCCCCGAGCCCAAGCACAAGCACCCGCACAAGGGAGGCTAGGGGTTCCAAACAATGAAATCCAGTATCTTTCTCATGACTACATTGCTTCTCTGTCTGACCTTAGTAAGGTCGCAGACTAACGAAGCAACCCCCATTCCGATCGAAAAAGAGCCACATCATAGCCTCGCATTTGAAAACGACCGCGTACGAGTGCTCCACCTTCAGTTGCAGTCGAATGAAGTGACAAAAACGCACAAGCATCCCTCGTTTTATGCCTACTTCTCGTTACAGCCGGTAACGATTTCCAATGAGGTTGCAGGTCACGCTCCGGTGATCACGCAGCTCGAACCGGGAAAACTTCGTACTTCAAAAGGCGGGTTTAATGTGGCTGAAAAGAACATATCTAGCCGACAGGCCGATATATTCGTTGTCCAGCCTATGAAATCTGATGGAAATGGGTTTGGAACGCCACTTACGATGACCATGCATGATGCCGGAATCATTGAGCAGTACACTGGACCAGTCATGCGTGTGTATTCTGTGGGAATCGCATCCGGAGGACGACTGGAAAAACATACGGAAGCATATGATTCACTCGTGATTGCGTTGGCAGACTCAAACATTCGCGAAACTATACCGGACAATAGTCCGGTAGATTGGAATATGAAATCTGGAGAGATCCGATGGATTCCACGGGGGACAACCCATTCCGAAATCAACATGGGGTCCACACCAGCTGCTCTCATCGTATTCGAGTTCAATTAACCAAATGGAAACTGAACGCTTAGCCGCATTTGTCAAAAGCTTCTTCCCAGCGAGAATCGCGCCAGAAACGGTTCGGTAGGGTGGTTCACGCGTCCGAATCCCGGCGCGGCTGTTGGAGCGATTTGGTAGGCATACGCATAGTCAATGTCGGCATCTTTGCGGTCAAGCATATTCAAGAATTCGGCCGTAACGTGCCATTTCTTGAAAAATTGATAACCGGCCTCCCCATTGAGCAGCACCGTTTGACTTGACTGATAAACTCCGTCGGAGGTCAAATCGCGCGGACCAAAGTAGCGCAGGCGCAAACTCGAAGAGAAGCCTTTGTAATCGTGCACTGTGATGCCCGATGAAATCACCACCTTGACCGCTTCCGGCACCAGCTTGCCCCCCGCGCCGCTCTGTTGCGCATAGAAGGAGCCAACTGGGTAGCCATTGATTGTGATGGAGCTATTTGTGACGATCTGTGCCGCATCATCCGGGTCTACTTGGGTAAATTGGGCTCTGGAATCCGCAATGTCAAAATCAATCGCCAAATGTTCCGCTGGCGTGTAGTAGTTCGCCCATTCGAGGCCATAGCGGTTGCTCGATTGTTCTGAAGCAGACGTGCCTCCGGTGTCGCCATCCTGCAACAGTTCGGAATTACTGCGGAGATACCAGAGTGCAAGGGTGCTTTGCAGATGCGGCACGGTCACCGTGCGCACGCCGATCTCTCCGCCTTTGGTTTGGACCAGGGGGGTGATTTTCGTGTTGAGTGTACCGTGGTAAGGATAGTCCGGCGAAACCGGTTCCACCTGTTGTGTCGCGCCACGCCCGTCGTTCGAGTGAAAACCGAACCCGCCCTGTAAATAGAACTCAGTATTGGCCCATGGGCCGAAGATCAAACTTGCCTTTGGGCTGGGCAGGAACTTGCTGGCCGAGCCGGAATTGGCCGCGTTCGCCGATTCGGTGGTGCCATCGGGCAAAGTCACGATATCGGAGGGGTAAGCAAGGCTGGTAACGACAAATTTCTCGTCGTCGCCACGAAGTGCCACAACCGAGCGGAATTTGTTCGCCCACTGGATTTTGTTTTCCACATATGCACTGCCTATCAAGTCCGTAAAGTTATCCCGCTCCGTGGTTGGGGGTAAAGCCGGGCAGGCGCTGGGAAAAGTGGTAGGGGCGCCACCATCCACGCTAATACTGACAGTGGATGTGTAGGTACTGCAGATGGCGTCGTTGAAAGAGATGCCGATGGCGGAATAATCAGTTTTGATTGCGCGCTTGCGATTTTCCGTCCGGTAAAGGCCGTTGTTGATCCAATCGTTGCGGAGTTGCAGGCCGAAGGTATTGGACATCTTGCGGTTATGCCATGTGCTGAAAATCGTGTGGTGCGCGTCCAGGTAACCCACCCAGCGCCTATCCTGCTGTTCGAACTGATCGCCTTTGTTGTGGTCCACCAGGTAGTAAGTGAAATCGGAAAATAAATCCATATCGTAATAAAATATGGCGGCCATGATCTTCGACTCGGAATTTGCGCCTTGGCGATGACCCTCGCCCTGCAAGCTATAACGCTGGCTGTGACCGCCGTCAGTCGGGTTGATTGTGCCGAAGTAACCAACTCCGAATGGCGTAGACGGTGTGGGGTTGACTTGGGCGGTAACGGGAATCTGATCGCTAGAGTTCCATTTTCCGTGGTAAGCGTGGGCCGTGATGCTGGCGCCATTAGTGTCGTCGCCCCGGCTGTAGGTTAGCAAGCCGTTGATTTTGTTAAAACCATCCGGATGCGCCCAGGGGCCGTCATAGTAATACTCTTCTCCGCCGTACAGCAAATTGCCCGACCCGAGCTTTTGCGATGCTCCGAAGACAGCGCGGCCGTAGGTGTACGAGCCGCCCTCCACCTTGGCGAAGTTCTGAGGCAGCATCTTGAAAAATTCCACATGGGCCGATGCAGCCGAGCCGAAGTCGCCGACATTCGCGTAGTAAGGACCTTTCTCGAAATCCACCCGCTTCACAAACTCCGGGATGACGGTGTTCATGTCCGAGTAGCCCTCGCCGTGCGCGTGCGACGGCAGATTCAGCGGCATGTCGTCGAGGAAAATGGCGATATCTGTGCCGTGGTCAAGATTGAAGCCGCGAAGAAAATACTGGTTGGCCTTGCCGCCGCCGGCGTGCTGCGTGATGATGAGGCCGGGAACCGTCTCCAAGACTTCTCCCGAACGAAGAATCGGACGATCTTCGATTTCTGTTGCGCCCACTGTTCCCTGAGTGCCGGATTCGGCAATTCCGATAAGGTCATCCTCCCGGCCCTGCACGTTGATGGTGGTGCTCACGGAGCCCACTACCAGAGAGATGCGCAGCGGGGCCGGTGCGCCAGTGGTCCCGATGGTGACTAGGATTTCCTTGGTTTCAAAACCGGGATTCATTACCACGAGCCGATAATTGCCTGCCGCTAGTCCAGAAAACAAGAAAGCGCCGTTCGTGTTCGAATGTACCGTTCTTAGTACAGTACCGTTCGCGCTGCGAACCTGTACGGTAGCTCCGGCAATCGCCGCGCCGGACGCGTCAACGACAGCTCCCGATAGCTGAGACGGATAAGCCTTATCGCTCGCGGCGACGGGGTGACCCTGCGGATCGACGATGCGGCCCGTGGATGAATTCTCCTGCGCGGCCAGGAGGCATGGCGTTAGTAATAAGAAAAACACGGCCAAATATTTTAAAAACATACGCGGCAACTCCGAATAAAAACGCAATGAAGGCAGAAAAAGCCTTGGCCCGGCCCGCCCGGTTGTTGCTCATCAGATGCGTCGAGCACGAGAGCGGAACCAGCGCCTTGAAAATGATTATTGCATACGTAGCACGAATTTCGTATTAGTATGTGGCATAATAACAATACATTCGTATGCGGTCGCGGACGGGAATCTGCTATCCTGCGCCGGAGGACACTATGCGCTCAATTTCGCCGCTTCTGCAAGGCCTAATAGCGGCAGGCTTGTTCCTGTCCGTTTCGCCCATCTTCTCGCAGCCCGCAAATCCGCATCCGCTGACTGTGCCGCTCGTATGCCCGCAAGGAGATTGCCCTCTGCTGAAAGGGGTTCCTCAAACCACCGGAATGCGCAGCGGCTTTGTGCGCCTCAAGCCCGGCGCCACGGTCGGCTGGCACACCACCGGCAAGAATGAGGAGGCCCTGGTGATCCTGCACGGCCAGGGCGAGGCGCTGATCGATGGGCAAGCCAGGCAGCCGTTCATGGCTCCGGCTCTCGTCTATATTCCGCCCTCTACCCGCCACAACGTGGCCAACACGAGCCAAGAGCCACTTGAATATGTGTATGTGGTTGCACCTGTAAAGCTGGAGTAATTTCACGGCCTCACGCCGGGTGGAATCAGCAGGGTCACGCCCTGGGGCGCAATCTCAATGCGAACCGGCAGATCGCCGAGAAACTCGCCATCCGCCTCAACCAGGACGCGCTGCGCGGAGCCGTTACGCGAACGGCAATCCACCGAGACGGCGTCCAGCATTTCGATTTCGCGCGAAGCACGTGGCAGGCCGAGAAGGGCGGCCATCAAAAAGCGGAAGTAGCTGAGGCGGCTGCGAGTCTTGAAGGCCACCAGGCGCAGCCCCTCATGGTGCAGTGTGGCGCCGGGAATAAAGTGGTTGAGCACGCCGCCGAAGTTGCGGATGCGTACCGCCAGCAGCTCAGAGATTTCTTCTATGCGCGGCTCGGCCCCGGCGCGCTCCACAATAGCCGCTTCAAAAAGCGGGAAGGAGTGCCTGGCCCACACGCGGAAGCCCTCGATCAGGTAGAGGAGATAGCCGAGCCGCCGCTTGAGGCCGGGGTCAAGCCGGGAAATAAACAACGCGTCCGCGCCCACTCCGGCGGCCACGGTAAAGTAGCGCGAGCGCGCCGCGCCGTCCGCGTCACGGTAAGAGATTTGCCCCACGGAAACCCGTACAGGCGAGGCAGTCAGCAGCCTGCGAACGACCCGTGCCGGCGAGGAGCGCAGGCCGAGATTCGCCGCCAGCGCGTTGGCGGTGCCAAACGGCACTATCCCCAAAGCTACATCCGTGCCAACCAGGCTCTGCAGAACTTCATGGACGGTGCCGTCGCCGCCACAGGCAATGACCGTGTCGCAGCCGCGAAGCACCGCCTGCTCGGCCAGCACGCCGGCGCTGCCGGGAGCGAGGGTTTCATGCGCTTTGGCTTCAACGCCTGCTTTGCGGAGGACAATGAGCGCTTTGTCAATGGCTGCGTGATGCCTCCACGAGTGCTGGCCGGAAGCCGGATTGTAAATAAGTGCAACGCGGCGCATCTCGAGTTTCTCCTTCAGAGTTCGTGCCCGGCGCTATCTTTGGGGCGGGAGCGTTCTTCTTATCTTCGCACCTTCAAGGCGGCCGGGTAGTTGCCATTGCGGATTCCCTCCGCAAGTTCGGAGTCTGCGGCCAGGGAATCCCCGCTCCGGGCTCGGGCGCGCCCTTTGAACCATTCTTGCTTTGCGCGCGTACACTAAGTAAAATTGCCGTCTGAAACAGTGGAAAGGATCTGAAATGCCCGTACCGATGATGAAAAGCCCCCTGCGCAGACTCCGGTTGCACCTGGTTGCCGGCCTGGCGATCAGCCTGATGATGTTGCCTTTAACGGCCAACAGCCAGGCAAAGCCGTTCCACAAAAACAAGCCTGCCCACCCGGCAGCGCCGGCCGCTGCTGTCAAGCCCGCCGCGCCGGCCGATGCGCCCCGCTACAAAGACGCTCGCCTGCCCATCGAGGACCGGGTGGCCGATCTTTTGTCGCGAATGACGCTTGAGGAGAAGGTGGAGCAGCTTGCCACTGGCTGGGAGAGCAAGATCGAGGTCATCGACCCCACGGGAACCTATACCAGCGAGACCGCGCGTCAGACGATTCTGAGCACCTGGGGCCCGGAGTTGAAGTTCACCGCGCGCCAGGCGGCGATTCTGCGCAACAGTGTGCAGCGCTATCAACGCGAGAAGACGCGCCTGGGTATTCCGGCGCTGTTTATGGGCGAAGCCCTGCATGGCCTGATGGAGTACGGCAGCACCAGCTTTCCGTCGACGCTGGCGCTGGCCAGCACCTGGGACCCCGCGCTGGTCAAGCGGGTCTTCACCGCGGCTGGCGACGAGGCCGGCTCGCGCGGCGTGGGTCAGGTCTTCACGCCGGTGCTGGACCTTGCCCGCGACCCTCGCTGGGGCCGCACGGAAGAGACCTATGGCGAAGACCCCTACCTGGTCTCGCGCATGGGGGTTGCGGCCATCGAGGGGTTGCAGGGCGACGCTTACATTATCGGCCGCCACCACGTGATGGCCACCGCCAAGCACTTCGCGGTGCATGGACAGCCGGAGGGCGGCACCAACACGGCGCCGGGGAACTACTCCGAAAGGGTCATCCGCGAGAACTTTCTCGTGCCCTTTCAGGCCGCCGTCCAGGAGGCCCGCGTGGGCAGCGTCATGGCCTCCTACAACGAGATCGACGGCGTGCCCTCGCACATGAATCGCTGGCTGCTGGACAAGGTTCTGCGCCAGGAGTGGGGTTTCAATGGCTACATCATTTCCGACGACTTCGGAATCCAGATGATGGCGCAAACCCATCATGTGGCCGCCAACACCCAGGACGCTGCGCGGCTGGCGCTTGCGGCCGGCGTCGATTATGACCTTTCCGACGGCTCCGCCTACCGTTCGCTTGCGGACCAGGTCAAGCAGGGCCTGGTGCCGGCCAGCGAAGTGGACCGGGCGGTTGCCCGCGTGCTGGCGGTCAAGTTCCGCCTGGGACTCTTCGACGATCCTTACACCGACCCCGACTATGCCGAGCGCGTGACCAACGGCGAGGAGCACCGCAAGATCGCCCTGGAGGCGGCGCGCAAGGCAGTCGTGCTGCTCAAAAACGACAAGGACCTGCTCCCTCTCGATCTGTCGAAACTGAAGACGATTGCGGTGATCGGGCCCAACGCCGCCGACGTCCACATCGGCGGATATAGCCGCGATCCCGTTTTCGGGGTGAGCGTTCTCGACGGCATCCGCGCGCGCGTGGGTAACAAGGCCAGCGTGCTCTACGCCGAGGGCTGCAAGATCACCACCGCGCCCCAGGGCTACATGGGCTCGAATGCTAATAATGTCCAGCTCGTCGATCCCAAAACTCAGATTGCCTCCATCCAGGAGGCCGTGGAGACGGCGCGCAAGGCCGATGTAGCTATCCTGGTGGTCGGCGGGAACGAAAGCACCAGCCGCGAAGCATGGTCGGAAGACCATCGCGGCGATCGCGATTCCCTCGACCTGCTGGGCGCGCAGAACGACCTGGTAAAAGCCGTGGTGGAAACGGGAACTCCGACGGTGGTGCTGCTGCTCAACGGCCGGCCGCTGTCGATCAACTACATTGCCGAGAAGGTCCCCGCGATCCTGGAAGGCTTTTATCTGGGCGAGGAGGGCGGCACCGGCGCAGCCGAGGTCATCTTCGGCGATGTGAATCCCGGCGGCAAGCTGCCCATCACCTTTCCTCACACCGTGGGCGCACTGCCCGACTTCTACAACCACAAGCCTACCGATAACCGCGGCTATGCGTTCAGCACGCGCCAGCCGCTCTTCGCCTTCGGCTTCGGCTTGAGCTATACAACCTTCCGCTTTGACAATCTGCGCGTCGAGCCTAAGGAGATTTTCACCGGCGGCACGGCCATGGTGAGCGTGGATGTGACCAACACCGGCAAACGCGCCGGCGATGAGGTGGCCGAGCTGTACGTCCATCCGAAGGTCTCCTCGGTCACCCAGCCGGTCATGCAGTTGAAGGGCTTTGAGCGCATCACGCTCCAACCGGGTGAAAAGAAGACCGTCGAGTTCTCCGTGACGCCGGAGATGCTTTCGATCCTCAATCTCGACATGAACCGCGTGGTCGAGCCTGGGGTCTACGAGCTGATGGTTGGCCCCAGCTCCGACAAAACCAGCACGGTGAGGCTGAGCGTGAAGGGCCTGCACACCGACACCGGCAAGACGGTGCTCCCTCCGCCGCCGGCCGGCTCCGAGTCGGGCATGGTAAGCAACTTCGACAACCTGAAGATTGCGGCCAGTTATGGCTCATGGATGGGCGCTGGAGACGCGATGAATGGAGGAAAATCAACCGCCACGCTCGCCGTGGTCTCGCCCGGCGCGGACAACACCAAGGGCGCATTGCAGGTGACCGGCGAGGTGGTTGCCGGGCAGCAATTCCCCTTTGCTGGGGCTCTCTACTCGCCGGGCGCCGCTCCCATGCAGCCCGTGAATCTTTCCAGCAAAAAGGAGATCAGTTTCTGGGCCAAGGGCGACGGCGGCGCCTACACGCTTATCGTGCTGACCGAAAGCCGCTCGGGAAACTCCGGCCAGATGCCGGCCATGACCCAGTTTGTCGCTGGCCCGGAGTGGAAGTTGTATTCCTTCCCGCTCTCGACCTTCGAGACCGATGGCAGCGATCTGTCCGGGCTGGGATTTGTGAAGGTGATGTCGATGGGCAAGTTCCAGTTCGAGATCGATCAACTGCAGATCAAGTGAGTGGGGTGTGACTGGTACAGTAGCGGAATAATGCAAAGTTTGGAGCAAGAAGCGTCAGGGCACGGCTTTACAGTTTGCGAACAAAATGCAAACAGTGGAGCAAGAAGCGTCAGGGCACGGCTTTAGCCGTGCCGCAAAATGCTCAATAAAACGGAGGGCTTTAGCCCCTGAGGGACGCTTTGCATGGACTGAACGGTGTTTATGCGATGAACTCTACAGCTCAACTCCACACAGATAAACTTCCAACCCCATCGTGTGGAACATCGTGGCCTTGGCGGCCAGCGCGCGGTCGGCTTCATCGGCTGAGGGCGCGTAGGCCACGCTAATGTGGTTTGCGGGATGGCGCGCCATGAACTGGTTCTGGTCCACTCCGTGCAACACCGCGTGCATCACTGGCCACTGCGGCGTAACCTCGGCCCAGCGGCGGTTGGTCTCCGCCTCCGGCAAGGAGATCGCTGTGGCGCGCCCCAGGTCAACCTTCAGGCTGCCCTTCTCCACATAAACGCGGCTCCAGACTACTTCGCCGGGTTTACAGACGCCTTTCAACGTGCCGCCTCCGAGCCGGAAGTACATCGGCGGCTGGCGCTCGCTGACGGCTCCCTTGTAGCCGCCAACAAGATGCGAGGCAGGCACTGCGCCGGAAATCTGGAAGAGCCACACAAAATCATCTGCGTAGCGCTCGCCCCAGCGAACATCGTGCAAGGTCGTCGCCGGATCGATCCCCATCGCCGTCCACACGCGGTTAGTGACCACCGAATCCACGCCCACGCACTCGTCCACCTCGTTGAAATGCGGCAGCGGACGCCCGGCAAAAAGCTCGCGTCCGTCGCGGCTATAGGCGGGCGGGCGTACAACGTTGTTCAGCAATCCCTCGACGAGATCGGAGGCGGGCGTCAGGTCTTTTAATCCCTGCTGGTACTGAATGCCCACCGCGTCGCATCCGAACTCGTCGGCAATGCGCAGCACGGCGATGTACATGCGGCACTGCTCCAGAATCTGCGTGTCGGTCAAATCCGTGGCCTCATTTTTCCCCGTGTTAAAGCGCATCCCGCTCGCGTCGAGCCATGTGCGAATCTTCTGCGCTTCATCCGCCGTCACCTCGCGCATCGCCGCATAGAGCGCCGACTGGCTGAGCCGCTCCTTGTAAATGCCGGCGGGATTCATTAGTGAGTCTTCGACGATGGCGTTGGCCATACCCATGCAGCCCTCATCGAAGACGCCTAGCAGCGCTTTTTTACTCTGCAGTTCATTGGCCAGAGCCGCGCCCAGCCTGCGTTCTGCCTCGCCCACCTTGGCCAACTCGAAAGGATGAACGTGCGATGTGTCGTGTACAAAAGTTTTATTTTTGATCCATTCCCTCAACCCGCGCTTGAAGAGCGGGTCCGTAAAGTCCTTGCTCCATAGAGTCGTAAAAGGAATGCCGCTCTTGCGAAGACAGCCGTTCAGATTCAACATGCCCACCAGGCCAGGCCATTGCCCGCTCCAGTTGGCCACGGTAAGAATGGGCCCGCGATGCGAGAGCAATCCGGCCAGCACATGGGCGCTGTATTGCCACACCGCCTCGGCCACCACGATGGGCGCATCGGGATGAATCTGCTCGAAAACCCGCATCCCCATGCGTTGAGAGTGAATGAATCCGTGCTTCAGCGTAGCGTCATAAGGATGAGCGCGGCGCAGCTTCACCCCCTCTGCAAGAAATGCTTTCGTCAGCATCTCTTCCAGGCCGGCCTGTGCTGCCCAGCATTCTTCATTGGCCGATTGGCGCAGATCGCCGCTGGCAATCAACAGGACTTCGTCCTGCGCCACCTGCTTGGGGCTCGCTACCTCAGGAATTACATACGCTGCCATTTCATTACCTCGCGTTTCCTTCTTGCTGCCGTCCATTCTATCGCCCGTCTCTGCTTAGTAAGCAATGCTGTCGTCATGCCGCCATGCCGGCAAACGGACCTGGAGTAGCCGGTCCTTTGCCTTTATACTAGAGCGTGTTTCATATGCCCGCTTTATATCAGGGCACGGCTGGTAGGTCAGGGCTTTAGCCCTGACTGCCGCAAAATGCTCAATAAAACTGGGGGCTTTAGCCCCTGAGGAACGTTTTCTATGGCTCAGGCGGAGATTGGCATCATTGGCGGCAGCGGATTGTATTCCATGCCCGGATTCACGAACGTACATGAAGAGCGTGTCTCGACGCCCTTCGGCTCACCCTCGGACAGCTTCGTTTTGGGCGAACTCGAAGGCCGCATGGTAGCCTTTCTCGCCCGTCATGGGCGCAGCCACAACATTCTTCCCTCGGAGCTGAACTTCCGCGCCAACATCTACGCCTTCAAAAAGCTCGGTGTCGAGCGCATCGTCTCCGTCTCCGCCGTCGGCTCGCTCAAAGAGGAGCACAAGCCCACGGATTTCGTGATTCCCGACCAGTTCATTGACCGCACCTTTCATCGCATCTCCACCTTCTTCGGCGAAGGAATCGTCGGCCATGTAGCCTTTGGCGATCCGGTCTGCTCAACGGTCGCCAAAGCAGCCGCCCAAGGTTGCGCCGCTGCGGGCGTGGTGGGCAAGCTGGGCGGAACCTACGTCTGCATGGAGGGACCGCAGTTTTCAACCAAGGCCGAATCCCATCTCTATCGCAGTTGGGGCGCGGACGTCATCGGCATGACCAACCTGCAAGAGGCCAAGCTGGCCCGCGAGGCGGAGATATGCTACGCCACTATCGCCATGGTCACCGACTACGACTGCTGGCGTGAAGGACACGATTCAGTAACCATTGAGGAGATTATCCGCGTGTTGCATCAGAACGCCGAAAACGCGGCCAAGGTCGTCAAAGCCGCCGTCGCTGCCATGCCTCGCGAACGCAACTGCGCCTGCGCCTCTGCGGCCAAGTTCGCCGTACTCACCAAGCCAGAAGCAATTCCCGCCGCGGCAAAAGATAAGCTGAAGCTGCTCTTCGGCAAGTACTTGGGGCGGTAAAACATCGTTCAGTGTAAGGACACAGATTTAGTCAAGATCATTGTCGCGAAACAAGGTGGTGTCTAATGAGAGGATTGCGGTCATGACAAGTTTCTGGAGATTCTTCAAGGAGGAACAAGGGGCAAAAAAGCTATGGAATTCCCGGATAATAGGGATACCTTTATGGCTCACTGGTGCATTTTTTACCGTCTATTGGTTGTTTAGTGTTCCACCTCCAGGCTACTCTGTAGGTGCACTTGCCGTTGTAGCGGGTGTCATGAGTGTCCGCGATGTCAAGATTCCAGGAAAGATTATTTGGGTCTTTCTTTTGGTATGTTTGTTGATCACAGAATTTCGTGCCATTGATAAGGATCGAGCTGAAAACCAGAAAGTGCAAAAAGAGTTTTACGAAACGCAAAAGAATGGATTCGGAAAAATCGTAAATCAGGCAACCGATAACTTTAATGAAACCGCAAAGTCGTTGTCCACAACCATAAATGGCTTAAAGACCACGATGAAAATCTCTACTCAGACATTGAAACAAACGTATCCGCATGCACTTCTCTCTTTTATTGGGATAGCTTCCACACGGGCTCACGATGGCGTGCCGCGTCCTTTGACAGAAACTGATGCAACTACCATTCCAATCAACATCATCTATCAGAACGTAGGAAACGATACAGCGAAGCATCTTAAAATGTTGGTACAGTTGTATGCTGCCAAACTCGATGATGCCGAAGCTCAAAAGGATATGGCAAAATCGTTCGAAGCGATGTGGAAGACAACAAAGATAGATAGACCCGATCAAGAGCAAAGCATAAATCCAACAATATGGACGATCACGGTTTCGATTGACCCAGCAGGCCTCAAAGACATCCACGCTAACACAAAGACTGTCTACTACATTATTAGGGCTTCCTATTCTGATTCGAGTGGCGACTGGCAGTCGGACAATTGCGGTGCGCTTCAGAACCCCAATATCGAGGATTCAATTATCCACAGTTGCAAACAGTTTCCTAATCGCCCAAGGTATCACATTAGACCGCAATGATCTTCCTGTATTCTAAAGCAGGCGTCTCGATCAGTTTGAAGCATATCATTCTGAGTATAGTCGTGGCGCAAGTCTACTGAAAATTAAAATTTGTTTTAACCCCTAGGGCATGAATTTCGCGAACATGCCATAAACTAAGTCTTAAAGTACTAAGAAAGGAAAAAATGGCCATCACCGTAGTCGGCAGCGTAGCCTTTGACACAATTGAAACTCCGGCGGGACGCATGGAGCGCTGCCTCGGCGGCGCGGCCACTTACTTTTCGCTCTCCGCCAGCTTTTTCACCGATGTGCGCGTCATCGCCGTCGTCGGCGAGGATTTTGGCAAGCGGCAGGAGGCGGTCTTTCAGGCGCACAAGATCGACATGCGCGGCATCGAGCACACCGCGGGCAAAAGCTTCTTCTGGGAAGGCTCCTATCTCGAAAATCTCAACGAAGCCAAAACTCACGTCACGGATTTGAACGTCTTTGCCTCCTTCAATCCCAAGATTCCCGATGCCTACCGCGACTCCGAGTTTCTATTTCTGGCCAACATCGATCCCGTCCTGCAAAAACGCGTCCGCGAGTCCATGCCCGGCGTGAAGCTGGTGGCCGGCGACACCATGAACTACTGGATCAAGGATCATCGTCCGGCGCTGCTCGAAGTCCTCAAAGGCCTCGACATTCTGCTCATCAACGACACTGAAACCAAAATGCTGGCCGGCAACAACAACCTCACCCAGTCCGCCCGCGCGGTGATGGCCTTGGGCCCCAAGGCGCTGGTCGTCAAGCACGGCGAATATGGCGCAACCTTGTTCCACAGCGATACTCCAGTTGGCGATTTAGCGAATCGGCGAATCGGCTTCGGCCCAAGGATATTTAGAGCCCCGGCCATGCCTCTCGAAAAGGTCATTGACCCAACCGGCGCGGGCGACAGCTTTGCCGGCGGCTTTTTCGGCTACCTGGCCTCGCAGCCTGAGCAGTCTCTATCCGCCTTTCGCCACGCCATGTTTTACGGCAGCGTGATGGGCTCCTTTGCCTGCGAGCGCTTCGGCACAGAGCGGCTGCAAAAGCTCACCCGCGCGGAGATCGACTCTCGCTTCAACCTCTTCCGCGAGTTGACGCACCTTGACTGAGAACTCCAATCCGGTTCCGCCCATCTCTCGCTCTGAGTGGCTCCTCGTCGTGGCCTCCTGCGCCGCAGCCTCCATCGCCGCGATTCTCTGGAGTTGGCAACACAATGCCATGCTCAACTACGGCGACGCCGTTGCCCATCTGCACATTGCGCGCCGCGTCCTTGACGCCCACCAGCCGCGCCTTACCGAACTGGGCTCGGTCTGGCTGCCGTTGCCGCACCTGCTGCTGATTCCCTTTGTGCAAATCTACTCCTGGTGGGCCAGCGGCTGGGCGGGCGTCATTCCCTCAGCTCTCGCTTATCTCGCCGCCTGTGCGGGCATCTATCGCCTCGCCCGCCATTGGCTCGCGCCCGCTCCATCGGCGCTTGCTCTGGCCTTCTTCGCGCTCAATCTCAACCTGCTTTATCTCCAAACCACGGCCATGACCGAGCCGCTTTTCATTTGCGAAATGGTCTGGGTTGCGGTCTGGCTGGTGGAGTGGCGGGCGAGCCTTGACTCCAGCTTCCAAAATCTCCGCCGCCTACATTGGCGCATCGCACTGGCCCTCGTCGCCGCCGTCTTCACGCGCTATGACGGCTGGATCATGGCTCTCGTCGCCTGGTCGTGCATGGGCCTGGCTCTCGCCCGTCGCCACCGTCTGCGCTTGCTCAGCTTCTGGATTGCCAGCCTCCTTCTCATCGCCGCGCCAATATCCTGGCTCATCTACAACGCAGCCAACTTCGGCGATTGGCTTTACTTCCTGCGCGGCCCCTATTCCGCCAAGGCCATCGAGATTCGCACCTCCGTGCCGGGTTTTCCGCCGCATCCGGGATGGCACAATCCCTGGGTCGCGCTCATCTTTTACATCAAGGCCGCGGAAATGGACGCCGCCGCTTTGGCCTGGGGCAACACTCTGCTGACTCTGAGCCTGCTGGGAACAGCATGGGCCTGGCTCATGGCGCGCAAGCGTGCATTCGCGTGGGCGCTCCTGCTCTGGTTTCCCGCCGCCTTCTATGCGTACTCCGTCTCCTACGGCTCAGTCCCCATTTTCTTGCCCATCTGGTGGCCGCACTCCTGGTACAACCTGCGCTACGGAATGGAGCTTCTGCCGGCCTTCGCGCTCTCGCTGGGCTTTTCCGCGCAGATTGTTCTTTCCGCCGTTAATGAGTTCAAGCCGCGCGCAGTTAATCCCCGCTGGGTGCAATCCGCTGCGTTCATTCTCTTCGCAATCGTCGCGCTGAACGCTCTCCAAATCCTGCGTGAACGTCCCCAGGTCTATGTCGAGGGAACCAAGATTATCGCTGCGCGCAGGCCCTACGATGAGCAGATTCCATCCGCGTTGCGTGCTCTTCTGGCCGAGCGGCCAGGTGCCGTGGTGCTGATGGACACATCGGTTTATCCGGAGATCGTCGCCTTCACCGGGATTCCCCTCCGCCAGACCATCAACGAGAGCGATCTGGAAATTTACGGCGCCGCGCTGGCCGCTCCCGCCGCGCACGCCGCCATTGTACTGGCCTTCGACGGCGATGAAATCGACCATGCGGTCAAGGCGCATCCCCAGGGCCTGACCGCGGTTCGCCGCTTTTCCACGCCCGGCAAACCCTCCGGAACACTTTACGTCTCCGGTACACAGGCGCAATCCGCCTCACCACTACGGGCGGAGCGGTGATAGCATCGCCTATGGAAGCGAGATAAGCATGACACTGGCACAATTCGCGCAACCTTTTGACTTTGACCGCCTGCAGCAGATCGTCGTGGTCAACGGCGCCATCGGACGCCTGCTGGTGGCCTGTCTGCTGGGCGGAGCGGTGGGCCTCGAGCGGGAATTCAATCACAAGGCCGCCGGCGTGCGCACCAACCTGCTGATCTGCATGGGCGCAGCCTTTTTCACCCTGCTTTCGGCGGTGCTGGCTGGCGACGCCAACCCCGACAAAGGCCGCGTGGCCTCGAACATCGTGCAGGGTATCGGATTCCTTGGCGCGGGGCTGATCCTGCACAATCGCAGCCGGGTCAGCGGACTGACCAGCGCGGCCAGCATTTGGGTCGTCGCCTCCATCGGCATGGCCTGCGGCGCGGGACTCTATGCGGCCGCGGTCGTAGCCGCCATCATCGTCATCGTGGCGCTGGAGGCGGTAGGATTGCTGGAGCGGCGCGCCAACTTGAAAATATTTCCATTAATCTACGAGGCGCGCGGACAGGACCAGACGCAAATGCTGGAATCGATTCTGCAAGCTATGGACAAGGAGGGCGAGCGGCTCTCCGGCACGGAGTGTGACGCCATCGGCGAGTTGCAGCGGGTGAGCTTTACTCTATCCGCCACCAGCAAGCAGCATGAGCGGCTGTGCGCAAAACTGCGCGGCAAGTCCGGCATCGATGCGCTCTTTACCTTCCGCAGTACGGAGGATGATTGATTCCCTTTACTAAAGCGCACGCCTGCGGCAATGACTTTCTGATCGTGACCGAAGAGGCCGTTCAGGGCCGCGATTCGGCGGAACTGGCGCGGCGGCTGTGCGCGCGCAACTCTGGCATCGGCGCCGACGGCGTCGAGTTTTTCGCCTGGACCGGCCCTAACTCCGGCCGTATCCGTCTGCGCAACGCCGATGGCTCCATCGCCGAAATCAGCGGCAACGGCACGCGCTGCGTGGCCGCATGGATGGCGCGCGAACGCGGCCTTCATCCCGGCGATGAACTGCGCATCGAGACCGACGCCGGCCTTCGCCTCTGCCGCGTGAACGCATTGAAAACGGACGGCGAGTTTACCGTGGAAGTAACCGCCGGCATGGGCGTTCCATCCTTCGAACAACGCAC
>Ga0326728_10011598_pt1 | contig 20008 bp, 45 predicted proteins | sample MB3enrmetagenome_FD_207602 | JGI IMG/M metagenome (GOLD analysis project Ga0326728, IMG submission 207602) | Lab enriched peat soil microbial communities from McLean, Ithaca, NY, United States - MB31MN | ecosystem: Environmental > Terrestrial > Soil > Wetlands > Peat | place: USA: New York... | reverse complement strand
TCAGAGGCCGTTCAAGAAGAAATCATTCCACTCCCGGAAGGGCTCAACGACGAAGAGAAGGAACGCTATCTTGCAATGATCAGAACAGCTTCCTCGGATCCGGAAGGATTCATTCGAGCAGCGAGTGACATTCTTTCTCGAACGAGTGGTCCATCTGCCCGGATCGCCAAGGCGCATAAAGAGAGGGTACTTCAGTCAATCGCTTATTCACTGGCGAGCGCTTCTCCCTTGCTGGATTTACCGTCATCCACACTCTGTCTCCTTCTCAATATGGAGACAAATTTCCTCCGAGTGCTCGTTCAAGCTGCTCAGGCACGTTCAAGTGGAAGAGTTGTCATCGAAGAAGTCGACATGCCCGGACTTCTTGATACTGCCAAGGTCGCACATGTGATGGAAGAAGGCAGTGAAGACCAATATGAAAGTAAACAAATGGTCGAACAAGGGGCTCCTCGTCCCATGCTGCGCGCTAGACGGTAGTCATGGATGACCTTGCGGAAAGACTCCACAAGATTGCCGATCGTTTCCTAGAACTCGAGCAAATTAACAAGGGAGATGGACGAGCTGAAATGGCTCTCTATCTCAGGAGCGGGCTTGAGCGCGGCGACCGTGACCGTATGTTAGAGATCGGCAGAGCGACATCGCTCATTGAACGACATAGCCTTGTCAAATGGATTTTCATCCAAGCGATGATGGCCGCACTCAAATGTGATGAATGTGGGACTCTTGGATGTAGTCCGCACGACCCGGATCTCTGCGCGGTAATTCAGATTATGGGAGCTTGATGCAACGTAGAAGAGTGCTTCTACGTCTGGCTTGTAGCCTACATCATCGTGTGGGAGTTGACATCTCGAGAAACAAATCGGGCGTAAGTCCCGTTTGGTTTCTCTTCTGCTTCTACGATCCGGTGACAATTAGCACATAGTAGATCACATTTAGCGATTTCTGCAAGAATCTTAGCGGCAGATCGGGTTACCTGCTTACTAATCGTGAAAGATTTAGTTGATTTATCCCGATGATGCCAGTCCATGCATACTGCAGGGAACTTTTGATTGCAACGACCACATGGTCCATTACGTAATTGGAGAAGCCAATCTCTTCGAGCTTGCTTGTTCTTATTAAGTAAGACTCTGCGCTTTCGTTTCCGTCCTACTGGATCAGCAATGATGGCTGACCAATAACCAGTAGGTTTTGTTAGGATGTTTCGTTGCTTGCATCTTTGTCGCAAAGATCTTTCTGCGACACCTAACTTGCGAGCGACAGTAGAAGTAGGTTCTGCTTCTAGCAAAGCAGCCAATTCATTATCTTCAGGCCAATTTGGTCTTACCATTCCCTTAAAACAGGGGGATAAAAAGCCAGATATGGGAACTCACCAGCAGACGCGCTAGATCAATTGCCAAACAGCCAGAATGGCACCTGCACAGTGCTTCCAGGTGTGCCCTTGGTGTTGATGCTCAGGCTTGTAACCGGCTCGGAAGCAGCTGCGATGGGAAGGGCAATCATCACAAGGCTGTTCGTGGAAATAGCGAAGTTATCTGCCACAGACCCGTTAATGCGAACTCCAAGGTCCATTCCTGTCAGATTTTGAACGATGAGGAATAGACACTGACTGATGCTTCCGAACGGAACGGGAATGATAGTAGCCGGGGGAGTCGAACCCGGAATATCAAGGGACCCGACGTTGGACGCATTGTATTGGCAATTCAGGTTGATTGCCGCGTTTCCGGAGTTGAGAGGGGCTCCGGGAGGCGTCCACATGATCCCGATGCTCAAACTAGCCGTATTCTGCATAATAATGCAGCAACAAAAGGAGCCTATCGGTCTTTACCGGAATTATGATTATAGCATAAAATATTGAACGTTCCTGGAAAACCGTTGCGCTTTAGATAGAGATAAAATTCACTTCCACTGGTAATTCCTAGTTTCAAACGATGTTGACGACCTCCACCGTCCGGATGATCTAATGTTAAAACTCGAAGGTCTTCAATACCACATTCTTGACAAGCAAGGTTCCCTTTTGCATAATGTGAGAAAATCTCCCGTTTGATTTTGAGTTTATAACGAGACCCTTTAGTATCAACCTGATTCTCTTCCCGATGTTTAATTGTGTTACAATTCCAACACAATATTTGAAATATGGGCGGGAAATTATTTCTTACAACCCAGTCAAAAATTTTTGTACCGCGAACTCCAATATTGTCTCTGTGTTTCTTTCCTTCACCACGAATGTGATCTAAGCATAGAAATCGCAATTCCGTTACACCGCACTTAGCACACGTGGGTTTCCCCAAAGAATAATGTGAAAGCACCTTCATTCGATGCCGCTGCATGCGTTCAATGCTTCTTCGATTATATTCACTACCACGACGATCCCAATTAGTTTTTCTGTTTCTGCGCATCGCGTCTGGATGCTTTTTCTGCCATCTTACACGGTTTGCTTTGAATAATTCAGGTGCTTCAATCTTTCGTTTTTGACGGGATTTCTTTGCCCTGTTTTTCGTACAACATTTACACGACAGTCTCTTCCAAAAATTGATTTGTTGATCTGAAAGAGGACCACAGTTTTTACAGGTGAATTTTGGTGACTTCACGTCCCCTAGATAAATAGGTGCCACCCAAAACTCTACCAATCCGTAGAATTCTTCGTGAGCAATGGTATCAAATTAGTCTTCCAGAAGGAGAACCAAGTTTTTGCCTTGGAAAGCAAAGACGGATTCAATTTACCTTCTGGACCAGTTGATCCTGAACCCGACCAGCCGGTGAAAGCAGAAGATATTACCCGCGCAGCAATTGGTCTCTTCGAGAAATTAACTAAGAAATCTGTCGAAAATTGTCACGCTACGCCGTTATTCCGAGGCTCGGACGATGAGTATGGGCTTTCCAGCTCATATTTCGTGGAATTCGAATTCAAGAAGCTTCCAAAGGGCGGAACCTGGGTTGCTCCACAAGATATCATGCTCGGTCGTTGGGGACTATTTGCGCGCGATGCTTTCAACGCATTGAAACTAATCAACCGACCCAAGCTCGATCTCACAAAAGTTTACACCATTTGCCGGAGAGCTCTCGATAGAGAGGAATCCACTACTCCCGCCATCGACATGGTTTTGGATGAGGTGAATCTACTTCTTGACATTGGGAAACCGTGGGCCGTGGAAGCCCTCCTCCGAGAGGTTGATGTTCGTAGACTCCACGCAGATGTCATTGAAACGTTAAGATATTCAATCGAGAATGAACATGATCTTCCATCGAAGCCTGGATTTGATGCAGCAGCGAAAGCTCAAATCGCAGAAATTGATAGGCTTCGAACAAAGATCCGATTCGGAGCACACGAGGACGTTCGAGCCGCAGCAGCTCAATATTACAAGAAGAAATCCGAGGAATTCGGAGCAAAATTGAGGGCGGGAACTCTGACTAAAGACTTCCCTGGAATGAAGTCCGTAGCGGATGCTCAGACCCAATTTCAGTCAAATGGACAATTCGGGGTAGTTCAAGTCAAGCCCCGTCCGAAAATTCCTTTCGACCAATGGCCCGAGCAGTATAAAACTCCCCCTAAGGGGCCTCGACACGATGCTATGCCGCGCAAGATCGAAGGCGATCCACGCATCATCATGGAACAACCCCGCTCTCGAGTTAGATGGGAATATGAGGGAGTTCCCTACGAAGAACTTAGCCCCGTGGGCAAACAATTCCGAGATGCTATCCGAGATGCACGTGAAGCGGGGAAGCCTTTTGGTGAAACCGGAAGAACAGGTGCTCAAAAATTCTTGGATGCTCTACACAAAGCCGCGGATGGGCCTGTAGATTCTAAGCTCACCTTTGACAAAGCAAGTTGGAATTGCAGCTCCTGTTCAGCAGTGAGACAGAAAGGTAAATTCTGTTCTGAATGCGGCAGTCAGAACATTTCAGCTACACCTGTTTGCGGGCGTTGTGCGGCCGAAGTATCTACAAATAATAAATTTTGCCCCGAATGTGGGTTTGACCTACGGACGGCGAATTAACCGACTCGGGTCTTTTTAAAGTCTTCCGCCGAGACATATGGGCGGGATAGAAGATATCCAATAAGCTCGGCTAGAACCACCGCATCGGTGATAGAACATCCTAGCTTCTCGCGTACAGATGTGAAGTGGACAGGTGCCGAACCGTAATTTTCGGTCAACCAGCCCTTCCCAAAATTAGCGCACCAGACCAAGACAGTGCCATTCGGCGGTTTCACAGCCCTCGAGGTGGTGGGCATGAAAGACAAATCGCTAAGGACGAGCGAATAGCGCGACCCGTTGCCCGGTTGATATTCAACCGCCCGGATTCCGCCATTTGTTAGATCGGACGAAATACCATCTCGAATAGATGGCTTCGTCCTTAGCTCATCGCGCATGCGGCAGCCCTCCACTATGCGATACACGCCAGACTGTCGGACTTGCGCCACATCCATAGTTTAAATTACCTTAAAACTTGACACAAGTGTTTATAAGATGTTGGGGGATGGAGCAACAAAACCAGACGGAACCCGACGAGACTTCTGAAATTCCTGATACACAGAGGTCACCTGGCCTTCACGGTCTAGTCAAGACGGTTAGTAGATACTTAGTCGAGCAAGATCTCAAAAAAGGAGAAGTAATCGTATTGGACGATGATGGAGAAGTGTAGATTACAAACGGGAGGGACTATGAACACCCAGCTAAGGACGGATTTGATCCGACATGTGATTCAAGGTGGACATACATTTGGTCTAGCTTCCGATTCCGAGCTCAACGAGATAGCTAATCAAAAACCATCCGAGATGAATTCTCATCAACTTAGACTACTTGCCCGAGTAGCGGACCAAGAAGCAAAGCTCCTTCGCGCTGAAGCTGAAGCACTCGATTCCAAAGCCTAATCACAAATCCGATCATAGCGCCCGTATTCGCGTTGTGAGTCAGTGCCAATACACTTTTCACTGCAATTATCACCAAAGCCCGGAGCAATGCGAAGAATCAGCCACTCTCTTCTACCATTTTGTGGGGTGGGAGGTTCTCCCCGGGACTAGCACCGTTTGCAGATGCGCAGCACATCCTGAAACTGCTACAAGATGGGATAAAATTACGGAAGAAGAATTTATCGTCTTCCAGATTCTAGATATGTAGTTTGAAGTAGAATGAAGAAATTCAACACGACTCGGCGTATTTGATCGCGGAGGTGACGCATGGATGACGTCAAATGCCGATACTCAACGGAACTCGAAGAGCTTGCCTATCACAAGGATTCAGAGGCTTTGTTCAAGGCCGCGGACTTCGTGATCCAGCCTCAGGACCTCACGCCCGAACGCCGCGACACATCCTTCTTCAACGTGGGTTGTAAGGTCCAACCTTACGCTTGGTGCGACTGGTTCGTCTGGCACGGCGATCATCAAACAGTGCTACTGTTCATCGGCCTCGAACCCGGAGGGAACGCCATGAAGAGAATTCGCGCGGTGGCCGACCGAGAGGAGGCTTGAATGCCTTTTCATTTCTGTGCAGACGAAGCCCGAATGCTCCTGCTAGCCCTGCCAGCAGTTATCGCAGGACTCCGCTTCTGTCGGCAGAGAGTCAAGGCCATTTGGACGATCATCAATCGCTACTGGCAATGGACAGGTGCGCAATATCGCAAGCGTGTGTAAGTTCTAGCGAGGTTTGCGTAAGACAGCTCGTGAGCATTCGAGTTAAAGCTTGCCAGACATTTGTCAGGTGGGCTTATACTGTGGAAGACGAAGGACGAGCTTATCAAGTCCAGATGGTCTCCGCATGGGATCCGAGGCTCCGACATCCATTTGGATATTCGTGCACCTGCCCTGAGTCCAGGCATGAACCGGGAGAATGTGTACACATTCTCATCGCAAAAGGCTACCACTGCGCGTGGCACGAGAAATTTGACTCAGAACGCATTAAACAACCTGGCATATGTCCTCGATGCGGTGAGCCCCTAGTAGAAATTAATTTCACCCCATGAACAATCGCAAATCCGAACGGGCGAAACGTACTTAGATCGCGAGGTAATGATGAAGCTCTGGACGGTATTTGCTGTGACTCCCAACCACGAAAATTGGGAGATGCACGACGACGGAAAGATCGAGATTTTCGATGATGAGTTGACCGAGGACTTCCAAGTTGGCGTCTTCGACTCGCCCGAGGCGGCTGAGAAGAATCTCGCCGAATGGCTCCCGACCTACAAGCTCGATCCTGAGGCCGAAGGTGAACTTCGGTCTCCCATCCTCTCGGTTCACCTCTGGTGTTGCAATCTGAATGAGGGCAACGCCAAGGGTGAGTACGTCAAGGCAATGCGCGAAGGCATGGAGTATCCATACAAATGAACGATCCTGATCATATCGATCCGGAAGATACCACCATTTGGTGTATCAACGTTCACCGCATCATGCAACCTCAGTGTAAGAAGGCAGCCACGCATTTTCTGCGGGTGCCATCTGGGCGCTTGCGTCCTCTCTGTGCTGTTTGTCGAAGCCATTTCGATATGATGCGGAGTCAGCTAACAAAGTTTACTCCACCGGAAGGTCTCTCTCCAATCGAACTCCAACTCTCCAAGTATGAAAACTTGGATGAAATCGTAGAGGTTTCTCTCGTAGATGGGGAGACCGAATTCAGAAAACAATCCACTTCACCAGGAAAGCGATGACTACAAGCCCGTGTGCGGTACCAATGCCGATCGAGCATATCGACGAAGGAGAATCCCGATGAGCCTCAAACGAATCAAGCAAATTCTCAAGCGGAAGGCGCCTAAACCGCGCAGTCCCATTTTCACGGCCGCGCGCCAACAGTGCCACGCCAAGACCTTCCGTCACAAGAACGATCGTCGCTCCCTGAGAACGGAAGGACTGGAATGCAGAATGGCCCGATTGAATAAGATTCAAACATCCATTCTCGAAAAATTGAGGAGAACCGTCGAGAACGTGCCATTCGATCCAAGTGATGAAATGGCATGGAAAAACGAATTTTGGGATGCTTTCTACAAGTCCCTCTCTCAAGCAGAGAATGACTTTCTCTCCAAGAAACCGGAATTCGTTCGTCTATGCATGATTGATCACGTGGTCATCAAAGATGACGACGCACAATCCATCGCGAAGGAATTCCTCATGAGGGGCAAGGAGCGGTGTCGATGAAACTCACGAGACAGGGCGTTCGAGATCTCAACACCATCCCAGGCAAGAGTGCCGGGCGGAAGCTTCCGATGCCACCCTCTCAGGACCGCACCCATTACCGGCATCCCACAATCAAGACCCTGTACAACTCCAAATTGGAGAATGGCCACCTCATCATGGGCGGCTCCAATGAGGGAGATCTTTCCATGTGCGAGGAATGTGGGCACATCTGGTGAGTCGTAAAGTTGACCATGAGCAAGTCCAAGGTCACTGCACCGAAACCCATCGACATTGAGAAGGTTCGAGCCAAGGCCATCAAAGTCCTCGGGGTAAAAGAAAATGAGTTCTTCGCCGACATGGACAAAGAGTACCCGGATTGTCTTTGCGCGGTAGTCTTAGGTGATGTCGGCCCTGACAAGATGGACGATCTCGATCACGCAGTACGTCGTCTCGGAGTTGGGCGAATTTGCGCCAACGTCCTGGAGAAACAGGACGCCGCTGCAATCCGAGAGACCGCAAAGGCCGAAGGGCACTTTGCCGCTTGGAAGCTCTCCTGGGATCTAGGAGTTATCGCTACTGTACGCTCGTGAAACACCACGAATGGGTGAAAATTAGTTACCCGGAACATAAATTTATTCCGGAAGTTGAATGCTCTCGATGCGGCTTCAGGGTAGATGAAAAGGACCTCGAAAATTGGAGGCGTCTACCAACTATGAAGACTATTTTCTGCGTTATGTACAAAATGTCCATCCCAGCTGATTGCGACGAATGCATCGTTCAGGAGATGATGAATTCATGAAGAAAACTTTCGCAGAGATGCAGAAGATCCAATCCGAGATCATTCAGGAAGGTCTTCCAAGAGACCATGAGCAAGCGAAACTAATCCATAAGGAGCAATTCGCTCGATTTTTGACAGAACTTGAGAAAAATGGCTGGACTTTGGAGGAGTATAATAAAATCCATTCCAAACTCCGCCAGAACTAATGCGCATTCAGAGCGAGGGAATTATCTCTTACCGGATCGGGGACGACAAGCTCTTCCGAGTAGTCGTTTTGGTGGAGAAAGATATCGTTGCGTTGGCACGATCTCTTGTCCCGAAGTATATTAGACTATCCCCTCAAAAGTACGACCCGCACGTGACAGTATTACGGGAGTTGGCCATCCTACGGGCATCTAAATGGTTAGCCCATCAAGGCAAACTCGCGCCGTTCGCCTATGACCCTGAGATCCAAGTAGGTGACGTATATTTTTGGCTCAACGTGTACTCTTCTTATCTCGAAGAGCTTCGTGTAGAATTAGGGCTCGAGCGCATTGGTCCAGGAGCGAGGCCACCCGACGAGTCCGATAATTTCCATACCACGATCGGGAACCGTAAGTCGGGTTAACCCGCGGGTATGCCAGGATCGAACCGACTGTATGCCAGAGGTTCAACAGAGAGGAGGCAGAGAATGAGTAAGCATTAAGGAGGTTCCCAACATGGAACGCTGCTACTACTCGTGCAACTGCCGTCGTTGTCGTCATGCCCCTTCGAACGTGAAGGGTTGGCACAAGTCGCTCGCACACCGGAAGTTCCGGCGCCTCTCCAAGGCGCTCATCCGGCGCGGTGACTCGACCCACCCCAAGGTTCACACGGGCTACAAGGACTGAGAGGTTCCCATGGACGATTTTCGACGTTTTCAGAAGGTGATGTGTTGGAGTGGTGCCCCCGGTGGGGGTCGCCGCAAGTACGGGTGCCCCTGCTGCCGCGAAATCGCGCACCTCGGGCACTTCAAGGTCTTCAGCCGGAAGCTCGCCAAGAGCCGCTTCCGTCAGCAAACCGCTCGCGAGATCCGCAACGAGGTGAACTCTCGATGAGGCCCCACCTGTGGGAAGATGCGTATTGCAGAGCCGCTAACTCGGGTGGGACAGAAATTCCTGTACTCGAGGTGCGATGCGCAAGATGCGGCCTTGTCGTCGACAAACGGGAAATATACTCCATTTCGCCGTACGTCTTCGTCATGAAGATCGGCAGATACGTCGCCTCCGATTGTGACGAGGTGGTCCTTCGGGATGTCTTGGACTCGTGAGATTCCACAAGTGGTATCCAGTTTCGGAGCTCTATCGAGGCTCTCACACGGGCGGCGACGGACCACTTTGGAGATGCGATGGGTGCGGAACGACTTTTCGTTCCCACTTCAAGCCCAAACGCAAAATTGATTATCGTAAATTAAATCTCGAACTCGACTGCGAAGAACAAATGGTCCGAGTAGTGATGGACTCATGAGATTTCATCTTTGGAAAAAGACCGGATTCACCCGGACTGTCAAATCCGGACATCTTTCAAATGAAGTCCAGTGCAAACACTGTGGTGCGCATACCGTGGAGCTACTGTTGGCTCATGATATTTGGAATGATCCAATTTGGGACCACGTAACACAGACCGTGGTCCCCAAGGATTGTGACGAGTCCATCGTGCAAGACATCATGGATAAGTAATTGGACTGCTAAGATTTTGCTGTCCCCGTAGACATATGGGAGACGACAACGAAACCTTCGGCTCTGGCCTTCCAGGAGATACCCACGTAGACCCTGAACCATTTAAGGGCATGGGCCTATCGAAAAATCCACACCCCAAGATTTCGCCGCAAACAATGCCCGCGACCTTGGAGCGTCCTTATGTCGCACCTGTCGAGGCGTCTTCTCCCAATCCTCGCCATCAGGCCAAGCACTCAAAGGCATTGCGAGATTTGGTAAAGAGGGAAGACTAGCTCGCGAGCACTTCCAAAACTAACAGTTCTTCTCGACTGATTTCCAACCAGTCGTCCGACATATTCTCTTGCCAACACCCATCGCAACGACATCGGATCAGTTGTCGTCCGCGTGATAAATCCGCACTAAACCATCGGGTTGCTGCCTTCCCGCAACTCATACCGGAGTTATTCCAGTTAGTGCATCGGTCCAGTCGGCCATATCCAAAACTGGAATGGGAGCCAACTGGAGTTTCAATTCTTACTTCCCCATCGCGCATTAGTAACAGGCTCTACATCCGGGGCATTCAGAAGCGAGCGGTGCACCTCTCCCATTCTCTTTAGAAGAGTCGTAAGCATAGTGCCTAGAGCCGTCACAATCCCCGATCGGCTGCACGATTTCGATGTCGCATACCTCGCGCGGGCGCTCCGTTGGGCCGCCGTGAGGCTCTCCCGTGGCTGGGCGACCTTCCCCGCTCCACGCCAGCGCCTCGTTCGCAGTTTGACGGAACTCCACTCCAAAGCAATGGGAATGGGTCTCAAGTCCAGCGCAGAAATCGCATCTCCGTGAAACACCATCTCCCATGAGCTGCTCCACTTCCGCAAGAGCCTTCTTGATGAAAGACCGGGGCAGGGAGACAAGTTGACCGTAATTTTCCATGGGACTCCTTTGCTATACGTACGGGACTGTCACACGACAGTCATTCGGTCCTAGCGTACGCATGGTATTGTCCAATTTCGAATATGAATACGAGGAGACTATCGTGAAGATTGAATTCCATTATTACAGCCCACAAGCTCGCATCCCTCACATTTCAACCTCTTTCACGCGAGACGTAGAAGCGCTCCCACGTGTGGGCGATAGAATCGTACGCCACATGGAAGGACGTTCCACGGACTTTGAGGTCAAAGAGATCCTTCACGTATTTGAAGATCGAGATTCCTACAAAGGTAAAGACTATGGCGGCGATCGTATCTGCGTCTGCCTACTACCATTGTCTCGCGAACAGGTATCCATTGAATTCCGCAAACTCCTTGAAGAGAGCGGAGTACGATCTAGTAAAGAATCTCTCGAAGTAGCGAGCGCATCGTGATCCATTTTAATCAGCACCCCGACGTACACATGCCTTCGTCTCAATGGAGCGAAGACCAAGTATTGCACGTCGCAGCATGCTACTCCAATCCATTCCGATGGCGTTCACGTCGAGAGCTAGCAAATGATTTTCGACGTCACATGGCAACTTCTGCTAACGTCGATCTGCATTTCATCGAACTAGCTTATGGGGATCGTCCCTTTGACGTGACGAACCCTGAGCTTTATCCAAACGACATTCAGCTTAGAACTGAGTGCGAGCTCTTCCATAAAGAAAATCTGTTGAATTTGGCAGTCCGGCATTTCCCGCCCGGCTGGAAATACGGGGCCATCATTGACGCGGATTTCCATTTCACGCGGCATGATTGGGCTTTGGAGGCCATTCATCAGCTTCAGCATTATCAATGGGTGCAACTTTATTCCACCATCATGGACCTGGACGGAGAGACCGTCCGAGGGGCCGGTCATCGGCCACTCAATCAGGCGCGCAGAAGTTTTGCAGCCCTCTATCATGATAGAGGTATGCAAGGCCCTAAAGGCTATGCAAATGGCGGATGGTTGAATTACTACTACGGAGGCCCTTGGGATACGGGAGCTCCGGGAGGCGCATGGGCTTTCCGTCACTCTGCGTTTGATGCGGTAGGCGGTCTACTTGACAAATGCATCCTCGGAAGCGCCGACTGGTTCATGGCATTCGGGCTCATCGGAGAGCCCGGCAAATTCCCATTTTGTACAAAATATACGGACGACTACAGTCGCACTATCAGCTCCTGGCAAGAGCGGGCTGCGTCTCTGCGGCGCAACGTTGGCTATGTGGATTGCCATGTCGTGCATCATTTCCACGGGAGAAAGACGGACCGTGCATACGGCACGCGGGATAAAATCCTCGTAGACAACAAATACGCCCCGACCACGGACGTTTATTATGACTGGCAGGGAGTCTTGCAATTGAATCCCGATAGAATCAAACTGCGAGATGAAATCCGCCGATACTTCCTATCCCGTAACGAAGATCTCGCGAGCATCTAATGAAAGAATGGATCATGATCCTGCTAGATGCAGGAATTCTTCTATTCCTCGTCTTCACATGGTTCTACGAAGGACACCACAGACGCTGTACAATTATCACTAAGTGTCCCAATTGTGGAACGGAGGGAGCGGTCACCTGCCACTCCAAACAATTGAATGAGGAAAAATTATGAGCTGTACACATGGAGTCTTATTCGATGAAGCCGAAGCCGAAAAGGTCTTAGGGAGCTGGACTCCGAAAGACCCTGTGGATTTCATCATGGGGAATCCAAAACACGCGGAGGTTCGAGCGCGTTGGCCTAGACTCCATGGAAAATGTCCGCTCGGTTGTGGATTTGAAGGGATCGCTTACGCTTCATCCGAGCATTACATAATGGGTGACTGGTAACCGGAGAAAACCATGACGAATACGTATTCTGCCGAGACCGAAGTGCTGAAAACTGTCTTTCCGGAAGACGGCAATTCCGCATTCGCGGAACCGCTTACATGGAAAGAACGCGCGAAGCGCATCATGGCACTTATCAAGTTTCTTAGACGAGAAGGAGACGTGTATATCGTGTCTCGTCGTGCCATGAAACCGGAACGGTATTTCTTCGTGGCCGAAGAAAAGCGTGCAGTCCCGGCACCTCCAGTAAGTGAAGTCGCGTGTAAAAACACTGGAGAGCTTCCACGCGTGCCTTCTGTCAAGGTCGTGTTGATCGAGCGGCTACCATATGGAGGAGTCGGCGGAGATATCAAGAGGAGTGGTCTCGAAGTCCCGCTTACCTCACAGAACACGATTCCAACGTCCCTCATATATCAAGGGAAACTCTATTTTAGGCACAACCCTCAACCTGGGAGTGATGCCGTGATTTATGAGAGCGTCCCGGAAGCGCGTCCTGAGGGACAGCGTGTATTTGATGTCTCGCGTAAAGCTGGATAGCAAATAGGCGAACGCCCCGAATGGTCGTGTACATAGACGCCAAAAGTAATGGCACACAATTATGATTTAGAACGAGAGCACCGGGCCATCCGGAAGGCGTCTATCTTAGACCATTATGGTGGATCTAAATGCGGGCTGTGCCCGGAGACTCGAATCTGGGCACTTCATTTAGATCATATTAATGGTAATGGAGCGGAACACCGTCTCGCTACAGGCGATAACGGAATGCTTCTTTACAATCAATTGGAACAAGCCGGATTTCCTACTGGATTTCGAGTATTGTGTTCCAATTGCAATTGGCTAGAATACATCAGGTCCGAGGAACTCGACTCCACAAGTGTTGCCATCAAAAATCGTCGATACAAGTTGAAACTCAAAAAACAGCTCGTAACCAGACTTGGTGGGCTTTGTGAGATTTGCCAGGAAGACCGGATTGAAGTCCTCACCATAGATCATTTCAACAATAATGGTGCAGCCCATCGTGCCGCAATTTCAAGTGGGTTATCCGGTTATCCGTTTTATCGGGCTGTGTTGAAACTTGCTGATTTCTCAGGACTGCGTTGCCTATGCTTCTCATGCAACGACGCGCAACCACGTAAAAAGGCGAAAGCCCCCGAACCGCTTTCCATTGGAGGTGGACGACGCGGTTCGGGGGCTCTCTGTCAGAACGTCAACCAGATAACCATGGAGGTGGCGAACAGTTGACGTTCTGTGAGAAGTTCGGCTTTGGCAGTTGGAGGTGCGACTGCCGAACCTCTCCGTACTCTGCGAGGCTAGTCAGCCTGATCTGCGTCTCGGGTCTCGTAGGCCGGCTCATCGTTCCGAGGGCGCGGCGGGCGCTGGCGGGAATATCCCACCCGCGGGCCCCATCCGTTCCGCTCCTCCGAGCCCACCAGACCGATCCGTACGTAGACCGGCGCGGTGTCTTCACCCTCGAAGGGCAGGTTGACGATGAACGTCAACCGGACCTTGAGAAACTCGAGGTTGAAGACCATGGCTTCCCCATCGCCCTTCGTCGCGATGAGGCGAGCGGGGCGAATGACCTGGTGGGGGTATCGAGGGTCGGAGGGAAGGTCCGACTCGTACGGGTGCTGCATGTTCGGCGAATGATTCATTTGTTTCGATCTCTCCTGTAAATGGGCTAATTGAGCCCGACATCTACTACTTCACGAACTTCCACATCACAGATGCCATCTTCTTGACTGGCAACGCCGCGTACTTGGCCTTGTTCACATCGTTGAGCGCATCATAGAGCTTGATGATACCGCTCGCAGTGAACGAGTCGACGAGTACCCCGTCGACCCGATTGAATGATCCCTTGGCGATCTTATGGATCTTCTCGATGTGAGAAAGCGAGGGATCGAGCTTCGGCTGAGCCTTAACAGCGTGCGCGAGGTCATCTCGGGAAATCTGGTCCCCCTCGGTTGTGCGCTCGGCTGCATTCGCTCTGGCCATTTCATCACCTCCACCGCCCGATACGCGCGACAGGTTCGGATTTCCGCTCGCGCTTTCAAGTGGCCGGAAAGGTGAGAATTCCTCGAACATCTTTCATTTCCACGGGTTCGAGACAATATGTCTGCGTGTACCAAGTCTTAATGACTTTGCCCGCAGGATCTGGAGCCCCATCTGGTCTATGAACCTCAGGTTTGTAATCAGGCTCATGCTCTTCATTGTCTACCGAGCAAAGCCAACCGATAATCTCGGCGTCCCGGTAAAGATCCTGATTTTCCTTTTCTTTGGACCAAAATTCGACAATTTGGTCCCATAGGGCATCATCTACCAGCGTGAAAGCTGCATCTCCACCATTCAAATCGAACACACACAAACCGCTCATGCAATCCGAATACGTGCGCTATGCGCGAAGTTAAACCAGGCTTTGCTCTCCATCGGACCCGCGCCGTGCCACCGAAGCTGCACGTGTTGCGTTTTCAGCGTCAGTCTCACAAGGCATTAAATCCTTGTGCCCCGCGGGTTGCCTGGCATCCGATCCGCTAATCGCCTTTCGTGCTTTAGCCGAGATCCCGTCATGAAACAAGATTTGCATCTGGTTTGACACCTGGACCCAAGGAACGCAACAGCGACGGGAGATTCTAAACTATACAGTTCGATTAACTCTCGAGAATTTGGTAAATCAAAGCCCACTGGTCAATATTACGTTTCAAATCCGCATTCGACCTATTGATCTGGTCGTCAGGATCAAGTACGCAATCTTTCCCGGGCTTAGCAAGCATGAGGGCGATTTCACCGAGCCAATCTCCGGTGTTTGCCATCGTAAAGGGCTCCACTCCGCTTCCATACGGATACCCGCAAGCGTTCAAGAGCCAAAGCAAATTATTGCGCTGGTATGGGCTCAGTGTGAGATGGTACTCGACCAGATCGTTTGACGCCATACTAGCTCTCAAAAATTGTAGTGAGGAGTCCAGTCTTGTAAAGACTCGCGGCGGTCTCGGTGGGATTTTCCGCAAAGAATAAAATTTCAAATTTGACGGCAGAGAAAATCACGTAGTAAAGCGGTTTGTTGGTGGCGCACCCCCACCCTTTAACGAAAGCACAAATGGCATCCTCAGTAACCCACACCAGATTCCCTTTGAGACGAATTCTTAACTCTGTTTTACGCGGATCTTCAGGGTCGGGACGAGGAGCAGATGCCCTGTAACTCGTGTCTTTGATTCTATGAGACCAGATGCAATTTAGATCCTTATACATCCGGTCTACGAAGCGACCAGCGCGCACTTTATTGTGCCCATGGTTATACTCAGCTTGAAGAATTCGCTCAAGCTCGGGAAGATATTGAAAATTCATCTCATGTTCATGAGATTTCATGAGACACTCGAACTCGAACGAGGACATGATCGAGGCTCTCCGGGTCAGCTTCGGCTCTATCAGGAGGGGCAACCCGAATATTTCCTTCAGGAAGGGTTTTATTGAACTCCCATACTTGTTCCAAGACTCGAAACAAGAGTGCATCCAAAGAGACCTCCTCTCTTCGGACTTTATAAGTCAGATCATAGATCACAATTTGGCGCTTAGAAATGAGTTCTGGTTTGGAGTTTACGACTCCAGGATTTCCTGGACTAGGATTAGATCCTTGCAATCGTCGCACGGGTGAATCGCCTCCAGGAATCTTTTCACACTATCTGCTGGGAACATGTAATGGGCTTGGGTCCCACAGATAGGAACCCCTGCTGGCTTTTCCAGGTGAGCCGTGAATAGAGGGTCCACCCCTAGTACTCCACTCCATGACATGGAGTACCGTACGCCGATGGCTACTTACCCTAAACATCCCGAAATGGAACTTCGCCGAGAGAATCTAAAGGCACCCTCCTGCCGCGCCAGGAGGGTTGGCCGTCTTCGCAGCACTCCCGACTAACCTACGCGGGATTGGCCGGCAGAGTCTTAGCTTTGAGTGCCTTCGGCTCCAAAGCAACGACCATGATCATCTGGTCCTTGTCGATTGTCCAGGACCAGATGCGCTTATCGCTCGGGTCTTGGGCTGGTCCGCTTGGATAACGCATCATTCCCTTGATGCCACCCGTATGGACCGATGCTACATAGCCGAACATCGGGGGAGGGAGTTCTTCATCCATCATGCGAACTCAGTGAGACCCTTCGCGACCTCCTCACGAAGGTTGAAGTTGAAGACTTTCTGGAAGAAATCCAGAGTCTCGCCATGAGCGTCGAGGATGTGTTGGCAGCTGACCAACGCGCCCTTATCCCATGGGAGGTCCGGCCAGAAATCGTAGAGGTATTCGTCCACGTTCTTGTAACAAGCGGGGAGCTTACCGAGAACGCAGTAGTTCTTCACTTCGCCCATGAGATGATCAGCCATCTCACGAGCGCGCTTGGGCGGGGTAGAAGCGGTGGGCATGATCGGTTCCTCCGATCAGGGTACGCGCCGAGCCCTGCGATCTACGCAGGATCCGATCAGTTTGGTCAAGTCCATTTCAACCAGGAGAAATCTATGTCAGACCTCATGCGATGCGATTCTTGCGGTGATACTGCACCTCAGGTCCGAGCCCATCAGGCGGATTATATGGAGAAGGAAGATGGTGCAAAAGGATGGATCCATGCATCCTTCGGAATCGTCGTCGAGCATACGGCTGCTGAACGCAGAGCTTACGGTCATCTCCCGCGTTATCATTCGATCCCATCTTCAATCGATCTCTGCCCGAAATGCGCTGCACCTGTGATTGAGGCGACCGGCAAGGCCCGAGCAAAAATCAAACTGAAAAACGACCCGATCGTTCCGATCAAGGCTGCCGCCCGAATGGGCCGTGTGCAACGGCGCAAGAAGTAATGTTTGCCGAATTTCTTTGCTGGCTACTCGGTCACAAGTGGAGAGTCACGCAGAATTTTCTCACACCACATGTTCATGTGATTGAACAAGAATGTGATCGTTGTCACGAGATGATGCATCGGGAGTATGACGCTTAGCGTCTCGTCTCTGTAGATTGCGAATCTTCTGACAAGTCCTGCAATTTCTCTGCAATCTACCATTAGGATAACGAATATTCGCATCAGCGAGAGAATGCCCGTACTTGCAATGAGTCTTTAAGACTCTTTGAACGGGACGCTGCTCTCTTAGAGTGCGACAAGCCTGACAAAACTGGCTACCATCTTTTCTCAAGCCTGAGTCTGCGTATGCGTGACCACGTTTGCAATGTGTCTTTCGAGGCCAGGCTTTTCGGACAGCTGCATTGTGACGAACCCTCACTTCCGGGTCGTTCATCGTCCGTTTGGCGTTTTTAGATACCTTTGCCACCATCTCGGGCTTCTTCATCACCACGGCAAAGAGCGCAGATCTCTTTGCCTTAGATTCAGGCGTGGCAAGCGCAGCTTTCATAGCTGCTCGATATTCAGGTCTATCCCAAGGATTTTTAGGTGACGGGTTCGGTTTGTGGGACCCGCCTCTCGCATGATTGAAACCCTTCTCCGGGTCGGTTGAATCATAATATTCGATCCAACACTCTTCTGCAAAATTAGCGGTTTCTAGATCATCGCAATATGCGAGGACGCGATGAATGAACGCGTCCTTCCCATACTTGCGAATGGCTGCCCAAAAATGGGCACAGCCCTTACCGCGCTTGGAATTTGCATTGTTTAGATGCGCATTCCAACGCTGCATCATGGTCTTTTTAGTTAGACCAATGTAACGGCGACCAGTTGTGTTGTGAATGTGACAATAGATCGTCCACCTGGGAGCCATGGAAAGACTCTACCAGGTGAACCAATTCTCGTCAAGACTTAGGTTTGGCCTTGCCCTTGGCGCGTTCGCGATCGGTCTTTCCGGGCTTGCCGATCCCCTTGGGGGGCGCCTTGATCTCACCGCGAGGCGTCGAGGTGCGCTGGACGTAGCGATCTGCCTGGATGGTCACGTCCGTCTGCTGGTACTCCCGGGCCTTCGCCCAGAGCGCGATGGTGGTCTCCCAGACCGAATCGTCGATAAGAGGCTGGCCGGTGCGTTGCCCCTCCACGCGAGGCGAAATGTTCGGAACGAACCGACCGTTCGGGAGGATGGCGCCGAGCGTGAAGCGATGTCCTGGGAAATCCCGATGGTTGCTCTTGTGCACCTGCACCGCCAGGAACCCGGCATAGCGCGTGAGATCGAACTCCTCGCGGAAGGAATTGCTGTTGAGCAGCTGGAGGTCACCCACCTGCACTTCGTAGATGTTGGGGTCGCTCCCCTTCGGGTTACACACCAGGAAGAGGCTGGTGTGCCACTCAGCCTTGAAAGGCTGGCCCTGGGGACGGTTGCCGCCGGTCTGCTGCTGCGCCTGATCGATGAGATGCTGAGTGCTCAATGGAGGCTCTCCTGCTTCTGGTTAGGGACGATACTCTTCGGGAAGTTGAAACGTGCGTATTCGACGCCACCCCTTTCGTCGGCGTCAAAGACATCCACGACGATGAGGCGTGACTCCATGTTGAGGAAGAACTGGACGGTGCGACCATCGGGCATGACGACGCTATGGCAGACGAGGGGATCCCACTGGACGTAGGCGTATCCGTCGCGCACGCGAGCGAAGATGCCCTTCTTGCGGAGGAACATCCGGTAGCGATGATCTTCGCTCTCGGAGGCGTTCTCGGCGTTCTTGCGCACCTTGCGCTTCATCCACCCGAGATCGGCGTTGCCCATCTCCGTATCGGAGAACGAGAGTTCGATCTTCATCGTCGCCGTCCGACGGATGGATTTTCTGGTGAGAATCTTGAACAAGTCTGTGGGCTCTTTGGGCACGTCATCACCTCCGCGATCGGATACGCGAGCGAATGCGAGATTTCTGCATTTACTTCGCGTACTTCTCTTGGAAGTCCTCGATGTGGTTCATGAGCTCCGAGCACGCTTCGAGGTAGCGATCCAACGTAGCGCCGAGAGGACTCCCATTCTTGTACGCGCGATAGATCTCCTCGCGCCGAACATTGAAAGCCCATGCTCGCGCACGCGCCACCTTGAGATGGCACCTCTCCGCTTCCGACTCGGGAGTCCGGTAATCGAGCCAGCAGTAAAACTCTTGAAGTTGACGGTCCAGCCGAGACTCTGCCTTACGTCCTTCGAGGTACTTCTGCGCGACGCGTTCGACAGCGGCATCCGTCTTTGCGTTATATGCCGCCTTCTCTTCCTCCGAGAGGGGAGGTTTCGGGAATCTCGACATCGCGTGGGTCCTCCGGTGGAGATCCTCGTAGAGGGCCATCCGGCGCTCGGCTTCCGGCGTCAGAGGTGGCAGATCGATGACCAGGACGTCGGCGGTTTTCACTCGAACCAGTGGTGGAAGTGGGGGTTGACACCCGCGTGCCCCTCATGGTCCACCTCGTGAGGCCCGGGCATATGGCCCGTCCTCAAGGTGGACGGCGGGCACTCCTCGGTGTCGGTCGGCTGCGGCTCGGAACGATGGGTCGGCATGGGAATTATTACCTCCGCGATCGAATACGCGGACGGGCGCAGAATTTACGCGCCGCTCATGACTCCATAATATCTCGAAAGTTGAACTTTTGACGAATTTCTCGAGTTAGTATGTGAACTGAACAGCTAAGCAAAATACCCTGTGCTTGCGCTCGCACTGCACATCGAGCACAAATAGGAATTTCCATCACATAAACAGGACCCGGGACGTTATGAAAGTAGTAATGCGTCGCCGAAGCGT
>Ga0326728_10011597_pt1 | contig 20010 bp, 21 predicted proteins | sample MB3enrmetagenome_FD_207602 | JGI IMG/M metagenome (GOLD analysis project Ga0326728, IMG submission 207602) | Lab enriched peat soil microbial communities from McLean, Ithaca, NY, United States - MB31MN | ecosystem: Environmental > Terrestrial > Soil > Wetlands > Peat | place: USA: New York... | reverse complement strand
GACCCAACAGGACTGCTGGCCTCATCACCGGCGGCCAGCGCACCGGTCTGCACCGGCGCGGAGACCGGCGACCATTAAGGCGTCAAAACCGGCGGAATCGCTGCTCTTTTAAACTGGCGTCAACACCGGCAGTTTGGGTGCGTTCAGTGATGAGCTAAAGGAGCGTTATTTGGTCCAACCAGGGCGCCACGTCCGCGCAGGTGCGCCGCTAGTTCCGCGCGTGCGATGCGGACCAATTCTTTGGTCACGGCATCGGCGTCATAGGCAATGACGACGTGGCGCCCGGCCCAGGTGATCCAGTCGAGATCGCGGATCGCACCCTTCACATCCAGACGGCTGCCGTCGGGACCGACGGTCTTTCCGATCGTGCCGCGCCAGTTGTAGACGCCGGAAACCCCCAGGGGAACAAACCTCGGTCGATTCGGGGAGGCGTGATTGGCCAGACGCCACAGGGCCAGCGTCTTGAATTCACCCTCGGTGACGATGATGGGCAGCTCAGGGTCGTTGAGCAGCGATTGACCGACTCCGGGTACCACGTAGAGCATATTGGACCGGCCTGGGGGACTTAGGTACTTCTGTCTGGGCTTCAGGTTGCCGGCGGAATCATACTCGAGATCCGGCTGATCGCGCCGCAGCCTGTACTCGCGAACCCGGTCCGAGCCCGGCAGGAAGTAGGGAATAATGATGCCGGCGTAGTTGCCGCCTCTTCGGCCGACGATTTCGCAGCCCGTCATGGAATCCACTCGTCGCAAATGGGCGCAATCGGCCAGACCGCGATCGATCCAACGGGCATCCAGAGCGGAATAATCGGCGGCCGTCAGGTCGGACCCTAGCGGGTTCGGAAGCCGGAGCGGGATAGCTTCGTGTATGTATTCAGGCTGAACAAATGGATCGCCGCCGAAAACATTTTCGGCTTTTATTTTCCCGCCATTTTGGTGTACAGTTCCATTGAGAGTATTCAATTTTCACCCCTATGGGTCGATGGCTCGCGCTAGAACGTGGGCCATTGTTATTTGTGGCCATCGGCATATCTGCTCAACTTCACAAGAAGATCTATTAGCTGCTCGGACCTTGCCCGATGCCCCCTCTGAAAAATCCCTCCCGCACCCCTGGCTTGTCCCGCTTGTCCTAATCGCTTTCCTCATCGTGAGGCGCGTTTTCGTACCATACTGACCGCGTCCGCAAGGCGGCATTTCGCCGCGTGATTTTTGAGGCTTATTGAGGCTTGCTCAGCACTTTCGAGGCTCAATTCTGGCTTATCCGGAGCGGTCGTAAATCCTTTGTTTTCGTCCGAAAGGTCTGCAAGTTCAACAGAAAAATACTCTGTTAGGGTACGTGGTGATCGATTTGTAGACCGTCCCATTCCAGCCCGAGTTTGCAGGCAAAATGAATTTCTACCTCTCCGCGGTTAACAACCTCGTGCACCATCCGGACGACCGGCCCAGTATCGGTCTCATCCTCTGCAAAAGGAAGCACCGCGAAAGGCTCTTTGTTCTTGCCGTTAAATCCACTGTAAGGGGTAAGTCTGAAATTGCCGCAGAACGGCTGTCTGGAGGTGATTTCACCGTGCCAAAATTCCCCGTCCCCGGCGGTGAGACGCGACTGCTGAAAGCCGTGAATATCCGTTTGCCAGAGGTTTTACCCCACACAGAACGAGTTGTAGTCCCGCGGGAAAAACTCCCCGAGCAATGCAGACCTCGTTAAACACAGGGCCCGCCCTCGCCGGGCCACTCTGATCTCAAATTACATAACGTCGCTCCGCACCGCGGATCCAGTTCTGGCTACGAACAGCCTTTTCGCACGCAGAACCGTGGCATGTCTTGGGGCGAAGGCACCAAGCCGCGCGCGTGAGCAGGCGACAGCGGATACGGCCAGCTCAGCCCGCCGAGCCGCATCGGCACTTCGGAGAGCAGGCCCGGCAGAACTGCTTCCCGCAGGCGGGGCACGCAGACCGGTCGAGAGAAGCACGCGCGCTTCGTCGCGGAATCTCGCGATGGCCACATCCTTCTCCGTACGAGAGAGGTCGCCGCTGAAGAGCGCGTAGGAAATCCCGTGTTCCTCGCAAATCCTCCGCAGATAATCGAGCGTGTGCACGAACTCCGTGAAGACAACCGCCTTCGTGGGATGCGCGGACAGCATGCGCCCCAACTGCGCGCCCTTGCCGCTCCCCTCGACGCCGGACGCCAGATCCAGGATCGCATCCAATTCGCGGCGATCGGCCGCCTGCACCCAGGAGTCCTCGCTCAAGGCACGCCTCACGGAGCGTCCGAGCGCCAGCGGACTGCTGCCGGCTTGCCGTTGCATCCAGTCGAGCGCCAGCACGTGCGCACGCTTCCCGTTCACCGGCTGGTAACGCTCGGCGACGAAATGCGACACCGCTTCGTAAAGCCGCGCCTCTGTCTCCGATGGCGTGACAGCCACGCTGGCCGCGATGCGGCGGGGCAGTTGAACGTCGGCTGCGGCACGCGTGTTGCGGATCATCACGTCGCCGAGCATGGTCCGGAGTTGTTCGGGATTCTTCGGAATCTGCGGCTTACCCGGCGTCACATGCGTCTTGCGGAATTCGGCTTCGGTGGCTAGCAGACCGGGCTTGAGCAGCGTGATCAGATTGTACAGCTCGAGCAGGTTGTTCTCGACCGGCGTGGCCGTCAGCATCAGGATGAACTTCTTCTGCAGCGAGTCAACCAGCTTCCAGTTGGCGCTGGCGCGGCTCTTGAGGCAGTGCGCTTCATCCACGATGACCATGTCCCACGCTACAGAGGCGATTGCACCGGAATGAGCGTCCATCCGGGCCATGGCGATCGAGGCAACTACTAACGGCTCCGCCGTCCAGAACTGCTGTGGGTCGCGGCGGAACTCTGCGTTATCGGGCGAGGCGGGGACCATGCCGAATTTCTCGATCAGTTCGCCCTTCCATTGAGTGACCAGCGAAGGCGGCACTAGCACGAGCGCCTTCCGCACGAGGCCGCGCAGCCAGTACTCTTTCAGAACCAGGCACGCTTCGATCGTCTTGCCTAGACCGACCTCGTCGGCCAGCAGCGCCCGTCCTTTGAAATGCCGCAGCACCCGGCGCACCGTCTCTTGCTGGTGCACGTAGACATCGACTCCATGAAGTGAAGGTAGGCAGACCAGGTCCTCAAAATTCTGCGCCATCCGCAGTTCGATCCACTGCCGGCGGAGAAAAAAGTCGGCGAGCGTGCCCGACTTGGAGAAGTCCGGCACGGTCTCCGTGAAAAACTGCACTCTGGAGCGAAGCTGCCCGGCAGGCCCTGCGCTATTGGAGGGCTCGGGAGCGGGCTCCACGACGGCCGGCTCAGGGCGCGGAGGCGCCGCTTTCTCGAGTTGAGGCCGCTTCTGCTCAAAATCGCACAAAGCTTTGGCTGATTCCCGCAGCCGTTGCCATTTCTGTGCGCGCGATCTTTGGGTTGCGGCCAGAAACTCCTGCATCGTCTCGACGGCTTTCTCCGGTTGATCCATCTGGCGATAGACGGTGCCGATGTTGTAGAGCACGGCGGGATCGTCCGTGAGCTTCCGCAGCCGGCGGAGATGGCCCAGTGCGTTTGCATGATGGCCGGCCATCTCGTGGATTTCGGCAAGCAAACGGAGCGCGTCGGCGTGGTCCGGGTGGAGAGCCAGCGCCTTCTTCAACATTCGATCGGCCGCGGGCGCGTCGCCAGCATGATGTGCGTCGAACGCCCTCGCACACAGGAACTCCGCCTCCTCGCGGTTCACTTCGAGTTGGAATTCAGCCTGGCGCTGCTTGAGGAGTTGCTTACGCCGCTCCTGGCTGGTTGGCTTCGGCATTTACAATCTGCTTCAGCTTGCCCTCCGCAGAGCTTCTTCAACGGCGTCCGGGTGTCGGGCGATCACGGCTAGTAGAACGCGCGCGGGTCCGTCCGGACGCGTCCGGCCCTGTTCCCAGTTCCGCAGGGTCGCAGGCTGGAACCCGAACTTCGTTGCGAATGCCGCTTGACTCAATCCAAGGCGTTTGCGCATGGCACGCACGTCAATCGTCGGCACTTCCACAGTGGTTACGCGGACCGGGACATCCCTCCCTTCAGCCCAATCGACTACCTCCCTCAGGCTCGCAATGATTCGGCTGCCCGCGCTCGGCTTGCGACCTTTGGTGGTGCGAGAATTTTTCATTTTGCCCTCCTTTTCCTGTACCCCGCGATAAGACGGGGCAACAGTTCCTTCATTTCGTTTCGCTCCGCTTTCGTGAGACTCGTCTTTTCGTTCTTGGCGAAGACGCTGAGCAGAAACAGGGGGAGCGATTGATCGTGATAGTAATAGATCGCCCGTACACCTCCGCGTTTACCTCGTCCTTTCGCCCTCCAGCGAACCTTTCGGGCGCCACCAGTCTCTGGAATAATGTCGCCCGCTTCGGGGTTCGCGGCGAGGTAAGAAACAAGTTCACTCCGCTCCTGCTCAGTCAAGGCCGACGCGGAGTCACGCAAGAACCCTGGAGTCTCCACCACTGTCATTGGAACCCGCACGACCTTACTAGTATACGCTATTAGCGTACCAAGTTTTTGGTTTCAGAGTGGTTTCGAACGTGTAGCGAAAGTGAAGTGGATTCCTTGATTTGCTGGCCCAGTGGGCCAGTTGTTTCGCGAGAGGTCACGCCTTCGATGGGCTCAACAGATGCGCAAGAACGACCGTGGCAAAACCGTGACAGAACCCCTGGCATTGGGGTGACTCAGGTTGGCTTTGAGCAAAAAGCAGATTCCCCAAGTTGTTGAAAACCTTGAAAGTGGCGGTAAACCTAAAGAAGCTTTGGAGCGGGCCGCGCTGCGTGTGAAGCAGGCGCTCTAACCAACTGAGCTACGCGCCCTTCCGGAAACGGCACCGAGCTGCGCAGCAGCAATGCCGTTATTCAGGGGCGAATTTAGTATTATAGCGTTAATGGCCCAGCGGGAAATCATGGAAGCCCCGCCGGTAGCATTCGACCCTCCCGTCGCATTTGCGAAACTGGCTGCGCTCGAATCGGCGCTAGGCTCGGCGATTCGGGGCAAGGCCGAAGTGGTGCGCCTTTCTCTCGTCTGCCTGCTGGCGCGCGGGCATCTCCTCATTGAAGATGTGCCCGGTGTGGGGAAGACCACCCTGGCGCAGGCGCTGGCACGCTCGGTGGACGGCCGCTTTCACCGCCTGCAATTCACGAGCGACATGCTGCCAAGCGATGTGCTCGGCGTCACCATATATAACGCGCACTCCGAGGCGTTCGAGTTCAAGCCCGGGCCGATTTTCACCAATTTTCTGCTGGCCGACGAGATCAATCGCACCACTCCCAAGACACAATCGGCGCTGCTGGAAGCGATGAACGAGCGCCAGGCGACGATCGACGGCCGCTCGCACCCGCTGCCCACGCCCTTCATGGTGATCGCAACGCAGAACCCCGTGGAGCACCATGGCACATATCCACTGCCGGAATCGCAGCTTGATCGTTTTCTTATGCGATTGCGCATCGGTTACCCGGACAGTGCCAGCGAGCGCGACATCCTGCGCAACTTCGGTGAGTCCGGTTCGGCTGTGGAGCACGTGCTTTCCACCGAGGAAATCTTGCAGTTGCAGGCTCTGGTGCACCGTGTTGCAGTCGACGAGTCGCTGGTGGATTATATGCTCGCCATCGTCGAAAAGACGCGCGCCCACGAATCGCTGGCACTGGGTGTAAGCCCGCGCGGTTCCCAGGCGCTGTTCCGTGCGGCGCAGGCGCTGGCGCTGGTGGAAGGCCGCGACTACGCCATCCCGGACGACATCAAGCGGTTGGCCGGGCCGATTTTCGCGCATCGCGTGGTGGTGAACGCGCGCGCGGCGCTGGCACAGCGGCGCGGCGATCTCGGTGATCGCGTCATCGATGAGATTCTGAGCCAGATTGACGTTCCTTTGTAAGCCGAAATCCATTCATGAAAACTGCCATCATCGGTCTGCCCATGGTGGGCAAGACCTCTCTGTTTAAGATTTTGACCGGCGCCCATCAAGACACGCGGCTCGGTTCCACAGCCGCGCGTACGGGTGTCGCGAAGGTTCCTGACGCACGGCTTGATGCGCTTGCCAAGATTTACGAGCCGCCGAAGGTCACGCATGCCACGGTGGAGTATGTCGACTTTCCCGCCATCTCAAAGGAAAATCTGCGTGACCCAAGCTATCTCGCCGGGCTGCGCGTTGCCGACGCCTTCGCGCACGTCGTCCGTCTGTTTCGGGACGAGACGGTTCCGCACGAGAAAGGCTCGGTCGAGCCCGCGCGCGACATCGAGGATGTCGAAACCGAACTCGTGCTGAGCGATCTCGTCGTGGTCGAGAAGCGGCTCGAACGCCTGGACAAGGACCGCAAGAAGGTCAAGAACCCGGAGCTGGACCGCGAGTTCGAGTTACTGGAAAAGTGCAAAGCCTTGCTGGACGCCAACCAGCCTCTGCGGCAGCTTACACTCGATGCCGAAGGAGAGAAACGCATCCGCGGTTTTCAGTTCCTCTCGCAAAAGCCCATGCTGTATGTGCTGAACATCGGGGAGCCGGAGGCGGCGCGGCTGCACGAGATCGAAGATCAATACCGTTCCGGACCGTTAAAGGGACGCGCCCACACCGAGTTCACCGCGGTGTGCGGGAAGGTGGAAGCCGAATTGGCCGAACTGGCGCCCGAGGAGGCACGCGAATACCTGGCGAGCTACGGCTTGCAGGAGTCGGGTCTCGAGCGCCTGATTACGGCTTCGTATCGTCTGTTAGGCTTGATGTCGTTCCTCACCGCCGGCGAGACCGAAGTGCGCGCCTGGACCATCCCCATCGACAGCACGGCGGTGAAAGCCGCCGGCGCGATTCATTCGGATTTCGAGAAAAAGTTCATTCGCGCCGAAGTGGTGAATTGGAAGATGCTGGTCGATCTCGGCGGTTATCCGGCCGTGCGCGAGAAGGGCCTGCTGCGGCTGGAGGGCAAAGAGTACATTGTCAAGGATGGAGATGTGCTGGTCATCCGGCACTCCTGAGGAGCTATATGCGATCTGTTTCGCGACGCGGGTTTCTTTCGAGCGCAATGGCTGCGGCTGCTGGCGGTGCCTACGCCAAGACTTACGACGGCCGAACCTTGGTCGTGATCACCGCGCATGCGGACGACTTCACCATCTTCGCCGGTGGCACGATCGCTAAGATGATCGACGACGGTTACACCGCGCATTTGATCCGCGTCACCAACGACGAGAAAGACTCTTACGATCTGGACGCTGGCGAAACCAGCCACCGCAACACCTTGGAGATGCGCGCGGCGGCGGACGTCCTCGGCTTCAAAGAAATATATTCGCTTGATTTCCGTAACGATGAGATGGATGCTATCTCCGAAACCGAAATACGCGCCCGGCTGATTTTTCTGTTCCGCAAGCTGAGGCCGTGGACCATCTTCACGTTCGATCCCTCCGCCAAGTTCGAGGAGAACCCCGATCACAAGAAGACCGCGCGGGCCGCCGAAGACGCCGCCTGGACCTCGCAGGGGCACCTGTTCCTACCGGAGCAGTTTTCGCAAGGCCTGGAGCGTTGGGTGGTTGTCGATCGCTACTATTGGGCGCGGCAGTTGGACGAGCAGGACGCCAACAAGATCGTCGATATTACATCGACCATTGACCGTAAGATCAGCGCCATTCAGCAGCACAAAACCATGGACCGGCACACGGCGTACTCCCTCAAAGAGAAGCTCGCCGAGGCGAATCTGCGGCTGCCCTTGCTCGATACGGTCGACGAGAATTCCATCAACAAGCTAGTCGATATTCAGGTGCGCGATCGAGCGGCGGCCGTTGGGAAAAAGCACGGAATGCAGTATGCCGAAGAGTTTCACTACGTTCCGCTCGCCGCCGAGGGCAGCTACGTCATGAAGAATGCGGTGCCGTTGAAGTAACTCTTAACACGATCAAACGTCGCGCCAGATGATTGACATCTCGCGGCGTTGAGACCGAACACCGCGCGTAGCGGCCAGCAACTAAGGTTTCGTTGGTGCTTTTGATGCGTCGCGGGCCTTGAGGAAGCTGTCCACATTTTCCTTCGTAATCAGCGTCGCGCCGGTGTCCACGAAATTCGGAAGTGGGGAGAACGGGTCCTCCGCCCAATTGCTGTCGAGCGACGGCGGCGCGTGATGGTGCAATTCGTCGAGCATCTTCACGCCGTAGTACGCCATGGTGAATGGCTTTTGCGCGATGGTTGCGACGATGCCTCCCTTTTGAATCCACTTCAGCGTGTCTTCATCGGTGTCCATGGCCACAACCGTCTTGCCGGTCACCTTGTTCCGGTCCAGCACGTCGGCCACTTCTTTGCCTGCCAGAGCTTCCAGGCACACGAACGCATCCACTTTGTCCCGCTGCTTATTGACGATCTCGCTGGTCTTGTCGAAAGCAATGCGCGGATCACCCTTGATGTCCTCCACGCTGGCAATCTTGATCCCCGGATATTCACTGAAGGCGAATTTGTAGCCGTTCAGCCGCTCCACCAGGTTCGCCTGTCCCGGCATCGTGAAAACCACGACGTTGCCTTTGCCCTTGATCTGCTTGGCCACCACGCGGCCTCCCATAACGCCGGCCTCGTAGTTGTTGGTCCCGATGAACGCCAGCCGTTTGCTGCCGGGTGAATCCGAGTCCACGGTGATCACCGGTATGCCCGCGGCAATCGCGGCATCGATGGCGCTTTTCATGAGCCCGGGGTCGGCCGCGGAAACCAGAATGCCCGATGGCTTCTGTGGGAGTGCGATCAGCCGCCTCAACTCTTGCTGTTCTTCTTGTGGATCAAATGCGTCCGGGCCGGTAACTTCGGCCTGTACTCTGAATTGCGCCGCAGACCGCGCCAAACCATTGGCGGCAGCCTGCCAGTAGGGGATCTTCACATTCACCGCAAGTAGGTAATACTTCTCATCCGGCGTGTGCTGGGAACCACCGCCGCAACCCGCCAACAGCACCAGGACCGCCGGGAACCATGAAAATCTACGCATAAACGCCTCCTTCACTAATGAAATTCGTATGCCGATTCTAGCCGGACGTCAGGCCGGCTATACCAGAACAGTGAACGCTGTCTCCGTACGCGTCACCGGCCGGTAGAGCGTATCGCGCTCTATCGGTTCCCGGCCCGCTTTGCGGATCAGATTGAGCAACTCGCCGCGCCGCAGCGATTGGCTGGTCGTGGCGCCGGCGTCGTGGTAAATCTTCTCTTCCACCACCGTGCCGTCGATGTCATCCGCGCCAAACCGCAGCGCGATCTGCGCGACCCTGGGCGTCATCATAATCCAGTACGCCTTGATGTGCGCAATGTTGTCGAGTAGCAGCCGCGCTACAGCGATGCTCTTGATGTCCAGAAAGCCTGTTGTCTTGGGAATATGTTGCAAGGGAGTGTTATCCGGATGAAACGCCAGCGGGATATATGTCACGAAACCTTGCGTCTCATCCTGGAGCCCACGCAGCTTCAGCAGGTGATCCACGCGGTCTTCGTCGGTCTCGATGTGCCCGTAGAGCATCGTACAGTTTGAGTGTAAGCCCAGCCGGTGGGCCGTGCGGGCGGTTTCCAGCCACTCTTCGCCCGTGATCTTGTGATCGCAAATGATGCGCCGCACCCGATCGCAGAAGATCTCCGCGCCGCCGCCGGGCAGGGAGTCCATGCCCGCGTCGCGCAGCCGCTCGAGCGTCTCCTGAATGGAAATGTGGGTGCGCTGGGCGAGGTAGCCAATCTCCACCATCGTGAACGCCTTCAGGTGCACCTGCGGGAAGCGCTGTTTCAGGCCGTGCAGCATCTCGCAGTACCAATCCAGCGTCAGCTCCGGATGCAGTCCGCCAACGATATGGAACTCGGTGACGGCTTCCGTCCAGCCTTCGCCCGCCACGTGCCACACCTGGTCGAGCGACATGGTGTACGCTTTCGGATCCTTCGCCCGTTTCCCGAATGCACATAGGCGGCAGCTTGCCACGCACACGTCGGTGGGATTGATGTGCCGGTTGACGTTGAAGTACGTGACCCCGCCATGCAGTCGCTCGCGAACCAGGTTGGCCATGTAGCCCAGTGCGAGAATATCGGACGTCCGGTAGAGCGCGACACCATCGTCGAAGGACAAACGTTCACCTGCCTCGACTTTTTCGAGGATCGGTTTCAAGCGTGAGTCTTCGACAAAAACTGGCATGGATTACACGCGCCGCGCCAGCAAAACATCCGCGGCCCAAAACACAAAGAATAGCACGCTTACCCAGCCATTCATGGTGAAGAAGGCCGCGTTCACACGCGAGAAGTCGTTCGGTTTCACCAGGCTGTGCTCATAGATCAGCAGCAGAGCTACGGCGGCAACCCCCACGATGCTAAGCAGCCCGAGATCCAGGCCGTGCGCCAGAGCCAGCAAGCACAAGGTCATGAGGACGTGCAGTAATTGCGAAACGCGCAGTGCGCGGGCCACGCCAATCCTTCTCGGCAGACTGAAGAGGCTTTCGGCCACATCGAATTCGTAATCCTGGCACGAGTAGATGATGTCGAATCCCGCGGTCCAGAACATCACCGCGGCGGTCAACCAGAGGATGCGCGGATCAAGCGATCCACGCACCGCAATCCACGCCGCCGCTGGAGCGATCCCCAGCGCGAAGCCCAACACGAGATGCGAAAACACAGTGAACCGCTTGGTAAACGAGTAAAAGAAGATCACACCCAGGGCCACAGGCGCGAGTTTGAAGCACAACGTGTTCAGCTCGCGCGCCGCGTACAGAAAAACCAGGCTGGAAATCGCCACGAAGCCCCATGTGAAAGCGGCCGAAAGCGTTCCTGCGGGAATGTGGCGCGTGCGTGTGCGCGGGTTGCGCGCGTCAATCTCGGCGTCGGCGAGGCGGTTGAACGCCATTGCCGCAGACCGCGCACCCACCATCGCCACGACGATCCACGCCAGTTTCCATCCCAGCTCGCGCAGGCTCAGCCCGCCTTCCCGGATTGCCAGCAACGCCCCCGTGAGCGCGAACGGCAGCGCAAACACCGAGTGCTCGAACTTGATCATATCGAGCGTCAGCCAGACTCGTTTCCAGAACATGAGGTGGAGTAGGCCTCCGGCCTGTGCAGCGCCAGGGCAAAAGAAGCTACTATTTTAGCGCATGCGCCTTTTGCTCCCCGCCGTACTGGCGATGTCTCTCTCGGTGGGTTGCTCCCGCCAGAATCCGGATAACGTCGAAGAACCGCTCAACTCCCGATCCATCATTCTGCCCGACGGCAGCGAGATCCGCGCCGAGGTGTTAACCAACCCCGCTGACATGGAGCACGGCATGATGTATCGCGACGCTCTGCCGCATCGCCGCGCCATGCTGTTTGTGCACCAGAAGCCCGACTATTACCGCTACTGGATGCCGAACATGAAAGTGCCGCTCGATATCGTCTTCATGGATGCCAACCGCAAGATCGTCGAAATCTCCGCCAACACGCCGATCTGCACCACCAAGCCAGAAGACTGCCTCACTTACGGTGGCAGTCATCTCGAGCAATATGTGCTCGAAATGCGGGCTGGCGAAGCGCAACGCCTCGGGCTCACCGTGGGCCAGACGTTGAGGTTCTGATATTCTTGAGTTCGTATGAATCAGGAGCAGCTCCGCAGCCTGCTGGAGCAAGTGCGCGAAGGCGCGATCGATGTCGAGGCCGCGCTCGCACGCGTCCGCCACATGCCGTTCGAGGACCTCGGCTTCGCCAAGGTTGACCATCACCGCGAGCTGCGCCACGGCATGCCCGAAGTGATCCTCGCCAAAGGCAAGACGCCTGGTCAGGTCGTCAGCATAGCCAAGCGCCTCCTCGCGGTCTCTCAGAACGTGCTCATCACGCGCGCCGACGCAGCCACCGTCGCTGCCATCGAACAGAACCTGCCTGGCGGCGAGTATTTTGAACTCTCTGGCGCCGTGCGTTTCTGGCGCGACAAGACCGTGCGTGGAAAAGGCAAGATCGCTGTTGTATGCGCCGGCACCAGCGACATTCCGGTCGCCGAGGAAGCCCAGGTCACCGCCGAGGTCATGGGCAACAACGTGGAATCCATTTACGACGTCGGCGTCGCCGGCATTCATCGTCTCATGGAAAGTAGCGCTCGTCTCGCCGAAGCCAGAGTGCTCGTGGTCTGCGCCGGCATGGAAGGCGCATTGCCCAGTGTCGTGGGCGGACTGGTTTCTTGCCCCGTGATCGCCGTTCCCACCAGCGTCGGCTATGGAGCAAGCTTCAACGGCCTCGCCGCCCTGCTCGGCATGCTGAACTCCTGCGCGAGCAACGTGACAGTTGTCAATATTGATAACGGCTTCGGCGCGGGGTACGTGGCGAGCTTGATCAACCGGCTATAACCGAACCAGCTCTATTCCTCCCGCAGCGCCACCATCGGATCGATCCGCGAAGCTCTCCACGCGGGCACCAGCGCCGCCATGACAGCCAGCGCCAACAGCACCACCGGCATCATCGCGAACGTCACGCCATCCCGTGCTGTTACGCCGTAAAGCATCGACTCCAAATAGCGCGTCAGCCCCCACGCGCCCCCAAGCCCTGCGCGACGCTCTCTCCAACAACCAGCCGACGCACCTCGCCCGCCTGCGCCCCCATCGCGATCCGGATGCCGATCTCCCGTGTGCGCCGGGTCACCAGGTGCGAGAGAACTCCGTAAACTCCAAGCGCCGAAAGCACCAGCGCAATTGCCGCAAACGTTCCGATCAACACAAGATGGAACCGCTGCGGCGCCAGCGACTCCGCCAGCCGTTCGTCCATGGTCTTTACGTCGAAGACCGGCTGGTGGCGGGCCACCGCGTATACCTGGCCTTCGACGGCGCGAATCGCGGCGCGTGGGTCCCCGGTGGTTCGGATGACGAATCCCATGCGTCCATAATCGCCGTCGGTCTCGCAATAGCACTCGTAAATCAGCGGGGTTGGTTCCGCGCCGAGAGCGCTTCCGCGAACATTGCCGGCTACTCCGACAATCGTCGACTGAGAGCCGCCGTTGAGTAGCCGCTGCCCGAGCGGATTTTCACCCGGCAGGAACTTGTGTGCGAACGCTTCATTCACAATGATCTTGCCCGCCGACTTCCGGTTGTCCTTCGATCCGAAAATGCGGCCGCTGCGCAACGGAACGCCGAGCGTTTGGAAGAAATCGCGGCTTACGACAGTCACTGCCGCATGAGGCCGCTCATCGTCCGGCACCGGAGCTTGGCCCGCAACATCGAACCATGCGCCTTCGGGCCGCCCTTCTTCCAGGGGGATTCCTGTCGCAACCGCTGCCCGGCTGACCATTGGAAGTTGCCTCAGCCGATCGAGCACCTTCTCATAAAAGCCGGTCTGGCTGTCTGCCGTCGCATAGCGTGAGTTGGCAAGATTCACGCGCAGCGTCAGCAGACTCTCCGGCGGAAACCCGAGGTCTGTGTGGGCCAGCTTCACGAAACTGCGGGCCAGCAACCCTGCTCCGATCAGCAAAACCAGCGACACGCTCAACTCCGCCACCACCAGCAACTGACGCAACCGGACTGCTGTTCGCCCACCGCTGTGCATGAGGCCGCCGGTCTTCAGCGCGTCGTGAATACTGACACCCGCGGCCGTCACGGCGGGCGCCATGCCAAACACCAATCCCGTGAGCACAGTCAGTCCGAAAGTAAAACCCAGGATGCGTACGTCCATGGTGATTGGAGGATAGTTCTGCAACACGAGCGGCTTCCACGTATTCAGAACCCGGACTGCGGAGTAAGCAATGGCAACACCTGCCAACCCGCCCGGCAGTGCCAGCATCATGCTCTCGGTCAACATTTGTTGGACGATCCGCCGTCGGTGCGACCCGAGCGCGAGCCGAACAGCCAGTTCCCTCTGTCGCGCACTCGCTCGCGCCAGCAGCAGGTTCGCCACGTTGACGCAGGCGATCAACAGCACCAATCCCACGGCGCCGCTCAAAACCAGAAGCGCCGGTCTCAAATCTCCGGTGAGGCGCTCTTGTAGCGGCTGCGCCAAGATGGCCATCCAGTCGAACATTCCAGCCGACTTGCCTCTTTGGGATAATCCGCGGCGAATGTTGTTCTTTATGCGGGCCATCTCCGCCGCTAACTCGGTTCTGCTGACCCCGGTCTTCAATTTCGCCAACATGTTGACCACAAGCATCGCGGATCGCGGCCGCTGCGTGGCTTCGTCCATCGGAATCGGCCTAAAGATCTGGGTCCCCCTTGGGTAGTCGAACCCCTGCGGCATGATCCCCACAATGGTGTTTGGCAGACGATCCAGCGTGATCGTTTTTCCGATTGCGCTTGGATCGCTACCCGTCCGGCTGCGCCAGAAGGCATAACTCAGCACGACGACGGCGGGGGCCTTTTCCCCTTGTTCTTCTGGTGCGAGATACCTTCCCATCAGCGGTGGCGTGCCCATGACGCGGAAAAACGATGGCGTGACCTGCGCCGCGTCGATCTGTTCCGGCTTCTCGACACCGGTCCAATTCAGCGTCGACGTGTCGAACGCCGCTATCTCCTCAAACACCCGGTTCTCTTCCCGCAGGCTGTAATAATCCGGGCCTAAACCAAACTCCATCTGCTCCTTGCCCAGCCGCTCGCTCACCCAATTCAACCGTTCCGATCCCGGATACGGCAGCGGCCGCAAAAGAATCGAATTCACAATGCTGAACACCGTCGTGTTCGCGCCGATGCAGATCGCGAGCGTCAGCCCCGCAGTCAGCGCCAGCATCGGATCACGCCGCAACCCGCGCACGGCGTACCGCACATCCTGTCTCAAGCGTTCCAGCCAACCCCAGGTCCATACCTCGCGGCTTGTTTCCGTGATCAGCATGGCGTTGCCGAACTCCCGCGCTGCCTTGTGCCGTGCTTCCCGCTCGGACATTCCCGCCTCCATCAGGTCGGCGACTTTCTCCTCGATGTGTGCCGCCACTCCTCGGCCGCCTCCGCGGCCAGGCGCCGCCGTCGAGTCAAATTCCACTTCATGACTCAGCCGGCCTCATCACCCGTGCAATCCCATCCAGCATCCGCTCGAAACTCGAGATCTCACGTTCGAGCTGTTTCCGCCCTGCCGGCATGATTTTGTAAATACGGACCCTGCGATTGCGCGCCGACATTCCCCATTCCGCCGCCACCCATCCCGCCTTCAGCATCCGCTGCAAAGCCGGGTAGAGCGAGCCCTCCTCGATCTGCAACAGATCGTCGGAGGTCCGTTTAATCACTTGCACCAGCGCATAGCCGTGCATCGGGCCGCTGCGCAGAATTTGGAGAATCATCATCTCGAGCGCTCCCGGAAATAAATCGCGCTGTTGTTTGGGTTCCATCGGATTACCTATTCGCTCTATGCCTAGACTGAACTAAGATATGACCGATGTCAATGGGTCGTGTTAGAATTGAAAATTACAGTTTCTGAAGGAGATCTTCGTACCCATGGCGAGAGTATGTGACGTTTGTGGCCGCGGTCCGCAGTTCGGGCACCGCATCAGTCACGCCCACAACGTGACCAAGCGCCGCTGGAACCTCAACTTACAGTCGGTTCGCGCGGTGGTCAATGGCGCCACCAAGCGCTTGCGCGTGTGCACTTCCTGCATCCGCAGCGGCAAAGTCCAAAAGGCCGCTTAACCTTAGATTTCGGGATAAAATTCGAAGAACGCGTCGAGCGATTGCAGAAGTTGCTTGCGAATTTCCGCCTCGGTCGCGCCTTCGATCAGGTGCATTGTTACCGGCGCTTGGCGGCCGTTCTTGAGTTTCACCGGAGCCTCGCCGACCGATTCCAACTCGTCAGCCGGCAACAGCCGCACCCCGTAAACCAGCGCCAGTTTCGCCATTAGATGAACATTTCTTCGTCTTGCGTGGCGTGGTCGACTGATTCGCGTCGTCCTTGTGCCACCACCGAAATGGCCGCCCGAATGCCGTGCATGATGCCGTCCACCTGGCGAACCGGAGCGAGAATCGCCTGTTTCACCGTCTCGCTGGCCTGGTGCACCTGATCCACCGTGACGTCGACTGCTCCATCAATGCGCGCCACCTGCGCCCGCGCGCGATCGCTGACATCCTTGACCACTTCGCTCATCCGCTCCACTTGCACGTGCAGTGACTTCACCACCTCTGTCGCCTCAGTGGTCATCTGCGAAATCTTCGGACCATTTTCGTCCACGAAGCGGCGTACCGTGGTGATCAGCGGGCCGGTGGCGTCCACAACCGGCAGAAGCTTCTCCTGCATGGCCTTGGCCACGCGGAACATGGCCAGCACCACCCACGTCTGCACGATAAACGCGACCAGCGCGAGAAAAACGCCGATCGCAATCACCCATCTAAAAACATCATCCGGCATAGAAACTTTGGCTTAGTGAGCGACCTGTCCTTCAGATGGCGCGGGCTGCCCCACCGCTTCGCGATAGGCCTGCTTACCCGCTTCCACCGCTTCCGCTAGCGTATCCTTCTGGCGGCCGATCGCTTCTTTGCCGCGCTCGATGATGTCGCTCGCGCTGTCGCGCAACTCCGAGCCGCGCTTTTTCAAGTATTCCTTGCCCTCGTCCGCTTTTCCGCGCAGCAGCTCGCGGGTCTCCTCACCGGACTTTGGCGCGAACAGCAGTCCGAGGCCCACCCCTATGCCTACTCCTAGCAGAAAACTCGCCAGATCGTCGCTGTCCATGTGTCCCCCCTTCGTAGGTTCCGTCAACCAGTTTCAGTATACTCCGCGCCGTGGCAGGTTTGATGGAGTTAAACTGCGGTACGGTTGACAGCATGAGCAAACCCCGCAAGCGCGCTCCGCTGGATGCGAACGGTCTATGGGAATTTGCACTCAAAACTCTGGGAGCGCGCGCCTGCTCATCGGGTGAACTCCGCCAGAAACTTCGCGCCCGCGCCGAACGCGCTGAGGACGTGGATGCCACGCTCGCCCGGCTGAAGGAGTACCGCTACCTCGACGACCGCCGTTTTGCCGAGAGTTTTGCCGCCGCGCGCCTGGAAAATCAACGGCTTGGCAAACATCGTGTGGTGCGCGATTTACTCCGCCGGCGCGTTGCTCCCGCACTGGCCGAATCAGTCACTGGCAAAACCTTCCAACGGGTCGATGAGGTGGCGCTTATCGAGGAGCACATCCGGCATAAGTATAGGGCCACAAAGCGTGTTGGCCTTTTCAAGGATGAAAAGGACCTCGCCTCCGCCTACCGCCGCCTATTGCGCGCCGGTTTCAGTACGGGCAATATTATCCGAGTTCTAAAGCGGTTTGCTGCCAACCCGGAGCTGCTCGACGGCTTCGAACCGCCGGCCGAACCTGAGGAGCAGTGAAGCTCCTCCGCGTCCCGGTTCACGGCTCCGCCAGTTTTAAATGCTTCCACGCTTGAGATCAGCGTATCCCACTGCAATCTCAGTGTTTCGTCTGATTGCCACGACGTTCACGACGTGGCAATATCGGTTCGTTGTGCGTGGACTGGCAAGAGTGTGGGGTATCATTTGCGCCAGAGACTCCGCTCCCTCAGGTTCCTCAGGCTCGACTGGATGTTTAGGCACAGCATATCGGTGGTGGCACAAAATCCACTGAGAGAACCGCCACAATCCAGAACCTCCTTCTTTCACTCTCTGTGGCGAAGTACATCAGTGTGATCACGGAGGGCTCGATCCCTAGTACCCGGAGACGGAATGGCCACGATCCTGATCGTAGACGACCGAGAGAGTAATCGGGAACTTCTGACCACATTGCTGGGCTACCGGAATCACCGCACCGTCGAGGCTTCCGACGGCGCGGAGGGCTTGGAGCGCGCGCGAATCGATCGGCCCGATCTGATCATTACGGACATCCTGATGCCGACCATGGACGGTTACGAGTTCACGCGGCGCTTGCGCGCCGATCCCGCCTTTGCCGCGACTCCCGTCGTATTCTATTCCGCCCACTATCTAATGCAGGAGGCGCGCACTCTGGCGGCCAAGTGCGGCGTGGAGTACGTGGTGGCGAAACCCGCCGAGCCGGAGGAGCTGCTGCGCACCGTAGACGCAGCGCTAGGTTTGGCGCCAGCGGCGGTACCCTCGACGCCCGTCGAGGAGTTCGACCGCGAACACATCCGCGTGCTCACCGACAAGCTTTCGCAGCAAACCGGTGAGGTGGGGAACCTGAGCGCCCGATTGGAAGCGCTGATTGATGTCGGGCGCGAGCTGAATGTAGCCCAAGACACCTCCGTGCTGCTCGAGCGATATTGCAGAGCGGCCCGTGAGGTCGTCGGCGCAGTCTGTTCGGCCGCATGCATCACCGACGAGCGTGGGCGCGCAACACGGCGCTACCGTTCGGCGGGCGTCAAACATCCCGATCCTGAGTGTGCGTGTCCAACGTGCGGTCTGGGTGGTCCGGTCGCCGGATTATTGAGGGATCAGAGCATCCGCCGGGGCCGGCATTTCCCCGGCGACGTGGCCACTCTTGGATGCTCCCCGGAGGTCGGCCCCGTGGATTCCTATCTTGTGGTGCCGATCCTTACGCGGAGCCAGACGTACGGGTGGCTCGGGCTCGGAAACAAGCTTGGTGCTTCCGAATGCACCGCCGACGATGAACGCCTGCTGACGACGCTGGCCGCGCAATTCGCCGTGGGTTATGAAAACTCGCGCCTGTTCAAGGAACTGAAGCAGCGTGCCGAAGAGCTGGCACACGAGGTAGTCGAGCGCAGGCAGGCCGCCGAGAAGTATCGCATGGTGGTGGAGCAGGCGTCCGACGGCATCGCCATCGCCGACGAACAAGGGGATTGCCTCGAAGCCAACACCCGGCTGCTGGAGATGCTCGGATACCGGCGCGAGGAGCTTCTGAGGCGGAACATGCAAGACCTGCTTCCCCGGGAAGACCGGAACCAGATTCCTTGGTCCGTCGATCAGATTCGCGGCAAGATATTCCGCAAAGAGCTCCGCTTCTTACACCGCGACGGCAGCCCCCTGGAAGTGGAAGTTAGTATGAGCGGCTTGGAAGACGGGCGGATGCAGGCCATCGTGCGCGACGTGGCCGAGCGGAAGCATCTGGAGGCGCGCCTCCGGCAGGCGCAGAAGCTCGAAGCCGTGGGCCGGCTCGCCGGGGGAGTGGCGCACGATTTCAACAACCTGCTAACCGTAATCCTCGGTCACAGTGATCTGGTGCTCTCCGCTATGGATCCGCATGACTGCCGCCGGCACGATATCGAAGACATCCGTGACGCCGGCGCGCGCGCGGCCGTGCTGACCAACCAATTGCTGGCGTTCAGCCGCAAGCGCGAAAAGCTGTCCGGCCAGTCCATCGAGACGTTGCTGCCCGACCAATTCCGCCATTTGCATGCCCGGCACCGCGTCGAATACTTCGATCACCCCAAGGTTCGTCCCATGGGCGCCGGTCTGGAGCTAAAGGGCAGACGCAAGGATGGCAGCGAGTTCCCCGTGGAGATCAGTCTCAGTCCCATCGAAACCGAGGAGGGTCTGCAAGTAATCGGCAAGCATCTGCTGGCTCTGATCAACGATGTGCTCGACCTGGCGAAAGTGGAGTCAGGCGCGATCGAAATCGAGCGCACGGAAACTTCCTGCCGGGAAGTGCTGAAAGAGGTGGAAGCGGTTGTGGGACCGATCGCAGAGGCAAAATCGGTCGCGTTGGAGGTCGATCTGCCGGAGCCGACGGTCATGATTCGTACACGCCAGCTGGCATTCACCCAGATTCTGATCACACTGGCCCGGCAGGCTGTGAAATACAGCGAGCGCGGCACCTTACGCATTGGGACAAGCGAGGCCTCACGCGACAGCCAGGACTTGATGGCCGTGTACGTAAAGCCGACCGCGGGCCTCAAGCCAAAAGACCAAGAGTGGATTCGGCAGGTTTTCGAGCGGGTGCGTCAAGGCGAGCATCCGGAAGGCTCAGAGCTCAGCCTTTACCTGTGCGGCAGGCTGGCTGATCTGATCGGTGGTTCGGTGGAAGTGGAAAGCGAAGCTGAAGACGGCAGCCAGTTTACACTGCTGGTTCCTAACCGAACCTTCGCAGTTCGGCACATCTGATGCTGGAAAACCCTTTGCTTTCAGTAAACGTAGTCTGAAGGTCTCCACTACATTTTGAGGTGGGGGAAAGGAGCTGACGAGGCAGCAGGAGTGA
>Ga0326728_10011595_pt1 | contig 20011 bp, 21 predicted proteins | sample MB3enrmetagenome_FD_207602 | JGI IMG/M metagenome (GOLD analysis project Ga0326728, IMG submission 207602) | Lab enriched peat soil microbial communities from McLean, Ithaca, NY, United States - MB31MN | ecosystem: Environmental > Terrestrial > Soil > Wetlands > Peat | place: USA: New York... | reverse complement strand
CCCGGGCGCAACTGAAGCATCTCCACGAATGCTACCGATTGGCCTGCGTCAAGATGGCGGAGCAATTCGAGGAAATGGAATCGCCGGAGAACCTCGCGGCGCTGACGGCTCCCCAGGACGAAAAATCCCTGCTCATGCAAAGGGTGGAAGACTCCAGCCTACGGCAATTGTGGCGGCTCATGAATATGCTTTTCAGGGTTCGCAACGGGGAGTTGACCCTTAGAAAAATTAGAAATGAAGATCGAACCGGATATATCCATGAAAACAAAGGTGACGCTGACAAAATGTCTAGTGAAAATCAAGGCTTTTTACAGGAAAATGCTGCAAATGGGGGATAATCGACAACAATGGGACGGCTTATTGGCCAAAAGTGCATGGTTTGCGCAGTAGTTTGTGGAGAAGACAGAAGAACCTTGAAAGAAACGCGATGGCCGGGAGGTCGAAGATCACACTACATGGGGCAGAAGAGCCCATCCCACAACTTGAACCCTGTGGCAGCCATATGTCAAAAATTCTCATCTTACCGATTGACAAACTCAGGTCATTGCGAATAGTGTACGCCATCTTATGAAGCTACTTGTACTTGGGTCCGGTGGTCGGGAACATGCTCTGGCGTGGAAACTGCACGAAAGCCAGCAGATGGAGGAGTTGTATTGTGCCCCCGGAAATGCCGGCGTCGCGCAGGAGGCGGAGTGCATTCCGGTCGACCTTACTCAGACCAAAGCCATCGTGGATCTGGCGAAGCGATTGCACGTGGATCTGACCATTGTCGGGCCGGAAGCGCCCCTGGTCGCCGGCGTCGTGGATGCGTTCGAGAAGGAGGGGTTGGGCATCATCGGCCCCAGCAAGGCGGCCGCGTGCCTGGAGGGGAGCAAGATCTTTGCCAAGGAATTCATGCGGCGGCACGGCATTCCCACCGCGCGGTTCGAGGTAGCTGAAAACTACGAGGAGGCCGTCAAAGCTCTGGCGCGATTCCCCCTTCCGGTGGTGGTGAAGGCGGATGGGTTGGCAGCAGGTAAGGGGGTGGTGGTTGCCCATAATCTCGGGGAGGCGGAACAGGCCCTCGGAGATTTTATGCTCCGCAAGACTTTAGGCAGCGCGGGCGAGCGGGTGGCAATCGAGGAGTGCCTGACGGGTGAAGAAACGTCCTTCATCGTGCTCACCGACGGCCGCAGTATTCTTCCCTTGGCACCGACCCAGGATCACAAGGCGCTATGGGATGGGGACCTGGGGCCCAACACCGGTGGCATGGGCGCCTTCAGCGATGAATCCCTTCTCAGCGAATCGCTGCGCGATGAAATTCTTCGCTCCATCGTCGCTCCCACCCTGGCGGGCATGGAAATGGAAGGGTCGCCCTACCGCGGCTTTTTGTATTTCGGGCTGATGATGACCCTCTCCGGCCCCATGCTGCTGGAGTACAACGTCCGCCTGGGCGATCCCGAAACCCAGCCCATCTTAATGCGCTTGCGCACCGACCTCGTGGAGCTGCTCGTGGCGTTGCGCGAGAACCGGCTGGCAACGGTGGATGCTCATTGGACCCCCAATCCCGCCGTTTGTGTTGTGCTCACCTCCAAGGGCTATCCGGGAAAGCCGGAGGTCGACAAAACGATCACCGGTTATGAAGCGGTGGAAGCCTTGGGGGGCGTCAAGATTTTCCATGCGGGAACGCGCATAGAGGATCATCAATTGCTCACCGCCGGGGGACGCGTCATGGGAGTGACCGCCATTGCCGAAGATTTGCCCTCCGCCATCCAGCGCGCCTACGCGGGGGTTAGCAAGCTTCAGTTTGAAGGAATGCACTACCGGAAAGACATCGGGGCGAAGGCGTTGCAGCGTGTTTCGAGCATCCCGGCGGCCAAACGACCGCGGCCCTCCAAGGGAGAACGCCCATTTTCGCGCAAATAGCCCCGGGGGCATCAAGAATTTATCCCAATCCCAAGGGAGGAAAGAAGAGATGCCGGAGAAGCCGTTGGTTGGCATCGTTATGGGTAGCGATACGGACCTGCCGGTCATGGCCGAGACCGCCGCAACCTTGAAAAAGTTCCATATCCCCTTCGAAATTGAAATCACTTCCGCCCACCGGTCGCCAGTACGCACCTCTGAGTACGCGCGCACAGCGGTCCAGCGGGGCCTGAAAGCGATCATCGTAGGGGCGGGAGGGGCGTCGCACCTGGCGGGAGTCATCGCAGCGGAAACCATCCTGCCGGTGATTGGCGTCCCCATGGCCACCACCACGCTTGCGGGGCTCGATGCCTTATTGTCCACGGTGCAGATGCCGGGCGGCGTGCCGGTGGCCTGCACGGCGATCGGCAAGCCCGGCGCCATTAACGCCGCCATCTTCGCCGCGCAAATCATCGCCACCTCTGACCCCGGCACTGCGCAAAGACTCGTTGAACACAAGGAGCAATTGGCGCGCACGGTGGCGGAGAAGTCCGAGAAGCTCAAGCGCGAGTTCCAAGTGTAGTGACAAGGGCAGTGAAGAGTGGCGAGTGAAAAGTGATGAGCAGGCAACAACCGAAATTCGAAAATCGAAATTCGAAAATCGCGGCGAGTTTCGAATTTCGATTTTCGCCTTTCAGTTGCTCGTCGCTGCCCTCATCACTCTTCACTTGTCACTGCACGGTCTTGCTTGTCACTCGTCGCTTGTCACTTGTCACTGAAGTAGGGAGTCCTTGTGTTCATTGGGCACTTCGGAGTCGCACTTGCGGCGAAAAAGGTTGCGCCGCGCACGTCCCTGGGGACCCTGGTGATGGCGGCGCAGTTTGCGGACCTGCTCTGGCCGCTTTTCCTTCTCCTGGGCGTTGAGCGGGTGATTATTGCGCCGGGCACGACGGCGGTCACTCCGCTGGATTTTATCTCCTATCCTTTATCCCACAGCCTCCTCGCCGATCTCGGCTGGGCCAGCTTTTTTGCAGGTATTTATAAAGTAGTTAAACATGACTCCCGGGGAGCGGTCTGCCTGTGGTTCGTTGTGCTCAGCCACTGGCTGCTCGACGCGCTTAGCCACCGGCCCGACCTTCCACTTTATCCCGGCAGTTCCACGTATGTCGGCCTGGGCCTCTGGAACTCCCGTATGGGGACCATCCTGGTGGAAAGTGCGATTTTCGTAATCGGTGCGAGGCTTTACGCGAAAGCTACTCATCCCCGCGACCGCATCGGTTCCTATGCCTTCCGATCATTTATCGCCCTGCTGTATCTGTTTTATCTCATCAACATCTTCGGCCCACCGCCGCCGAGCGAGAAAGCCCTTGCCTTCGCGGCTCTCGGGATGTGGCTGTTCGTCGCCTGGGCCTACTGGGTAGACTGCCATCGGGTGGTGGGCCCTCCTCCCCCTCGTGCTCCCCTCATGACCCTTGGCCCTCTGTCTGTGCAGCCTCCTGCACCGTGAGGCGGTCCTGTATGGGCTCTCCTGCTGGCGGTGCGGCAGCAATTCTTGAGGATCTACCGGTGGGTGGAATGAATCGACGAAAGGCGCAAAGCGAAGCGCTTGGAGGCGCAAACCAAAAATGTCCAGTCCTTTAGGGTGTACACTCACTTGCGTGCTGTTGTCACTGCCGTTCGCGATGATCGTGCAGGAGCAATCGGTGTCCGCTCTCCATCCTCAAGAATCTAAAAAGGCCTTTCATTGGCCGAATGGGAAGCGGGTGGCCGTCAGCCTGTCATTCGATGATGCGCGCCCTAGCCAAGTCGATCGGGGGCTGGACGTGCTGAATCCTACCGGCGTCAAAGTCACCTTCTTCGTCGTCCCGAGCAATGTGAAAAAGCGATTAGAAGGTTGGAAACGCGCCGTGGCCAGCGGGCATGAAATCGGGAACCACAGCCTGACTCATCCATGCACTGGCAATTTCCCCTGGTCCTCCCAGAACCCGCTGGAGAACTATAGCTTGGAACAAATGTCTCAAGAGCTTGACGAAGCGAATGCCGAGATTCAAAGCCTTCTCGGCGTGCGCATGGTGACCTTCGCTTATCCCTGCGGCCAGAAATTTGTGGGAAGGGACCGCCAAGTAAAAAGCTATGTCCCCCTCATCGCTGATAAATTTCTGGTTGGACGCGGCTTTTTTGACGAGTATTTCAATGATCCGGTTTTTGGCGATTTGGCGCAAGCTGGGGGGACGGTCTCCGACGATTTGGATTATGTCCAGATGGTGAATTTGATTTCCCAGGCCGCCGCGCAAGGCGCGTGGATCATTTTTGCCGGGCACGAAATCGGGGAAAAGGGCTATCAAACTACCAACGCAACCGCTTTGGCAGCGCTCTGTAAATACATGCAGGATCCCGCCAACGGAGTCTGGGTTGACACCGTCGAAAACATCGGCAGATACGTTCAGCAGCAACGCGCGGGCCGAGGTGAATCAAAGCGTCCTTGACTGCTGCCGCAAACGCACCTCGCGCCCTCGCGCTGGGCCTCTTGACTGCCACCTGGTGGAACGTTATGTTCTCAGCACCAATCCGGTGAACGGCCCGCGCAAGGTGAGGAAGAGAGCCCGAAGGCGGTAGCACAATGTCCGGACCTTTATCCGCTGTCGATTGCATTGGCCCGGCATTTACCCAGACAAAGGACCAACTCTTCGTGCCCTTTCGACTCGAGCGCTGGGCGCGCTTGGCCCTCGTTTGCCTGCTGACCGGCGAATTCGCGGGTGGAGGAGGTGGCGGTGCACCTTCGGGAAACTTCAATTTCCCCGTATCCCAAAGCAAGGGTGGCAAGAGTTTCCTCGCCATCCCCAATATCGATTGGGGCAATATTCTCCCTTGGCTGCCCTGGATTCTTGCCGGCGTTGTTCTGGTGTTCTTGTTCATCTTCCTGTGGGTTTATGTCGCCTCGGTGTATCGCTTCGTGCTCTTTGATTCGGTTCTCTACGATCGTTGCGAACTGAAAGGGAGTTGGGGAAAGTGGGAACCCAGTGGCCGAAGCTACTTCTATTGGTCTCTCGCGATCCTTGTGGCTTCCTGGGTCGGGTCGTTCCTGATTATGGGCGTGCCGCTGCTCATCGCCTGGCGCGCCGGGTTGTTCCGCCATCCAAGCCAACACCTCTTCGTGTTGATCCTAGGCGGGGCAGCGCTTCTCTTCCTCATGCTCGCGTTTGTCGTGTCGATCGCAGTCACCAGTCTCTTCGCCAAGGACTTCTGCGTGCCCATTATGGCGATGGAAAAAGTACGTGTGTTGGATGCCTGGAGACGTCTGTTTCCCATGCTGGCAGCGGACAAGATGGCGTTTGCCGGTTATGTGCTGATGAAAATTGTTTTGGCCATCGGTAGCGCCATCATTTTCGGCATCATTACGCTCCTGGCCTTATTTGTCGTGCTCATTCCTTTGGGAATTGCGGGGGTCATTATCTTCTTTGTTGGCAAAGCGCTAGAGCTCACTCTAAACGTCGCTACCATCAGCATCATGGTCGTGTTAGGTGGCATCATTCTGGCGGGCATTCTCTATCTGATCGCTCTGATCAGTACACCCGTAATGGTATTTTTCCAGTCTTACGACCTCCACTTTATCGGTTCGCGCTATCCGGTGCTTGGGGCAGTGGTCTTCCCGCCACCGCCGGAAACTCAGCCTCCTCCCCGCGACGAGCCACCGATACTTGAGCCATCGATCGGGTGAACAAATGATCGGGTGATCAAGTGATCCGGTGATAGGGAGATCGGGTCACCCAATTATTTCTTCGCCCGGCTCCCAGGTTTTACGGCGGGAATTCCTGCCCGGCAAAGCGGGCAATCAGCAGGATTGTAATTTTGAATCTTCAGGGTGATGAGCGCGGCTTTGGGCAAGCCCAAGTCTGCCGCGCCGCCGCTGCGGTCAATGAGGGCGCCCGCGCCCACTACCTTGCCACCGGCTTGTTCCACGCACTGAATCGTCTCGCGGGTGGAAAGTCCCGTGGTGATGACGTCCTCCACCACCAGAGTGGGTTCGCCAGGGCCCAAGCTGAAGCCGCGGCGCAGCGTCATGGCGCCTTCCTGCCGCTCCGTGAACAGGGCGCGCACGCCGAGAGCGCGCGCTACTTCGTGCGCCACCAGAACCCCTCCGAGCGCCGGCGCGGCCACGACCGCTGCCCCCAGGTGGCGCAGCTTACCCGCCAACTGTGAGCACAATTGCTCTGCCACGCGCGGATGTTGCAGCACCAGGGCGCATTGCACGTAGCGATCGCTATGGAGACCCGAGGAGAGAATGAAGTGTCCTTCCAACAGAGCCGAATGCTTGCGAAAGACAGCGAGGAGCTCGTTCTCCGTCATGATCTTTAGGCCTGGGAGAAAAGGAGTGTGAGGGCGTTCTCCATCTCTGCTGCGATGGCATCCGCCGCAGCGGCAGGGTCCGCCGCCCCGGTAATGGGCCGCCCGATGACGAGGTAGTCTGCCCCGGCGCGGATGGCGCTTTCGGGTGTGGCGGTGCGCGCCTGATCATCACCCGCGCCCGCCGCCGGTCGAATGCCGGGTGTGACGATCAGAAAGTTGGGGCCACACGCTTGCCGAATGACAGCAATTTCGCGTGGAGACGCCACAACGCCGTCGACGTCCGCGTCCTGGGCCAGCCGCGCCAACCGGATGACAACCTTTTCCGGAGAGTCTTGGAATCCCACTTCCGCTAAGTCATCCGCGGACAGGCTGGTCAGGGCCGTGACCGCCAGCACTCGGGTGGGCCGCGCCGCGCCTTTTGCCTTCGCCGCTGCGCGCACGCCTTCCACGCCAGCTTCCATCATCTTGCGTCCTCCGGAGGCGTGGACCGTCAGCAGACTTACCCCCAGCATTCCCACCTGGAAAGCGGCCGCGCGGACGGTATTAGGGATGTCGTGGAACTTAAGATCGAGAAAGACTTGTTCACCCGTGGCCATCAAACTTCGAGCCACCACCGGACCCTCCGCCGAAAAAACCTCTGATCCCACCTTGAACATCCCCACGTGGCCGTGGAGTTCATGCGCGACGCGCAATGCGGCCTCGGCGCTGGGGACATCCAACGCCACAATGATCTTTTCTTTTGCGAGCATATTTGTCATTTTAGCGGAACAATGCGCAAAATTGAACTGAAAACTTTTGGGTTTACCGAGCGCGCGCGCTTATTTTTCCGCGGCGTCCCCACCTCCGAAGAGTCGGCGGAATTCGTCCGAAGATTTTCGCAGCGCGAGCCAATCTGCGAAAAGGTCAGGAGTCTCCAACCAGACTTGGAACCAGCGTGCGATTTCCTGCTTTTCCTGGCGCTTCTCGGCATGAACGCGCCGGCTGACTGCAAGGCTCTGGGCGCGCAGTTTGCCTTTTTTCACGAGCGCGCGGACCATCGTCGTGCCAAAGCGATCCACAGCGCTTGAATACTCGCGATAAATCGCATCGAGTCGCCGCAAGGATTGTTCGGCGCTGGCCAGGTCGTGAAATTCCAGCGCGCCTTTCAGCCGGTGTGCATAGGGCTCCGGCATAACCGGGTCGGAGTAACGGTCCTCATACTGGACCTCGTACCCAGCCTCTCGCAGGATCAAGGCAATGTATCCGAGCGAAGTTCTGTCGCCGGGGCCGAGTTGGCGGCGAATTTCGTTGCAGGCGGCGTGCAGATCTCCCGCCTCGATCCGCTGCCGCCCTCGGGCCCGGCAGAAATCAAGTAGGATCTGCTTTTTGCTGGCCTTGCGAGACACTTTTCAGCTCACGTGTCAGGAGTTAATAGATGGTATACGGTAGACGGGATACTGGGAACAAAGAAACGGCATCGGATGCCGTCCCCTGTTTGCCGTCTACCGTCTACCATCTACCGTATTCTGGCCCCTGACTCCTGACTCCTTTCTGTACCGTGCCACGTTGCGCTGGTGTTCGGCAAGGGTCCGGGAAAAAACGTGACCGCCGTGATTATTGCTCACGAAATAGAGCGCGTCGCCGCCCGCCGGGTGGAAGGCGGCGCGAAGTGAGCTTTCTCCAGGGTTGGCAATCGGCCCGGGCGGCAAGCCGATGTGGCGATAGGTATTAAAAGGCGAATCGAAATTCAGATCGCTTACGTGGATGACCGAGATCGGGCGGTCGTCAAGGCGCGCCGCGTATATCACGGTGGGATCGCATTGGAGCAGCATACCTTTTTCGAGCCGGCGCGCGAAGACCCCGGCCACCACCGGCCGCTCCACGGGGTCCGGAGTCTCCTTCTCCACCAGCGAGGCCAAGGTAACCACGAAGTGCAGATTCCCCGAGGCAGGAACCATCTCGTCAGGAAACCTCGTTTGCATCACATGTCGAAAGCGAACAAGCATGGTGGCGATTACCGTGTCCGCCGTTACCCGGCGGGGAAATCGATAGGTATCCGGGAAAAGGTAACCCTCGAGCGTCGGAGCGGCAGGATCCAGGTCGTGGATGAGCGAGGTTTGTTCCGAGCGTTGCAGAAAATCGTCGGGGTCAATGGCCAGGCGCTCCGCGAGAATGCGCGCAATATCGAACCGGTCCGAGCCCTCGGGGATCACCACCGCATAGAGATACACGTCCCCCGAGATCAATTTCCGGTAAACATCTATGGGGCGCAAGGGGCGATCGAAGAGGTATTCACCCGCTTTCAGCCGGTGACGAGTGCGCCCAATCCAGTATCGAACGAGGAAAGGCCACTTATGGGCGAGCACGCCCCGGGCTACAAGAAGGTCAGCTATGGCGGTGGCGCCTGTGCCGGAAGGAATTTCCAGCATTTCACGGCCCGCGAAACCGGAAAACGGCTGGTAGAGGTCCCATAGCCCCCAAACCGCGCCTGCCAGGCACAGCGTCACGACTATCGCTGCGAGTTTGCGCTTCATCCTTCCGGTCTACTCCCCCGGCTACGCTCGTTATCAAGGTAATCCAGATAGCTTTGCAGGAGCAGGACCGCCGCCACACGGTCCACGGCGCGCTGCCATTTGCCGAGGCTCAACCCGGCTTCACGCAGGGTTCGATTCGCCTCGACACTCGTCAGGCGTTCGTCGCGCAATTCCACCGGGCAAGGCAAGCGCCGGCGAAGTTTTTCCACGAACACCGCGACACGCTGCGACATGGCCGTTTCGCCACCGCTGTGACCGAGGGGGTTTCCCACCAGTACCCGCCCCACCGAATATTCCTCGACGAGCGAGCGCAGCCGTTCCAAATCATCGGCGACGCGCGTCCGTTCGAGTGTGGGCAGGCCCTGCGCCGTCATCCCCAGCGCGTCGGAAACCGCCAGGCCCATGCGCTTGGTGCCGAAATCAATCGCCAAAATGCGTGGATTCACGATGGTGTGCGTCCGTCCGCCAATGTCCGCCGCAATTTGCGCGGCGATCCCGCGAAGCCATCGGGATGGCCGCCCCAATTTGATGATACACCCAACCAACAAAATCGCGGCAGGCCAGCGGTGACGACCTAAGCCGGAGACGATGATCACCTCGGCCAAGGCGCTCTTCCGTTGCCGTGAAAGGGATTGAGAAGCCTTTACAGGTGTTTACGGTAGGTTCCAAGGCATAATGCGGGAGACGTTCAGCTCGAGACTTCCGCCGCCTCGGTTGCGGTCTCCCCCAACTTCGTGGGCCGGTCAGCGAGTTCCAGGGTTACCGCCTTCTCGTTGCAACAAGTGTAGCGCTCGCAGCGCAGGCAATCGCGCCAGACTTTGGTAGGAAATCTCTCCCGTGGGACTTCGCGAAATCCCAGCTTTTCAAAAAACGTGGGTGCGACGGTGAGAGCGAACACAGTCCTCAAGCCAAAGGATTCGGCCTCGTTCAGGAGTTCTTCCATAATCTCCCGCCCGATGCCTTTGGATTTCCGCGTTTCATCCACGCACAGGGAGCGGATTTCCGCGACTTCCTGGTTGTAGAGCTTCAGCGCGCCGCAGCCCACCAGCTTGCCCTCTTCCTCGACCACCACCGTGAACTCCCACACGTTTTCGTAAAGGTCGGTCAAGGTGCGCGGCAGCATAATGCGCTCTTCGGCATAGTGGCTGATCAGCCGGTGGATGTCGGGCACATCAGTCAGTTTGGCTTTGCGGATCGTCAACTGCGTCTCCTCATTCTCGGGATCAGGGCTAGGGATTAGGGAGCAAAAGAGCCTTCTTTTCCCCATTCCCTATTCCCTAATCCCTAACCCCTAACTATGCGCATCCTGCATCAACAGAAGCATGAGCGCCTTTTGTGCGTGCAGCCGGTTCTCCGCTTGATCGTATACGACGGACTGGGACGAATCGATAACCTCGTCCGTAACCTCTTGGCCGCGGTGCGCGGGAAGGCAGTGCATAAACACGGCGCCAGGGTCGGCAACTGCCATCAGGTCTTTGGTCACACGGTAAGGCGCAAAGACTTGGTTCCGCAGGTGGGCGGCGTATTCCTGGCCCATGCTGGTCCAAACATCAGTATAAACTGCGTGCGCCCCCGCCACCGCATGAGTCGGATCATGGAGAGCCTTGATGGTCGAGCCGGTCTCGGCGGCGAATGCGCGCGCCGTTTCCAGCACTTCCGCCTTGGGCTCGTAACCGGGCGGCGTCGCGATGCGAACCGACGCTCCGAGCTTGGCTCCCAGAATCATCAGCGAGTGGCATACGTTGTTGCCGTCGCCGACGAAGGCCAGCTTCAATCCCTTCAGGTCGCCAAACTTTTCGTGCAGGGTAAAATAATCCGCCAGCGCCTGGCAAGGGTGAAAGAGGTCGGTCAACGCATTGATCACCGGGATGGTGGCGTTCGCGGCCAACTCCTGAACAGATTCGTGCGCGAAGGTCCGCGCCACAATGCCATGCACCCAGCGCTCGAGGTTGCGGGCGATGTCCTTGATGGCTTCGCGCTCGCCGAGGCGGGGCTTGGTGTGTTCCAAATAGACAGCAAATCCGCCCAGGCTGGTTATGCCGACTTCAAAGGTGGTGCGGGTCCGCAGCGAAGGCTTCTCAAAGATCATCGCCAATTGCTTGCCGCGTAAAGCGTGGGCATATTCGCCGGGCCTTGCCTTGACCCGCTCCGAGAGATCGAAAAGGAGCTTCAAGTCATCCTGGGTCAGATCCTGGTCAGCCAGGAAATCCCGAACACTTAAAGTTTCCGGTTTCTTGATCGCTGTGGTCATCGTCATTACCGCCATTATGCGTTTACCCCCTTCATCGCAGCCGCCAGTTCAAGCGCTGCCAGCACCGGCCTTAGAATCGTTATCGCTTCGTCTACGTGCTGCTTTTCAATAATCAAGGGCGGCAGGAAGCGCAGCACTTTTTCCTGCGTGCAATTTATCAACAGGCCGGCGTCCAGCGCCTGCCGCACCACGGCCTTTCCGGAGACCAATAATTCCACGGCCAGCATCAGCCCGTCGCCGCGAACCTCCTGAACCACCGGAAGGTCCGCGCGCAACTTTTCCAGCTCCTTGCGGAAATAAGCTCCCACTTCGGTCACCTGAGCGAGGAAGCCGGGACGTTCGAGAATCTCCAGAACTTTCAGCGCCACGCGGCATTGCAGGGGTCCGCCCCCAAACGTGGTCCCGTGCATGCCGGGGGAGAAAGCCTGGGCAACTTCTTCTCGTGCCAGGATGGCGGCCAGAGGCAGGCCCGCGGCCAGCGGCTTGGCCACCAAAACGATGTCGGGATGCAGACCGAATTTGGTGAAGGCAAAAAACCGCCCCGTGCGCCCCAGCCCGCATTGGATTTCATCGCAAATCAATAACGCTCCGTGCTCGTGGCAAAGTTCGGCTGCGGCTTTCAGGAGATCTTCGCGAATTTCCACAACGCCGCCCTCGCCCTGAATCACCTCCACCATCACCGCCGCCACCTGGGAAGTGAAGCTTTCCTGCAAGTGGGCTGTGTCGTTCAGGCGGACGAAGCGGACACCCGGCACCAGGGGCTCAAAAGGTTCGCGATACTTCTTCGGCCAAGTGGCCGAAAGTGCGCCAAACGTGCGCCCATGAAAGGAGTTTTCCAGCGCCAGAATCTCATGCCGCTCGAAGGGCCCCGGCGCCGCGTGCTTGCGCGCGTAAGCACGCACCAATTTCATTGCCCCCTCAACCGCTTCCGTCCCGGAGTTGGCGAAGAAGGCGCGATCCATGCCGGAGAGTCGCGTCAATTTTTCCGCCAGCGGCGCCTGGTACGGGTGGTAAAGAAGGTTGGAAACGTGGAGAAGGGTTTCGGAACTGTCGCGCAGCGTGGCCATGATTTCCGGGTGGTTATAACCCAGCGAATTGACCGCCAGGCCACCGAGGAAATCCAGGTACTTCTTTCCCGTCTCGTCGTAGATGTAACACCCCTCACCCCGTACGGCGAGGGTCGGCAGCCGATCGTAAGTGGGAATCAAAACGTCCCTTTCGAGTTCAACAATTTGGTCGCGGTTCATGAGCCCTTCACAATCCGGGTTCCGGCGGTTTTCCCTTGCTCAATCGCACGGAGCAACGCGTTGGGTGCGGTGGTGGAGAGGATGTCCACCTCGCCCACGTTTTGGCGCAGCGTTCGCGCACAAGAGAGCAGCTTGGGAATCATGCCGTCCCGAACCACTCCCTGGTTAATCAACCGGCGAATGTCTCCGAGCCGCACAATCGGCAGCAGGCGCTTTTCGGCGTCCCAGACTCCACCGGATTCGGTGAGATAGAGCAGGCGGTCAGCGTGGAGGGCCACGGCCAGTGCCGCCGCCAGGTCATCAGCATTGATATTCAGAAACTCGCCGCGCGCGTTCACGCCCAGGCTGGCCACCACGGGGATCAATCCGCCGGACAGGGCGAGATCCAGGACTCTGGTCTTGACCTTGTGCGGCCGGCCGACAAAGCCTAAATCTCTCCTGCTTCCATTCGTACCCAGAATCAGTTTGCGCGCGCGCACCATGCTGCCGTCACCACCGCAAAGTCCCAGTGCGGGCTGCCCCAGGGTTTCAAGTTCCGCAACCCACTGCTTGTTCACCAGGCCCGCCAGCACCATCATGGCCACGTCGCGGGTGGCAGCATCGGTTACGCGCAAGCCCTGGTAAAACTCCGTCGCGAGACCCAGGCGCTCAAGGGTGCGCGTCAGCACCTTGCCGCCGCCATGCACCATCACCACGGAATGCCCGGCGCGGTGAATGGCCGCGATTTGCCGCGCCAAGTTCTTGCGGCCTTTCGGGTCTTCCGCACCCTGCCCGCCGATTTTGATGACCAACTTCATTTTCGAATCTCAAATCCTCAATCCGGATTCTGGATTCTGGAATCCGGATTATGCATTCTGGATTCCGGAATCTGGAATCTTGAATCCGGAATCTCGAACTTCAGAGCAAACCAGTTTCTTGCGGAAAGCCAAACATCACGTTCATGTTCTGAACGGCTTGCCCTGCCGCACCCTTCCCCAGGTTATCGATCGTGGAGACCAGGATGAGCCGCCCGGTGGGTTCATCGAGCGCAAAGCCAATATCGGCAGATTGCGTATTCGCTACGCCCTGAATCTCCGGCAACGTTCCCGCCGGATAAATGCGCACCATGGGCGCTGCCGCGTAGAAATCCTTGAAGAGCTCTTCGACCTCGCTCAGCATGCGCTGCGGCGCGAGGCGCAAATAAATCGTCGTCAGGATGCCCCGCGTGATGGGCAATAGATGGGGCGCAAAAATGAAATCCTTGGGCGAAAGCTCAAGCTCCTGGAGCATTTCCGGCAGGTGGCGGTGACGGAAAAGGCCGTAGGCGCGCAGGTTCTCGTTCACCTCGGGAAAATGCAACTTCTCGCTGGGCGTGCGGCCGGCTCCGGTGGCCCCGGATTTCGAATCGGCAATAATACCTGCCGCCATGCTCACCCAGCCCGCCTTAAGGAGCGGAGCAAGCGCCAGAATCACAGAGGTCGGGTAGCAGCCAGGATTCGCAACCAGCCGCGCCTTGGCAATGGCGGGCGCGTCAAATTCCGGAATTCCGTAGACCGCCTCGGCCAGTGCTTCTGCGGCAGTGTGATCAAAGTCGTACCACTGCGCGTAGGCTGCCGGGTCTTTCAGCCGGAAGGCCCCGCTGAGGTCCACGACGCGCAAGCCGCTCTTGAGGAGGCGTGGTACGATTTGGTGTGAGGTTTCGTGCGGAGTGGCGAGAAAAACCACGTCCGACCCGGAGCTCACGACCTGTTCGACATCCAGTGGTTCGCAGAGGACAGATAAACGTCCGCGCAGTTTGGGATGGAACTCCTCGATCGCCAACGCTTTCTTGCCGTTCCCCCCGGACCACATCAGGCAGGTTACGGAAGCGGCGGGATGGCGGGCAAGGATGGTCAAAAGTTCGCACCCCGCGTAGCCTGTGGCGCCGATCACTGCGGCGTGAACCACTGGATACGTAGGCGAATCAGCCCCGCCCCCCAACGAAGCTTTTGTCTCAACCGCCGTGTTCAATGGTTCCGTTTACCGCACATCTCCTTTATAGAATATTTATACAATTACTGTATAAATATACTTTTTTATAGCGGATGGGTGATTCCCTGTCAAGAAAAATCTTGAGCCCTGATGGATTTGGACCCAATGCTCTTCGCTTAAGTACAGCACCAAAAGTTAGATTTCTTCTTCCCACTCCCCCAAGGAGGCAGGGAAAAAAATAAATCAACGCTCCGCTCGCCTTGATTCCCCACAGCGCCCAGCCCCCGCAACGAAAGCGCGGCAAGGGCGGCGTCCCCTAAAGTATAATATCGCCGTCGCGCTCTACCTGATGGACGAGTTCTTCACGGAGGACTGGGAATGTGCCGTATCGCCGTACTGGCGGCCGGGAGTTTATTCGCCATCGCCGCCACCGCTTTTGCGGTGCCCGTCAAAACCCAGGAGGTTACGTTTCCGAGCGGCTCCGAGACAATTGCGGGATATCTGGCAGTGCCGGAATCCCCCGGCAAACATCCGGCTCTCGTCGTCCTTCATGAGGATGGAGGTTTGACGGATTGGATCAAGGAACAGACTCGGAAGCTAGCGGGGCAAGGGTATGTGGCTTTGGCCGTGGATCTCTACCGCGGCCAGTTGGCCTACGATCCCCAACTCGCCTACGAGTTGATGATCGGCACGCCGCAGGACCGCGCCTTGCGCGACATGGAGGCAGCGCTCCATTTCCTGGCTGCGCGTGTGGACGTGAACAGTGAGAAGATGGGCTCCATCGGGTGGTCGGTGGGAGGAAAGTGGTCGCTGCTGCTGGCCGTCAATGACCTCTTTTTGGCCGCCTGCGTGACGAATTACGGCTTGATGCCCGCTGATCCGGCTGACATTCAGAAGATTCGCGCGCCGGTGCTGGGAATTTTCGGCGCGGACGACCACACCATTCCAGTGAGCGACGTGGAGGCCTTCGAAAGCGCCATGAACAGCGCCCACAAATCGATCGACGTCAAGGTCTACCCGGGCGCCGGCCACGGCTTTGAAAACTCGGAAAACAAATTGGGCTATCGCGAGGGCGCCGCCGAGGACGCTTGGCAACGCACCGTGGCCTTTCTGGATCAGCACCTCAAGTAGGTGTCGGGTTTCAGGTGCCAGGTGCCAGGTATCAGGCACTAATCGTAATGAGCTACAGCAATTCCGATCTCGCACAGGCTTTCCCGACGACAATTCGAGATGATGCGCTCCAAGTGGCTCTCTCCCAGGGGGCAAGGGAAGAAGAATATCTGGCACCCGACACCTGGCACCTGGCACCTGATTTCAGACTTTCCGATACAACAGCGCTTTCTTCACCTCGCCAATGGCACGCGTTACATTGATGTCGCGCGGACAGGCTTCCACGCAATTGAAGATCGTGCGGCAACGCCACACCCCCTCGAGCGTATTCAAAACCTCCATGCGCTGCTCGCCGCCCTCGTCGCGGGAATCGAAGAGGAAGCGATGAGCGTTGACGATGGCCGCCGGTCCGAGGTAATCGCCGTCGGCCCAAAAGGAGGGGCACCCCGACGTGCATGCACCGCACAGAATGCACTTAGTCGTGTCATCGAATTTTTCGCGGTCCTCCGGCGACTGCAAGCGCTCCTTTTCGGGATCCGGTCCTTGGGTGATGAAGTAAGGCTTGACGCTCCGGTACTTCGCGAGGAAGGCGTCCATGTCCACGAGCAGGTCTTTAATGACGCGGTACCCCCGCAGCGGCTCAATGGTAATCGTCTGGCCCAGGCTCTTGAGCAGCAGCTTACACGCCAACGCGTTCGAACCATTGATTTGCATCGCGTCGGAGCCGCAAACTCCGTGGGCGCACGATCGCCGAAAAGTAAGGGTGCCGTCCAAGTACCACTTCACGTGGTTCAGCGCGTCGAGCAAACGGTCGGTGGGTTCGGCATCAATCTTGTATTCTCCCCACCAGGCATCCTTATCTTTTTCGGGATTGAAGCGCTTGATCTTTAGAGTGACCTGCATGGTGAACTCCATCCGATTGAATCATTGGCTCATTGAGTCATTGGTCCATTAAAAAATCAATTCATTCAATGGCTAAATGAATCAATGATTCAATGAGTCAATATTTTCTCTCCGTGGGCTGAAACTTGGTGATGACGACGGGTTTGAACTTGAGCTCGATTCCCCGGGGCGATTGATAGGCCAGCGTATGTTTCAGCCAGTGGGCATCATCCCGCTTGGGAAAATCTTCGCGGTAGTGGCCGCCGCGGCTCTCCTGGCGTGCCCACGCGCTTTCCACCAGGACCTCGGCGAGATCGAGCAAGCAACCGAGTTCGAGCACCTCCTGCAACTCTGTGTTGTAGCACACACCGTGATCCTCCGATTTCACATGGCGATAGCGGTCGCGCAACTCGCGTAGCTTCTCCCGCAGGGCGGCAAGACCCTGAGCATCACGGAAGACCGAGGCCTTTTCCATCATTTCATCCTGGAGCGTATCGCGGATGTCAGCCGCACGCTCCTTGCCGGTGGAATTGAGCACCTGGCTCACCAAAGCGCGGGCAAGCTCGTCGGCCCGGGCGGGCAAGGGTACCCAATCGTTCTCCTGAATGAACTTCAGAGCGTGACGCCCGCTACGGCGGCCGAAAACCAGAATATCAACCAGCGAATTGGTCCCCAGGCGGTTCGCGCCATGCACGGAGACGCAGGCAACTTCGCCCGCCGCATAAAGTCCCGGCAGCGGTGTGTTTTTTTCGTCAATCACCACGCGGCCTTCAATGTCGGTGGGAATTCCGCCCATCGCGTAGTGCGCGGTGGGTTGGACGGGGACCGGCTGGGTGAGCGGCTCGATGCCCAGGTAGGTCCTGACAAAGTCGGTAATGTCCGGGAGCTTTTTGTCCAAGACTTCTTTTCCCAGGTGGGTCATGTCGAGGTAAACGTAATTCTTGCCATCGATCCCTCGCCCTTCGCGAATCTCCCGGTAAATCGCGCGCGAAACCATATCACGCGGGGCGAGGTCAAGCAGCGTGGGCGCATAGCGCTCCATAAAACGCTCGCCCAGCTTGTTGCGCAGAATAGCGCCTTCACCGCGCGCCGCTTCGCTCAGCAGGATGCCCATCTTGTAGATGCCGGTAGGGTGGAACTGAAAAAATTCCATATCCTCCAGCGGAATCCCGCGGCGATAGACCACCGCCATACCATCGCCGGTCAGCGAGTGGGCGTTGGAGCTGACGTGAAACATCTTGCCGCAGCCACCAGTGGCGAACAGGACCGCCTTGGATTGAAAAGTGTAAATCTCCCCTGTGGCCAGGCACAACGCCACCACACCCCCACAGCGACCCTGCTCAACCAGCAAGTCCAGGACGTGATATTCGTTGTAAAAATGCACGTCGTGCTTGATGCATTGCTGGTAGCAGGTTTGGAGGATCATGTGCCCCGTGCGGTCCGCGGCGTAGCAGGAGCGCCGCACGGGGGCCTTGCCGAACTCCTTGGTGTGCCCGCCGAAGGGCCGCTGGGCGATTTTCCCTTCTGCCGTGCGGCTGAAGGGCAGGCCCCAGTGTTCGAGATCGTAAACGGTCTCAATCGCTTCCCGGCAGAGAACCTCCACGGCATCCTGGTCAGCAAGGTAATCGCTGCCCTTGATGGTATCGAACATGTGCCATTCCCAATGGTCCTCTTCCAGGTTGCCGAGGGCGGCGCCAATGCCTCCTTGCGCCGCTCCGGTGTGCGAGCGCGTGGGATAGAGCTTGCTCAATACCGCCACATTGCCCTTTCCGGCAAGTTGCAACGCGGCCATCAGGCCCGCCCCGCCCGCGCCCACTACCACTGCGTCATACCGCTGGACCATGTGATTAAGCCTCGAAGAAAGTCGTCAGTTGTCAGTCGTCAGTTGTCAGTTGCCCGTAAGAGCCATTCCTGAGAATTGATGACTGAAGACCTGCTGATGAATTCGCCGCCCACCCCCACGCTCACTTACCGCGTCATGGGGGGCTGAAACGTCAAAATGGCAAGCGATCCCAATGTCAAGAGGACAAAGCCCAACACGAAAAGCGAAGCCAGCGAGACCGCCAGCCAGCCACGGGGGTTAATGTAATCCACCAGCACCGTGCGCACGCCATTCACCCCGTGAATCATGGCAAACCATAGCATAAGCAGGTCATAGGTCCGCCAGAAGGGCGTGGCGTAACGCGCCGCGACGAATTGGAAGTCAATGTTATCGACGTTATGGATAATGTGCATGATCAGGAGATGGCCCAATGCCAGGAAGAGTAAGGCCAGGCCGGAAATACGCATGAAGATCCAGGCGTAGAGCTCCAGCCCGCTTTCCGGTCTCGGTTTTCCCGCGCCATTCATCGCTACTCCCTACCTCACAATGAAGCTCAACATGTAAATGGCCGTGGGAATATAAATAATTGTGAAGATGATCCCCACCGCATAGCTGAGCTTGCGGTGGAAAGCCATGGTTTCCGGCCAGAAGTCGATGATACAGATTCGGATACCGTTGATAGCGTGGTAAAGGACCGCCGCTACCAACATCACTTCCCCCACCCGAAACGCAGGGTAGCGATAGAGAAACAAAAGCCGGTTGAAGACTTGGGGGCCCCAACCGATCAAGGAAATATCCACAATGTGGATTAATAAGAATAGAAACACGCCAATTCCTGACAACCGGTGCAGGACCCAGGACCAATGCCCGGGCCCTCCGCGATAGGTCAAATACTCAAAAGGTTTGACCATATTCGTCCCCTTTTCCTCGTGGTGGGCCAAAGATTGAGATGGATATGCATGCCCAGCGCAGGATGCCGCCCCGTAACTTGCCCCGCCTCATACCCCAATATCAGCCCTGACCCGCCATCGTACTCCAATTTTTCATTCCAAGGCAATTGAGCTGATGAGGCAACATTACATCGACTCACAGTTGCATTGGGGGGGGATCAAGAGTATCATTTAGTATTAGCGTAAATTGGATAATGGAAATCCCGGTAGATATCACTGAGAAAGCAGGCAACCAGACTGCCGGAGCAACTATCTCTGAACGAAAATGAAAATCCCGTTCAAAGGAGCTAGGATAGCTTCTGGTTTTGGGACTCTGTGAAATGAGAGGACGAACTAGCGATGCAAACGAATAGTCCCGCTGATCTCCGTCGGCGGGAGCGCGAACTGACTTCCATCCCCGTGGGTCTTGTATCGAAGGCTGATGAGTCAAAGTCGGATACCTCTTCGACCACCATTAACATTTCCTTGTCCGGCGTGCGTATTCGGACCAAGCTCGCGCTGGTTCCAAGACAAGAGGTGGCAGTCGTCATCGAGGGGCAATTCTCCCGGACCATCCCTGCTCGCGTGGTTTGGGTGCAGGAAGATAAGTCCAGTCATTGGAAGGTTGCAGGCCTTAAGTTCTCACCGTAGAATAGCGCAGGGGCTACTCATAAACTCGCAGTTCCGCTGTAGAATTTGTCTGTCCGATCTGTGCCCGGACTCTGGTGTGAATAACAGTAAGCAGATCCTCGCAGTCATCCCTTCAATATCTATTCGGCTCGATCGAAAACCCTTCTCAGTTTTGACATTGAAATCTCTCGGAATTTGGAGCTGAAGCCGAAGACTTCCATCTCGAGGGTGTGCCATTGATGGCAAAAACCATTATTGGGTTCTTGTCTTCCTCTGGTGGCCGAATTCTGACTCCCGGAACCGCCAAGGTGGGCGGTGATGCCCTCGGTGGTCACTTCAAAACCGGCCATAGGTGGGCGGGTCAAAACCGGCCAATGGGAGGCCGTCCGGGACTAAGTTGTTTTACCCTGCCTGCTCCCCTTCTGGCAAGCCGGTTTTAGTTCGCCAGC
>Ga0326728_10011594_pt1 | contig 20012 bp, 17 predicted proteins | sample MB3enrmetagenome_FD_207602 | JGI IMG/M metagenome (GOLD analysis project Ga0326728, IMG submission 207602) | Lab enriched peat soil microbial communities from McLean, Ithaca, NY, United States - MB31MN | ecosystem: Environmental > Terrestrial > Soil > Wetlands > Peat | place: USA: New York... | reverse complement strand
AGTGCTCTACCTGAGCGGCCAAACTTTCTTCACACTGGGCTACGGGGATATCACGCCCACGAACGCCGCCGCCCGCGCCCTCGCCGTGATGGAAGCGGGCATGGGCTTCGCGTTCCTCGGAGTGGTGATCGGATATCTGCCGGTTATCTATAATTCGTTTGCCGCGCGCGAGATTGAAATTTCGCTGCTGGATGCGCGCGCCGGGTCGCCGCCGAGCGCCGCCGAGTTTCTGGGCCGGTTGGGTTGCTGTCCCGAGCAGACGGTGCTCGACGAAATTTTTCGCGACTGGGAACGCTGGTGCGCCGACCTGCTGTCGAGTCATATTTCCTATCCCGTGCTGGTTTACTTCCGGTCGCAGCATAGCAATCAATCCTGGCTGGGCGCGGTGACGGTCATGCTTGATGTCACGTCGCTGGTCATGAACGGCGTGGACGGCCTTCACCCGGACCAGGCGAAGCTCACGTTCGCCATGGCGCGGCATGCCGTCGTCGATCTGGCGCAGGTGGTGCAGGCGGAATACAGTCCCCATGATGTCGACCGGCTGACGGCAGAGGAGCGAACCCGGCTGCGGACGGAACTGGCATGGCGTGGCGTAACGCTGAACGACAAGGCGGGCGCGGCCGAGCGGTTGGCGGAGCTTCGGGCTGTCTACGAACCTTATCTGCACGCGCTCAGCCGCCGGCTACTGATGACGCTGCCGCCGTGGATGCACAAGAATCGGATGAAAGATAACTGGCAGGGCGGCCCGTGGGACCGCGCCATCCAGGCGCGAGCGCTGGAACACCCCGGACACGCGGCGGACGATCACTTCTGATCGGGCGAACGGGCCATCGGGCGATCGCTCTTTACTTCCGCTGGATGGACTCCAAGTACTTGACTATATTTTCCAGCCGCACATTGCCTAAGTCCCGATCAAATTCGATCTCGTGGAAAATCGGCCCCCAGATTGGCATCTCCCTGGAGCCGTGTGCGGGGATGATGTCGTCGGCGCCAAACATGATGATGGTGCGCACATGAATGGCAGGGAAAGCGCCGCCATTGCGCTGCGAAAGTCTGGTCAGGTCGGGAAGTTCCCGCTTCAGCGCCTTGGACGCCGGGCCATTGCCTTGCCCATCGAGTCCATGGCAAGCCGCGCAGGAATTTCGAAAGATGCTGGCCCCTTCCACCGGACGGATGGGCAGTGGCTGTTGGTTCCGGGATTGTGCGGAGGCCGAAACGACCACGGAAACTAACAAGAGCACCAGCATCGGCACTCGTGGCTGCACGGAGGCCTCCGACGGAGAAGCGCTTGGGTAGAATGCGACTCGATCATACACCACGCCGCTTCGGTGCGATGGCCGGTGAGGGGAGTGGCAGACCGGTGTGTTGTTGTGCTGATCGGGCGATCGGGTGATCGGAAGTTCGGGCGAGGATAGATGGCCCGATCACCCGATGGCCCGATGATCCGATCACCCGATGCTCCGCTCCTTCTGCTAACATTTCTCCTTCATGAAACACGTGGGCGAAAATGTGGTGCGCATTGAGGCGGAGGCTTTGCGGGCGCTGGCGGACCGGCTGGCGGGGCCGATGGAGGCCGACTTCAACCGGGCGCTCGAACTGATGTTCGGCTGCCGCGGCCGGGTGGTCGTGACCGGGCTGGGGAAGAGCGGGCTGATCGCTCGCAAGATCGCGGCTACATTAAGTTCGACCGGGTCGCCGGCGCTCTACCTGCATCCGGTGGAGGCGCTGCATGGCGATCTGGGGATGATCGTGCGCGGCGATGTCGTGCTGGCGCTTTCGGCCAGCGGCCAGACGGAAGAAATTCTGCAGTTGGTGGCGACGATCAAACGGTTGCAGGTGCCGCTTATCAGCATGACTTGCGACGACATGGCTGCAAACTCAGCGGGCGGGGGCGCCCGCTCCACACTTGCTTCCACTCTCGCTTCCGCTGCCGACGTGGCTCTCGACTGTTCGATTTCTCAGGAAGCTTGCTCGCTGGGGCTTGCTCCTACCGCTTCCACCACCACCATGCTTGCTCTGGGCGATGCGCTGGCGGTGGCGCTTTCGGAGAAACGCGGATTCAAGGAAGAAGACTTTGCCAACCTGCATCCCGGTGGAAAGCTGGGCAAACGGCTGGCGCGGGTGGAATCGTTGATGCATTCGGGGGACGCGGTGCCACGGGTGACGGCGCAGACGAAGATGCCGGACGTGATTTACGAAATGTCGCGCAAGAAGCTGGGGATGGCGGCGGTGGTCGAGGGCGATCCTTTGCTCGGCGATCGTTTGCTGGGAGTGATCAGCGATGGCGATCTGCGGCGGTTGCTGGAGCAGCGCGGCAAAGATGTGCTCGACCTGACGGCTGAGGATGCGATGACGCGGACTCCGAAGAGCATCGGACCACAGGAGTTCGCCGCTACGGCGCTGGCGCGTATGGAAGAGATGAAGATTACTTCGCTCGTGGTTGTGGATGGGGAGCGGCGGGTGCTGGGGATCGTGCACCTGCATGATCTTTGGGGCACGGAGATGGTGTAGCGATGCCCGGCCCCTGAAGAGTGTGCGTGAGAAGTGGGTCGTCCCTCCGGGACTTGGTCCTATCCGCCTGCCCACCCAGCGCTGAAGCGCTGGGCCAAGCTGGCTCGTCCTCCGGACTTGTTTGTCTTTGTGACGGATCGCCCGCTGACCCGGGAAAGCTAAGCTGGGTCGCCCGTCCGGGACTTGAATCACTTCTCCCACTTTTCCTGGTTCGTCCTACCCAGAACGATTCATGAGACCGGATCCTAGCGCGAGGCCTTCACCTTGGGCGCGTGATAGGCATCGGGGAAGGTGAAGGTGACACGCGCTCCTTCTCGCACGTTGCCCACCAGCGCGGGACGGAAGCAGGCAATGCAGGTGCCAGCGGCGTGGCGAACGCTGGGATAGACAACTCCCGCCGAGCCTTGATCGAGCAAGCGGCGGGCGAGTTGCTGGGATGCGCGATAGCTGTCGGGCTGCAGGTATTTCTTGTAAGCAGGGTCATCGCGAAGATCTTCACTACGAAGATCGTGATTACGAAGATCGTGGAACTCGGCGCGAAAATCAGCGAGGTACTCGCGGTAGGCGACGGTCTCTTCTTCCTGCCAATTCACTTCGCGCAATCCCTCGGCATAATGGAAGGCGACCTCGGCTTGTGCGGTCTGCAGTGAGAAGCCGGCGTACCAGGCGCCGCGGTCGGCTCCGTTGAAGCGGCTGCCCGCGGGCCGCGCATGCGTGAAAGCGGCGTTGATGATGTGATAGTGGGGCACGGCGAAAACCAATTCGTGCACGGTGATTCCTGGGAGCAGGTTGGCCTCGCCCGCCAGCCGCGCGTTGGTGGCGTCGTCGAGCTGGAAGAGGTGCTGCATTTGCGCCGGTGGAAGTCCGAGCCGCGACAACACGCTCTCGCCCTCCTCATAGAAGCGATGGGGAATGAGGCGATGCGTGTCGTCTTCGGAGATGGGCGTGGTTTTGGGAAGCACGTTTCTGGGCGACACTAGAGCCCGCCACGGCGCGCGTCCAACAGTTGGCGAACGCGCAGCATCGAGGGCATTCCGCCCTTCAACATATAGGCCAGCGGGGTCTGACCGCCGAAGACGGGATTTGAGTTCGGCAGCTGGACCCAGGCATCGGCCAGCTTGGTGCCATAGAGGATATTGAGGGCCTTAAAGATGCCCACGAGCAGGGATACGCGCGTGAGCTTGTCTTGATCCAAAGTTTTGGCGTCCGCGGTTTTGGCGGCGCTGCGTTTGAGCTGATAGAAGGAGCCGTTGGAGATGCCGCCGATCAAGCCCCGAGCGTCCTCGTCGCGCAGCTTCCAATGGGATGCCAGGCGGAAAAATGCGCGGATGGCGACCGGGCTGAGCTTCTCCTGCACGGCCCGGCTGGAGAGGTCGGCAGGCTGATCCCAGGCTGCGCCGTGGAGGTGGACTACGGCGGACGTACCGAGGGCAATGTCTCCAAACATGACAATATTATGCTACATAGTTGGAGTCGAGTCAAGGAGGGCGCCTTGCGTAGGGACAGCCGCCCTCGGCTGTCCGGCGGGGCGAAGCCCCGCCACGCTCTTGAGTGCGGGGATGGACAAACAACCCTGCGAGCTGCGCTCGCCGGGACAGCCGAGGGCGGCTGTCCCTACGTATTCCTGGCAGAAGTTAGTGGCAGAAGCGCTGTAGTTTGGGCGGAGGCGGAGTGGGGAACTCGTCAAACTCTCCGGTCCAGCCGGAGCATCCGCGGGCCGTGACGGCGCGGATCACGACCTGTTCCAGATCGCGGGCTTTCGCTTTCGCTTGCTCCATCTGATTCGTGGTGAGATCGCCGCCGTTGTTGAGTTCGCCGAGGCCGGCGCCGGCGTCGGCATAACCGGCGTCGGCTGCGATGGTGTACCAGACGTAGGCAGTAAAGCGGTCCTGCGGAATGCCACGCCCATCCTTTAGCGCTTTGGCGTAAAAGTATTGCGCCTGGGGAAGGCCTTGATCGGCGGCAATCTTATAGAGCGCCGGAGCCTTGGTGTAATCTCGATCCGCCATCAGACGGCCCAGATAGTAGGCGCCGAAAGCGTTGTTCTGAGCGGCGGCGATCTTGAGCCATTTCTGGGCCGCGTCGAGATCGCGCGGCACGCCGTTGCCGAGGAAGTAGTGTCGTCCGGCGAGCCAACCCGCCAGCGGATCGCCTTGTTGAGCGGCCTTGCGATACAGGTCGACGGCTCGACCCGGGTCCGCCGCTACTAAGGTTCCGGTTTCATAATAGTAAGCCAATGCGATCTGGGCTGGTCCGTAGCCGAGGTCGGCGGAGCGCCGAAAATAATCGATCCCCAGCGAGTCATTTTGCGACGGTCCAATGCCCGTAATGGCGTCCATCCCACGCTCGTAAAGAGCGTCTGGAGAAGTGCTCTGCGCTAAGGCGATCGTGCTCCACAGCGCGAGAATTGAAGTCAGAATGGTTCGACGCATGGGCGAACTTCCGTGCCAGGTATTGAAACAAGTATAGGAAATACATGGGGTCAGTGTAGAGTTACGAAAGTTCTACGGGACGGCACCGGCGCGTGGGGTAGAGGGCGCAAGCAGAGGAAGTGGCGGCACCTTCCCAAAAACCGCGCGAATCAGTTTCCCTAGGCGTAGCGCTCGCGCATGAATTCGCCAATTGCCGTGTACGCGGCGGTCAGCGTTTTCTCGTCGGGCAGGAAAACGATGCGGAAATGTTTCGTCCATGGACGCTGGCCGAAACCGGAGCCGTGCACGACCGTCACATACTTTTGGCGAATCAGTTCGGTGACGAAGACGTGGTCGCCTTCCGGGATGTCGATGCTGGGGTAGGCGTAGAAAGCTCCGCGCGGCGCCACACAACTTACACGCGGAGTTTCGGCGCACCACTTCATGGTCAGATCGCGGCGGCGGCGCAGCTTGCGCTTGACTTCGACGAGGTGATCCTGCGGGCCTTCGAGCGCAGCCTTGATGGCGTACTGCTCGGGATGGTTGGCGCAGAGGCGCGCCCGCAACAGCTTGTTCACGCCTTCGAGGTAGGGTTTGATGGCGGAAGCTTCGCCGCTGGCAATGCCCCATCCGATGCGCCATCCGGGGGCGAGGTAATTCTTGGACAGTCCGCCGAAAGTAATGACCGGCACATCGGGCGCGACCGCGGCCATGGCATCATGCGGATCGTCGTCCATAATCAGTTTGTCGTAAATCTCATCGGCAAAGACGATCAGGTTGTGGCGGCGCGCCAGTTCGGCAATGTGCTCGAGCGTCTTGCGCGTATAGACCGAACCGGTGGGGTTGTTGGGATTGATCAACACAATGCCGCGCGTCCGCGGCGTGATCTTTTTCGTGATGTCGTCGAGATCGGGTTGCCAGCCGTCTTCTTCGTTCAGGTAATAAGTATTCAGTTCAATTTCGAGCTTCGCCAGAACCGCGGAATAGAGCGGATAGTCGGGGCAGGGGGTCAGCAGGTTGTCGCCCGGATTAAGCAGCGCGGTCAGGCAGATGTCCACCGTCTCGCTGACGCCCGAGGTGACGAAGACATCCTGAATGCTGGTGATGCCCTTGCGGGCCGCTTCGCCGCGAATGGCTGCGAGCGCCGGCGGGATGCCGGATGACGGAGAATATCCATTCTTGCCGTCGCGCATGGCTTGATAGACGGCTTCAATCATGTGGGCGGGCGTCTGGAAATCGAAGTTGAGCGGGTCGCCGATGTTGAGCGGCAGAATTTTGTGTCCCTCCCGGGCAACCTCGTCGGCGATGCAGGCCAGGTCGCGAATAGCGTAGCGGACGTTTTCCAAACGGGATGCAGGGATAATTTCGCGGAGTTGAGTAACGGGCATAAGAGAATTCTAACCGTAAAGGCACGGAGGGCGCAGAGAAAATCCCGGTAAGCCGGTGTGGATCTTCACCTGTCGGGAATGAGTTTTAGTCCAGTGGGTATTGAAATTGAAGGTGACGATCTCGTTGCTGGTCGACGCGGCGGGGGAGTCATCGCATCTTACCGCGTGCTGGACAACACCGAATAACAGAAATCCGGAGCGCGGCATCCCTCCCCCGCGCTCCGGCACCGTCAGCCAGGAGACCAGCTACGGTGAACTTGTTCTTTCTTTCGGGAAGTCCGCCACAAAGTCTCCTGATGCTTAATCTCCTGAAAAACTCCGGAAGGGCGAGTCCGCGCAAGGCTCGCCCTCCCGAGTTCCGAGCTGGTTAGGGCGTCAGTTTGATCACTGTGCCATTGGTAGTAGCGCCGCCCTCTTCTGTTGTGGTGTAGAGGTTGCCCTGCTTGTCGAACACCACGCCCCCCATCGGGTCGTCGCCATCGGGTTGGTTGGTGAAGCTATGGAGAACCGTGAAGGTACCGTCTGGTGCTAGCTTGTAGATGGTGCCGCCGCCGACAGTGCCGCCGCCCATAGTTGTGCCGTAGATATTGCCCTCTTTGTCGAAGACCAACGCCCCGTCCAACGGTGAGGCGCCATCCGATACCCCGCCGTAGAAGTTGTGAAGAATGGTTTTTTGGCTGGTCTTCGGGCTGAACTCATACACGGTGCCGTATCCGCCAGAGCCCCCATTCTCGGTGGTGCCATAGAGATTGCCCTTCTTATCCAATACAGGGGGATTCCAGGGATAGAGTCCGTCGTTTCCTCCCATGAAGTTGTAAAGTATGCTGTAGCTTCCGGCCGCCGTGATTTCGTACAGAGTGCCCCAGCCATAGGTGCCGCCGATCTGGGTCGTGCCATAGAGGTTGCCCTTTTTGTCCAGCGTCACGCCGGCCCAAGGCACGCAACCGTCATTGCTGCAGTTGAAGTTGTGGAGCACGGTTTCCGTGCCGTCCGGCGCCAGCTTGAACACGGTACCGTTGCCCGGGCTTCCGCCTCCTGTGGTCGTTCCGTAAAGATTCCCCTGCGAGTCGAAGACGGGAGTGACGGCGCCAGGTGTGGCACCGTCGGTGGTGTTAAAGAGGAAGAGGATTTTCTCGACGTACTTCTTACCGCTCTTGCTGATCTTGAAAATCGTTCCGGCGCCGTCACTGGGCTGGGTTGGGCCATCCACAGTAGTGCCATAGAAGCTGCCCTTGTAGTAAGTCAGTCCTCCCATGGGACGCCACGCGTCATACGGCTCGCCTTGGAACGTGTATAGGATTGTCTCTTTGCCTGTCGTTGTGCTGACTGCCCACACGATGCCGCAGCCGGCGGAACCGCCCTGCGAAGCTGTGCCGTAGAGCGTGGTGCCCTTCAGAAGCGGGCCGGACTGTGGATAAGCGCCGTCCGGGCCGCCGCTCGGAGTGCCCTGGAACGAGTAGAGTACAGTTTCCGTTTGTGCCTGCGCCGGAATCGCAATTCCGGCCAATAGAACCACTGCGGCGAGCGTAGTAAGCGCGATTGCGGCCACGCCCGAATGCTTCACTTGCCGATAGATTGAGTTCATATTAGGGTCTCCTGGGAATCAAAACTGCGGTAGACCGGTTTCTTCTTGCGGGAAGCCCGCCGGAAAGTTTCCCGATGATCAGGCTTCCGAAAAGCTCAGGAAGGGCGAGTCCGCGCCATAGCTCGCTCGCCCTTCGCAGATGCAAGTTGAGTTACGGCGTGATTTTGATCACCGTGCCGCCGCCGTATTCGCCGCCGTTATTACCGCCATAAGCACCGGTGGTGTATACGTTTCCCTTCGTGTCGAGGGCCACGCCGCCAAAGGGCGTACTTCCGTCTGGTTCATCGTCGAAGTTATAGAGGGTAGTGAGGGTGCCGTCCGGAGCCAGTTTGTACACGTTGCCCTGGTTCGTAGGGCCGCCATCCGACGTTGTGCCGTAGAGGTTGCCCAGTTTGTCGAAGACCAACGCTCCGTACAAGGGGTACAACCCATCGGTGCCGTTGAAAGTGTGAAGGACGGTTTCTTGGCCAGCCTTCTTGCCCTTCGCCAGGGTGTACTCGAAGATCACGCCGCAGCCCCAGGTGCAGCCGGCGCCGCCTGACTGCGCAGTGCCATAGAGCTTGCCGCTCTTGTACACGAGAGCGCTCCGGGGTGTGCCACCGTCGGTACCGCCGGTAAAGTTGTAAAGGATGGTGTACTGGCCGGCAGCCGTGATTTCGTACAGGATGCCATATCCGTAAGCGCCGCCGCCTGGGGCTGTGCCATAGATGTTGCCCTTGGTGTCCAATACCACTCCGGACTCAGGGTTGTAACCGTCGCCGCCGGCTTGGTTGAAGCTATGGAGCGTGGTTAATATGCCGCCTGCCAGCTTAAACACGATGCCGTTGCCGTAATACCCCCCATATGCGGTTGTGCCGTAAAGGTTGCCTTGCTTGTCGAGAACCAGGGTGACATAGTATGGATAACCCCCATCGAGGCCGCCGCCGAAGCTATAGAGGACGGTCTCGACGTACTGCTTACCGCTCTTAGCGATCTCGTAAATCGTTCCGTACCCCCCGCCGTTTTGCATACCGCCGGATTGGGTCGTGCCGTAGAGGTTGCCGTGGGCGTCAAGAACCACGGGCCCCAGTGGTTCTAACCCGTCATATGGGGGTTGGGAGTTGACGGTGAATGTGTGCAGAATCGTCTCTTTGCCGGTCGTCGTGTTTACCGCGTACACGATGCCGTAGCCGCCGGGACCGCTGCCGCCTTCCATGGTTGTGCCATAGAGAGTGGTGCCCTTCAAAGTTGGGCCCGCATCAGGGTTGGCTCCGTCCGGGCTGCCGGTGAATTGGTGGAGCAGAGTTTCGGTCTGGGCCTGCGCCGGAATCGAGATCCCGGCCAATATCACTGCAGCAGCGAGCATGGTGAGCGCGATTGCGGCCATGCCCGAATGTTTCACTTGCCGATTGATTGAATTCATTATGATGTCTCCTGGGAATGACACTGCCTACGGTCTTTCTTCGAGGGATACTGTCGTACGTATCCGTGCGGAGTGTGATCCTGAAGGTGTACGGCGGTCAATGGTTTGGAGGTAACGCGTGTGCAACGCGTATGCAACGCGATAACAGCCGTGCCTGCATAGTGTTAGGGACGGTCGTTGTCCGGCGGCGGAACGGGTGAGAATAGCCCGAAAGTGCTAGTTCGAAGAGATTCGTCCGAGTGTTAAAATGTGTGTCTCCCCCGCAAGCGCGCCGTACTATGCGCTCTCCATACGTGTCTCCGGCGGTTGTTCGCTTTGGTGTGTTCGAGGCCGACCTTCGTGCCCGCGAACTGCGCCGGGGCGGTGTCAGGGTTCGCATCCAGGACCTGCCGTTTCGCGCCCTGGCGGTTCTGCTGAGCCGCCCCAACGATGTCGTTACCCGCGAAGAATTACGCCAGGCACTTTGGCCGGGCGACGTCTTTGTAGATTTCGACCGCGGCATCAGCACTGCCATCAAGCGCCTGCGCGACGCGTTAGGCGATGCCGCCGACAACCCAGTCTTCATTGAGACCATTGAACGCCGCGGCTACCGCTGGATCGGCCCCCTGCAAAGCGCGGAGCTTTCCGCGGAACCCGAGGTGCAGTCCAACGGAGTGTCCGGCGGCCAGGCGGTTGCACTGTCTCCACCCCGCGCCTCGCCGCCCTGGAAATTCATCTTCGCGCTGCCGGTTTTGGCTCTGCTGTTTGCGGCGTGGATTTTCCGGCCCAGCTATCGCTCGGCGAAAGCGGGATCGAAAACGCAACCAATCTCTTCTTCTTCGTTGTCCAGCGCAGGCTTGCCGCATCACGCCGCCAACCGTGAAGCCGAGGAGTTCTACCTCAAGGGCCGTTACTACTGGGAGAAGCGAACTCCCGGCAGCCTGAACAAAGCGGTGGATTCGTTCATGCAAGCCATCGTCCACGATCCCGGCTACGCGCCTGCCTACGTCGGACTCGCGGATTGCTACAACCTGTTGCGCGAATATACCGTGATGCCGGCCTCGGAGGCCTACCCACGCGCGCTGGCCGCCGCGAAAAAAGCGGTCGAACTCGACCCCCAGTCCTCAGAGGCGCACGCCTCTTTAGCCTTTGTCTCCTACTTCGGGATGTGGGACGCGGCCACGGCCGATCGGGAATTCCGGCGAGCGATTGAACTGAATCCCTCGAACGCCATCGCCCATCACTGGTACGCGACTTACCTGCAGTGCCTCCGCCGTTCCCCCGAGTCGTTGGCCGAGATCGAGCGCGCCCAAGCGCTGGAACCCGCTTCCAAGTCTGTCCTGGCCGATAAGGGTAATATTCTTTTCAACGCTGGCCGGCAGCAGGACGCCATTGCACTGCTCAAGCAGATGGAAGAGAACGAGCCCGACTTTATTTCTCCCCACCGCTACCTGAGGGAAATCTACCTGCTGACGGCGGACTATCCCCATTACCTGGTCGAAGCCAGAAGCGAAGCGGTCCTGATGCACGACAGCTCAGCTCTCGCCGTCGTGGAAGCAACCGAAAAAGGTTTCGCCGCCAGGGGCGGAAAAGGTCTGCTTGAGGCCCTTCTTCAGCAACAAACCAAGCTCTATGAGCGCGGCCTCTTGTCGCCGTACTTCCTGGCGGAGACGTGCTCGCTGCAGGGGAACAAGCAAGAAGCTCTGCGCTACCTGCGGACCGCCTATGACCGGCACTCCGACGCTTTGTTCGCAATCGAAATCGATCATGCTTTCGACAACCTCCACAACGAGCCCGCTTTCCGGCAGTTACTCGCCGAAGCTGGCCTGCCGCCTCTTTCGCAAGAGATCTCCCGTTAATTCCCATCGGTGACGATCAACTCGGAAGCAACCTGGAAACGCGAACCGGCTTTCATCGTGAAGAAGTGAACCCCAACCTGAGTTGGGATGTCCGGTGGTCCGGGGCGCCGCTTTTGCGTAGTCACTTTCGTAACCCTTTCGACCCCTGACCCAAGTTTAATACCCATCCCAGCGGGGATATGATGGTCATAGTGCGAGAGATAGTGCGAGAGATATCCAGTATTCGCAGAATTTTGCGATGAGGTTGGCACGGGCTCGTGTCGAATAAAAACAGACCGGGACTCTACGTCGCGTGGAAGACGGTGACGTACCGCAGCGTGCTCATGGCGATGCTGGGTGCGGCGCTGATCTTCGGCGCCGTCATGCACGTGGCGTTCCCGAAATTCACCGACTCGACGGTGAAGGCGGCGGGGCAGCTTTCCACGGGCTTGCTGGAAAAAGTTGCGGGACTGGCGCCTCCGCTGAAGGGGCCGTCGGCCGCGGTTTCGCAGCAGGCGCACTTCACCGTGCTCGATGGCACGATCCGGGTAAGGAAGGGCAACGGCAACAGTTGGATCAACGCCGACTACAACGTGCCGCTGGAAAAGGGCGACGTGGTGCAGACCGGCGCCGAAGGCATGGCCAAGATTGTTTTCAACGATGGCACCAACTACACCGTGAAACAGGATTCGCTGATTGTGATCGAAGAGAACTCGGCCAACGATCAGCAACAAACCAACGTATCGGTGGCGGTCACGACGGGCACGGTGGACCTGACCACGGCGACCTATGTTCAGGGTTCGAAGTCGCAGGTGATTGTGGCCGGCGCGAAGGCTTCGCTCGCTCCCGATTCGGCGGCCATGGTACACAATAATCCCAAGGAAGATCAGCATGAAATCCTGGTGAAGAAAGGCAGCGGCGAAGTCGAGCGCAACGGAGAAGTGGCTCGCCTGGCACCCTGGGACAAGGTGAGTTTCCAGAGCACATCGAAGACCATGGAGCGGGCCACGGAAATTGGTCCGCCAGTGCCCATTACTCCGGGCAATATGATGCCGGTTTTCATCAACGCCGGGGAGAAGTCGAAGGAAGTGGAGTTTGCCTGGTCGCCGATGGCGAACGCCACCGGATACCGGCTGCGGATTTCGCATAACCCGTATTTTTCGTCGTTGTTGCTGGACAAGAAAGTCGAAGCGGCGAGTGTGGTGGTGACCGGTCTGTCGGTGGGCGCTTATTATTGGTCCATCCAGTCTTACGATGCGGCCGGGAAGGAATCGGTGGAAAGCGAAAAGAACCGCTTTACCATCATTGTCAAGGCGAAGGAAAAAATCGACCTGGCGCTCGAAATCGATCCGCTGATCCAGCACGGGCACGTGATCGAAGTGACAGGCAAGACCGAAGCGGGAGCGCGCGTCATGGTGAACGGCAAGGAAGTTCCGATCGTCGGCGACGATGGCTCGTTCCACTATTTCACGCCGCCCTTGCCGAACGGGGAAAACCTGGTCACGGTCACGGCGCAGAATTCCAAAGGCGGGGTGAACACCCACCAGGAAAAAGTGGTAATTCAGTAGAGGATTCAAGGTTTGGAAGAACGTCCAGAATGATGTTCGGAACAACCGGTGCCCGGATGACCACCAGTTCTCTGAACATCGAAGTAGAATAGAAGAAACGTACAACAATGCAAGAAGCTAGGGTAGAGCGGCTCACACGGAAACTAAGGAAGGCCCAGGTTCCGGTGGTGAGGCGAATTCCCGAGAGAGAGAAGTATTGCCATGTCAAACAACGGGTTTCATAACGGCTCATCGCGTTCGCACAATCTGCGTTCGCTCTTCAGCATGTTTTCGAGCGACCTCGCGATCGATCTCGGGACGGCCAACACGCTGGTGTACGCGCGCGGCAAGGGCATCGTTGTCAACGAGCCCTCCATTGTTGCGCTGAACAAAAACACCGGCGAGGTGGAGGCGGTGGGCAAAGAGGCCAAGGAAATGCTGGGACGCACGCCCGGCAACATCGTGGCCATCAAGCCGATGAAAGACGGAGTCATCGCCGACTTCAAGGTCACCGAGAAGATGTTGAACTATTTCATCCAGAAGGCGCACAACCGCAAGATGCTGGTGCATCCGCGGATCGTGATCGGCGTGCCTTCGGAAATCACGCAGGTGGAAAAGCGCGCGGTCATGGATTCCGCCTATCGCGCCAAGGCCAGCGAAGTGCACCTGGTGGAGCAGGCGATGGTGGCCGCCATTGGCGCGGGGTTGCCGATCACTGAGCCCAGCGGCAACATGGTCGTCGACATCGGCGGCGGCACCACCGACATCGCGGTGATTTCGCTCAGCGGCATCGTGTATTCGCGTTCCGTGCGCATGGCCGGCAACCAGATGGACGAGGCCATCATGAATTACCTCAAGCGGAAATATAACCTGCTGGTGGGCGAGCGCACCGCCGAGCAGATCAAAATGGAAATCGGCTCGGCCTATCCGCTCGACAAGCCGCTGACCATGGAAATCAAAGGCCGCAACCTGATCGAAGGCGTGCCGAAAACCATCACGGTGGACGATAGCGAAATTCGCGAATCGCTCAGTGAATGCGTTTCGACCATCATGAATGCGATCCGCGTCGCGCTCGAACGCACGCCGCCGGAACTTTCCGCCGATATCAGCGACCGCGGCATCGTGCTCACCGGCGGAGGCGCGCTCATCAAGAACCTCGACAAGCGCATCCGCGAAGAAACGGGATTGCCGGTCTCGATCGCCGACGATCCGCTGTGCAGCGTGGTGCTGGGCACAGGCAAGATGCTCTCGGATTTCAAGCTGCTGCGCAAGATTTCGATCGAGTAGAGAGAAGCAGTTGTCAGTGGCCGGTGGCCAGTTGCCAGTGAAGACCCCAGGGAAATAAGTTCGTTGTACCGCGTCTGACCACGCGCAACTGATCATCGAACACCGACAACCCTCACCAACTGGCAACTGGTCACTGACCACTGGCAACTGATGTTATGGATGTTCTCGGACGCTACCGCAACCTGATCGTGCTGGTGGGAGTGTTATTCGCCCAGGTACTCGGCTTGGCCGTGCAGGTCAAGCGGACGACCGACAGCGAATCGACGCGCCTGATTCGCATCTGGGCGGTGGATACGGTCACTCCTCTGGAAAAGGCGCTGGTGTGGGCGCAAACTTCCACGAGCAACCTCTGGCACAGCTATTTCTACCTGCGCGGAGTGCGCGCCGAGAACCGCACCCTCAAGGCGCAGATCGAGCGCATGAGTCTGGAGCAGGTGCGGATGAGCCAGGACGCCGATCAGGCACGGCGTCTGCAGGCGTTGCTGGCCTTCAAGGAACAGTTTATTTCGCAGACGATGGCGGCGCAGGTCATCGGATCAAGTGGCAGCGAGTTGTCGCGCTCGGTCTACATCGACAAGGGTGAACGCGACGGCATCAAGCCCGACATGGCGGTCATCACCGCGGACGGCATCGTGGGCAAAGTGCTGCGCGTGTACGGCTCCACCTCGCTGGTGCTCTTGATCGACGACCAGACCAGCGGAGTGGGAGCGCTTCTCGACAAAACGCGGCTGCAAGGCATACTGCGCGGCACGCCGTCGGGTGAAGTGGTGCTGGAAAAAGTGATGAGCGACGAAACCGTGCCCGCCGGAGAAATGGTTCTTACCAGTGGCGGAGACGGCATTTTTCCCAAGGGCCTGCTGGTGGGCAGGGTGACGAAGGTGGCGCCGGGCAGTGAGCTCTTTCTCAACATCCGCGTGCGTCCCGCGGCCGATCTCAGCAAGCTCGAAGAAGTGCTGGTGGTAACGAAGATTGATGAAAGACAGGCTCAGCCCGATCAGACGGGCGCAGCGCGCGCCATCGATATCCTGGCCGAGCGGCTTCCGACCGTTCCCGCCAAGCCGGAAAATGCCGTCAAAGCCGACGCGCCGGGGTCGGTTGCACCGGGGGTCGCCATGCCGGGGACTGCGGCGCCAACGAGTGCTGGTTCGAATGTCAAGCCTAAAGCCGTGTCCCCAGAAGCCTCCGCCGCGAGCGGAGCGCCCGCCGCGCGAAAAACGGCAAGCTCCCCATCCACTTCCGAAGCTGGCTCCGGAACTTCTTCCGGAACTAAGTCAGCCGGAACCCCTGCCATAAAAGTTTCTCCCCAGCCCGTGAAGGCAACGGGCGAACCCAAGCCGCAACCCGCCGTGGAGGATAGTCCACACTAACGTGGCCATCACCTACACATCGGGAGAGCAGGTTGAGGTTTACCGGTTCAGCATTCCGGCGACGGTTCTGATTCCGCTGGCTGCCGTTTTTCTGCAGGCGTTTCTGCCGCTGCGCTTTCGTTTTTTCTCGATCTTCGATCTTCCGCTGCTGGTCACCATCGGTTTCGCGACGGCGCGGCGCAGCCCGCTGGCGGGCCTGCTCACGGGCAGCTTCATCGGCATTTTGCAAGATTCGCTGACGCATCATCCCATCGGGCTCTACGGAATTGCGCTGACGGTGGTGGGATTCGGCGCCTCCTCGCTGGGCATCAAGCTGGACGTGGAACATTCCGGCGCTCGTTTCCTGCTTACGATTTTCTTCTACGTGGTGCACGAGGTTGTCTACTTCATGATTGCGCGCGGCCTGGTGGGGTTGCACATGGAGTGGAGTTGGCCGCACGAATTGCTGTCGGGCGTGGCGAATGCTCTGCTGGGTGTTCTGATATTCATGCTGCTCGACCGCGTCAAGCAGAGAACGTAGCGTAGGGACAGCCGCCCCCGGCTGTCCAGGCTTGCGCCAGCTCGCGTTAGTTTTTGTTTGTCTCCATCCTTGCGCTCAAGAGCGTGGCGGGGCTTCGCCCCGCCGGACAGCCGAGGGCGGCTGTCCCTACGTGAATCTCGCGATCGCAACCGCCAGCACTGCCGCGGCCAGCGTAGCGAAGAAATTCACCGCCTGATTGCTGATCCAGCCGCGACGTTGCAGCGTAGCGCCGAGAATGCTGTCGATGAGCATTCCGGCGAATCCGGCGCCCACCGGAATCCAGAACTGTCCCCGAGGAATCATCCCGCCCACCGCTGCGACCGCCGCAATCGCTAGACAGGCTGCCAGGCCTGCGATGCTACCGGGAATCGTGATGCCGCCGTCGGTACCGGCTGGAACGCGTTCCCAGGTCGTGATCAGTCGCGCGTCTGCTCTGCGATACTGCCCGATCTCGCTGGCTACGGTGTCCGTCGCGGCTTCGGCCAGAGCGGCCAACGCTGCGACCAACCAAACCCGATTTCCGGTGGCGCTGAAAACAACCGAACCGGCGGCAGCCACTGCGAGATTGGCCAGGATTTGCCACGCATTCCGTCCTTCCCGGCGCTCGGCGAGTCCGAGCGCCAGCTTGCGGCCGTATCCCAGGCGGGTGGAAACCCAGGTCATCAGGAACAGCGCTGCGAGCGTGGCGAAAGCGGTGGGGCCGGCGCCGGCAAAAAGCAGGAAACAGGCGAGACCGCCCGCCAGCGCCCCGGATCGATTGACGCCGCGCAGAGCGCGAGCCAGCACCGCGAAGCCCAGCGTCACGGCCGCGGCGATGGCCAGCCGCTCCGGCGATGACGCCCAAGCGTGTGCTAGAAAAGGGTTCAGCATTTGGAGGGCAGCTTTCAGCCGTCAGCCATCAGCCGTCAGTAGAATCTCATGTTCCTGCCCGACTGACGGCTGATGCCTGGTGGCTGACGGCTGATCCACTATCGATAACACTATATTCGGTGCCCGGCGGCAGTGGGATACGTCATGTAGTGCTTGGCCTTTGGATTCGCCCCGTAATCTGGCGGCAGCAACCTCCACGGATTTAGGCTACACTTCTGTACGCTTGGCGGGGTTCTGATTTCGTAGTACGCGGCGCGCCACGTCTGCCGAGACGAGGCCAGCCTCGTCTCTACTTGGGGTGAAAACAATGGCGGCTTCAGTCTGGTCTGGATATCTTACGTTCGGATTAATCTCCATGCCGGTGCGTCTGTTCTCGGGCGCGCGCAGCAGCGGCATCTCATTCAACCAGCTTCACCGCACCGACCACCATCGGGTGAAGCAGCAGCTTATTTGCTCATTGGACAACCAGGTTCTCGAGCGCAGCGATATCGTCAAGGGCTACGAGTATCGCAAAGACGAATACGTCATCATCGATCCCGAGGAGATCAAGAAGATCGAGCCCAAGACGGCGAAGACGATGGAGATCCTCGAGTTCGTGAAGGCGAGCGAAGTCGATCCAGTGTATTTCGAGTCGTCGTATTACATGGTTCCCGATGAAGCGGGCCGCCGCCCCTATGCGCTGCTCACCAAGGCGCTCGAGGAGAGCGAGTACGTCGCCATCGCCAAACTCACCATGCACAACCGCGAATACACGGTTTTCCTGCGTCCGCATAAAGGTGGAATGATGCTGCACACCATGTACTACGCGGAGGAAGTGCGCGAGGTCGAGTCGTTCGGCGCTCCCGAGGTGGAGATCAAAGAGGCGGAGATTAAAGTTGCGCATCAGCTCATTGAGGCGCTGGCGGGCGACTGGGACCCGGAGAAATACCACGATACCTTCCAGGAAAATCTGAAGAAGCTGATTGAGGCGAAGCTGGAGGGCGGCGAAGTCCAAGCCGTCGAGCAACCGAAGAAGCTGGCCCCGGTGGTCGATCTGATGGCCGCGCTGAAAGAAAGCCTGGCCCAGACGAAGAAGCCAGCCGGGTCGGAAAAAGTCGCCGAGATGCCATCCGAGCGCCAACAGAAAACACGCCGCGGGCGGGCGTGAATCGGCGAAGAACCAGGTTTCAAGGTTTCAGAGTTTCAAGGTTTCAAAGTTGAAAGTTCCAAAGCCATGTCTTGGCCTTGAAACTCTGAAACCTTGAAACTCTGAAACCTCGAAACCTTGAAACTCTGAAACCTTGAAACCTTGAAACCTGTTTTCCTCCCCACTCGATTTCCCCTCTTGACCCGGTTCCCGATACAATATCGGTTTCCGCGCAACACTGACCTTTACTACGGAGTTTGAATGAAGCGGTTTCTCGGGCTGGGGTTCGTGCTGTTTCTCTATGTGATCTGTACCGGGTGCGGCGACACTTTCCGCCCGATTATCATCCCGAATCCTCCAACCTTTCCCAACCCGGCGGCGGCGCACACGGTGTTGTCGATCAACGATAACGGAACCGTCGTGCCCGGCACCGCCATGGTGATCGATGTCTCCGGGGACTCGGACGTGAGCGTTGCCAATGTGGGCCTCGCTCCAGTCCATGCCGTGCAGCAAAGCGCCAGCCAAGTCCTGGTCGTGAACCATTCGGTGACGGGCGCGCAACAAGATTCCATCACCAAGCTAGACTTCAGCGGCACGGTCATCGGCGCCACGAGCACCATCAGTCTGCCGGCGAACTCGGCGCCAAACTTTGTGGCGACGACCGAGGGAAGCCAGGCCTACGTCCTGCTGCACGACCTCACTGAGGTGGAGGTGGTTAACACCAACACCAATAGCCTGGCGGCCACCATTCCGGTGGGCAACAATCCGGTCGCCATGGCCGAGACCCCAGATACCCAGAAGCTCTACGTGGCCAACCAGGACGACAGCACCATCAGCGGCTTCAACACCAAGGACCGGTCTTCGCGGACCGTTAGCGGTACGTTCCATGCGCCGCTCTGGGTGATTGCCCGCTCCGACAGCCAGCGCCTGTATGTGCTCAACGGCAACGGCGTCGTGAGCACAGTGGATACCCATACCACCACGGGCCCGGATACCGTGATCGATGCCAGCGTCAATGCGCCCGGCGCCGCTTATATGCTTTACGACGGGAATACGAACCGGTTATACATACCGGGCGGCAGCCAGTTGACGATGCTGGATGTCTCGCAATCCATCCCCGCAGTTCTTACGGGAGCCCCGATCGCGATTCCCACGGTTCAACCCAGTTCGCGCGGCGCCGGGGACCCCTGCTCGAGCACTTCGACAGCGGCCCTTAATACAGTTGCCGTCGCCGCCCTGCCCGATGGGAGTCGTGCTTATGTTGGCGCGTATTACGAAGACGCGGCCGACAACATCTGCCCGCAGGTGACGGTGATTGACGTTCCCAGCAACACTATTAAGAGCAACTTTGCCGTGCCGGGATTTCCTGCCTACGATGCCTTCTGCTCCACCACCCGCTTCCGCTTCACGATGGCGGCCGGCGGCGATAGTTCCCGTGCGTACCTCGCCAGTTGCGATGGAGGTATGGTCAACATTATCGATACCTCCAGCGATAGCTATATCCTGAATCTACCGGCCCCCATCAGTTCGCGCACGGTTCAGGGGAGCCCGGAGAACCCGCCGCAGAATCCGGTTTTTCTGATCGCCGGCCCCTAAATATCCGCGATCTCCGATTGCCGATTCTCAGCAGGCCGCTGAAGAGCTTGATTTTCCGGAAGCCAGTTCAGAAACGCGCAAACCAAGGATTAGTCGAAGTCTTTCAGCGAGCAGCCCCCCGGCCCCCGAGCGTTGCCGCACGAGCCACAAGGTCCCGCCGAGAAAGGCGGCTGCGTCGCCGCTCCGCTCTTCGCCGCCACGGCGAACACGGAGAGCTGCGGCTCCAGTTTCTTGCTCTGGCACTTCGGGCACTCCGCTTTTTGTTTGCCGAAGACCAGAGCCTCGAACTCGTGCTGGCATTCCTTGCAGACGTACTCGAAGATGGGCATGAAGAAACTCCGCGAAGAAAATTGCTGTCTTCTATTTAAAATCAAAATGTGGGCACTTCGCAAACACACGCAGAGACGCGTCCCTTCACGCCACGCCGCTGGTTGCGCGGCGGACACGTGCAAACCGTTGCCAGCTTCCTAATCCCGCGGCGTTTTCATTTGCCCGAGCCCGAGGAGCGGTTGATCGAAGTCGAGCCCGGCATCCAGGTACTTTGCCACTGTCACTGGCAAGCGGATCGAGCGCACCCGCTGACTA
>Ga0326728_10011593_pt1 | contig 20014 bp, 13 predicted proteins | sample MB3enrmetagenome_FD_207602 | JGI IMG/M metagenome (GOLD analysis project Ga0326728, IMG submission 207602) | Lab enriched peat soil microbial communities from McLean, Ithaca, NY, United States - MB31MN | ecosystem: Environmental > Terrestrial > Soil > Wetlands > Peat | place: USA: New York... | reverse complement strand
ACACTCCATCTACGCAGCGAAGCCGTGACCCGAGGAACCGTATGCCTTAATCGGGCTAGTACGGGTCTGTGGGGGGGCCGGCGGGCAACCGCCGGCCCTACCCGGAAACCCTGCGCCCTGCAAGGGCGCACGCCACTCTGCCCCCCCGATTCACTGTTTGCCCGGCGGCATGACGACCTCGAAGTCCGCTCCGGTGACGCGGCGCAGTTCTTGGTCGAGGGCCGGGATGCGGTCGTCGGGGGCGAGGGACACGGCCCACTCGATGCCGTTGTCGGCGACGAACATGCCATAACGTTTGAGGGCGGTCAGGATGACGCGGGTTTGGGGTGAGAAGCCGGAGAGATCGAAGTCTTGGCGTAGGCGGAACCGCTCGCCCATGCGCGGGAGGTTCTGGCCGGTGAGCGAGCTGGCGAAATGGGTCGCGGGGGCAACGAAGGCGCGGCGGGTGCGGCGGACGGTCACGCGCAGGGGGTGGTCGATGGAGCCGCGCTGGAGCTCGTCGAAGCGGACGACGGCGGGGAAGATGGGCAGGCCGGCGGCGTCGGCGGAGGTCCAGCCGGCCGGGCGGAGCCGGTTGGATTTCAGGTCGAAAATGGAGGCCTGGGCGCACTGCCAGCCGGCATCGGTCTTGCGCATCTGGTAGAATTCGTAAAGCATCCTATGGACTGGATCGACGATGAGCGCGTGCCGGTCGCCGTCCAGGTTGCGCCGGTCGCGCTGGACATCGTCGAGGGTGAGGGCGCGGAGTTCGGGCTGGCGATGAAAGCCGGCGGGCCAGTTCTCGATGGGGAGGTTGTCGGGCACGGGGTAAGGTCCGGGGTCCGACTCGGCAGGATAGCCGAGGAGCTTGACCTGGACCCGCGGTTGGCCGGGCGGCACGAGGACGAAGCTCATATCGGCGTTGGCGCGGAGCGGCTTGGCGGCGCCGACGCTGGCGACAATCTGCCGGGAATTCGGGTATAGGGGCCAGCCGGAGACGACCTGGTTCCATGGATTGTCCGGGGGAAAGACCTCGAGGGCGGCCAAAATGGCGTCGGCTGCGGGCGTATCGAAGAGCACCGGCTGCGTGAGGGCCGGCATTTTCGCCGCGCGGAAGCGCTCAACCCGGGCGGGGTCGCTCCCGGAGGCCGACTGCTCGACCGGGGGAGGGGCGCCTAACGCAAGGGAGGCCAGCAGCGCAAGGCCAATGGTCGCAGGAGGAACTTTCATGGTGGCGCTCATGCGGGCAGTCTGGCCCGGCTCCAAGGCCCGTCAAGCCGGATTTCATCGGCACTGGGCGTTGGCCTCCTTTCAAATCTGTAATTCTGCCGAAAGGTCCCCGTCATAAGCGTGGTGTTTATTAGTCCCGAACAGTGAATAAGAAACGAGAGCTGGAACTGACAGACGAGGACAAGACAAGACTTATGAAACGCATATTCGATCATGTGAGCAATCAAGTGAGCGCCCTGGCTTTGGGCGGGGCGGTGGTGGTGGCAGGTTCGGCCCTTGCCTTCACGCAAAAGAGCCCGGCCGACTCGCACAGCGCGCCGGTCAAAGTGGAGTTGGATGAGCGGTCGGTGGCGCGGGAGGCGGGCGGGAGGACGAGCTTCGCGCCCGTGGTGAAGAAAGTGGGGCCGGGCGTCGTACAGGTATCTACGACGACCAAGGCGCATGAGATGTCCTTCAACGGGCCGCCGGAAATGGACGATTTGTTCCGGCGGTTTTTCGGGGAGCCACCTGGGGAACGGGCGCCGCGGCACCGCTACGGCATCCCGCGGCAGCAGGGCATCGGCTCGGGAGTGATTGTTACCAAAGACGGCTACATCCTGACCAACAACCACGTTGTGGACGGGGCGGATGAAGTGAAGGTGGAGTTGCAGGATGGGCGAGAATTTACAGCCAAGGTGATTGGGCGGGACCCGAAGACCGACGTGGCGGTCATCAAGATCAGCGCGAACAATCTGCCGGTCGTAGCGATGGCCGACAGCGACAAGGTGGAGGTGGGGGACATTGTGCTGGCGCTGGGCAATCCGTTTGGCATCGGGCAGACGGTTACGACGGGTATTGTGAGCGCCACGGGCCGCGGGGCGCCTATGGGTCTGGATTATGAGGACTTCATCCAGACGGATGCGGCAATCAATCCGGGCAATTCCGGCGGGGCGCTCGTGGACGTGGAGGGACGGCTGATCGGCATCAACACGGCGATTTTGAGCCGGAGCGGGGGCAACCAGGGCATTGGGTTCGCCGTTCCGGTCAATTTGGCGCGAAGCGTCATGGAGAGCCTGGTCAACGAGGGGCGCGTGAGCCGGGGTTATTTGGGCGTGATGCCCCAGGATGTCACGCCGGCGCTGGCCAAGGAGTTCAAGCTCCAGGATGCCAGTGGCGTGTTGCTGGGGGATGTGACGCCGGATAGCCCGGCTGAAAAGGCAGGCCTCAAGAACGGGGACATCCTCCTGGAGTTCAACGGCAAGAAAGTGAAGGATGCGCGGCATCTCAGACTGGCGGTTGCCCAGACGCGGCCGGGTCAAAGCGTGCCGGTCAAGTTCCTGCGCGACGGCGCGACCGAGACGGTCCAAGTCAAGGTGAAGGACGTGCCGGGCACTCCGATGCTGGCCAAGGCCGAGAAGTCCGAGAGCGGGGACAACGGCACCCTCAACGGGGTGACGGTAGGCGACCTGGACCGGGCAGCGCGGCAGGAGTTGAACGCGCCGGAGAACCTCAAGGGCGCAGTGATCACTGAGGTGCAGCCCGACTCTGCGGCGGCCGGGGCCGGTCTGCGGCCCGGGGATGTAATCCAGGAGATCAACCGCAAGCCGGTCAAAAACGCCGGCGAGGCGGTGAAATTGACCGAGCATCCCGAGAGCAAGACGACTCTGCTGCGAATCTGGCGCAACGGCGGCAGCCACTATGTGGTGGTCGACGAGAGCCAGGAGGGCGACAAGGCAGACAAGGCAGGCTGATTTTCGCTGCAGGAACAACGAGACCCTCCCGTGCCCTTCACACCCGGGCGCGGGAGGGTTGCCTTTTGTGGAGGGGCGAGGGGCGAGGGGCGAAATCCGAAATCCGAAGTCCCGAGTGTCGAGGGAACGAAGCGCCGGCCCTCGCCCCTCGGACGACAGTTACGATTTGCAATTCGCCGTTGGGGAACTAAGTTCGGCGCAGGCGGCTGGCGGGAGAAAGGGAAATGGAAGTTGGAAACTGGCAATTGGCAATGCGCATACTGGTGGTCGAAGATGACAAGAAGATAGCGTCCTTCATCGTCAACGGGCTGAAGCAGAGCGGCTACGCGGTGGACGCTGCCGGGGACGGTGAGGAGGGGCTGACCCTGGCGCAGACCATTGCCTATGATGCCGCGGTGGTGGACGTGATGTTGCCCAAGCTGGACGGGTTGAGGCTGGTTCAACAATTGCGCGCCGGGGGGGGGCGCGCCCCGGTGCTGATTCTCAGCGCAAAGGCCTCGGTCGATGACCGGGTGCGGGGCCTCCAGGCCGGAGGGGATGATTATCTGACCAAGCCATTTGCCTTTTCCGAGCTGCTGGCGCGCATCCAGGCGCTGATTCGGCGCTCGACCCAAGCGGCGGAGCCGACGCGGCTGGCAGTGGGAGACCTGACGCTGGACCTGATCACGCGCGAGGTGCGACGGGGCGGGGAGGGGATCGAGGTGCAGCCGCGCGAGTTTGCGCTGCTGGAGTATCTCATGCGCCATGCCAATCGTCCCGTCACCAAGACGATGATCCTGGAGCATATCTTCGACTACAGTTTCGATCCGCAGACCAACGTCGTGGACGTGTTGGTACACCGGCTGCGCAGCAAGGTCGACAAAGACAAGGCGATGATCCACACGATCCGAGGAGTTGGTTATGTCCTCCGGCCTGCATGAGAAGTTGCGGCGGAACGTCGCAGTGCGGCTGAGCCTGTGGTATGCCATCCTCTTTACCCTGAGCAGCGCGGCCTTGTTCGCGTTCGCTTATTACCTGTTGGCGGCGGCGGTTGGCAGCAAAGACCGGGAGGTGCTGGAGGCGCGGTGGAAAGAAGTTGCGGCAGTCTATGACGCCGGGGGACCCGGAGCGCTGGGCGAGTGGATGCAGGGCCAGCCGCCAGGGGTGCGGCAGGGTCTCTTCATCCAGGTCATCAACCCCTTGGGGATGCGGCTCTATCTCAACACGCCGCTTGACTGGGTGGCCCTTAAGGATGTGCCCGGTTGGGCGGGCCACCTCAAACAGCCCTTTATCCGCATCCCCAAAAATGAGGAGCGGGACTTCACGCTGGCCCACGGGCAACTGGCGGACAATTCGCAGTTGCAGGTTGGCCGCATGGCTAACAGCCGGGAGGCCCTGTTGAACCCGGTGCGGCGCAGTTTCCTGGCGGCCGGCACGGTGACGGTGCTGCTCGGGTTCCTGGCGGGGGCTTTCTTCGCGCAACGGGCCATGCAGCCCATTCGGCAGATTGTCGCCACCGTACGCTCGATCATCGCGACCGGTGAGTTCAGCGCCCGCGTGCCGGTCCGCCGGAAATACGAAGACGAACTGGACGAATTGGTGCGCTTGTTCAACCGGTTGCTGGACAAGAACGAAGCGCTCATCGGGGCGATGCGCGAAGCGCTGGACAATGTGGCCCACGACCTGCGCACCCCTTTGGCCCGGCTGAGCGCCACGGCCGAGGTGGCGCTGGCGCCGGCTGCCGGCCCCGCCGCCGCCCGGGAGGCCTTGGCCGATTGCGTCGAGGAATCCGAGCGCCTGCTCAACATGCTCAACACGCTCATGGACATTACCGAAGCTGAGGCGGGCATGATGAAATTGCGGCGCGAACCGGTGGACCTCTGCCAGCTCGCGCGCGAGGTCGTGGACCTCTACGAGTACGTAGCCGAGGAAAAGAGAATCGTCCTCCGCACGGATTTCCCCCAGGCACAGGCACCGGCCTCTGGACAAGCCTCCCCGGTTCTGGCCCAGGTGGATCGGGTCCGGATGCGCCAGGTCTTTGCGAACCTGCTGGACAACGCGATCAAGTACACGCCCGAGGGCGGCAGCGTGACCCTCTCGGTGCGCCAGCAGCGGGACGCAGCCGTGGCCGTCTTCGGCGACACCGGCATTGGGATTCCCGCCGAGGAGCAGGACAAGATCTGGCAGCGGCTTTACCGCGGCGACAAGAGCCGCTCCCAGCGGGGCCTTGGGCTGGGGTTGAGCCTGGTCAAGGCCGTAGTCGAGGCGCATGGAGGGAAAGTTGCTGTCTCGAGCAAGGCGAACGAAGGGGCGGAGTTTACGGTGCGTCTGCCCACAGAGCGATGAGAGGCAGCGAGATAACTCATTGCGCCGGGTCAGAGGACCTTGCGGGCGGGGGGCGGGACTTCCGCCGCTCTGCATAGCAATCCCTGATCGGAAAAGATATGGATGCGGTTTATCAGGTGGAATTCAAAGTACCGGACAGCGCAGTGGACGCAAACGGCCACGCCAACAATGTCGCCTACGTGCAATGGATGCAGGAGGCGGCCATAGGGCACTCCGAGGCGGCCGGCTGCACGAGGATGACGCTGGCGGGCGGGGCAACCTGGGTGGTGCGCACACATCGGATCGAGTATTTGAGCCCGGCCTTTGCCGGAGACACGCTGAGGGTGCAAACCTGGGTTGCCGACTTTCGCAAGGTCCGGTCGCTGCGCCGCTACAAGTTCATTCGGGTTGCCGACGGCATGGTGTTGGCGCAAGGGGAAACCGACTGGGTATTTGTCGATGCCCTTACGGGCCGCCCCCGGGCCATCCCGGGCGAGGTCCGGCAGGCGTTTCAAGTGGCGCCGGAGCTGAAATGAGTTACACCGGGCAAACGACGAACACGGAGAATGCTGTCGTGGGCCAGTCATGGCTCTCCCAAGCCATCCCGCTGGCGACTTGCTCCAGGACGTCCGCCACGAGAATCCGCGTCCCGCGAAAGGCCGGCTGCCCGCGGCAAATCCTGGGATCGCTGATGATATAACACCACACTAGCCGGCCGAGTGAAGTGGAGGCGCGACCGGTTTAGACCCGAGGTTTCCCCTGTACCGGCCCTTTGGCGGTTCCTCACCGTCCCGGAGGTCCTTCGCAGGTTGCGGGCAACTTGGACCATCGCAGTGTAAAAAAGGCAGGTAGAGGGGCTTTTGCCCGGTTCGAACTGCGGTTGTGCCGCGTTAAAGTGAAAAAACAGCCAATAGAGCCAATAGAGCCAATGGAGCATTTGGCGGGGGGCGGGAGGTGTGCGAAAACAGACGCACGTGAGAGCGATGCTACACAAATTGGGATTGGCAGGCGCAGGGCCCGGCCGCCGGGCGGGAGGCCGGGCGGCGGAGGGGCGGCTCGGAGGTCCGGGGCCCGAGGTCCGAAGCGCCGGGGTGCCGGAGTGGCGGAAGCGGGCGCCGGCGGGGGTCAGTTTGGCGGCCGCCCGGATGGGGGAGGGGCCCGGCCGGAGTCTGGCGGAGGCAGGCGGGCAGCGTGGGATTTCCGTGATGCCGGAGGGGTTGAGCCGGAGTCTTGGGAAGCTGCTTCGGCCGCAGGCGGCGTATCGGTGGTTGCTGCCGCAGTTGGCGGCGATTACGCCGCAATACATCGAGATGGTGCTGCGCGGGGCGATGGCGGGGAGTCATGTGCAGGCCTGGGAGCTGTTCGACCTGATGGAGGACACGTCGCCGCGCCTGCTCAAGAACCTAAATGAGTTGAAGCGGGCGGTGATGGCGATGGACTGGGCGTTGGCGCCGTGGCAGGAGGAGGACCGGCCGCCAAGCGACAGCGCGAAGGACAAGGCGAGACTGGTGAGCAGCGCGTTGAGGCAGATGAGGCCGGCGGCGGCGGCGGATGAGAACGGTTTGAGCGGGACGATCTACGACGTGCTGGATGCCTGGGGCAAGGGCCAGGCGGTGCTGGAGGTGGATTGGGAGGCGAGGCCGTGGGGCGAGTCGGGGGACATTGTGGCGCCGCGAGCGACCTACTGGGTGCATCCGACTTGTTACACCTGGACGATGGACGGGCTGTTGGGGCTGAGGGCGGAGTTGACAGGGAACTGGACGGGCAATGGAACGCACCGGACGGACGGGGGATATAAACTGAGCCCGGGGGTGTGGCAGAGCACGAGCTGGCAGCCGATGCCGGACCAGGTAGGGAAGTTTCCGGCCCACAAGTTCCTGATCTCGATTTGCAAGGCCAAGAGCGGGACGGCGTTGGGGGGCGCATTGCTCAGGCCGTTGGCATGGTGGTGGTGCGCGTCGAATTTTTCGGCGGATTGGTTGTTGAACCTGGGGCAGGTGTTCGGGCTTCCGTTCCGCTGGGTGAATTATGACCCGTCCGCCCCGCAGGCGACGGTCGACGCCATCTGTTCCATGCTCGAGCGGATGGGGAGCAATGCCTGGGCGGCCTTTCCGGCGGGCACCACCCTGGAATTAAAAGAGGCCGCCCAGGCTGGGGACAATTCGCCACAGGGAGACATGCTGGACCGCGCGGAGAAGCAGATGGACCTGCTGATCCTGGGGCAGACCTTGACGTCGGATGTTTCCAAGCACGGGGGCAGCCGGGCGCTGGGAGAGGTGCATGCGGACGTCAGAGCCGAGGTCATCCAGGCGGCCGCGAATTTCGCCGCCGGCGTGCTCAACGCCCAATTGGTGCGGAGCATTTTGCTGCTCAATTACGGGGAGGACAGCGAGGCGCCCGAGTTTCGGCCGGCGCCGAAGAAGGAACAGGACAGCCTGGCCAACGCGCAACGAGACTCGACCCTGCTGGCGGCCGGGGCGCCCATGCCCAGGGCCTGGTTCTATAAGCGTCATGGGATTCCCCTGCCGCAAGAGGGCGAGGAGACGGTGGGCGCGGGGGAGGGAGGACGGGGGACGGAAGGCGCAGGAGAGGGTTCTGAGGAGGGTCGAAGTCCGAAGAATCACCAATAATGGAAGCCAGTTCCAAAGGCAATGAGCTATGAGCGAGAAATGCGAACATCTAAATGAAGACGGGACCTTCAAGGGCGGTTTTGACGGGTGTGTCCTGCACATGACGGCCTGCGAAGGCCACTCGGAGGAGTCCGCCAAAAGGATCTGCGGCGCCATTGCCCAGAAGGTCGCCGGCAAAGACCAGAGGCCGGAAGACAGAGGGCAGAGGCCGGAAGGCAGAGGGCAGAGGCCGGAAGACAGAGGGCAGAGGCCAGGTCCCGGAATTCAGACTCCGTCCTGCGCTCCGCTTATGGCGCGGATGGCCGTGGCGGCGCCAGACGGATCGCAGGAGTTGAAGGCGGGTAGCGTGGTGGAATTCATGGCGATGCCCGGCGGGATGCACACCTGCTGGTTTATGCAGGGAGACAAGCCGGTGCAGCGGACGGTGGAGGTGGACCGGGCGGCGGCGGCGGCGTTGGAAGAGCAGTTGAAGGCGGTGAATGGGCGGGGGCGGCAGCGGGCGTTTTTCGATTTCGATCACAAGGACGAGGCGGCCAGCGCGTGGCCGCTGGGATTTGCCTGGCGGGATGCGCCGGCGCCGGGGGTCTATTGCCGGGCCGAGATGAGCCAGGCGGGGGCCGACGCCATCAAGGGGAGGAATTACCGTGCCTTTTCGCCGGTGTTTTTCGTGACGAAAAGCGACCCGGCCAAGGTGATTTGCAAGGAGGATGCCGGGCTCAACTTCGGGAGCCTGGTGAACGACCCGGCCTTTCACGAGATCGCCCCTCTATGGGGGAAGCAGGCAGAAGGGATTTCCGCGCGGGCAGCGGCCGGCGCGGGCAATGCAGAGAACCAAGTGGACACCCAGACGGGCGGCCACGCAACAAAGGACAACATGAAAGAGAAGCTGGCCGAATTGACGGCCAAACTCCAAAAGCTGGACACCGAACTCCAGGGATTGCGGGCCGCCAATGCGGCCGGCAACGCCGAAGCGGCGCCGCAACTCACCGCCAAACTGGCGGAACGAAAGCACCTCGAGCAGGCGATTCGCATCGCGGAGCTCGAGGAAGACAACGCGCGCAAAGACGAGGCCCTCAAGGCGCAACGCGGGCGGGCGGCACAGGAGGCGGTCGCCGCCGCAGTGAAGCGGGGGGCGATTCCCGCCCAGGATGAGGGGCTGCAGGCGAAGTGGGTGCAGTTATGCGCCAACCATGCGGAGATGCTCGACACCTTGCAGGCGATGCCGGGCAACGCGGCGCTGGGGGCCGGGAGCATTACGCGAGAAGCGACGGCGACCGCCGGGGCGACGAGGCTCGAGGCCAAGGAAGGGACGGCGCGCATCCTGCAGGCCTACGGGGCGCTGGCAGCGAAGAATTCGGGCATTCGCGATTTATCGTTCGCGGGATTCCAGCAGAAGGGCGAGCACGCCAAGCAGATGGGCGCTCTGTATGCGCGCGAGATTGCGCCGCGGTGGAATGAGTTCCGGGACCTGCCTCTGAGGGCGGCGGAAGTGACGGACGCGAACCTCGGCACACTGAGCGGGACGCTGGTGGCTCAGCGGACGCTGCAATTGTTCAAGCTGGCGTTTCCGGTGATCTCGCGCATCTACACGGATTTCAGCGACACGCCGGCGCAGTTCAGACAGACGGAGGCCACGCGCATCGTGGTGGTTCCGGCGGTGCAAAGCTACAATACAACCTTGGACTCGACAGGCCGGCCGCTGGGATGGAGCACAGTGTCCACGGCACAGACGAAGGACGTCCTAATCACCCTCGACGAGCACGTCGGGGTGCCGATTGTCTTCGACGCCAACACACTGGCGAGCACGATGCGGCGATTGTTCGATGAGCAGGCGCCGGCGGCGGCCTACGCCCTGGCAAAGTATTTCGTCGAGAAGATCTACAAGCTGTTCACGCTGGCCAATTACAACGCATACGCCGCAACCAACGGGGCGAAGGTCCCGGTGGCTTATGCCAATTACGCGGTCGGGATCTCGGACTTCGCGCGGTCGACGCTGACGAAGGTTGCGGCGATCTTCAATCCAAACGAAGTGCCGATCAATGACCGGGTGGCGCTCTTGGCGAGCAATTACTTCGAGCAACTCGCGACGGACCCGAGCCTGGTGACGTTTTTCGCCGGGCAGCAATCGCCGGAGATTGTGACCGAGAACCGGCTGCCGAGACTTGCGGGATTCGAGCCTATAGAGGCCCCGAACCTGACGGCGCCGGGGGTGACGCCCAACCTGGTGGGGATGGCCCTGCACAAGGCGGCCGTGGTGGCCAAGACGCGGCTGAGCAACGACTACACGCAGGCATTGCCCGGCTCCAGCTATGGCTCGGTGACCACCGTTACGGACCCCGACATCGGCATCTCGGTAGTGCTGGTGCAGTATGTGAATCACACGGGCGGTTACGCCGAGTGGCGCATCCAGGTCATGCTCGGCGCCGCCGTCGGCGACAACCGCGGCGGGCTCTGCATCACCTCCCAATAGAAACCGCAAATAAGGAAAGCAGAAAGCAGAAATCAAATTTCAAATCTCAACTTTCAACTTTCAACTTTTGAATTATGATCAACATCCTTAACGCACTCAATACCGTCATCGGCGATCTCGCCGGCCTGGCCGCCAAAGGCCCCCGCCTCGAGGCTGCCGCCATCCAACTCAGAGCCGCCGCCTCGAACCTCGAAGCCGAGATCAAGGCCGCCGCTCCGCCCGGAGCGCAGGCGTCCAAGCCTGCCGCCTCGCCGGCTACCCAGCCGCCAGCCGCCGGCTCGGCCAAGTCCAAAGCCGGCTACGTCCGCCTCGGTCTCCTGGCCCTGCTCGCCTTGGTGAGCCTGCTGCTCATGGTCTTGGCCTTTCATGCCCAGGCCGACAGCTTCAACATCACGAACGTCCTGGCCCAGAGCTCGACCGCCGGGCCAAACCTCGTCGGCTGGCCGACCAACACGCCTACCAGCGCGGGCGTCGGGCAAAACACCGGCGGCGTCATCTCCATGCCCAATGACAAGGAAAGCCTGTTCTGGTTCTCCTGCCTTTCGCTCACCAACACCAATACATGCACCTGGACCATCCAGGCTGTGCGGAGCATATCAAGCCCCGCCCAGGCCGTGGTTCTCACCAACACCGTCTATGGCGGCACGGTCTACACGCTCCAACAGGACACGTTCGAGACCACGCCCCAGATTACGTTGACATTCACCATGCCGCCGCTCACGAACCAGATGTTCCTGTGGTGTACCAACCTCTCGAGCACCTACCTCGGCGAGTGCGCCGGACTGGGCATTTACTCGATCACCAACTGGACCACTGGCGGCTACAGCTTCTTCACCAATTGCCAAGCCGGCCTCAACAAGAAGATCGTTCCCATTCGTTACCCGTGACGCACAGCGGGCAGTGCTGCCGCCATAGCTCCGGCGAAGGCGGCCGCTCCCGGAGGACCCGCCGGGCGGCGGTTTAGGTTACGCCGCCCGGCCCATCCTGAATCTCAAATCTCAAAATCTCAAATCTCCGCGACCCATGTCCTGGATCACCCTCACAACCAACGAGATCCTCTCCGAGATGGCGCCCCTCGAAGTCGCGGCCCTCCAAGGCATTCAAGGCTCCGACAATCTGCTCGCCGCTCTGCTCGACAAGGCCGTCGCCGAGGCGCGTGGCGCCATCCGCGCCGGCGAATACCGCGTCGGGCCGGATGGCACGATTCCCAGCCAGATTGCCGCAGACGTCGTCGCCATTGCCCGGTGGCGCTGGCTGATCTCGTTTCCTCAACTGACGCGACTCCAGACCAAAGAGCGCAAAGACGCCTTCACTGGCGCGCGCGAGACCCTTAAAGACATCGCCCGCCAAAAACTCAAGATCGAGCCGCCAACAGTCGAGCACGAGGGCCACGGCCCCGAGCACCAGCGGCCCCAGCCCGCCAGCGGCCAATGGAACAGTGAGAACAAACTTCTGAACCGGACGCACCCGGTGCCGACGCCCCAGGCTCAGTGGCCGGTCCCGGAGGGCACGCCGCCCTGGGCCAATCCGGAGATGCCGGAGTGATATGAATGACGTCGTTAAGTTACAGGAGGATTTGACCCAGGGGCTCCTGGCGGAACCGGGGCTGCAATTCATCAATGTGGTGCAGTATCGGAAGCTGCGGCTGCAAAGCGAACTTGATTGGTCCACGATTTACACAACCCCGCGGAACGGCCGAGCCGGGTGCGGCATCCTTGTCGAGATGCCGAGCTTCGAGGTCCTCCACCCGAATGTCTCGGGGCCGGTGGGCAACCTGGTGTTGTCGTGTGTGGCTGTGGAGGAGCCGAACCTCAACTTTGGCCCGGGCACGGGCACGCAGATGAGCGCGGAGGCTGTTTCCAGGTTCGTCCTGGATAGTTCGCACCAGTGGGAGATCGGCGGGGCTGGGGTAATGTCCGCGGTGCGGGAGGCAATCCGGGGGATTTGGCGGACGGAGGACCTGCGCGGGGTCATGGGCCAGGGGACGTTGCGCGATGCCATTTGGGATGCGCAACGGTTCGAAGGATTGGTGGCTTACCGGGTCCGGCTCCAGATGCAGGCGGCGGCTACGCCCGTAGCGCGGGTGAGCCAACCTGTGGCGCAGGTGCAGCAATCCGGCGTGAGCCTTTCATGCGCGACCGGGGGCGCGGACATCTATTACACCGTGGATGGGAGTTTTCCAGGGCCTGGGAATCCCCAGGCAATCAAGTACAGCAGCCAGTTCCAGCCGGCCGGTTCGGTCTTGCGGTACGCAGCATACAAGCCGGGGATGTTCAGGAGCGGGGTCGCCATACTGACGGGTTAAATCAGAGTGCCGGCTGGGAATGGAGAACGAAGGAAGACCGATGAGGATCAGGATTAGGGATGGGAGATCAGAAGTGAAAAGGAACGATCAACAAGGATAAGTTATGAGCACATTATATGCAGGGCCTGGAAAGGTCTATATGAACAGCGCGGCGCTTTGGCCCGAGGGCGAGAATGGCCAGATCAAGGCGGAGGTGAAACAACGGACGGTGGATGTGGCGAGCGGTTTTTTTGGGCGGGTCACGGCGCTGCAGGGGGATGCCCAGGCGATCATCAGCCTGACGCCCTTTGACAATTGGTCGGCGTTGCCGCTCTTGTTCCCGGCTTACCTGGGAGTGAGCGTGGGGGCGACGGCGGGGGCGCTGGTCATCGGGACGCGACCGCATAACCCGAGCGGCGCCGCTGATGTCCCGGCAAGCGTTTGGTCGCCCGATGGACGCCTCTATGGCTTCCCCCGCGCGGCGGTGACGAAGCATCCGGACCTGCACCTCGGGATCAACAAGGCCCTGTTTGGACCGGTTGAAATCGCCTGCCTCATCGAGACCGGCGCAAGCCTCGGCGGCACAGGCTCCCTTTACAGCATCACCGCCAGCGGCGCTGCAGACCCCGGGGGCCAGCAGTCAGGCGCCGATTATCAGCGCGGCCCCTGGTATGGCGTCTGGGGCACAGTCGCCGGATTCGGCGGCGGCTCCGGCGGCGTCCCGGTCGAAGCCGAAGACGAATGGGTCATCACCACAGCCGCGAAATACTCTCCGCTGCCGGTGCAAACACTCGTGAGGGCCTACAAGCTTGACAGCGTCTCATTCATGGCCAAATGCCGGCCTTACGGTCCGACGCACGCTCAGATCGATGCGGCAATCGGGGTTAACGACGGGCGGCTGCTCGGCCAGCAGTTTGCCAACGGCACGACCGGCGCCGACCTGGTCCTGAGCGGTCCTAACTCCAAGACGATCACGCTCAAGAACGCAGATGCCGTCGGCGCAGGCTTCGAGTTCGGCGGCACCAAGCTCGGCACCGGAGAGATCGGGTTTGTCGCCACGATGACCTTCACCGCCGGCGCTGCCCAGCCGCTGCTCGTCTTTAGCGCCTGAGTAAATACCACTGACTACCGACCACTGACTGCCAGACACTCGACACTCGACACTCTTGCCTTATGAACATCCGAGCCATTTATGACCTGCCTCACGCCGGCGCCACCATCACCGCCGGGAAAACCGCCGACCTGCCTGACAACCTTGCCCGAATGCTCATCGCGCGCGGCCAAGCCCTGGACGCCGCGGAAGCGCCGCCGCCGAGCCCGCCGTCACAGCCAGGCCGAACCACTCAGGCGCCTGTCAGCGCGACGCCCCGCGCCGAAGCCGCGGCGGCGCCGGCCCTGGCGAGGCCCCAACCAGCGTCCCTGAATGTGCCCCGTCCCCTGCCGGTCCGCTGACAGCCTTGCCGTTGACCGGTCACCAACCACCAACCACCGATCACAAGTCACCGTCCCGTGCAGATCATCGCCACGCCAATCCCGAGCGCGACCGCCGTCACCCTGGGCGACGACGACAGCGGCGACTACATCATCGATCCTCCTCCGATCCCGGTCGAGAAACGGCAGGTCCAGATTGAGCAGCTCGTCCTTGAGCCCCGCATTTTCGCCAATGGCCTGGGCAATGCTGAAACGAGCTTCTCTTGGACCGTGGCGCGTATTCATGCAGACCTGCCTGCAGCGGTCGCCTTCGTCTGGGGCCACGCCGCAACCGTGCCCATGAACTGCTCCGTCGCCATCGAGGACCCGGACGGGACCGCCATCGCCAGTTTTTCCAGTGCGGTCATCGTGGAGGTTGCCTGCATCGAGCAGACCGGCATCAGCACGAAATTCCGCTACACCGTCCAGGGCGCTGTCCCCGTGTAGCGAGACAATTATGAGGTGTGAGATATGAACAAAGCAGAAAGCAGAAAGCAAAAAGCAGAAATCGGGCAACGGCCACAAGTGCAAGCCGAGACCCGATGTGTCTCCGATTTCTGCTCTCTGCTTTCCCGATTTCTGCTTTTTACTTTCGCGCTCCTTGCGTTTGATTGCCCCGCCCAAACTTCCGTCCAATTCTGGTTCACCAACGTGGCCAATCCGAACTGGGCGCCCCGCGTCACCATCATCCCCAGCGCCGATACCGCCCTCCAGACCAATGGTTTCTATGTCGTCGCCAGCACGCCTGTCACCCGCCAGCCGACCAACGGCAGCTTCATTGTCCCGCTATGGACCGGCAATTACACCGTCAAAATCGAGGGCATGCCCATCTCGTTCACCATCGCCGTGCCGAACACGAATATCGTGGTAAACGCCAGCACCCTGACGACAAACCTCCTTACTTACCTCTGGACCAATGCCCCTAACGGCCTTATCTCCGCCCACTGGGTCCCCGGCTGGGGCCTTGTCGTGGCGACCAACCTGCCCGGCACCGCCTTCGAGTGGCTCTCGGTGGGGCTTGACCCGAGCGTGGTTGCGGCCGGCTCGCAAACGCCGTGGAACCAGCCGATCAATGCGAACCAGCAGCCGGTCTCGAACCTGAACTGGCTGAGTCTCTCGAACGGGACCGCAGTGGCGCCCTCAGACAACACCTTTGGCCAGGGCCTCCGCTTTTATCCCAGCCCCTATTGGCTCGGCAGGGCCGTCGGCTCCTTCGGCTGGCAGGACAACGGCACCGGCAGCCTCAATTCCGCCAACGGCGATACCTGGCTCCGGACCGACACAAACGACAGCTTCATGGTCTTCGATCATACCGGGGTCAATTTGCTTTGGTCCCTGGACACGACCAATGACCCCGCCACCCATAAGCCGCGCGTCCTCATGCCGGCCGGCGCCACCGTCGTTGCCAACCCGATCGGCAGCGCCGCCGGCCTGACCAACTTCGAAAACATCCTGCCCGGCGCTATCCTGACCAACGGCGCCGTCCCAAACTACGTGCTTGGCTGGCCCGGAGGAGACCAGCCCGTGCAGTTTATTCCCATCCCGAGCGCGGCCGGCGGAGATGTGGGGAGCGTAGCGAATAATAGCTTTTCGGGCAGCAACTTCTTTGGGGGCGAGACGACGTTTGGGCAATCGCCGGTCGGCCCTGGCCTGGGCCTGACCAACATGCTCTCGACCAACGTGAACAGCGTCAATCCCTCCACGACGATCTTGCTCAGCCTAGGTGACAGCAAGGCCGTTAACCTCTTTGCCGAAATGCAGTCTGACCCGCGCTTTTCTGGCTATGCGTTAATCACGAACTGCGCTGTCAACGGGAGTTCCGTTGCCGACAGTCTAACCGCCTGGACGACCTACGGCCAGCAGGTGTCCAAAAGTCTTGTCAACGGGACAAACGGCATCCTGATCTACTTTGGCTGTCACAACAACCAGGACAACGGCTACAACCCGATGACTGACATCGGGGTCATATCGAACATCTTCTGGCAGGCGACGTTGAGCAACTGGCTCGTCATGCCGCTCACGACGCAGGCCCGCGTCCCCGGCGATAAGCCGAGCGGCTACGTTTACATCGATGTCATGGACAACTGGCTTCGCCAATGTCCCTTTGCCTGGCGCGTCTCGGACGCCTACCAGTTCGAGCCGAACTGCTACAACACGAACTACTACCCCGACGGCACTCACGCTCCTCCGAACGTGATAAGCAACAACGAGGCCAAGGACGTTCTCAACCAAATCGCGCTGCCCTACAAGATAATCCCGCCGCAGCAGCACTCCTTCACCTACGGCACGAACTGGATCACGATTGCGCCTGGGGCGAGCAACACGATGCCGACCTTCGCGTCAGCCCAGGCCATGAACCAATGGCTCGTGAACCTCGGCGGCCAGCCCGCGCTCAATCTCGGCCATGCCAGGCAGACTCCGGTTGGAGCCAATGCCCTTTTGGATTACTCGCTGGGTGCAAGCGACGTGGCGGTAGGTTGGTACGCACTCGGCTACAATCTGGGCAGCTACAACGTCGGAGTCGGAAACCAATCTGCTTGGCTGGGAACTGGCAGCCGAGTTGTGGCCATTGGCCACGACGCGCTCTACAGCCTCACCTCCGGGAGCGACGACACTGCGGTCGGCTATTATTCCGGCTTTGCGATGACGACCGCCAACCAGAACACGAGTCTCGGCTCCCTGGCCCTTGAGAACGACACGACCGGCAACAACAACGTCTCGGTCGGCTACCAGTCCATGATGAACTCCCTGGACGCCCAGAACGATGTCGCTGTGGGCGCCCTTTCTCTGACCGGAAACACGCACGGAAGCGGGAACGTCGGCGTAGGGGCGAGTACTTTGCAGTCCAATACGACTGGCAACGACAATACGGGAACCGGCTATAACGCCCTCCAATCGAATACGACCGGCAGCGGCAACACGGCGGTCGGTCAGAATACGCTCACGCTGATGGTCTCTGGCAGCGGCAACACGGCGGTTGGCAAGTGGGCCTTGCAGGACAGCACGGCGGATAGTGACCAGACGGCGGTTGGCAACTCTGCGCTTGAACTAGCGAACGGGGCTGCCCGTGATGCGGCATTCGGGGCTTACGCGCTGCTTAAAGATACTACTGGAAGTGATAACACGGCCATTGGGGCGTCGGCAGAGGAGCAGAATACGATAGGCTCTCAGAATACCGCAATTGGCAGTCTGTCAATGCCCGTCAATACCATCGGCGGCGGAAACGTGGCAGTGGGTTATAGTGCCCTCTACAACCATCTCAACGGAGCCAACAACATCGCTATCGGTGAGGGGGCTGGCCCATCAGTAGGAACAAACGGCTCCTTCCTCAACATCACCATCGGCAACGGCGCGGACGTGGGCGGTTCGTTCAACCGCACGATAGAACTCGGCAACGGGGCCGTTGCGACAAACTCCGACGAGTCCGTCCTGGGCGGGACGAATACGACCCTGACCGTCATTCCCGGAACCCTCGCCAACACCAACATCATCGGCAGCCAGATCACTGTAAGCAACCTTTTCTTGAGCGGAACCGGGCCGTCGCTTTCCATGACCACACCGTTTGGTGTTGATCGGATCAATGACACCGGGTCTGGGCTGACTTTTGTCAGTTGGTCGTCTGTTGGATTGTACGCCGGCAGTAGCCAGTTTCTTTTCAGCAAATATGGTGGCCTTGTCGTCCCTGGACAGATTTACGCAAACGGTCTCGCCCTGACCAACATTCCGATCACCGGCCTGCAAACCAACGGCTTTGCCCCCCTCCAGGTGCTCGGCATGGCCTCAGACGGCAGCGGCTTTGTTCCCTTGACCCGGAGCGGCGGCGGTAGCGGAGGTCCAGTCGTATCGAGTGTTGGCCTCTCCATCCCCGGCTTCACAATCACCGGCTCGCCTGTGACCGGCAGCGGGACTTTGACAGCGACTCCGAACGGTCCAGTCTTGACCAATTACGAATCGGCGGCGACCAGCCTGACCAACCCCGCGAATACCTTTGTCGGGTTCGCAACAAACCCCGCCGGACAGTCCTACGCCTCTCTGGGTGCAGCAACCAATGCGGCGGCGGCAGGGACGAACGGCTTAGGAAGTGCAGCCTGGTCGCCCGCATCTGCTTTTGACCCGTCCAGCACGGCCTTGAATGCCACCAATGGCGCTGCGTCTTGGCCAAGCACGACGGCCACTCAGAACGCCACCAACGGCCTCAACTCCTCCGAAATCACATCCAAGATCGGGTTGGGCGTTTACGACCCTAGCGGTACGGCCGTCATTGCTGTCCAGAACGCCACCAACACTGCGGCCACGGTGTGGCCGACTGATCTGGCATCACAGAATGCGACCAACGGCCTCAACTCTGCAGAGATTGCTGCCAAGATCGGCTCTGGCGTCTATGACACCAGTGGCGCCGCTCAGAACGCAACCAATCCCCTCTCCCGCCTGGCCTACTCCACATTCGGCGGCACAAACTATTACGTTGCGGCCGGCACAAGTGTCACTGTCGGCACCAATGTCAGCGGCAGCAACGTCACCTGGACCGTCAACAGCACGGGCGGCGGCGGTGGCGGTGGTGGCACCGTGACCAGTGTGGGCTTCACTGCCCCAGGCACCGGACTCACTCCTGGCGGCTCGCCAGTCACCAGCTCGGGCACGTTGACCCTCAGCGCCCCGTCCGCCGTCCTCACAAACGGCAGCACGCTCCTCTTGACCAATGCGGGCACGGGCGGCTCCAATATCTTCGCCGCGCCGATTTCCGCGCCTGGGATCAGCTACTTCGATTCCTTAAACACGACGAACCTGAACGTCACAACCAACTACTCGACAAACATCTTCGCTGAAATCATCCAAGGCACCTTCTCTAACGCCAACTTTGCCGGCTTCCAGACCAATCTCTGGGGCACGGGCGGCATCGGTGACACCAATATCTCGACCGGCTCCTACTCAAAAATCCGGGGCGGCTGGTTCATCCTGACCAATGCGCAAACCGGCAGCCTTGAGTGGGCAACCAATGCGTCCATCCTTCTGTCCAACGGCATTACCGGCCTGACTATCGTCCTGACGAATGGCGGCGCCACGCTCCAGACGCTAAACTTGCCGACCCTCGCCTCCACTGCCGCCCTCGCCGTGAACGGCAGCGGTCAGGTCGTTGCCGCCGCCGGCTTCGACCCCGCCGGCGCCGCCCAGTGGGCCACCAACACAGCAGCCACCACCTGGCCAACCGACCTCCCATCCCAGAACGCCACCAACGGCCTCAACTCCGCGCAGATCACCGCCAAGATCGGCGCTGGCATCTACGACGCCGGCGGGGCCGCTCAGAACGCCACCAATCCGCTGTCCCGCCTGGCCTACTCCCTATTCGGCGGCACAAATTACTACCTCGCCCCAGGCACAAGCGTCACGACCTCAACCAATGTGAGCGGCAGCAATGTCACCTGGACTGTGAATAGTACCGCCTCCGGTTCTGGCAACGCCACCGCCCTCCAGGTCAACACTGCGTCCTCCGGCGCCGTCTATCTCGGCGGCTTTGACGCCCTCAGCGGCTACCAGTCCTTCTACGCGCCGGCTGGCGGCACGTTCACCATGGACCTCTTGAACGGCATCATCTATGGCGGCACGTTCAACGGCTCCTTCGTCGGCAACGTCACCGGCAACGCCAGCGGCAGCGCCGGCAGCGTAGCCATTGGGAACGTAGCCACCCCAGGCCAAATTCCGACCAACGGTATCACGACGGTCTTCACTTTCTCCAACAACGTCGCTGTGGACCTTGGCCATCAGTTCAGTGGCAACATAGCTGGATTGACTAACGCGAGCGGCCAGAGTATCCCGACAATCGCAACCAACGCGGCAGCCGCTACCACCAACGGCGCCGCCTCTTGGCCGAGTACCACAGCGAGCCAGAACGCCACGAACGGCGCTGCATCTTGGGCCA
>Ga0326728_10011592_pt1 | contig 20016 bp, 13 predicted proteins | sample MB3enrmetagenome_FD_207602 | JGI IMG/M metagenome (GOLD analysis project Ga0326728, IMG submission 207602) | Lab enriched peat soil microbial communities from McLean, Ithaca, NY, United States - MB31MN | ecosystem: Environmental > Terrestrial > Soil > Wetlands > Peat | place: USA: New York... | reverse complement strand
CATCCACCAGAAGGTTCTCCGTGAAGATGTGCTCGTAGAACGCGCTTCCCGCCGTCTCGAAGTTATCTCCAGTCTGAAGCTGCGCCGGAGTCCCTAAAGGCGGCGCAGGCTGTCCCAGCGTCGCCTGCAGCTGGGGAAACTCCTGCACATCCTCATTCGGGATCTCATAGCGCGCCAGTTCATGCCGCACAATAAACCGCAGCCGATCCTTCTCCGTTGGGTTGATCTCGTAGTTGATGGAGAAGTCGCCGATTGTGCCAGCGTTGGTGTAATTTTCGGGCACCACCGGATTCAGGTAGTGATCCGTTCTGCCGCCGCTGGCCGTCGCGCCCAGCGTGCTTTTTCCCCACACATATTGTCCCTGCGCGAACGCGCCCGCCGAATCGTAACTGCCGCCGGAGAGAACTACGCTGCCGTGAAAGCCCGGCTGCGAATCGCGCAGCGTGTTCACCTCCACCACTCCTCCCATTTTGCGGCCATATTCCGCCGGAATTCCCGCCGTGTAAATGCTCATCGACTGCACGTCATCGGCATCCATCTCCGGTCCGAAGCCCGGCGAGCGATTGTCCGTCAGCGGAATGCCATCCACGACGAACTGCGTCTGATACTCCGACCCGCGCGGATGCAGCACTGCATTGCCCTCATACAGCCAGCCCGGCTGCGAATTCACCAGGTCCTGCATCGAGCGCCCGGGAACAGTCGTTACACGGTGTTGGACTTCCTCCGCGCCAATCTGGCTGACCGATCCGGCTTGTTCGGGATTCACCAGCGTATTCGCGGCGTTCACGGTCACCAATTCGCCCACCGGCGAGAGCTTGAGTTGAAGCTTGAACTCCATCGGCATCGACGAGCGTACGCTCACGGTTTCCCTGACTTCGGCAAACCCAGGCTCATGAATCTCGATGCTGTACAGTCCGTAGGGCAGGAACCGCGCCGTCAGCTTGCCTTCGTCGTCAGTGTCCAGGACGGTGCGATACCCATTGGCTTCGCTGACAATCCGCACCGAGGTTTTGACCGCAAGTCCAGACGGATCGGTCACGCTGAGGCGAAGTTCGCCCCGATTGGCTTGCCCGAAAGCGGATGCCCCCCAGCAGATGAAAAGGAAGACGCAAATGACGAGGCAAATGAGCGATGGGATGAACCTCGCCCAAACCATCCCTGCCTTCCTCATCGTGAACTCCCATCGCGCCTCGGACACACAGCCTCACGGCAGGCTTTTCGTCCCAAGGATGAATAAAGTGGATTCGATTCAGTTTATGTCACCAACAATCAGCGAGCCTAACGCCCGAGGTGCGTGGACGCAGGTAATGCAGTTGTTCGGCTAAGTTAGCCCAAGACCGAAGCCTGACGCCTGACACCTGACACCTGACACCTGATGATCGGCGAGGGGACAGCAGGGATTAGCCCGAATTGACTTCTCCGGTTTTTCAGGGGACACTAGGCCTAGTTCGTCAGTCACCACTGCTTTACTTCCCTGGGGAGACGCACATGGACGTGCGTCCGCGTAATGAACGAGGCTCGATCCGATGGCTCAACAATCGTTTCCATTGCCGCCGCCGGACCTGACCCGGGTATTGGAAGCCCACCTCGCGAGCGCGTTTCCGCCCGCCGTCGCCGTCGACCTGGTGTTGAGCGAATTGGTAGTTCGCGCTGTCGAATCCACTCTTGCCAGCTCCGGCGCGTTAGCTCTGTTGCAAGGCGACGAGATGGTCTGCCGGGCCGCCACGGGGGCGCTGGCGCCGTGTCTGGGCGCTCAACTGAGCATCAGCCGCGGCCTCTCCGGCGCCTGCGTGCGCACCGGCCAGGCTCAGTCTTGTCGTGACACTGAGACCGACTCCCGGGTGGATTCCGATGAACTCCGCGGCCTCGGCATCCGCTCGATGCTCGCCGTGCCGGTGTTCGACGAATGGAAACAAGAAAACCCAGGCGACGACTCGAACGCGCTCGTCGTCGAAGGTCGTAACCAGGGGAGCCATCCGCAAGTCATTGGCGTGCTTGAAGTCTGCTCGCCAGCCCCCGACGCATTTTCGCCTGTTTTTCAAAACATATTGGAAAGATTCGCTCAGGAAGCTTCTGACGTTCGCCGGGCTGCGGCCCAACTCAACACGCAGGATCTCGGGTCGCCTTCGGCGCCGCGGGAAAGCAGTTTGTTGCACTCCTTCGATTCTCTCCCGGACGAACCAACGAACGACCACCGCGATGACCCGCCCGCCCGCCGTCAACCATACGAGGCCTGGACCCTCATCCTGGGCGCCCTGGTTATCTTTGCCGCTGGCGGGATTAGCTTTATGTTCGGGACTCGGGTTGGTTGGCTGGGCCACCATACGGCTCGCCCCCCAGCTGCCACGGAGACTGCGGAAATCACGGACGCTGCGGCTTCAGCGGCTGCTCCCGACGAACCGCAACGCCAATCTGCCAAGGTCCCAAGCGCAGCTCGTGCGCGGCAAAAGCAAGGGAACAAGCCACAGAGGGCATCATCCGAGAATACGGCTCCGCCGTCGTCGAGCGATCTTGTGGTTTATGAAAAAGGCAAGGTCATCTTCCGCATGAAGTCGCCAGCGCCTGGGTCGCAAGCAGTTGGTGCTCCGCCGTCGGCCTCTCCAGCGTCTGGCTCTACGCAGGCCACCGGTTCGGGTGACAATGTTGCTCAAGGATCTGTCCGCAGCGCCGCGACCCCAATCGGTTCAGCCATCGTACCGGCCGCTTCGAACACGCGCACAACTGCGCCGCGCCCTCTATGGTTGTCGCCGCAGGATTCGCAAGCGCGGCTGATCACACGAACTGAGCCTGCATATCCGGTGGATGCGCTCGCGGCGCGCCGGTCGGGCGAGGTTGTGCTCGAGGTTAAAGTCGCGGAGGATGGATCCGTTTCTTCGGCGAGGGTGCTCCGCGGAGATTTGCTGTTCTCTCCGGCGGCAATCGACGCTGTCCGCGGTTGGCGTTACCAGCCTTATATTTCTAACGGGCAGCCCGTGCCCTTCGAAACCAGCGTTACGGTTTCGTTCTCATTACCCGAATGACAGAAGGGGCGCGCACCCTAAGCGTGGCCTTTCCAGCGGTGTAAAATAGGAAGTTCCAGCATCCCAGCTAATTCCGATCAGAGAAAGGAATTTCCAATGGCAACCATGGAAGCCCCACCGCGTGTGCAGGTTCGCCCGCACGAAGGAAAATTCAAGAACGAGGCGTTTGTCGATTTCACCCGCGAAGAGAATGTGCGCCGCATGCGCTCCGCAATTGAAAAAGTGAGTGGCCAGCTTGGCCGCGAGTACGACCTGATTATTGGCGGCAAGCGTCTGAAGACCGCCGACAAAATTCGCTCCCTCAACCCGGCGAAGCCTTCGCAGGTGGTGGGAGTTCACCAGAAGGCAGGGAAAGAGCACGTAGAACCCGCCGTCAATGCCGCGCTGCAGGCCTTTTCGACATGGAGCCGGACAACGGCTGAAGAGCGTGCCTCGCTGCTGTTTCGCGCTGCCGACATGCTGCGCGAGCGCAAGCTCGAATTCATGGCATGGCTGGTTTTTGAAGTGTCGAAGAACTGGCTCGAAGCCGATGCCGATGTCTCCGAGACCATCGATTTCTGTGAGTTCTACGGGCGCGAAGCGCTGCGCCTGGCTAAGTCTGAGCCCCCCATCCAGTTGCCGGGGGAGCGCGATACGCTCACCTACATTCCGCTGGGCGTCGGCGCCGTGATTCCGCCTTGGAACTTCGCCTGCGCCATTATGGCGGGCATGACACTGGCATCGATCGTCTCGGGCAATACTGTCGTTTTGAAGCCTTCCAGCGACTCGCCGACCATTGCGGCTAAGTTTGTCGAACTGCTCGAAGAATGCGGCATGCCGGAAGGCGTGGTGAACTTCTGTCCGGGTGGAGGCGCGAGCTTTGGCGATGCGCTGGTGGTCCATCCCAAGGTGCGTTATATCGCGTTTACCGGCTCGCGCGAAGTGGGACTGCACATCAATCAGGCGGCGGCGACCAAGCAACCTGGCCAAGTCTGGATTAAGCGCACGGTGCTGGAAATGGGCGGCAAGGACGCCATCATCGTTGAGGCCGACGCCGATATCGATTCCGCCGTTGAGGGCGTGGCCCAGGCAGCTTTCGGGTTCCAGGGACAGAAGTGCTCGGCGTGCTCGCGCGCCATTATTGACGAGCGCATCTACGACAAGTTCCTCGAGAAGCTGAAAGCGCGCGTTGAGCGCATTACGGTTGGCGATCCGGTCGACAACCCCGGTATGGCGGCCGTGATCAACGAAGGATCGATGAACGACATTCTTCGCTACATCGAAATCGGTAAGAAAGATGGCCGGCTAATCACCGGCGGGAGCCGCGCCCCGGGCGAGGGTTATTTTATTCAGCCCACGGTGATCGCCGATATTCAGCCGAAATCTACACTCGAACAAGAAGAAATCTTTGGACCGGTGCTGGCCGTGATCAAGTCGCGCAACTTCGATCACGCGCTCGAAATTGCGAACGATACCGAGTTCGGTCTGACGGGCGCTATTTATTCAAGTTCGCGAGAGAAGCTGGATCGTGCGGTTCGCGAGTTCCACGTCGGCAATCTCTATCTAAACCGCAAATGCACGGGAGCGATGGTCGGCGCCCATCCCTTTGGCGGCTTCAATATGTCGGGAACCGATTCGAAGTCTGGCGGGTCGGATTATCTCTTACTGTTCACGCAGGCGAAGTCAGTAGGAGAAAAAATCTAGGAAGGATTCCCAAGTGCGCGGGCATTCCTTGCCTGCGCACCGGAGATGAATGGACAGGGTCGGCGGGCCGGGACGCCCGGCCCCCAACCCCCGCGCGCTCGTGACCTCTTAGACACAAGGTTGTGCTATATTTTCCGGCAAATGCTGGCAAGGATATTCTTTGTCGGATGTTTGCTGGCGGCGTCTTCCGCCATTCCCGCCTTTGCCCAGTCCGTCTATCGCGACATCGTGGTAGAGGATGAGCGCGAGCCCGCTCCCAACTTTCATGCCAAGACTCTCACTGGCGAGCAGTTCAATAATGAATCAACTAAGGGCAAGGTTGTGCTGTTTCAGTTTTGGGCTACATGGTGCCGCTACTGCCAAAGTGAAGAATCGCTGGTCAACGACATCACCACGGATTTCGCCGACCAGGGCCTGGTCGTGATTGCCGTGGATGTGGGCGAGTCGAAGAAGAAGGTGCAGCAATATCTGAAGGACCATCCGCGGAAGTGCCACATCGTGATGACGGGAGACACGAACCTGGCGGCAATGTATGCCGCGACTCGCTACCCGATTTATGTTGTGGTGGACCGCGACGGCAAAATCGTCGATACACAACATGGGGCGGCTGGCGCGAGACGACTGCGGCAAACGCTCGCCCGCGCCGGGATTCAGAAGAAGGATTCCGATTGAACTAGTACAAAGAGAAAGGCCGCCATTCGGCGGCCTTTCGCATTTCGAGCCGAACTGCCTAGTTGGTCATTGCGCCCTGCGGTGCCGCCGGAATGGCTGCCGCCGCCGTTGCCGCCGCCGCTTCGTTCAGGATGCGGTGGTGGATGGTGAAAAGAGCCAATTCCAGCCGGTCGGAAACGCCAATCTTATCGTAGACATTGCGCAGGTAGTTCTTGATCACCTGCTCAGTGGTGCCAAGCTGCGTGGCAATTTCCTTATTCTTATATCCCTGCACGATGAGCGCGACGATGCGCAGTTCCTTGGCCGTCAACCGGTCGCGCACTCTGAGCCCGACCATATCGTTTTCGGTCAACTCGCTGGGAACCGCCATGTCCTGCACCCAGGTTTCACCCCGCGCCACTTTGCGCACGCAATCGACCAGCGCCGGGCTGGTCACATTGCGATAGACCACGCCGTGGGCGCCGGTTGTCATGTATCGCTGAGCGCTTTCGCCGGTATCGGCGAGGACGACAACGCGTGTCTTGTTCTTGTTTGCCGCGGCTAGTACAGCGTTGAAGTCGGAGTGGAAGCCCCCTGCAATCACGAGGACCGCGGCCCGAAACTTATCGAGCGCCATGAACATCTGTTCGGACGATTGCGCCTGCGCCACAATGCGCATTTCGTCTTCCACGGCCAGCACCTTGGCGATGCCGGCTCGAAAAATTGCCTGATTGTCGGCCAGAATAAGTTTCAACATGGATCGTGCTCCCGTTACGAGTTGCGAACGAATTCGTAAGAATCAATCACGCAGGCCACGCCCCGGCTTTCCGCAGGGGCAGTGCCGGCGCTAGGTTCGTCGGTCCGCACTACGCGGCCGCGGCACTGAATCACAACGTTTTCTTTGCCGCCGGTTACTTCCGGCGGAAGGGCAATTTCAAACTCTACTGGTGAACCGACCTCAAGGGAGGCATCGGCGCGGATGTAAACCCCAGCCGCGCTCAAGTCGCCGGTTACACCGCTGGCTTCCTTGAACGAATCCTCTTGATGAATTTTGATCGGCAAATGCAGCGGGAATCTCTTACCGGTACGCGCTTCAGTCACAACGCCTCCTCTGCTATTGCTCCAAAACCAGAACTGAAAAGCTGAACTGAAAACTGAACTATGAACAACCTGTGAAAACCGCCGTTCCAAGAATGAAACAAGCAGCTAGGGGGGTTATATCATGGAAAACGCCTCCAACAGAAGGGTTTGTTACCTAAGTAATACACCGAGGATGGAGTCTGCCCGTCCGAACTCGCGGTGCTCCCTGGGGCAAAACCCAGGGCATCAACGCGCTGGCATGAATCAGGAAGGGGTTACATCGGGCCCCGGTTCTACTATCAGGTGCCGTCGGCGCAGTACTCGACGCCGCTGTGATTCCACTAGCGGCGAGGCTGCAGCCAAGGTACAGAGCACGTAAAACAGGGCGGCATTGGCGGGAATCTGAAGGTTGAAATCAAGAAAACTATGCACCAGGATTCCGATACAGCCAAGCAGTGAGGCCAGGGTAAACACGCCGCTGGCCGTCTGGTTCCAGTCTTTCAGTTTCGCGAACGAGCGACGAAAGACGAGCACGAGGAACCAGATCGCTATGAGGAACCCGGCGATGCCGGTCTCAACCAGCAGTTGCAGGTAGTCGTTGTGCGCCTGGTTGACAAAGAACGTTGAATAAAAGCTGCGAAACCTTCCGTAGACGATAGGGAACGTCCCTAAGCCCCAGCCCAGGATTGGCTTCTGGAGAAACATGTGCAAGCAATCGCGGTCGATGGTCACGCGCATGCCGCCCTCCAGTTCAGCCTGCGCCTCGGAGTGAATGCTAGCCATGCGGTGGGTGAGTTCGCTCCCTCCGAACCACACCAGGAGGCCGATTGCCAGTATCAGGACGCCCCCAAGCAGCAGCGGCTGTTTCCAGTTGCCTCGTTGCGAGTGAAGCACCAGCACGGCCAACACCGCGGCCTCTATGAGAATGGCGAGCATGCCGCCACGGGAGCCGGAGAGAAAAATGCTGCCCGCCATCAGAACCGCAGCGCCCATCACGAAAATCTTGCGGCTCCCTTCGGCAAAACGACTGGCGGCCAATACCAGAGCAAACGGTGTGAGCATTTCCATCAGGCCAGCATAGTGATTGTGGTTCACATAGGGCCCGTAGATTGCACCACCCTGTTGCGAAGGCCAGATCCAGTACAGCTTACCGTTGGGGGCAATGCCCTGCACGATGGCAAAAGCAGCGAGGGCCCCGCCATAGATCACGAGGGCTTTCGTGACCCAGTCGAACTGAGAAGTCCGCCGGAAGCATTGATCGGCGACGAACGCCAACATGCCGAACGCTGCATAAAGCAGAATGTGGGTATAGGTCACGTGGTGGTAGGCCGTCGACCCGAAGAGCCACTGCACGAGCGTGAGCGCGAAGAATGCTCCCATGGGCAGATAAAGCGGGTTGAAGGTGACATCGAGTTGCCGGTTTAGCCACTGACGCAGCGTCCAGGCGAGAACAAGAACTACGGCAGAAGTCTCCAGCGCAAACGTCGACCACGGTTCCACCGCCCCGAAGGCCAACGGAGCCAGGAGTAAAACGACCCCGGTTGAGGCGAGCAGCATCGAATTTGTAAGCCGTGGCCGAGACGCCTTCACAACGGGAGCTGGTTCGGGTCTTACGACGGGAGCGGTACTCAACGGGCGTCCCTGCTTTCCGTGGAGTCATCTGGCGTCAGATGGAAATCATCAAGCCAAAGTTTGCCGCGAATTGGGCTGCCCGCAGGCAGTCGTTCAATTGCCAACCTCAGCAGGGTCGTTGTGGTTGGGACAGTTATCTGCGAATGCACTTCTTTCCAGAAGTCTGCATCTTTGAGCGCGTCGCTTGCGTACAGAACAGCGTCGGTATAAGCGTCGTGCAGCACGACGACGGGACCGCCGGCGCCCTCGAAATCCGTGGACTTGTAATACGCCGAGAAGTCATACTTAGTCCCGCCACGAACTGGGATCATCTGCTGGATACCGGCATCGTTAATGGCCGGTCCCTCGAAGGTCAGAGAAAGCGAACGGTGACCCTGGCGAAAATCGCTGGCATCAAGTATGGGCTTCACTCCCGTCCGGTTGGTGTAGGTCCAGTCAAACCCGCCGTTTAGAACATCCAGGCTGAAGTCGCCATTCACCACCAGATTGTCATCGGTAGGCAGATACGATGTGAGCCCAAGAATGCCGGCCGACTGTTCCCAGGCAGACATAGCCGCATCGGGGCGGTGAGCCTGAAGCAGGTAGGCTATATGGGCGAAGAGGCGCGGAGCATCGAACTTTTCATGTAGCTGCACGATGCGGTCCCACGTTTTGATCGTCCCCTCGGTCTCCTGCTTACCCGCCAGTAACTCCCGGAACGCGAACAGGGGATCGAGCTTCGGAGGGACGACCTCTTGCAGCAATGCATCCGCATCGGGACGCACGCGCCAGCACGCCTTAAGCGCGGCGTCGGCAAGACTGGTGTCGTTCCCGATGACCACCCGGAACTCTTGCAGAGCGCGGTCGATCTGCCCGTCGACAAGAAAGAAGTTGGCTGCGTTCCAGGCGACGGCCGGCGCTGTAGGCTCGGCGGCAATCGCATGGTCCAGAGCGGTTCGTTGGCCGGCAGTATCCCCTAGAACCTGGTCGGAACCAGCCAAATCCAGCCAATAGTTGGCGTCATACGGGTTCAACGCCACTGCGGCACGATAGCTTTCCGCGGCGGCCTGGGGATCTCCTACGCTGAAATTCAAAAAAGTAGCCAGACGATGGCGATAATCGGCGTTACCCGGCGACAGCCAGACGGCTCGCTGCAACTGTCCCAAGTCGGAATGCGATGCGTAGACACTGGCGGCAAATTCGATGGTGATCAGAGACAGGTACGCGAATGCCAGCAATGCGATGCCAATTGCCCATCGCATTCGTTGCCGTTCCGATAGCGGGATTGCCATGCGATACGCCCCAGCGCCCTTAACTTTGGTAAGACTTTACTCAAGTGTGTGTTTACAGGCAAATCGAATGCAAGAAGAACTCGACGAATCGGTGTCAGGCGCCGCCGGAAGCAGCTTGCGCGCCGTGTCCTCCGTCGTCATCGAGCGGCTCCTCCTGATAGTAGTGGGTGTACTTCCCCTGGTATTCGTAATAGTAGTAATAGTCGGGGGAAGAAAGGTCAACCGCGTTGAGGAGGATACCGGCAACGTGAGCGTTCACTTGCATCAGAATATCGCGGGAGCGGCGGAGGGCCTGCTTGGTGGTCTGCCCGGAACGAATCACCAGGATAGTGGCGTCAGCCTTAGGTGAAAGAACCACGGCATCGGTGACCGAGAGCGTTGGAGGCGTGTCGATGACAACATGGTCGTATTGCGCGCGCAGGTCCGCGATCAGGTCACGCATATTGGAAGAGGCCAGCAGTTCTGCCGGGTTGGGCGGGGGCGTACCCGCCGGTAAAATGTAAAGGTTCGGCAAGATGGGGGAGATGGTTACCGCCTGCTCTAGAGTGGCGCTGCCCGTCAGAACATTGCTAAGTCCGCTGCGCGGTCCCATTCCTAAATTTTTGTGAACACTTGGCCGACGTAAGTCGGCGTCGATGAGAAGGACGCGAACTCCCTTCTGGGCGAGCACGATGGCGGTGTTGATACTGGTGGTGGTCTTGCCCTCCTGGGGACGCGCACTGGTTACCATGATGACCTTGGGCGGCGCTCCCAGGTTAGAAAGCAGGAGGGAAGTCCGAAGCGCCCGGTACGATTCTGCCATCTGCGACTGCGGCCGGGCCTGGGTCACTGTCTCCACCGCTTCTTTGGACGACGTCAACGCCAACCGCTTGGCCCCTGCGCCGAGGCTGGCTGTCCTCCCCATGGGTATCATACCCAGCGAAGGGAGACCCGAAAGCGCCGTCGCCTGTTCCGGGGTTCGCACCGTGTTATCCATGTTTTCCAGCAAGAAAGCCGATCCCACGCCGGAGATCACGCCCAGAGCAAGAGCGAATAACAGGTTTCTTGGAATGTTAGGTTCGACTGGAGCTGTGGGCGTCCGCGCCGCGGCCAGAATGCGGAAGTTATTCGACCTGAGTCCGGCAGTTACGCCGGCCTCTTTCAGCTTTTCCAGGAGTCCCTCATAGAGAGTGCGGTTGGAGTCGACATCCCGCTTCAATAAACTGTATTCGATCGCGCTCTCGTTGAGTTTGTTGGCTTCCTGCTTCTGCTTCTCGAAAGAGTCCTTCAGCAGATTTTCTCTCTGCAACGCCGCCTGGTATTGACCGCGCAAATGATCGACTGACTTGTTGACCTCCAACTGCAACTGACGGTCGACTTCCTTCAATTGCGTGTTGAGCTGAGTAACCTTGGGATAAGAAGGGCCGAACTGCGTGCTGAGCTCGGCTACTTGTATTTGGAGAGCAGCCTGTTGTTCGCGAAGCTGGTCGAGCAGATGGGAGGTCCCGGAACCACCCGCAGAGTCAGCGATGATTGCCCCAGCCACGGCTACCGGATCGTTCGATTGCGTCTGCCGGTAAACGGCCTCTTTTTGCATGCGGTCCGATTCGGCCAGCGTTAGTTCCTTGTTGATCTCATCCAGTTTCTCGGTGGTGGTGTTCTGCTTCTCGTCGTTGCCCAGGATTTCATGTTCTTTCTGGTAGCGCACCAGCTTTTCCTGGGATGTTTCCACCTTCATCTGCAAATCGACGAGTTGTTTGGAGAGCCAGTCCGAGGCCTGCATCGTAGATTCAAATTTGGTTTTGAAGTTCTGCTCTACGTATGTGTCTGCCAACGCGTTCACTATATCGGCTGCGAGCTGGGGATTGGTGCAGTTGTAGTGGATCTCGATGATTCTGGTGTTGGGAATGAGTGCGACGTGCAGGTTGCCGCGAAACGCTCCCAGAATGGCCGCGGCGCGATTGGAATCCGCTTGCAGCGGATCGGGAGCCAGGTTCGCCTGCTTGGCTTCGGGATGTCCGCCGAACTCAGGCCTGCGGTCGAGATTCAACTGCCGGATTACTTGGAGCGCAAGCAGATCGCTTTGAATGATTCGGACTTCGGTGTCGAGGTCGGCTTGGTCGTAGTAATCAATGACGGGACCCGAATCCTTGAACGAGATCAAGTTCGAATCGGCCTTGTTGACCGCGATCTGTCCCGCGGCTTCGTAGACAGGCGTTTGACGAAGACTGGCGATCGCCACGGCCAGGAAAATTCCGACGATGCAGGAAATCACCAGCCATTTGCGCTTGATGAGTACCCGCAGATACTCGCGCAAGCTCGATTCCTGCGCCGGCAGGACGTTGTAGAGCGCCGAGTTTAGCGGCTTCAGAATTTCCGAACCTTCACCGGCACGGAATTCCCTCAACCCTTCGCCATTTCGGGGCACTAAAGGACCTAGAGCCATCGACCCTTCCTCAACTGTTCAGAGACCGTTACGCCTGTCTCCCTGCGCAAATCACCAGGTTGGCACGGAGCTGCACTGGCATGCGTAATTACGTCTTGCGCGAAGTTTGCCTGATTCTAACATTCTTGAAGAGCAGCCGCAGAATTATTCAGGCTCGTGTTATTGCCGGTTTATGGTCCTTGCTTGGCCAACAAAAGGCCAACTCCTCGGCTATACTAACCAACAAAGTGGTTCCCGACGAATCACGGTTTTCTTGTTGTCTCGAAGGACGGCAAAAAGGGAGCTTGAGGAATTGATGTTGAACTGGTCCCAGGAATCTGTACTCATCACCGGGGGAACGGGGTCTTTCGGCAAGAAATTTGTGGAGGTAATGCTTCGCGACTATCACCCGAACCGCCTCGTTGTATTCAGCCGCGACGAATTGAAGCAGCATGAGATGCGAGCGTCCGGAATCGATGGTCCGTCCCTGAGGTATTTTATCGGCGACGTGCGCGACGTGGACAGACTTCGGCGCGCCTTTTCTGGAATCACGATCGTTATTCACGCCGCCGCCCTCAAGCAGGTCCCGGCTTGTGAATACAACCCCTTTGAAGCGATCCAAACCAACATCATGGGCGGCCGCAACGTTATCGATGCGGCGATTGATTGCGGCGTGCGCAGGATTCTGGCTCTGAGTACCGACAAAGCCGTGAATCCCATCAATCTATATGGCGCTACCAAGCTCTGCGCCGAAAAAGTGTTCGTGCAGGCCAACGCCTATGCCGGCGCGCGCAATACGCGCTTCGCCTGCGCCCGTTACGGCAACGTGGTCGGGAGCCGGGGCAGCGTGATCCCGATTTTTCTGGAGCAGCGCCGGCGCGGCAAGATCACCATCACCGACCCGCGCATGACCCGTTTTTGGCTCACCCTGGAGCAGGGAGTGAAATTCGTAATTCACTGTCTTGAGCGGATGCATGGCGGTGAGATTTTTGTTCCGCGGATTCCCAGCATGCGCCTTGTGGATCTTGCTGAAACCATCGCGCCCGGATGCGAAGTGGAATATATCGGCATTCGTCCCGGCGAAAAACTGCATGAAGTGCTTGTCTCGGAAGACGAATCGCGGCATGCCCTCGCGACCGACGATATGTTCGTGATTCAGCCGGCCCACCCCTGGTGGAAGTCGGAAAACTGGAGCGACGCAAAACCCTTGCCGGAAGGTTTCCGATATTCCAGCGATACCAACGAGCAGTGGCTCACCCGGCGTGAACTCGAAGAACTTGTCGGTCCTGAGGCAAAGGCTGCCGCGACGGCAGTCCCCATTTCAGCGTAAATGACTGTTTTTCCCGCAAAGCTGGAGTCTCTCGCCGGTCCAGGGCGGAACGCCATGGACGGCGAGCAACGACTGCGAACAACGCCGTTTCGGCCACCGCGTCGAAGCGTCCAGGATAATGTCAATGTCATGGGAGGGACTGTGGAGTACGTAAATTATCGAGCGCTCGTGGTCGGCTGCGGTTCGATCGGGCGTCGGCATGCCCGGAACCTCGCTGCCCTCGGCGTTCAAAACCTCGGGTTCTGCGATACCAGCGCCGACGCCCTGGAGCAATGCCGAAAAGAGGTCGCAGGCCAACCCTTCTCCGATTACCGCGACGCACTCAATACCTTCAAGCCCGACATGGTCTTTATCTGTACCCCGCCCGTTTGTCATGTCGAGGAAGCTCTGCTGGCGCTGCGTTCCCAAGCCCACGTTTTCATCGAGAAACCTCTGTCCCACGAATCGAGCGGTATTGAGGACCTGATTGCCGAAGCGCGGCGCCGCGATCGCAACGTGCAAATCGGATACAACCTGCGATTTCAACCGGGTTTGCAGATTGTGAAAGGGCTGATCGATTCCGGAAAGATTGGCCGTGTGCTCTGGCTCAGCGCCGAATCAGGTCAATATCTTCCTGACTGGCGGCCGTGGCAAAACTATAAGGAAAGCTACAGCGCGCGCAACGATCTTGGCGGCGGAATTATCCTCGACGGTTCCCACGAAATCGACTATATTTGCTGGCTCCTGGGCCGGCCCACGGAGGTCAGTTGCCGGGCCGAGCGCCTTAGTGAACTCGAGGTTGATGTCGAAGATTCAGCCTGGTTATATCTGACTTTTCCGGAACGCCGCCGCGCCGAGCTTCACCTCGATTTTGTGCAACGCGGCTATGCCAGAACCTGCAAGGTGGTAGGAGAAACCGGGACGGTGCTTTGGGACTTCACCACGCAGGAAGTGCGCTGGTTCTCGGCGGAGGACAAAGCTTGGAAGAGTGTGCCGTACAAATTCGAAGTCAATGACATGTATGTAGCGGAGATCAGTCATTTTTTAAAATCCTTGGGCAGTGGAACGGGGCCGGTTGTGGATCTGGAACAGGGACGGGACGTTATTCGCATCGTGGAGGCAGCCAAGAAATCGTCAGCCCAACAAAAACCGCAGTCATTAGACTGGACAAACGAGAATCCCAAGGGGCCGGTAGTTGCGATTATTCAGGCGAGAATGGGTTCAAGCCGCTTGCGCGGCAAGAGCATGGCTGACATCGAAGGCCATCCCATGCTCTGGCATGTAATTCAGCGCGTCAAGCGTTCGCGACTGGTGGACCACGTTGTAGTGGCAACTTCCACTAGAGCCGACGATGATGCGATTGAAGCCATGTGCAAGGAAGATGGCATCCCGTGCTACCGGGGCAGTGAGAACGATGTGCTCGACCGCTATTACGGCGCTGCCCGTCGAGAAAAAGCGGCTCAGGTTGTGCGCATCACCGCCGATTGCCCGCTCATCGATCCCGAAGTCATCGACCGCGTAGTGAATCGCTTCCAGCGCGGCGATCTCGACTACGCCTCCAATGCCATGGTGCGCAGTTACCCCGATGGATTGGACACGGAAGTGTTCTCTTTCGCGTCTTTGGAACGAGCCTGGCATGAAGCGACAAAGCCTTCGGAGCGTGAGCATGTGACCCCCTACCTGCGCTCCGACAAATTTCGTACCGCGAACGTCGAGATCGATTCGACATCTCTTTACCGGCACTATCGCTGGACCGTGGATGAAAAGGAAGATCTGGAATTCATCCGCGCTGTGTATCGCGGCATGAACGGAAAAGAGAGTTTTGGCATGCAGGATGTCGTTAACTTGCTCGAGCATCATCCCGAGATCGAAAAGATGAACGCCGAGATTGTCTCCAATCGCGGTTACTACAAGAGCCTATTTGAGGATGCTCACGCCGCGGCCGCGCCGCCCAAGTCGATTGAAAGATCGAAGGCATGGTTGGAAAGAGCGGCGCGGGTCATTCCCGGAGCGTCGCAGACCTTCAGCAAGGGCGCCAATCAGCATGTGCGCGGCGTAGCTCCCATATTCCTGGCCAAGGGCAAGGGCTGCCGCGTCTGGGATGTGGATGGCAACCAGTACATCGACTACATCCAGGGCCTGCTGCCGAACATCCTCGGCTACGCGCACCAGGGAGTGAATGAGGCCGTGGCCGAGCAACTTGCCCAGGGCCACAGCTTCTCCTTGCCGCACCCGCTCGAGGTGGAATTGGCCGAGCGGCTCACGCGCCTGATTCCGTGCGCGGAGCAGGTGCGCTTCGGCAAAAATGGGTCCGACGCCACGTCCGGCGCCGTGCGCGCCGCCCGCGCTTACACCAGCCGCGAGCGCATTGCCTGCTGCGGTTACCACGGGTGGCAGGATTGGTACATCGGCAGCACGACGCGCAACGCGGGCGTGCCCGCAGCGGTTCGCGCGCTAACCCATCCTTTCACCTACAACGATCTCGATTCTCTCCGCAAAATTCTCGACGCTCGACCGGGGGAGTTTGCCGCTGTGATCATGGAGCCCGTCAACTTCTATCCTCCTGCTGCTGGATTCCTGGAAGGCGTAAAGGAACTCGCCCATCGGCACGGCGCCGTCTTCATCTTCGACGAAATCTGCAGCGGCTTTCACTTCGGGCTGGGAGGAGCGCAGAAAAAATTTGGCGTCACGCCGGACATGGCTTGCTTTGGCAAGGCCATGGGCAATGGATTGCCGATCTCGTGCATCGTTGGCCGCGCGGATCTGATGAAAATGTTTGAAAACGCTTTCTTCAGCTTTACCTTCGGCGGCGAAGTCTCATCGATGGCGGCGGCCATGAAGGTGCTCGATGTGCTCGAAACCACTCCCGCACTCGCGCGTATGGATGTAAACGGACGCGTGCTGCAAGAGGGACTCAACACAATCTCGAAAGACGCCGGACTTCAGGATCGCATTAAGTGTGTGGGTTACCCGTGCTGGTCCCTGATCAAGTTCCTCGACGCGGATGGCAGTGACAGTTTCCTGATTCGCAGCTTGTTCGCCCAGGAGTGCGTCAAGCGTGGCGTGCTGCTGCTGGCCACGCACAATATGACAGCGGCTCACGATCCCCTTGCCATTGAGCAAACCCTCAAGGTGTACGCGGAAGTGTGCAAGACCGTCGCAAAATGGCTGAGCGATCCGCACCCCGAACAATACCTCGAAGGCGAGATGATTCAGCCCGTGTTCAAGGTTCGGTGATGTTGGTCGTTACTGGAGCGAGCGGTCTTCTCGGGGCCTGCGTTCTAAGGTCGGCGGTTGAACTTGGCTGGGAGACAGTCGGCCTTTGCCACAGGCATGTGATCCGAGATACAAGGGCAAAAATTGCCACCGTCGATCTCACCGACGCCTTGGCTACCCGCAGCCTTCTCTTTGATCTGCGCCCTCGCGCCATTATCCACTGTGCCGCCGCCACCAACGTGGATTGGTGCGAAGACAATCCGGAGCAAGCTAGGGCCATCAATACCCGCGCGTCAGGAAATTTGGCCGAGATTGCCTCCGACCTAAACGCCCGCTTCCTCTATGTCTCAACCGATTCAGTGTTTGACGGCAAAAAGGGCAACTACGTTGAGACCGATCCGCCTGCTCCTCTCAACGTCTATGCGAATTCCAAACTGGCAGGAGAGCGCGAGACGCTGCTGCGGAATCCCTCCGCCCTGATTGTTCGAGTGAATATCTACGGCTGGAATGCTCAGAAGAAAGAGAGTCTGGCGGAGTGGATTCTGGGACGGTTGGAAAAGGGCGAGCAAGTCCCCGGTTTTACCGATGTCTTCTTCACTCCCATCTTGGTCAACCATCTCGTCCCGATCCTGTTTCAAGCGTTGCAACAGGAACTGGCAGGCCTTTACCATGTATCGGGATCGGAAAGAATCAGCAAGTTTGAATTTGCGCGCCGACTGGCCGCCGCTTTCGGATTCGACCCAGGACGAGTTACGCCCTGCCAAGTTAAGGACATGAAATTGAGGGCGGCGCGTCCGTTGGATATATCTCTGAACACAGAAAAGATCCAGACCGCGCTAGCTTGCTCTCTGCCGGACGTCGATTCGGGTCTTTCCGAATTTCGCCATCTGCGCGACCGCCAATACCCGCAGTCGCTCAAGCGCTGTTTGAGCAACGAGTAACAAGTATGACGACCCTTAAGCTGGGAAATAAATCGGTCGGACTCGGACATCCCACGTATTTCGTGGCTGACATTTCGGCCAACCACGACGGCGAACTCGATCGGGCCAAACTGCTCATTCGCCTTTGCGCGGAGGCCGGGGCGAACGCGGCTAAATTTCAGAACTTTCGCGCCCCAAAAATTGTCAGCGAGGTCGGTTTCCAGCGTTTGGGAGGGCAGCTTTCGCATCAGTCGAAGTGGAAGAAGAGTGTTTTTCGGGTTTACCAGGATGCAACTCTCCCTTGGGAGTGGACCCCTGCGCTCAAACAGGAATGCGCCGCATGCGGGATCGATTACTTTTCCTCTCCTTACGATCTCGAAGCTGTGGACATGCTGGATCCTTTCGTGGACATGTACAAAATCGGTTCCGGCGACATTACCTGGCCGGAGATGCTGTGCAAGGTAGCCAGCAAGAACAAGCCCGTGCTCCTGGCGACCGGAGCCTCCGATATTGGCGAGGTCCAGCGCGCGGTCGGGGAAATCCTCCACATCAACCAACAGCTCGTTCTGATGCAGTGCAACACCAACTACACCGCAAGCCTGGAGAACTTCCGCCACATTCACCTGCGCGTGCTGGAAACCTATCGCGTCATGTTTCCAGGGCTGGTTCTTGGACTCTCCGATCACACCCCCGGGCACGCGACTGTGCTCGGCAGCGTGGCTCTGGGCGCGCGCGTCATTGAGAAGCACTTCACCGATGACAACAAAAGGGAAGGCCCGGACCATCCCTTCTCGATGAACCCAGCTTCCTGGCGGGAAATGGTCGATCGCACCCGCGAACTCGAACTCGCCCTCGGCTCCTCCAGAAAATTCGTCGCGCAAAATGAATGCGACACAGTAGTGGTTCAGCGCCGGTGCTTGCGCGCCACAAGGAACCTGACCGCCGGCACCATCCTCGCAGAAGGCATGCTGGAGGCGCTCCGCCCCGCACCCCAAGATGCGGTACTACCGTTCGATCTGCCCCGCGTGCTCGGCAAAAAGCTCACTTGCGATCTGCCCGCTGGAGAACGCCTCCGCTGGACGAGCATCGCTGAGGTTCGTGAGTGAAGATTCTCTACCTGACCGACAGGGTGTCCGTCCACAATCAAAGATTTCTTGAAAAGCTGGTCCTCGCGGGGCACGAGATATGCTTCTGGAATCTCGCCGCGAATCAACCCGTCGTGGCCCCTGTTCCGAGCGGCGTTCGCTCGATCCAGTGCGCAAAAAACATCGCGACCGGCGCAGCCCCGAGCCAATATCGAGACATCTTGCCTCAGCTCCAATCCGTGTTGCGGGAATTTCAGCCGGCCTTGTTCCATGCCGGCCCCATCCAGAGTGCCGGGTATTTGGCGGCCCTTGCCGATTTTCATCCCTTACTACTTATGTCGTGGGGCTCCGACTTGCTCGTGGACGCGGAACGCGAGCCAGAATGGCAGCAGGCAACCCAATTCGCGCTTCAAAAAGCGGATGCCTTTTTCTGCGACTGCGAAACCGTCCGCAAGGCTGCCGACCGATATCGCGTATTTTCCGATTCCCAGATCGTGCAATTCCCCTGGGGAGTAAAGCCAGGCTTATTTTCACCTTCCGGGCCGCTACCCGCCGCCAGCGCATTTACGCCCAAGCCGGGGAAGACGACTTTTATTTACACCCGTTCCTGGAGCCATCTCTACGGAACCGATGTGCTCGTAGCGGCTTTCCAAAGAGCGCACCTCTTCAACTCCTCGCTTCGTTTGCTGCTAGTGGGCGCCGATTCGCAGGCCCAGAGCATTCGCGAATTTCTCAAAGCAGGCGAATTGAACCACGCAGTTTCGATCATTGGACCTCAGCCCACGGAGGAATTGCCGAAGTGGTTTCGCGCCGCCGATGCCTATATCAGTTGCGCGAAATCCGATGGCACGTCCATCTCTCTGCTCGAGGCGATGGCCACCGGGCTGCCCGTGCTCGTAACCGACATTCCATCCAATCGCGAATGGGTACAGGAGCCGGACAACGGTTGTTTAGCGTTCCCGGGATCCCCGGACGAGGTGGCGCACAAGATGTTGCGAATCGCCCGCCTCACGGCTCAACAGCGCAAAGAGATTTCCGAACGCAATCGACGCGTCGTGGCGGAAAGAGCGGACTGGGACAAAAATTTCCCACGTTTGCTGGAGATGTACAATCGCCTCGTTTAGCGTAGCCGGGAGTGGCGCTGGTTGGGTTCTCTTGAGATCCGGAATCGAGGTTGGTTCCGGTACTAAAAGCCCGCTTCTCGGCCTTGTCGTATCTCATGAAACTTCTTTTGCTGCACCCCGAAGACGGCTTCCAGAGTTCGTGGGCAAACGACCGCTACGACTTGATTGTCGACCTTGGTCGTGCACCCGCCGCCTTTTACCATGACTGGAGCCGCAAACTCGGCTGCCCCGTCTTCAGCATTTTTGATTTGGCGGTGGAAGTCGACGACTTCCGCGAGTGGCGCGATCTGATGGATGTGGGCCGCGGACAAGTGGTGGATCGCTTCGGGATCGACTGGTGGGATGTGATCGGGCTGATGCTGCAGCCGGAACTGCAAGACATGCGGCTGGTGCAACGCCTATCCAGGAAGATCGGTGCTTGCGATGGGCTGACGGTAACGCGCCCATCGCCGCTCGCCAGAGCGCTCGGCCTGCAACTGCAATGCCCGGTAACGGTACTCTATGGCGGCGTGCCGAGGCGGCTTAGCCGCAAACTGGGCCGCTATCGTCGAGCCGCCGCCAACCTCGGGTTTCGCCAGTTGCGGCAGGTCTTGTATGACAAGTATGACGCGCACTACGTTT
>Ga0326728_10011591_pt1 | contig 20019 bp, 15 predicted proteins | sample MB3enrmetagenome_FD_207602 | JGI IMG/M metagenome (GOLD analysis project Ga0326728, IMG submission 207602) | Lab enriched peat soil microbial communities from McLean, Ithaca, NY, United States - MB31MN | ecosystem: Environmental > Terrestrial > Soil > Wetlands > Peat | place: USA: New York... | reverse complement strand
GTGCGTTTGATCGTCTTGGACTGACGATTCTTTTCCCGAACGATGAATCCCCTTTCTTCGAGGATTTTTAACTGCGCGCGTAGGTTGCTGTCTACGATATCCCCGGTTTTAAAGAGTTTCTGAAGTTTCATTTTCAGTGACTCGGTGTTGTCAGCGCCCGTCTCCCCCAATGCCTTGAGTATCTCATATCTCTTCGTGGCTATCCGGCAGTACGGGAGGAGTGGGACGGTAATAGGAGTGTCGTTTCCAGTGGTTGTGATCACTTTGCTCTTAGTGACGGAACCGACTATCCCCGCAGAGACCGTGAATGCAAACACAGACGAGTCAGTGATATTGAGGGCAACGAGACGCCCTTGTTTTTTCTCCGCTGTCACGAGTTCGTAGATCGTCAACGCACATTGGGCAACATCAGAGATATCGACACCCTTGACCTCGACCTCTGTGCAGTATTTCGAGAGCTCGTTGCGCAGGGGTTTGAACTTTTGCACTCTATCCCTCGGGACAACCAGAACTATTTTCTTCAACGAGCCGGAGTTCAAGGAAGAGCGGAATGACTCGTGCACCCGGGAAACTTCGCCGGCGAAAATAACGTGGGTGTTGTCTTTGGTCTGTCCTGTACCTTCCATTGTATATTCGATTGTGTAATTAGATGATAAAAATGATAACTATCTGAAATCGAACATACCCGGAAAAGTGACAGTTCGGGAGGTTGAACATCGAGATGAATCGGAATAGTGCTGCACCAGACTTGCGCATTCGGTGGAACGGGGCACTGGCCTCCCCGGGGGTTCTACCGGAATTACTGCCTTGTAGGGGAGGAATTATTTTTTCCCCAACCCAAACTCACGCATTGCTGCCTCAATTTCCCTGATTTTGTCCGGGCTCAAGGTATTAAGATCGGTTATTGAAAAGTCGATGTGGATCCGTATTCCCTTGTCATTTTCGATATCCTTGAGAACCTTGGTGAAGAATAACATCCATTTTTGTTTGGTCAAGTCACCCTGCCACATTACCTTCGAATCGGGATACGATCCGGGCTCCGCCACTACAGGTGCGTCGCCAACAGCGGGAGTATAGACTTCCCTAACGGAGATTGTAGTATTCGCGCAGACTTTTCCTGAACGGGCAGATATTTGATACACACCTGGGGATTTAGGTGACGTAAAGTTCCCATATGAATCAATTTCTCCGCCGTTGGTTTCCCAGATAATCGTCTCCGCATCATAAGGCTGGTCATACTGATCGAAACCCTTCACACAGAAAGTGAAAGACTCATTGGGTTTGATCTCGGTCGAATGTGCGATGATTTCCAACGTTGCGAGGCATGCAGGTTGCCTCGTCCTGACAAGATATTCTTCAGCTTCCTGTGAGGTGATGATGAACATATCGTCAGAAGTTTCAATTTCGAGAGGACTAACGGATGTTTTGTACAGGAACGGATCGTACCGGTTGCCAGCTTTCCCCACATATGCCAATGTACCATTTGTGACGCCGCGAACTATGGCGTCTTTTACGCGTTCCGGGTGGGTGAGTCGGGGGAAGAGCGGGGAGGCATAGAAAACATTCTGCACCGACCGGGTGCTCCATTCCTTGAATGCCGGAGGCCAATTCCGTATCAGGAAATTAGGACTAATATCATCGGTAATATCGCCTTCATTGCGGAGTCGATCAAGGATCAAGCGGACCATGGAGTCCGCAGAACTTGAATGAACAAGACCAAGGTCAATGATCCGGATGGAATTATCTTTGCCGATAACTGCCACCTTCTTGTAGGTTCTCCAGACGCTCTCTTTGACATCACGGGCTGCTTTCCCCACGTGCTCATCGAGTTGCTTTTTCTGGGTGTCGTCAAGACCAAGATCATCTTTCTCCCCACGAATCTCTTCCCATGCGAGCACTTTCTTCGTATCGTCCTTCAGCTGCGAGATATCATCAGCAACTGTCCAGATGAGCGCGTTTTTAAATGTCCGAGCTGACGAGCCTGACTCTTTCGTCATCTTGTCAACACATTCGATGGTATGAGGATTCATGGCTGGATAGTCAGGGGAAATGATGATCAGTTTGAGCTGGGCAGTATCCGGAATCTGACTGCTCTTTGTGGGGAAATAGATCCTCTCTATACCACCACCGGCACCGAAGACTTTCCTGATTTCTTCAAGTTGACGTTCTTCGATCTTTTTAGGATCAACGCTTGCTTTCCGGTCGGCAAGAACCTTTGAAAGGTTCGGTTTCATGCTGAACCAGTAGCGGTTCTTCGAGACATCAAGATAGAAACAAGCTCCGTTTGGTGGAGCAAGTGCTTCAAGCGCAGTCTCGATGTTACCGATATCGAGATCCGGCTCACCGACAGCAAGTCTTATCTCTGACAGCGTAGCTTCTGCGGCCCTTGCCATCCCACCATTCGATTCGAAGAAAATGGTTGTCGCAACCTTTCGATGGAGTCTGGCTTTTCTAATGGGCTCTGTCGCTTCCGCATCAAGCCGGGTTGCGTTCGAATCGCTTTTACCGCAAATATCGGTGGTTACTGCCGCTTCAAGTCGTGATTCACCAAGCTGCTCAAAGACAGCAGCCCGAAAAAGCGACTCATCCAGCGGGGCAGAGCCGAGTCCGATGAGCGAGTCCTTGTGTTTACCCTGGTATCCATCACGGTACGCCGAGGAGACCCAAAGTGCAAGTAGACGCAGTACCCCCCGGGTCTGCTGAAATCGGGGGAGTGCTCGCCATTTCCTCTCAAAAACCGAAATAACAAGAGGGTGGAACGGATAAGATGCTTTGAACTCTTCGCGGGCCCGGTCTACCGGGAACCAAGATGGAACCTGCTGCCGGTGTTCAACGACCCAATCTGCATATTCCTGGATGATCTTATTTGCCTCATTAGGAACTCCATCCCATTCGAAGAGTCTACGTCTGATGATTTCGGCGGTTTCTTTCTCGTGAGAAATCTGGACAGGTTTTCCGACACGATCGAGAAGTTTCTTAATCCTATCGTAATCCTCCTGATCGCTCGGTGTCATCTCAAGCTCGGACGCTGGAACTGATACAACAAGAACTACGCGATCCATCCCCCGGGCGGCTTCTGAAAGGTTGTGCAGGAAGGCGTAGAACTGGTCGGAGAGCCCGCTTTTGCGGGTGCGAGTCACATAGTTCATCAGCTCATCCATGAGAATGAGGGAGGGGGTATCTGTTGGCAGGAATTTCCGGATTACATCTCCGGAAGGTGCGGTCATTTTTTCTTCATGTTCTTTGAGAATTTTAAGAGCTTTCTCTCCACCGAGCTGGTAGGCAATTTCACCCCACGGTGTTTTTCGAAGAGGTGTGCCATCATCCCCGCCGCGACCTGATAAAGAGTCGAACTCCTTTCCATCGAATATGGCTATCGCCGCATTGGGCACCGTGTCGATCTCCGCACGGTTGAGAATAGCCATGACTCCGGGCAAGTTATTTGCAGCCGGACCTTCTTTTGCCAGATGGTAGAGGAGTGTGAGAGAGTGTGTTTTCCCTCCTCCAAACTGGGTGGCGAGGTTGAAGACGGCAGAGGTTTGTGTGCGCTCACCAGAGAGACGGCGGACTACCTCAGCAGCAAGACCTGTAAGATTCTCTGTGAGATATGTCCGTTTGAAAAACTGTTTCGGGTCGAGATAATCATCAGTTGCCTGCCCGTTCCTGACAAGATCCAGGTTAACTGCAAACTCCGCTGCATCAAGCGGTCGTCCTTCTTTTAGATCATCACGCGGAGTGACGATTTTATACCAAGGTTTCAGCGCCATTCACCCTCACAGTTACGGTATAATGTATTCTTCCTGCACAATAGAATAAGGTAATGGAATTAAGGTGAAGAATAGATCTACGTGATTCCCTTGGGAATCGATCGGTCCATGCATATTCTATTCCTAGGGAGCCACTTTTCAGTGATTAATAAACTCTCCCCGGAGGAGTGGGGGGCAACCCTCGCTTTTGTGGGCGAACAGCATGAAGTTCACGATAAAATTCGGACTGTAGGACATCGGGGGTGGGCAGGTCAGCTTGGAGATATTCTGCTATTTCCTTTGTAAGAATCTCGAAGTGCTGCTTTAATCGTTCAGCATCATCGCTGTCAATGGCTTGAGCGCGGAGATAATTCAACGGCGATGGCAATGCTCCTGCACTGAGTCCGGCAAAACATAACGGGATAATTTTCTTTCCAAGAGCCTTTGCTGCCCCAGCTTCAAAGTAAATCCATTTCCTTTCAACTGACTCGGGAGAACAGAGAATTATCATACAGTCGCACTTTTTTATCCCATCAATAATGGTTGCAAACCAATCCTGCCCCGGGGGGATGTTTTCCGGGTCTCCAGAAACAAACACGGATATATTCTCGGAAAATATGCTGATCAAGTAGTCCTTTAATGTCTTGGCCACAGCCTCGTTTTCATGGATGTGAGATATGAACACATTGTACGGCTCTCTCTTAGTTGTTCCAACTGACTGCTGTTTCACGGATTGATCTTCTTCGATCAATTTTTTTCCCAGTTGTGATACCGAGATTGATGAGTTCGTCCCCATTGCATTCAAGCGAATGTAGCCCTTTTCCCTCAATGACGTTATGAACTGTATTGTCTCGGCGGTTTTCATGCCAAGATGTTCCCCCAATTTCAGAATGTAATCATCAAATGGTATCTGTGCGCCACCAGCTTCCTCATAGAGCGTATTTAGGAATTCAACGATTTTTCGCTGATTCGCACCATTTGATTCGCCCTCGATCCAATCAAGAGCCCGTTGGGTTAACATGATATCGGGACTGTTCTCACCGTACTTTTGTACGTATCCCAAACTGGTAAGTGTGAGAAGAAAATCATCATAATCTTTTTCCGTGAATCCCGATCCCGGTTGGAACAAGCGTGGATGAAAAGGACTGCCGAATTTCCCCCCCGTTCTAAAGGACATTTCCTTGAGCACGCGAGTCTGCTTTTCGTCCATCACTCACAACCCTAGACCTTTCTTTCTTGCGAGTACCCCGTCAACCCACCGTTTCTCTTCAGAAGATTTCGGGTACAATGCGGATAGCGCTTGTGCGAGCCGCCAGAATCGGGGATCTTTTCCGGCTCCATTATCGACAAGGAATGTCTTGAGGGCATCGCTTCGTCCAGCACCGAAGAGGAGCATGCTCTGGTGGACACTATCGAGCACAGTTTTACCGAGGGTGAGATCAAAATCTCCCTCCATTGTGGCCTTTGCCGATAATACTGCCTCCTCTGCACCTTCCCCAGATGATTCTCCGAGTGTCATCTGCTTGCCCTTTCTCTTTGCAATAACGGGCGCTTGAGCAGCTCCCTGCTTCCCGAATAGATACTGTGCCCGCTCTGAAACTGGGAGAAGTCGGGCTGTATCTCCTTTAACCTCAACAAGCGTCCGCATCTCTTCCGGGTGAGCACCAAGCCCTTGGGCAATCTTCCGCGCAGCATCGTATTCGAGTGTGAACCCACCCTTTACACCGGCCTTTTTACCGGCGCTTTTCTCCTCGTCATCACCGGTCTCATCATCAGATCCGGGCACGGCCACTGCGCCGTTCTGATCCCCCCCAGCAGAAAGTGTCCATAGCCACATCGCAGTGAGCCGTGCATCTTCTTCGAACCCGCTCGTGTCTGCATCATGGAAAATCACCGTGATTGCTTCCCGTGCAACGGCTTCCCAGACTTTTTCAAGGTATTCATGGAGTGGCACGTGTTCGCCATTTGGCTTCTCTACCTTGGAGTAACGCGAATATATTTCCAAAGCTGGACCGAGACATGCGAAGATTGCATCAGCGCCAACAACCCCTTCCTCAGCAAGTCGGGGCATCCATTCATGGATCCGGATTGGCAGTTCATGGAGCACGTCCCTCCAGTCCCCAACATTATCGGTATTGATGGAGCCGTCCGTGTTCTCACGGGGCCGGCAGACGATATGAATTGACGAACCTAAAAACGCCCTATTAATTGTATTTAATTTCACTTGGCGTTCAGTGTCTATAGGCCACGATCCCGTAATGATCCAGCCGGCATCTATCATTGCTTGAAGTTGTGCCTCCCATCCTGTAGTCGTCTTATTAGCAAAAACAACTACACCTATTCCGCTGGGGGAAAGTGAACGTTTGCCCTCCCTCATAGCCTTTTGCATAGTGTTTTCAAAATAGTCCCTTGTCATTCCTTTAATTTCATCTAAAATACACTCATCCTTTTTGGGCGAGAGGGGCTCTGAAAACATCAATGTAATTGAATCTGGGAGCGTTCTTTTTAACCAGATATAAAAAAAATCAGATAAATCAGCATATGGCACTGCATCGTAATATGGCGGGTCAGTAATGAATGCGGAGGCCATATCATTCCGATGATCGATACTACAAGCATTTCGTTGAGAGGATACCCCATTTATTCCCGGATACGACATCTTTGATATGTGTTCAATAACCCTAATCAACCACTCAACAGCCTCATTAAAATTTCTTGAAGGTGCGTCAGAAAGAGGTATCTCTGCAAAATCCCAAATCATCGAAATTGCTTGTCTCGTAAAAGAGCCGACCGTTTTTTCCCCTTTCGCCATCCACCATATTTGACCCGAATTACTGTCGGCAAACTTATCAATAGAGAGGGACAAACAAGTTTGAATTGCTGTGAGTTCCTCTTTATCCGAACCTCTGAATGGAAATTGTTTTTCAGCATTTTCGACAATTCGAACCAAAGTCGTTAACGCCAACAGCTGACGCGAATTAAAAAGATCCTCAAACGTATCCATCCCGTAATTTCGTTGTGAGAATGCCCTTCCCGCTCCAGATCCACCTCCCGCTGGTGTCGGTTCGTCTGGCACCAAACTTAACTCCCCCGTCCACTCCCGTTTCCTTCGCTCCAGTTCTTCCTTCGCTCGTATCACCGCATCAAGATCCCGCTGTGTAGGCACCCGGTAGAACCGCCCCTGTTCCTTCGTCTTCGTTGTCACAACGCAGAGCATCCGGGCATCATCGGCCCCTCCCCTTCGGGCCTTGAATTGCTTCCGCACGGATGCCACCGGTGTCGTATACCCACAGCAGGGACACGTTGCTGAACCGCGTTTTACTGTGCCATCCTTCACATCCGCAGTCTTCATGTCATAGACTATTTCAAAATCTACTCGTTTCTCTGCAGGTTTTGGGATAAGGCGGAGCGCAACGCTGCGATTTGCTTTCGTCGCTAGCCACAACGAGCGGATAAGTGGCACTTCCGCACCGCATCCCGGGCCCTCACAAGTGATCGTTCTTGCCCAGAGATAGGCAATCGGGGTTGCACCACCCGGGTCTTTCGGGTAGTATTCCGCGAGCTCTTTCTCCGCTTCAACCTTCACCCATTGGCCCCATTTTCGCACCTCATCAGGGAGTGTCTTACCGTATTTGGGAATGTATTCTAACGCGACTTTGTTGAGCAGTACCGCGACAGGATTGAGATCGCTTGCATGTGCATCTGCACCGACACGTAATGCTTCGAGGGGGATTGCACCTCCTCCAGCAAATGGGTCTACCACGAGCGGGCGGGTACCGGGTTTGCCCCCCAATGAATCATGCGCAGATTGCGTAAGTGCCCGTGCCGTATTCAGGTACCTCTCCTCGGTTGAGTTATCCCAGTTTGCGAAGTCAGCAATGAAGTCGAGGAGTGCCATGCGGAGGGGCAATGGCTCATCAACATTTCTTGGGGTCGTTTCAGTGGGATTCCAAAACAGTCCCATCTGCTTTCTTGCTTCTGCTTTGAATGATTCCGGGCAAAGCGGGTCGGCCGGGTCCGGCCAGAGTGCGGCACAAATCACCGCCCTGCATGCCGCAAGTGGGCGGCGAGCCCACCAAATATGCAGCGTCGATATGTGACCGTGACGTATGGATTTCTCCCGACGAGCATGCTCGCTGATCTTCTTGATGGGAAGATCGACTTCTATCAGACGTTTGGGGTAAGGTTTTGCTGACACGGGATAACCTCTCATTCCGAAAAAAAGTTTACAACATAATTAATCATTGTTTTATCCCTAAGATTTTATCTGCTCCGATATGGTAATGCTCGATCTTCACTAGAGGCTGCCATCCGAGTCGGGCCGGATCCTGCACGATTGTGATTTCCGGTTTAGTTGCACAATTGAAAACCACATACAGCCAGTAATCGTTTTTCAAGCGGGTCGCTGTTTTGTATTCATTGGAGGAAAGTGCGACTTCACCAACTGCTGACCGACCTTTCACTTCAATGAAACGTACCTCAATTGCTGTACTGGGATCCTCTGGATGAGGTTTACGGGAAATCAGATCGAATCCTCTGTCTTCTGTTTCAACACTTTGCACCTTCCATCCTCTCGCCTCCTCCTCTTTGATAACCGTCTGTACGGCGATTCGTTCAATCTCGTCATCCCGGACCATCATCAACATGCCGGGAGATTTCCTTTCGGGATGAGGGAGCACCCATGCCCGACCAAGGTGCCGAATCTCACCGATACTACATGTCCGCTCCTGTTCCAGTTCTTTCCTTCTTCGGTCGAGCCTGTTATTCAGTTCATCGAGCCGGTCCTGGGTTGTCTTGATATTTGCAGGAAGTAATGGGTCGGATACTCCACTCTGCTGTCGTGCAAAGAGATCGATCAATCGAGTACTCTGACGATTGATCAGCTCCTTTAAGCTGATCTCAATGTGCTTCTCGATGGTTGAAGTCTGTTTCAATCGTTCCTGTCTCACTTCATTCAGAAATGTCTGGAGACTGGTATCGAGAAGGTGGGATTCTATCGTTGCGGGTTGGGGCATAGTAGCTAAATCTGGCACTTCCGTCCCGGCATCCGCTAGTTGTAGATCCAAGAACATGGTCGGCTGCCGGACATTCATCAAACCACCTTGGATGGTTTCAACGACGAAAAGGCGCTGGTGGATACTGTTACCAAGACCGTCTTTCACGGAGGCAGAAAAAACATCGAGCAATGCTGGCAGGGTTCGGTTCAGATCATAATATACAGCACCTTCTCGGAGGTCTTTCTGTACCTGTTCTAATAGATCTTCGCGGACGCATTCAAACAGCGGATGACCTGGTGTAATCCACTCTACTGTGCTGTCCGTTTTCAAGAGATCTTTACTGAAGACAACCTTTTGATACTCTTTCCCCAACGTCCCGTATCTTGGTTCAAGCCGCTCGCCGACAAGTTGTAGACTTCTCGGAATTTTCCCCACGCGGTACATATGCGAACCGCTGGATATCTCCTTCGGGAGGAGCCCACATACAACTCCAGACTGGACAAAGAAGTCCTCGATAACTTCAGGAACAAGTCTGCGCTCTTTCGCCTCTTCGCGTTTCCCAACAATCACGCTAAGGTTCAGCTCACGTTTTGCAAGTCCTTCGAGTGCCGAATCGGTGATATGTTTAAACCGTTCGGTATCTACGACTTCCACAATCCGATCCAGAATCATATCGGGGCGCAGGTTTTGTGAATACATATCCCGTAACATCTTTTCAAGTGAGTTTGCCGGGAAAATATCCCCAAGAACGTTGAAGATTTTCCCGGTGCGACCGGGATCAAGATCGTCCTCAATCTGCCGTATGCGATCAAACAACGTCTGAAGAACTCTCCCTTCCCGGGTGTTGGTTGCGACAAAATTGAAGATCAAGCAGTCTTTTTCCTGCCCGTACCGGTGGATACGTCCCATCCGCTGCTCAAGCCGTACTGGGTTCCACGGGATATCATAATTGACCATAAACCAACAGAACTGAAGATTAATACCTTCTCCGGCAGCCTCCGTAGCAACCATGATCTGGCAATTCTCGCGGAAATCTTTCTCAGCACACAGGCGGGTTCCAGGCTCATTGCGATTCCCGACCTTCATGCCCCCATGGATCTGGGTAACAGTAAGCCCCCATGCCCGCAACTTTTCCACGAGATAATCAAGTGTGTCCTTGTGCTCCGTGAAAACGAGAAGTTTCATTGATGGATCCTTGAAGATCCCCTGTGTAGTTATTGCCTCGCGCAGCTTGGTAAGTTTCGTCTCTATCTCCTTGCTCTCAAGCACCTTCGCCTGCCCGATCAGGAGGGATAATGTGGTAATCTCGCCCCTCAAATCAGCAGGGTTGTACGAGATAACCGTATTTTCCAGCTCTGCAAGTACCTCTTGTTGCTCTTCATCAGTAAGATCGTAATAATCCTCAGGGACTCTCTTCTCAATCTGCTTCTTTCGGTAAGCCTCCGGATCCTTGAGAATGATCTCCCGTTTTTCTTTCATCCGTTCAAGACTGCGTCTCACGGCATACATACTGGAGGCAAACCGCCGCTGTAGCATTGCCATCGTGAATCCGAGTGCCCTCCCGCGAATGGAATTGTCTGCTGCCGCTTTAATCGACTGGTCTTCTACAAACCTCGTGAGTCCATCGTAAAATTCGAGCTCTTCATCGTTGATTTCAAACCCGATTGTCCGAACATTTCGCTTGGTAAACAGACTGATCGTTTTCCCGGTCTCCGGATCGGGAAATGAGACAAGTGCCTCTTTGACACGGCGGAGATAGAACGGGGCGCTCCGGTTTTCGATCGCCTTCTCAAGGCTCTTGATGTCGCCGTACACATCCTTGTCAAGTAGTTCGAGAAACAGCCGGAAATTGTTGGGATCACCTTTGTGGGGAGTCGCCGTCATAAGCAGAAAATGATCCGTCATCTCCGACAGGTGTTCGCCCAATTGATAAGCCAACGTCTTCTTATCCTCATTGTAGGCGCTCATCTTGTGTGCTTCATCCACAATGATGAGATCCCAGTGGCTTCTGAGAAGACTCTGCTTTGCATCTTCAATTCGGGAGACCCACGCTATTGATGTCACGGCCTGATCATATTCTTGCCACGGGTTCTGACCATATATCGAGCGAAGATCCTCAGCATTGACTATTTTAAAGGACTCGCGGAATTTCTCATGCATCTCGCGTTGCCACTGAAATGTAAGATTGGCCGGCGTCACCAATAGAATTCGTTTAATCAACCCCCGAATTTTCAACTCTTTTATGAGAAGACCGGCCATGATCGTTTTCCCGGCACCAGGGTCGTCAGCCAACAGAAATCGTATGCGGGGGAGATTCAGGAAATAGTCGTACACAGCTTCAAGCTGGTGAGGAAGTGGATCGATACGCGCGATGGAGAGGGTGAAGTATGGGTCGTATTCGTATGCCAGTCCTAATCGCATTGCCTCAATCCCGAGACGGAACTTTCGGGCATCACCTGCAAATGAGTTCTGATCCCCCATAAAAACGAGGGAACTCAATTGGTCAATCGAAAGAGTTCTGCGGTGAACCGATTTCGATTGGAGACCTTCGCCGATAATTTCAATTGAGGTATCTCCTTTGGGTATCGTTGTAATAATCTGGATGGGTTCGGGAAAAAGAGGCCCCTCCAGACATGTATTGGGGGTGAGTCTACTGAGCCAATCCCGGACGCCGCTATTCTGATTGGATTCTGTCGTTAATTTCCCTCCGATTATTAATCATGGTCTTTGAATCGAAAAAGGTTTAGCCTGGGTTACGTTTCAGTGAAGACACGCAGGAAGGCTCGCTCCCATTACTTATGATCGATACAAAGTGTGATGAGCACCCCCAGACAATTACATTCACTCCATCAACTCTGGGTATCTTTTAATAGAATATAAAAAAATCAGTTGTATAGATCTATGTCGCGTTCGTCTCCCGATGTTGTAATCGCACCAGATGTATTCCGGTGGCTTTGTGGTAGTTCGGGATTAAATGCTACTGACATATCGAAGAGGATCGATATTCCAGAGTGGATCGTACAATCATGGTGTGACGGAGATCAGAAACCGGTTATCCCACTCACGAAAGTAGAGAGTCTCGCCGAGATGTTTAAACGACCCCTTGCGGCTTTTCTCCTTACCCACCCCCCCGAAGAACCCCGGCTCCCAATAGATTTCAGGCGACATCAAGATGCAGAACCGGGGTATTCAAAAGAACTGCTCCTCGTTATCCGCAAAGCACGGAGAATGCAGGAGATTCATCATGAATTGACGGACAATCTGAATATTTCCCCACTCACTCATTTGAAAACACGAACCGTTAAGGAGGATCCGGAAACCGTAGCTTATGAAGAGCGTGCGCGTTCAGGGATCCACATATCAGGAGATACTGCTGGAGTCACCCCCGTAAAGGCATTCGAGATCTGGAGGCAATGGCTTGAATCACAGAACATCTCTATTTTGAAAATTAAAATGCCGGCAGGAGATGCGCGTGGTTTTTCCCTCACGGATGGGGAGCCGTTCATTATCGTTGTGAATTCTGCTGACGCGGAACGTGCCAGACTCTTCACGTTATTTCACGAGTATGCCCATATCCTTCTGAATGTCCCCGTAGTATGTAATCAGGGAGAAAACGACCTCAAAGAATACGCTCCAATCGAACGCTGGTGCAATCATTTTGCCGGCGCATTCCTTGCCCCCGTTAGAGAAATAGAAAAAAATCCGAATATCCACCACGCACTTACATCAGGAAATTACTTGCGAGCTGCAGGTTCCATCAGGAAGCATTTCTTGATCAGTGATGAAGCCGGGTTGATGCGACTGCTTACGCTGAAGCATATTTCTCCAACACAATTTGTTCAGGGTAGGAAACAGCTTCGTGATGAATTCGCCTTGCGGGAAGCGAAGAAGAAACAAGAGAAAGAACTGTCTGGAGATGAAGAAGACGGCGGATTCGGAGCACAGCCATTAGACAAAAAGTGTGTTGCCGAAAAAGGGACTGGATATATCGCGCTCGTTATGGAAAATGTCCGGAAAGGACATATCAGCAATAGTGACGCTCTTGACTATCTCGACGTAAAACTGCGACATCTGGAAAAGTTTCAGGAATCGACGGGCGCGTAAATGGCTGAAACCGAACAACCCCTTTTTCTCTATGTTGTTGATACTTCATTCTTTATCGAAATCCATCACCGTTATCCGGAGAGAAAGTTGCCTGGCATCTGGAAAGATACTGAAGCACTCATCCGAAGTGGAAGGATCGTTGCCCCGGAATATGTAAAATCCGAGGTCAACAGACAGGACGACGAGCTGAAAGAATGGGTGAATAATCACACTGAAATGTTCGAAGACATCGGTGTAGAATTGTTGTCTATAACGGCAGTTGTCGTCAATAGGTTTACGCGGACAGCACATGCACTGTCCCTGAAAAAGGATCATGCGGATCCTTTTGTTGTCGGTTTGGCAATGAAACTGGGAAGGCAGACCCGTATTGAACCCTGCACGATTGTTGTAGTTGCTGAAGAGAGTGGGAAGTTGATGAAGAATCCGAGCCTACGCGACGCTGAGATCGAGAAGATCCCTGATGTCTGCCAGAAGTTCGGGATCCCATGCGTCACACATCTTGATATGTTTAAGAGAGAGGGTTTCAGGTTCTACTGAGGATTGCGTGTCACATCCTATAATGGAAGAACGATAACATTGTAAGACACGAAATTCATTCCGACAGGTGTTCACTCGGACATGGTAGCACAAAAGAAACTCGTTCCCGCAGCACGACCCTTTCTGAAATGGGCTGGTGGAAAAACCCAGCTACTCAACGAGTTCAGTAAACGATTGCCGAAAGAGTTGCAAAAGGGAAAAATCACCAAATACGTCGAACCGTTCATTGGAGGGGGGGCAGTTTTCTTTTACTTGAACCAAAGGTTCTCTTTTGAAAAGAGTTACATTTACGACGTAAATGAAGAGTTAATCCTATCTTACCGAGTGATTAAACGCGCCGTAAGAAAATTGGAGCCCATGCTGGAGAGTCTGGAGTCAGATTATCTTTCTATGAGTGAGGAGAAGAGGGAATCGTTTTATTACGAAATCCGAGATGCATTCAATCGTAACCTTTCGGGGTTTGACTTCGAGAATGATAGTTCGTCCTGGGTTGAGCGGGCAGCCCAAATCATTTTTCTAAACCGCACTTGTTATAACGGTCTATTTCGGGTGAACCGGAATGGAGGGTTCAACGTTCCCTTTGGAAGATATAAGAATCCGAAAATACTGAATGAAGACAATCTGAAAGATGTCGCAACACTGTTGAAGACCACACATATCGGTCTGGGGGATTTCACCCAAAGCCGGAAACGGGTAGATGACCATACGTTCGTGTACTTTGATCCCCCTTATCGTCCGCTGAACCAGACTTCATCGTTCACATCCTATTCGAAGAATGGTTTTTACGAGAAGGATCAGATACGATTAGTGGATTTTTTCAAAGAACTCGATGAGAAGGGTGCAAAGATCATGTTAAGCAATTCTGATCCGAAGAACGAGAATCCTGATGATTCGTTCTTTGATGACCTCTTCTCCGATTATTACATCGAGCGTATCCCTGCAAGGCGTATGATAAATTGTAACGGTTCACGTCGCGGGGGTATTAGCGAATTGATTATTACGAATTATCGAACAATAAGTATTGTTCTATAACGAGAAAGGGACGTAGTCGGGAACGTAACCAAACTTGGAAAACCCCGTTCTCGGAATTCCCGAAAATGGATCTATATTCGTCGCAGAAATAGGCACGAAGTCAATACCTCGGTTTTCTGCATCAGACAAGCCCGTTTTTCACCATATAGTGGCCTTGGATCATTGCATCCTTGATCTGGGACTCCATTTGTGTAAAATCCGTGTAGATATCGCCAATCGCCGAGCTGCGACTGATGTGCCCTAACACGGCATCGGTAATATAATCCGGAACACCGAACAGCCTGAACTGTGTCTGCACCGTCCGTCTCCCCGTCTTCGCAGTAACACGGACGCCACCAACGGTATATTCCTTGATCCTCGTAGTGAGCCACGCGTTTGGGTATGCGAAGGTTGGTAATGCCGCGATCCATCGTTTGAGGTGGGATGTGATAGCAGGGTGCCATGCAAGAAACCGGTAGTCGCCAGTTTTGGCAGTGTACAGCTGCATGGTGCGATTCTTCCAATTGATTTCGGCTGGGTGTTCTACGCCAGAAGTACGTAACCATTTACCGAGTTCAACCGGACGGGCACCAAAATACCAGTGAAGTATCACACCGCTGTACACCAATTCGTTACGGGGGGTCTTTGGCAGCCCCCCCAACACTGCGAGAAATTCCCGCAAGTCTTCGACAGTGAGTGCAACTTTCTCACGCTTGAGGCGTTTCGACCGGCTCTTCAATCCACGCAGCTGGTTCTCCCGTTGTGTTTCAATCAATACTCGTGGGTCGCCAATAGGCAGCGTAACGTTCCGGAACTTCATGTACCCCCGGATCGCTCCGAGGAAGAGGTTTGCCGTCGAGTTGTTCTTTACTCCCGACATGTATTCCTGCACATCTACAATCGTGAAGTTATCAAACGTCTTCTTGCGATTGCTTATCCAAAAGGAGAATCCCCGCAGGCTGGATTTGTAAATTCGTGCTGCCGGTATTTTCCCCACATTCGTGAGGTACTGGGTGAAACGGTTGATTTCCAAATCGTCCATGGTGCCCCCATTCAGTACCGAGATTCGAGGAATTCACTGGTCAACCGGTAGAATGATCGTTTCCACGGTGCAGTTCCCTTGAGGTCGTTAAGAGGTATCTCATGATCGGGAATTTTCTCGATAATATTTTTTTTCTTCATCGATAAAACCAGCTTCCTGAACGCTGCATAATTGCTTCGCGGTTTACCGATCTTATCCCGGTATTCATTCCAACCTCGTAGAAGTGCATTTACAAACAATCCCCGTGTTCCCGCAGATTCGAGAACATCGATCACAAACTCCGTCCGGGTGGATGGATGCTTCCGGTTCAATGTGATAACAATATCAGGATTTTCCTGCTCTCCGTCAATACGCGTCTTCGTTAATGTGGTTTTTCTGAGGGAACGTGCACCCCGTGTAACCGTCGTTGACATGGTCTGCTAGAGGGTGTTTACATATATAAAGCCAGCACTACGTCCAACGTCATGTAGCCTCGTTCAATACTGGTGCTTCAACACTTTCACTCCCCCACCTTATCGGATTAATAACCCAGTCTTTCGATCATGGATCATGGAATGTCTACACCAACAAATGGAGATCGGGTCGATGGGAGCCTGTGTTCCCAAATATGACTGTGAAAAAATAACAAGAATTCGTGAGAAGATCAAGATAGTGTTCGGAAATGATAGTTCAATGGGGGATGCCGCATTATCCGAACGATACAATATCACTCCTGATGGCGAACTGATTATGATCCTTCGATGAAAGGAACGGTATGGAATATTCGACCAGCGATCCGGTGAAAAATTTGACGCTCGTCAAGATCATCACGATGCCGCAAGCCGGTCATTACTCCTGGTGGTGATGAAATGAAAATAACTATGCCAATGATCACGGCAGGGAGGTGAGCACTTGGAATTGAATGACAAAGTGCGTCATCACGGTGGGAACAGCATCAACGCTCGTAACGACAGGAAAGTGAAGTAAGTTAATAGACCCTTTATAAATTATAGTTTTATCTTTCCGAAGATAGTATCAACAGACCCCTCGGATGGTACCCTCTTGCAGATTTCTGGGTCATGTCTTCGCTTTCCTTTCCCCTTACAAATATGACCCTTCGTTTTGTATTGTTCCCCACAATCAGGGTTGGGACACTTGTACCAAATTGCTACCATAGATAACTTTTATGGCAATTCTCATATAAAAAAATGCCGAAGATAGATTCCTTTAACCACCGGGGGGAATGAGAACCTTAATCCAAATCAAGGACCAGCCCCGAACTGACGTAAGGTCTCGGCATTACACCGTGTTATTGGATTTAGACCGGCATACCGCGATGTAATCGTAGGAAAATCCGCGCCCGTGCTTTACCATTGCACAGTGTATAAGTGAATGTGGCGAGATTCGTATCTCAAAACAACGTCTTCTGGGAATTCGGTAATCCAGTATTTCGTGTTTTTGACTTTGAATAATTCCTAATACTGTGGTCTATTAGATCACTGGCATCATCGTAACAGATGAGATGGTCGGCAGTATGTGCGAGATATGAAAAACTACGATCCATGGTGGGAGCGTATAATACGACTATCGAGTCCCGGGACAGTTCTTTCATTGTCGGTGGAACTACGCGTTTTACTTCACCAGCATCGTCGTAAAGTGTGGGATCATGCTCCACTATCACTATGCTGCGGTATTCCTCCTGCAAAATCGTCAGTAACTGATGCACCGTGAATGCACGCCGTATGTCGAATTTGCCCGAATTCCGGTTGATTCCATTCAACAGTCGTGAAAAGTTCCCGCTAATGAAGATGGTCGTGTATCTTCCGATAACGGGGTTGTCGTTGAGACCTGTAAGGAAGATTTCGACAGGTGCCACAATCGCATAGAATCGTCCGGGAGACAATACGATACGGTCGTTGATGCGGAGATCCATGTGTCCAGAAGCTCGGGTTATTGGAATATGAGCAATGGGGGATGGAGTGCGAAAGTGGGTAAATAGGAAATTCGGGGGCGCGGACGTTTTGATGCCGGAGGAATCATTTTAAAAGATATCGATTAATACCCCGTTCGCATATATCCCACATATGATCTGCCCTGAATGTGGAACAAGACTACCTGAAGGGGAAACAAAATGCCATTTTTGCGGATATGTACATACAGAGACAATCGCCGCAATGCCGATAACAAGAGAACAAACCAATAACAACGAAGTTACACATGAAGAAGTTTCATCATACGATGCAGCCAGACTTAGCGCACTTTCTTTGGTTGTTGCCTCATTGGCAGTTATAATCACGGGTGCGAATGCGATGGTTGAGGAATTATTTCCGCAAATCAGCATTACGAATGGTAATCAAACGACAATCTTCCCTCCCCAAATTATAGTTGTGGGGGTTCACCTCCCAGCGGTGACATTACCGGTAATCTGGATGACTATTACTGTTGTCGTAGTAATCGGTTTTTACTTACACCAGACGAGAAGACCCTAGGAAAATGACAGTTGATAAAGAGACACAGGATCAAATTAACACAGTTCTTCGTAGCTTGCCTCAGTTAAGCACGATTATTCCCGCTTGCGATTCCAAGACCACTTTGCACATAGATCAATATAAGGGCAAGATTCCCTCTGAAAGAGAAGCTGAAATTGCAGAATCGACAATATATGAGGCTCTTATTGGAACCCAACGCTGCCGATCATTCGCTCTTCAGATCCAACGATTGGAAAACTTGGTATCACAGCATCCGGGATATTGCGACTCGGCATTCGGAGAACGCATAAGAGATTCGTTTTTCTCTCGTTATTCTGAACTTGAAGTGTACGATGCGCTTGTTTCACGTACGTTTACTCCGGAGCCAGATCCCCTGATAAAGCCCGGGGATAAACACAGCAAAAAGGCTGACTTTAAAATAGCGATTGATGGAATGGACATCTATATCGAGGTTTTTACACCACGTTTACCGCTCGATGTTGAGATTATGTTCCAAGACGAACCGCAAACGGGGTGCTACGATCTCGGTAAGGGAATTGGAAACAACGCCGAGACATTCCACCCAGATGAATATAAGGTAATACGAGAGTATGAACACCATTTCCAGGTATACGAACATCAATTCAAAACGCCTACGATTTTCGTAGTGGATACCACTTTAGTTCATAGTGATACACCAGGTCTCTTCGGGACAGCGAATTGGGAGGATATCTTTACAAGATACCCATTCCCCGACTACATTGTCGGAATACTTGTTTATCGAAGGATATATCGAAAGGACTGTATCGTGAGAGCATCACAGTTATACGTCAATCCGCGATTTTCGGGTTTGGGTACGATTCCAACAATACTATCGCATGTAATGGAATGATGGGATGAAGCCTCGATCGGTAACGATTTATGTCGGTGAGAGCCCCGCATCTTGCTTTTGCAACTCTGACCTTATGTGTTCTCGATATTTCATTCTCCAACGAGTAGTGAATCCATGTACGATCTTCATTAAAACGTGATCCGTCCATGGATCTCTTAACCGTGTTGTCCATCTCGTGAACTGTTTTTTATAAGGGCACACCGTTTTCACTTTCAGCTCGCATAGTCCGACAAGATATATGGATTAAGTCAGTAAATCGTATCCAACGGGGCACACCATCTCGGGTTTGTGCTACGTTTGAGGTATCATATCGTGCAGCAAGAGAACTTAGTTGATGTTTCAGAACTGCTCAAGAAGAAACCGGTGATCTTTCACGGGAAGACATACGTGTCGAAGGAAGTTCACGACAAGATAATCGAGCCAACTGAAAACAGGTATGCGATAATGGGCAGTCCAGAACAGCGATTGATGGAACTCGTTACTCCAGTGAATATCGGGGAGGCGGTTGATATTCATACCCATCACCCCAGCCATAACATGAGGCACTTTACCTACTGTCTTCACACACTTGATGGCGACCGCCTTTTTAAAGTGAAATGTGACCTGAATCGTTTCGAAGGAAACGGGAAACTTACCATCACGATGGAGGATGAGGAATAGTACACTATCTTAAATGGCGGGCGCCATAGATTTATCCCCACCGGAAGAAATGTCCACAGAATTACTCTGTGAAGATCGCAGAAGACCGTGCCGGTAGATTGGGAGTGGGAACATGCGTAGTCTGGTGGAGATAATCGGATTAATCGGGATCAGTGTCTCGGGGCTTGTAGTGCTGGTAGCGGTCGGGCTGCTGATCCTTGCCGTGATTCTGATGGGTGTCGGAGCCTATGAATCTGCGACCAACCCACATATCTCACAGGACACCGCGCAAGAATATGCACAACTGCAATCCAATATCAGTGCGGGGCAAGCCGGGATCTCCGGTGCAGTGGCCAATGTGACCGGAAGATAATCGTGATCGCCCCGACTCGGGAAAACCTGCGTCATAGGATCTTCATCTTTTATGCAGAGTCAATTTGAACCAGACCCAACAAAAATACACACCAATAATGGTGTATTATTTAAAAAAAAGATCACTTGTTGATATGCACGACTTTTGCCGGCGGAAACCCGTTGAAGTACGTGGACGAGGCGATCGAGTAGGCCCCGATATTTTCCGAGTAGACAAGATCCCCGATCTCCA